>Ga0075428_100008099_pt1 | contig 11670 bp, 7 predicted proteins | sample RhiMetdeltSRZDD2_FD_75291 | JGI IMG/M metagenome (GOLD analysis project Ga0075428, IMG submission 75291) | Populus rhizosphere microbial communities from Tennessee, USA - Rhizosphere MetaG P. deltoides SRZDD2 | ecosystem: Host-associated > Plants > Roots > Rhizosphere > Soil | place: USA...
AGCCGGTGGTGGTCATGGCCACTCCGGTCAAGGACGGCAATCAGGTGATCGGCGCGGTCGTTGGCCTGGTGAGCCTGCGACGCATCGTGCAGCGCATTCGCGAAGAAGGCAAAGACAACGTCGCGGCGTTCATCGTCGATCGCGACGGAAGGGTGCTGATCCACAGCGAGCCCGCGACTGACGTGCAGCATCCGAACTTCTCGAATCTGCGCCTCGTGCAGGACTTCGCGAAGCAGCCGATGCGCCTCACCGTCTCGTACGAAGACAAGGGCACGAAGCTCCTCGGCACGGTCGCACCCGCGCCGCCGAACGTCGGCGTCATCGTGCAGAAGCCCGAGAAGAGCGCGTTCGCATCGGTCGATCAGATGATCCGCGCGACCGCGCAGTGGGTCGCCATCGCACTCGTGCTCGCGATCGCGGCGGCGATCGTGTTCGCGTCGGGCATCGCGCGCCCGATCCGCATCCTCGCCGAGCGCACGCGCGAGATCGCCGCCGGCAACTATCAGCAGCGCGTCGAGCTGAAGACGCACAACGAGATCGGCGAGCTGGCGCAGACGTTCAACGTCATGTCGACGTCGATCGAGCACTCCGTCGAACAACTCAAGAAAGCCGCGCACGAGAATCATCTGCTCTTCATCAACTCCGTGCGCATGCTCGCGGCGGCGATCGATGCAAAGGATCCGTACACGCGCGGCCACTCGGAGCGCGTCGCGCGCTACTCGATCGGCATCGGCAAGAATCTCAATCTGCCCGAAAAAGACATGCGCAATCTGCGCATCAGCGCGCTCCTGCACGACGTCGGCAAGATCGGCATCGACGACCGCATCCTGCGCAAGCCGGGCGCGCTCTCCGACGACGAGTTCGAAGTGATGAAGCAGCATCCGTCGAAGGGCGCGGCGATCATGAGCGGTGTGGCGCAGCTCATCGACATCATCCCGGGAATGAAGTATCACCATGAGAAATGGAGCGGCGGCGGATATCCGGATGGGCTCGAAGGCGAGCAGATCCCGATGCAGGCGCGCATCGTCGCGATCGCCGATACGTTCGACGCGATGACGACGAATCGTCCGTACCAGAAGGCGATGGATCTCTCCTACGTCGTCGAGAAGATCAAGAGCTTCGCCGGAACGCGCTTCGATCCGCGCGTGGTGGATGCATTCGTCACGGCGGTCAAGCGCGGCGACATCCAGATCGAAGAGCAAGTGCGAGGCGCTGCCTGATCCGTTTCGCCGCGGCCGTGCTTCTCACCCTCCCTCTTCTCGCACAGTCCTCTCCTGCTTGCGATCGCAGCGTCCAGCTCATTCTCCAGGGTCACTACGACGCCGCGCTGCGTCAGCTCGAAGGCGCGAAGTCGTCGGGCGCCTCGCCGGCCGAGGTGGAAAATCTGCGCGGACTGGCGCTGATGTTGTCCGGCGATTCGAAGAAAGCGATGGCGAGCTTCGATCGCGCGCTGGCGCTGAATCCGGCGCTGCAGGAGGCGCGTTTCAATCGCGCGATCACGCTGCTGCGCGACAAGGAATACGCGAGGGCTTCGTCGGAGCTGGAGAAAGTGTTCGCCGACGAGCACTCGGCACTGCGCGCCGATGCCGCGTATCACAACGGGATCGCGCTCGATCGCATGGGCCGCGCGAAGGAGGCCGAGACGTGGCTCGATCGCGCGCTCGCGCTCGATGCGAAGCTCGATGCGGCCCTGCTCTACTCCGGTTTCCTGCGCGAGCGGCGCGGCGATCTGCAGGGCGCGGGCCGCGCATATCTCGATTACCTCAAAGCGCATCCGGACTCGCCGATCGCCGCTCTGCGCTTCGGCATCTCCGCGCATGCCGCGGGCCGGCGCGAGGTCGCGAAGAAGTATCTCGAAGGCGTGATCGCGAAAGCGCCGAATTCCGCCGAGGCGATCGAGGCGCGAAAATTTCTGGTGATGTGGGACTGACATGTTTCGTCTGATCCTCGACGAGCTCCTGGTCACGACGCACGGCGCGCTCGCCGCGCTGTTTCTCGACTGGGAAGGCGAAACGGTGGAGCTGGTCTGCGATCGCGATCTCAGCGATCACGAGCTCCGCATCCTCGGCGCCTACCAGGGCATCTTCCTCACCCGCCTTCGCGAAATGTGCTCCGTCATCGGCGCCGGCAACCCGCAACGCTTCAAGATCGAATTCGCCGAAATGGCCGTGTTGAGCTACGACGTGAAGGACGGATACTTCATCGTCTTGCTGCTCGACGGATCGTTTAATGAAGGCGTGGCGTGGCGTCGGATGGAGCGGTGCCGGGAGAGGCTGATCGCGGAGATGTGATGGGAGTGGCCCGCCCTTGATGAACCTCAAGCCCGAGCCTCGCATCCGGGACGAACTCTTTTAGAACGCCGGCCTGTCACGCCGGAGGTCGCGGGTTCGAGCCCCGTCGGCCCCGCCAAATTAAGTTGCTCACCAGCCGCCACTTCGGCGGCTTTTTGTTGCGCGCTGGAGACACGCCGAACGGTGCCACTCTCATTAGCACTCTCAATAGCGCGTTATTGTGAGTCGTCGATTGGATGAGGCTGCATAGTTATTTTGCGAGTCTTTGGATGGCGGTTTTGCTGTTACAAATGCGCGGCTGGAGCTCGGATCATTTGGTGAGCGTGCAGCCCGGGAGTGAGGCGACGCAAAATGTCGCTCGGGTCGTGCTGCGGCAGCTCCCAGCCATCGATCTGCTCGTCGTCTTCTTCATATTGGAAGTGAAGTAGTTGCGGCGGACGGTCTCGACGTTCGTATCGCCCATCATGTTGACCACGCGCACCAGTTCTCGCGATCGGTCGCACGTTCGGCGCAGTGCGACAAGCCGGCGAGCGGGACGGCCGTGTGCCTTGATGCCCTTGTTCACGTTCTTGTGGCGGTCGAGCCGGAGTAGCCGGTGCGCTTCACCGGATCGAGCGTCACCTCTTCCCACGTGAGCGCGCGATTGTTGACCGGCTGCATGAGCGTGAAGTAGGCGATGAGGATCATTCCGCGCAGCGGCAGGAACGACGCCGCAGAGAACCATCGATCTAAGGCGATGCTAAACCGAGGTGCTCACGCGACGGCCGCTCCACGTTTCGAGTACTCGGTAATCCTCAACAGAATCTCCTCGCTCGTCGCCGGGAGCCGAAGCTTCGGGACTTCGCCGTTCGACACGAAACGCAACGCATGCTTGACCGCGCACCAGACCGAGATCGCGGTCAGCAACGGCGGCTCGCCGACGGCCTTGCTGCCGCCGACGTTCACGGAGTTTTCCTTCTCGATCCAGTCGGCGTGAAAGACCGCGGGCAGGTCGTTGATGTTCGGAATCTTGTACGTCGTCGGCGAGTGCGAGAGCAACTCTCCACTTGGCGTGTAACGAAGCTCTTCCGTCGTCACCCAGCCGAGCCCCTGGATGAACCCCCCGACGATCTGGCCGCGGTCGATGCCCGGGTTGAGAGGGCGTCCGATGTCCATGAGCAGGTCCGTTCGAAGGACTTTCAATTCGCCCGTGAAGCGATCGATCAGCACTTCCGAGCACGCCGTCGCCATCGTGAAATAGAGAAACGGATGTCCTTGTCCGGTGGTCCAGTCCCAGTCGCCGATACGCGGTGTGGCGTAGAAGCCGCGCTCGCCCAACGGCACGCGCTCGTTGTACGCGGCCCTCACGAGTTGCTCCCATCCGAGGCCGGGATGCCGCGTGGCGACCTCGTCGAGCCGCGTGCGGATTCGGCGACACGCGTCGAGCGCGGCGGAGCCGTTGAGATCCGCGCCGCTCGAGGCCGCGGTGGCCGACGTGTTGTTGTTCTTCTCCGTCGAAGTGATCATCAGGATCACGCGTTCGAGCGGCACGCGCAGCGCATCCGCCACGATCTGTTTGATCTTTGTGTTGACGCCCTGGCCCATCTCCGTCGCACCGGTCGAGACCTGCACGCTCCCGTCGAGGTAGACATTCACGAGCGCATTCGCTTGGTTGAGAGACTTCATGTTGAACGAGATGCCGAACTTTACCGCCGTCATCGATAGCCCCTTGAGGTACGTCGGCGAGCTGGCGTTGAACGCGTGCACGGCGTGCATGCGGGAGCCGTAGTCGCAGCGCGTCTCGAGCTCGGCGAAGAGGCGCGGCAGCGTGTTGTTCTCGACCACCTCGCCGTAGGGTGTCGTGTTGCGGGCCTCGACGCCGTAACAGTTGGCGCGACGGATCTCGAGAGCGTCGCGATTCAGCGTGGCGGCAATTTCCTCAATGATGTTCTCCATCGTCGCCACGCCCTGTGGTCCGCCGAAACCGCGAAAAGCCGTGTTCGGTGGCATGTTCGTGCGGCACACCGTCCCACGGATCTCAACATGCGGGATGAAATATGCGTTCTCGGCGTGCGTCATCGCGCGCGCCATGACCGCCAGCGAGAGATCGACATACGCGCCGCCGTCGGAGTTGAGCTCGACCTTCATCGCCACGATCTCACCGCTCGCTGCAAACCCGACGCGATAGCGGTTCCGGAACGGGTGGCGCTTCCCGGTCACGTGCATATCCGAGTCTTTGTCGTAGACGATGCGCGCCGGGCGTTTCAGACGGCTCGCGACGAGCGCCACCATCGCCGCCGGATGCGTCGCTTGCGCTTCTTTGCCGCCGAATGCGCCACCCATCCGTTTCGTCTGGACGACAACCTGGCTCATGTCGAGACCGAGGAGGTGCGCGATGACTTCCTGCACCTCGGTCGGATGTTGCGTCGACGAAAGCACGGTGAGCGATCCATGCTCGCCAGGAACCACCAACGCGGCCTGCGACTCCAGATAGAAGTGATCCTGTCCACCGCTCTCGAACACACCTTCGAGCACATGCTCCGCGGACGCAAGCGCGGCGTCCGGATCGCCGCGTCGGATGATCCGCGTGTCGCCGATGAAGCTCTTCGCCGCGATCGCCTCGTCGATTGTCAGGATTGGCTGCAGTTCCTCGAGATCGATCCGGATCGCCTTCTTCGCTGCGCATGCCGCTTCGCGCGACTCGGCGGCGATGATGACGATCGGTTGCCCGCGGAATGTACAGATGTCCGACGCCAACAGTGGCTCGTCGCTTACGTTCGGATCGAACATGGAACGCGGCAGGTCGAGGTGCGTGTAGAGGCCGGCAACGCCCGGGATGTCACGCGGCAGCTCGATCGAGCGAATGCGGGCATGCGCGAGCGGACTCCAAACGAAGTCGACGACGAGTGCGCCGTGAAGCGGCGGCAGGTCGTCGATGTACGCCGACTCGCCGGTTACATGACCGCGGGCGGAGTCGTGGGGGACATCCTTGCCTACGTACATCGATTCGCTGCCCTTCGGTTGCCGAGGTTCACGCACCACGCGGTGCACACACATCGTAGTAAAACTTCTGCATCAGGTTTGCGGCGAGCTGCAGGCGGTACTCTTTCGTGCCGCGGACATCAGAGATCGGACTGATTTCCCCACGCGCGATTTCACCTGCCCGCACAAACGTTTCGAGAGCGATAGGCCGCCCGGCCAGGAATTCCTCGGTCCTCGGCAGGCGCATCACCACAGGCGCGACGCCTCCATACGCGACGCGCATCGCGTCAATGCGGCCGCCTTCTCTCCTCATCAGCATCGCCGCTGTGAACGACGAGATGTCGAGGTGACTGCGCTTCGAGATCTTGTAGAGCCTGATCGTCTCGCCCTCGGAGGGGAGCGGGATGAGAATTCGTGTGATGATCTCGTCCGCTCCGAGGTCGAGCGACTTATAGCCTTTGTAGAAGCTCCCGATCGGAACGACACGCGTGCCGGCCGCACCGGTGAGCTCCAGATTCGCGCCCATGACGAAGAGGAACGGCAGCGTGTCCGCGATCGGCGAAGCGTTGGCGATGTTCCCTGCGAGCGTTCCCGCGTTCTTGATCTGCGGCGACCCGAAGCGATCCATGATACGCGCAAGTTCGGGCAAGCGATCGCGAACCACCGCCTCGAACCGCGCGAGCGAGGCACGTCCGCCGACGACGAGCATCCCGTCATCGAATGTGACGTCGCCCAAACCGTCCACGCCATCAAGCGAAAGAACAGCGGAGGGCTGGAACTCGCGCTTGTTGCGCCACACGCCGAAGTCGGTTGCTCCTTGTACGATCACCGTCTTCGGATTCTCTGCCTTGAACGCGATCGCGTCGTCGAGTCGCGTGGGTCTGAAGAAGCGGCCATGAGGGAAGCCGTCGAGCGAATCGATCAGCACCGGCTCTCGCTCGACGCTCCGAATCCGCTTGAGGATTGGACCCGGCGGATGGATCGAGTCCACCCTTGGCTGTTCGGCCACGCATTCGGCTGCGCGTATGATCGACTCGTATCCCGTGCAACGACAGAGATTGCCGGTTAGTGCCTCGCGTGCATCGCGAGAACCTTCCTCGAACATCCCTGCCAGCGCCATCACGAACCCCGGCGTGCAGTAGCCGCACTGCGCCGCGTGACAGCCCACCATCGAGTCCTGCACCGGCGTCAACTCGCCGTCTCCTGCAAGTCCCTCGACCGTGACCACGTGTGCAGCGTCGAGTTGAAAGAGAAAGTGAATGCAAGAGTTGATCGGTCGATATCGGAGGCGATCCCCTTCGCGCCTTCCGACCAGCACCGTGCACGCTCCGCAATCGCCTTCTTCGCAGACAATCTTGGTGCCCATGGCTCGCTGGTCATAGCGCAGGAACCGCGACAATGTTTGAAACGCCAGTGCGCCGCCGATGTCGTGGGACACACCGTTGACATGGACGAGGACGAAGTCGCGCATGAATCGAGCGAGATTGTACCCGGCGCGGCCGGCGGGCATCAAATGGGCCTTACCCGCGACGTCGTATCGCGGGCTCGCCTGCGGCGGGCATTGACGCGCGGTCATGCGCTGGTTCCTCATCGGCTGGGGGCTGATTTTCGTCTCGTGCCGCGCCATGAAGAACCAGATCAAGACGATTCTCCTGCTCGGCGTGCTCTCCGCATCCTCATCGGCTTCGGCGCGATGCTCGGCAGCACGCCGCCACGCCGGGGCGATCGTCGACACGAGGATGTCGCGGTTGCGACCGCGTTCCCCTGCGACGCATGCAGCGTGATCGTCCAGAGCGTCCTAAAGGCTCGGCAGGACAAGCTGAGAGGCTACAACCCCGGTGATTTCGGAAATTTTTTTAGCCTGGAGGGTAGGGAAAGACCAATCAGCGTCACTCCTCTACCGAGTAGAGAGTTGCGTCCGGTTTGGTCCGACCGCGCGTTCTGATTGCTGTAGGCGTTGCATGCCATGACCCTACGTTGTCGGCGTGGTGGACTAAGTACGGGTTCGAAAGGGCTTCATGCCGACAGCTACCGCCCGTCTGAAGATCTCGCTCTTCACCCACGGTATTGCCGTGTCGCCTGAGGCGAACGCGATTTTATCGGGAAACGGTGCACGGCCGCTGACCATGGCCGATTACGCATCGACATCAGGAATTACACTGCGCCTCGCGGGCGACGTGTGGGTGAACGCCCCCGTAGGTGAGCACAATCCGAACTTCGTCACCTCGCCGAGGCACACGCTAGAGATTAGCAGTAACGGTTTCGTGGTGCGGGGCGAAGACATCGAGGTGGAGGCAGTTCCGATCCCCGTCCCAGCGTATCAGGGGGAGTCGAACGCGCGCGGCGAGCTGTACTCGAGCTACGCCATCACGCACAGCGATCGCGTGAGGATCTCGCCCGTGGAAGGGTGCGCGATCACTTGTCAGTTTTGCGACCTTCCGTACGAGTTTCGCTACCGAACGAAGACCGTCGAAGGTCTCGTCGGGTCTGTGGCCCGTGCCCTGAGCGACGAAATGCTTCCGGCTCGTCACGTTCTGATCTCAGGGGGCCTTCCGCGAGAGGCCGACTACGATTGGATGCGCGAGGTATGGAAGGCGGTTCCCGCGGCCTTTCCGGGCGTGGAGGTGGACGTGATGATGGTGCCGGCGCCCGAGTTGCTGATTCCCTCGCAACTGCACGCGGATGGCATTGCCGGCCTCGCGATCAACCTGGAGATGTGGAATCAGGAACGCGCCCGTAAGATCATGCCCGCGAAGTGGCGTATCGGACGGGACCGGTGGCTTTCGGTCATCGAGGATGCCGTGCAAGTCTACGGGCCCGGCCGCGTCCGATCGCTTCTCCTCGTTGGGATCGAGCCGATCGAGGACACGCTCGCGGGCGTAGAGGCTCTCGCGGCCCGCGGATGCGACCCCGTTCTCTCCCCGTTTCGACCGGATCCCTCGACGCCCATGCGCGCCATTCCGCCGCCAACCGAGGCGGATCTCGGTGAAGTCTGGGAGCGATCAGAAGAGATCGTTCGGCGGCACGGCATACGTCTCGGTCCGCGCTGCGTGCCGTGCATGCACAACACGCTGACGTTCCCGGAGGTTCCGTGAACTTGCTGCGCGTCGCCGACCTCGGCCCGGAGGGTGTGCGGAGTGTGCTTCGACGGGCGACGGATCTCGAGCGAGGTGCCAGACCGCAGCGGCTTGGAGGAGCGGTTCTCCTGGCAATCCTCACACCTTCTACTCGGACGCGACTCGGCTTCGCCCGGGCAGCCGTTGATGTGGGCGCCGTCCCCGTGATGTTCGAGTCTGCGCGCTATGCGCCGACGATGTCGGCCCCGGAGACGCTGGAGGATTCGCTCGCCTCTGTAGCGGAGTACTACGAAGTCATTGTCCTGCGAACGGCCCAGTACCCGTCGGCTCTCCCCGAAGACTCGGCCTCCATCATCAGCGCTGGGCTAGGAGACGACGAGCATCCGACGCAGGCGCTGATCGACTTGTTCTCGGTTCAGCGCGAGCTCGGGCGGATTGAGGGTCTTCGGTGGGGTCTTGTTGGCGACTTGAACTGGATGCGTGTCGTCCATTCGCTGCTTCGCGCGCTGGCGTGGTTCGAGCCCGCCGAGGTTCGTCTCATGGCGCCGCCAGGACGCGGTCCCTCGCCCGAACTGCTGAGCGGCCTTCCATGTCGCGAGGCGGAGCCTGGGGATGTCGAGGGGCTCGACGTGCTCTATGTTGCCGGGCTTCCACCGGGAAACGGGGAGTTCGCGCTTGACGATGCCTCCCGCCGGCCTTGGCGCGTGGGCCCGGAGACCATGGCGCGCCTCGGCCCCGGCGCGCGCGTCCTTTGTCCGTTGCCACGCGTGGACGAAATCGACCGCCAGGTCGACGCCGACCCGCGTAGCGCATGGGTACGGCAAAGCGCGGGAGGACGCTTCGTTCGCTCTGCGATCCTGGAAGCTTGCTGGCCGGGCCGCGCTGAGGAAGACGAGAGACGACGCCCGTCTCCTCCGGTCTCGAAACCCGCCGCTAGTCGATCAGCATACCGGGAGTTGCTGGAACGCAGGCTCGGGAAGCGGGAGCTCGTGTACTTCGGGACTCGCGGTGCGGATGCCCGGAGCCTCAGCGACCTGAGGAACTTCGAATGCATCTTCAGTCAGATCGCGCCTTCAGGACTTGCCGGCGTCGATGAAGTCTGCTTGGAGTCCATAACGAAGAGACGCGTGGATCTCGACGCATACAATATTGACGCGGACGGATCCGGCCCGGTTTCGGATCTACGTGTGGAGATGCTGCGTCGATTCGAGACCCTCGCGGCGGTCGTCCCCTACCGTGCCGGTGCCGTGCTCGCATCCGCGTGGTTTCCTCGGAGCGACAAGGTACTGCATCTGGGTAACTTCCACGAACTGCAGGACACTTTCGAGCACAAGCCCTGGGTGGAGTCGCAGCTCTCGGAGGCGGAGGTGGGAGTTCGGACGATTCCTTGGCGATACTTTGCCGACAGCGAGCGGCCGCTCATCAAGGAGATGCTCGAGATCACGCCGCTGGTGGTCCGCTCGAACCGTTCCGACGGCGGCACGGGAGTACGGTTCATCCACTCCCCGGAGGATCTCGACCGGGACTGGCCCCCGCACACCGACGGGTTCGTGGCGACCGCGTCGTTCGTTGACGGGCTGCCGATCAACGTCAACGCGGTCGTATTCCCAGATGGCGCCGTGTCGCGCCACGGAGTCTCCGTGCAATTGGTCGGGATTGAAGGCTGTACCAAGCGCCGATTCGGATACTGCGGCAATGACTTCGCTGCCGCCGCCGCGCTCGATGCCGGCGATATCCAGGAAATCGACAGGGCGCTCGATGCCGTCGCCGGCTGGCTCGCGCGCCATGGCTACCGGGGCGCGTTCGGTATGGACGCGATCCTGTCCGAGCACAAGGTATTCGTCGTGGAGGTGAACCCTCGCTTCCAGGGGTCGTCGCGTCTTTCGGCGGCGCTCGACAGTCAGAGCGACCGCGCGGACATGTTTCTGGCGCACATCGGAGCCTTTCTCGATCTCTCGCCGCCAGACCACCTTACCTCGACGGACCTGTTGAAGCGCCCGCTCGCCGCGCACATCGTCGTGCATACCGGCAACACCCGGGTGCTAGAGGATCTCGCTGGTGATCCGCCTCCGGGGTTCGACGTAGATCTGGTTTCCCGTGGCGGGGTAACGGTTGAAGCAGGAGCGATTCTGGCGGACTTAGTCACGCGCTGCCCGGTCACCGCTGATGGCACATCGTTGTCGGCATCGGCACGGTCTGCGGTGGAGGTATGGAATGCCTAAGAGCTTGGTTATCTTGGACGACTTCATCACCGCTCACAAGAACCTGCAAGTGTCGTGGCAAGTCTGGAGGAAGGCGTCGAGAACACGTAATAACGCCAGCGATGAGGTCAAGAGATGTGGCGAACTCATGGAAATGCTGGCGCGTGAGACCAGAATCTGGATCCTTTCGAAGCTTGCGGACTTGGGTCAGCTTCCCAGCGCACGTCCTTCGGCAAGGAGCGCGTTTGGTCAGGAAGTCAACTTTCTCCGGGGATTAAGGACCCACCCCACCTTGTGCAAACTGGCCGACTCCTCGCCCGATGCGAGCTATAGCTTCGTCGAACTGAAGAAAGTGGAAGATCTCGTTCGAGCCTACCTTAGAGAACCCGACTTGGACAGATTTAGGAGGGACTTTGACGACCTCGAGCGAGGTACCAGCCGTCCATGGCTGGACACTATGGGTGATTTCGTGCCCTTCCGTAACATAGACAGTCACGGGACGGCGCAGCCGAATGCCGAAGGTGTACCCACCAATGTCACCGCCAGATTGCCGCATGTCGCGCCCTCAATCGCGCAGGCGATGCGGGAGCGAATAGAATGGATGATGCTTCAGGCAGCCGAGCACCTCGGAAAGTACGAGCTGCGGTCCAGGGAGGATGTCGCCGCCGACCGGGACTACTCGGTGCGCAAGTTACTCACGAGGAAGGCGTTTGACTTGAACGCCGCCGACTATTGGTACGTCCGTTATGACGATGAGAACGACGAGAGGAACGCCGTAGAGTTATTCCCTCGGCTGGAAAGTGATGACCAGTTCGAGAGTTTCGAGAGTGCAGTGATAGGGGCGACCGAGTTGCCGGAGAGCCCCATGTTCGTCAGTGCGAAATGTGGGCGTTTCTTGCCCTTGATCGGGCCCGCTTTCGGTTTGCCGGACCACGCGGACAGCCCCGGGGCAACCGAAGTCGTCGAGCGTGCCCGGACCGTCGTTGGCGACGAGCGGTACACAGCTCTCGCGGGGTTCCTGGCGAGACTAGTATCTGATCGGCTTAACCTCGACATCCCTGACCTCGCAGCGGGGCCATCAGGGTCTTGCGATACTCTCCGGACTAGGCTTGTCGGCGAACTGGCATCCCTAGCGTCGCA
>Ga0075428_100008103_pt1 | contig 11666 bp, 4 predicted proteins | sample RhiMetdeltSRZDD2_FD_75291 | JGI IMG/M metagenome (GOLD analysis project Ga0075428, IMG submission 75291) | Populus rhizosphere microbial communities from Tennessee, USA - Rhizosphere MetaG P. deltoides SRZDD2 | ecosystem: Host-associated > Plants > Roots > Rhizosphere > Soil | place: USA...
TTCGGCGAGCTCGGCGAGACGGCGCGCACGCGCCGCGCGATCCTCGAGCGGCTCGTGCCGCGGCTCAAGATCGCCGGCCAGTGTTCGTTCACCGATCGCTTCCTGGTCGTGCGCGGGAAGGTCCGCACCTACAAGATCCACCTCGGCAGCGGCAACATCCTGATGGAGCCCAACGATCAGTATCTCTGCATCGTGCCGGCCCGCGATCCGGGCGCGGTCGGCGGCGAGCGTCTGTTCCTGCCGTTCGAGGGCGACTCGACGCTGGCTATCGTGCTCAGCAAGGCGTTCCTGCTGGCCGCCGACGACGCGATCAAGGACCCCACGATCGTACGGCAGATCGCTGCGCGTTGACGGCGCGTCGTCATGAAGTCGTTCCGCAGGGCAACCTGGATGGGGCGATCACCCTACGCGCGGACCTCCTCAGTCCGGGAAGGTGACCGGCCTTGAAAGAACGAAGCGCTTCCCGCGTCCTCTATCGTCGGTCCTTTCCCCACCGCAGCGTCGCGACGCTGCGCCACCCACTGAAGAACGATCATGGCCTTGGAACTTCCTTCCCTTCCTTACTCAGTCGACGCGCTGGCTCCCCACATCAACGCGCAGACGCTGTCGATCCATCACGGCAAGCACCATGCGGCCTACGTGACGAACGGCAACAAGCTCCTCGAGGGCACCGAGCTCGCCGGGAAGTCGGTGGTCGAGATCGTCAAGGCCACGGCCGGCAAGCCCGACAAGGTCGCGATCTTCAACAATGCGGCCCAGGCGTGGAACCACTCGTTCTACTGGAGCTCGATGAATCCAAAGGGCGGCGGCAAGCCTTCGGGCAACATCGCGAAGAAGATCGACACCGACCTCGGCGGCTACGCGAAGTTCGTCGAGCAGTTCAACCAGGCCGGCGCGACGCAGTTCGGCAGCGGCTGGGCGTGGCTCAGCCTGCGCAACGGCAAGCTCGAGGTCACCAAGACGGCGAACGCCGAGACGCCGTTCATGACCGGCGCGGTGCCGCTGCTCACGATGGACGTCTGGGAGCACGCGTATTACCTCGACTTCCAGAACCGCCGGCCCGACTACATCAAGGCCTTCCTCGACCACCTCGTGAACTGGGACTTCGCGAACCAGAACCTCGCCAGGGCCTGAGTCGCCTGCGGCGCGGGCCGCGGCGATCAGGTGCCGACGCGCAGGCGAAGCCCGTCGCTGAGCGAGAAGTCGCCGAACAGCGGCCCGTTCGGGTCCAGCACGACATACTGGCCGAACACCTGCAAGCCCTGCAGCGCCGGGTCCGCGGGGATCGGGAACGGCGTGCGCGCGACACCGGCCGCGTCGGTGAACACCGCGGCCACGCTCGTCGCCGGCAGCCCGAGCAGCACGCGACACCCGTCGAGCACGATCGCCGACGGCGCGAACGATGCGAACAGCACCGCGATGCTGTTCGGCAGGGCGTTGTCGACGTCGATCGCGAACGCGGCGTTGCCGATCACCGGCAGCAGAAACGGCGCGATGCGCGGCGTGCGGTTGCCGGTGCCGGGACACGTGCTGCTGCCGTACTTCTGCGCGAGCGCCTGGTTCGGCGCGCCGAGCTCGAACACCCACAGCTCCTCGCCGAGCACGCCGTCGTCGGCGACGAAGAACAGCTTCGTGCCGACGAGCCGCAGCGAGTGCAGCGTCGCCGCACCGGCGCCGGCCAAAGTACCGATGCGCCCGAGCTGCAGCGTTCCGGGGGCGGAGCCGTCGGACGCCCACAGCTGCAGTCCGTCGCTGCCGTCGTGGCCCGCGAATCCGATGAGGCCGGTCGCGCCGAGGACCGCGAGCGTGCCCGCGAGCACGCCGTCGCCGGGACCCTGATCGAGGTCGATCACGAGCCGCGTGCCGGCGGCGGTGCCGTCGCTGACCCACAGCTCGCGACCGTGCACCCGGTCGTCGGCGACGAAGAACAGGTTGCTGCCGACCGCGACCATGTCCTGGATGTCGGCGGACAGAGCGCCGGGCAGGTCGAGCACGACCCCGGTGCCGGCCACGGTGCCGTCGGTGACCCAGAGCCCGACCTCGAGGTTGTTCACGAAGGCGCGGAAGAACAGGCGGTTGCCGGCCGTGACGAAGCCGTTCGGCCGCGAGCCCGCGGTGCCCGGCATCAGGTCGGCGAACAGACCCGTGCCACCCGGCGTGCCGTCGGTGCGGCACAGCTCGATGCCGGCGCCGGTCGTGATCGCGGCGAAGTACGCGTGGCTGCCGAGCACCGCGAAGCCGTCGAAGAAGCCCGAGCTCGTGCCGGGCTGGAAGTCGGCGAGCGGCAACGTGCCGGCCAGCGTGCCGTCGCTGCTCCACGGCTCGAGGCCGCGTGTGCTGTCGCTCGCGCTGAATACCACGCGGTTGCCGAGCACGACGAAGTCGTCCGGGTTGCTGCTGTTGTTGCCGGGCTGCAGGTCGAACTGCGCCGTGCCCGGGCTGGTGCCGTCGGTGACGAACAGCTCGACGCCGCTGGTGCGCGTCGCGGTGAAGAACAGCTTGTTGCCGGCCGGCGTCAGCTTGCGCGGACCCGAGTTGGCGGCACCCGCCGCGACGTCGACGCCGAGCGCCGTGCCGGCCGCGGTGCCGTCGCTGTGGACCAGCTCGATGCCGTTGTTCGGCCAGAAGCCGCCGAACCAGAGCTGTCCGTTCCACACGGTGACGTCGGCAGGCGAGCTGCTCCCGCCGAGCGGGTTGATGTCGAGCAGCACGTTCGTGCCGGCCTGCGTGCCGTCGCTGAACCACGGCTCGGTGCCGAGTCCGGCCGTCGACGCGCGGAAGAACAGGCGCCCCTGGTAATCGAGCATCTCGCGGATGTCGGTGTCGCCGCGCGTGCTCGCGTGGTCGTAGAGCAGCTTCGTGCTGGCGGGCGCGCCGTCGCTGACGAACAGCTCGTTGCCGAACGTCGTCGCGGTCGCCTGGTAGAGCAGCCGCGTGCCGAACGGCGTCAGGTTCTGCGGATTGCTGCTCGGCGTCGTCGCGAGCAGCTCGGACGTGCCCGGCCCGGTGCCGTCCGTGCGCCACAGTTGCAGCGTGCCGCCGGTCACGCGGCCGGCGAACGCCGCAGCGCCGAACGCGGCGACCGGTTCGGAGATCGATGCGAACGGCCCGCTGACGATCGTCGTGCCGGCGGCGGTTCCGTTCGTGCGGTAGAGCTGGAACACGCTGCCCGAGCCGCCGCCGAAATACGCGGTCGCACCCTGCACGGCGAACGCCATCGCGGCGCTGTGGCCTGGGCCACCCGTTGCGTCGACGAGCCGCACGGTGCCGGCCTGCGTGCCGTCGCTGCTCCACGGCTCGAGACCCGAGCTGCCGTCGTTGGCCCAGAACAGCACCCGGTTGCCGAACGGCGTGAGCCGTTCGATCGACGCGCCGCCGCTGCCCGTGGCGATCTCGCGCACCAAGAAGGTGCCGGCCGCCGTGCCGTCGCTGCGCCAGAGCTCGCGGCCGGTCGCGGTCTGCTGCGCCGTGAAGAACAGCAGGTTGCCGGCGACGACGAGGTCCATGGGGACCAGCGTCGAGGAAGCCCCCGCGAGCTCGAGCCCGAGCGACGTGCCGGCCGCCGTGCCGTCCGTGCGGAACAGCTCGCGGCCGGTCGCCGACGTCGTCGCGACGAACCAGAGCTGGCCGTTCCAGACGACGAGATCGGCCGGCGCCGACGAGTTGGTGCCGGGCACGAGGTCGGTGACGAGCTGCGTGCCGGCGGCCGTGCCGTCGCTGCGCCACAGCTCGGTGCCGTTGCTGGCGGTCGTCGCCGCGAAGAAGACGAGGCCGTTCCACGCGACCATCGACGTGATGTCGGCGCCGACGTTGGTGCCGGTCGCGAGATCGACGACGAGACGCGTGGTCGCCGACGTGCCGTCGGTGACCCACAGCTCGCGACCCTGGCCTTCGCGGCGCGCCGTGAAGAACACGCGGTTGCCGGCGACCGTCAGCAGCTGCGGGTCGGAGCTGAAAGCACCGGGATTGGCGTCGCGCAGCCGGAACGTGCCGAGGTCGGTGCCGTCGGTGCGCCAGAGCTCGCGGCCGTATTGGTCGGCGGCCGCAAAGTACGCGACGCCGTTGCAGATCACCGCGGTGCCGGGATTGCCGCCCACGGTCGAGGCGCTGGCCGGCGTCAGGTCGCGCACGAGGTTCTGGGCAGGCATGGCTGCGAGCGGCAGCAAGGAACAGAAGAGCGTCGAGAAGAGTTGACGGTGCATGGAAGTGCGCCTCTGAGGATCAGCGCGCGCCGTTTGTCACACCTGGCGGGTGCAGACCGCACCGAACGGCGCACGAACAAGACTCGCTCTTCCCTTGCCCGGGCCGCCGCCGATGATCGCGGCAATGGCCGGAGAGACCTGCTACCACTGCGGGCACGCGCTCGTCGGCGAACAGCTGGGACCGTGGCGGACGTGCCCGTATTGCGAGCGCTTCGTGCACGTGCCGAGCCAGCGGGCCCTGTCGGCACTTGATCGGCTGCGGCGTCAGATCGAGTCCGAGCTCGACGTCGGCGAAGCGCAGCGCCGCGAACTGTGGGAGCTCCTGACCCGGCAGCGCAGTCAGGCGCTCGCGGCGGTGATCGCGATGCGAGGCCCCGAGCTGCCGCCCCCGCTGCCGCAGGAACCCCCGGCAGTCGCCGCGAGCGCGGCCGTGGATCCATCTCCGGCCGTTGCCAGCCCGCCCGCGCCACCGCCGCTGCCGTCTTCGGGACCGCCACTGGTCGAACCGAGCCGCGACGAGCCGGGCGTGTGGTCGCGTCTCGGACCGTTGTTCGCGGAGAACCTGCTGTTCGCGCTGGCCGGGTTCCTGCTCGTCGCCGGCGCGGTCTACTTCACGACGACCGCGTGGACGACGATGTCGGGCGCGATGCAGAAGCTCGTCGTCGCGGGCGGGCTGCTGCTGTTCGCGGGGCTGCTGCACGGTGCGGCCGCCGTGCTCGGCCGCGACGCGGCGCTGCGCGTGGCGGCGCGCGCGTTGTCGCTGGTCGCGGTCGCGCTGGCGCCGTCGGCCAGCGTCGCCGCGAGCCTGCTGCACGCCGAGAACGTGACGCTGGCGCTGGTGGTCGGCGCGGCCGCGGCGGGCGCCCAGGTCGTGTTCCTGCGCGCGCTCGTGCGCAGGGAGAACCAGACACTGCCCGCCGCGGTCGCGGCCGCCAGCGCGCTGCTCGTGTTCGGCGGCGTGTTCGCGGTGGCGTGGGCGCCGTTCCGCGTGTTCACATCGTGTGCGGCGGCCGCCGTCGCGCCGTCGCTCTCGTGGTGGTCGAGGCGGCGCTTTGTGCCCCAGTCGCCGAGCGCGGACCTGTGCGCGCTGGCCGGCGCAGGCTTCGCGGCGCTCGCGCTCGCGATCGGCATGGCGCTGGCGGCGGGAACCACCCCCGGAGCGGCGGCCGCGCCGGTCGGCGTCGTCGTCGCCGCGCTTTCGCTGGCGGGGATGCTGATCGCGGGGCGAGCGGCCGCGCCGTCGCCGGTCGCGCTGACGGTCGCGTATGCGGCCGGCATCTCGGCGGTGCTGCTCGCGGCGGGCGACGTGCGCTGCGTCATGGTCGCGGCGTGGGCTGCAGCGGCGACCGGTCTTCTGGCGAGCCTGCGTCTCGAGCGCGCGCGACTGCTGGCGCCGGCGCTCGTGTTGTCCGCGGTCGGCTATCTGTTCCTGCCGGCGCCGGTGCGCGAGCTCGCGGCGCGGTTGCGCGAACAGGCGGCGGGCCAGCTCGGCTACGCGGGCCAGCAGCTGCCGCTGTCGTTCTACGGCATCACGTTCTTGCCATACCTGGCAGGCCTCGCGCTGCTGACGGCGTGGTTCCGCCGCACGGGACGGAACGCGCACCGGCAGGTCACGAGCGTCTTCGCGGTCGCCACAGCGCTGGGTCTCGCCGCGATGTCGCTGCTGCTCGGCCGCGATCTGCGCGCGCCGATGGCGGTGTTGCCGGCCGACGGACTCCTGTTGGTGCTGCTCGGCCGTCTCGCGCACAGCGCGCGCGCGGCGTCCATCGGCTGGCTCGGCGTGCTCGGTGGCGTCGTCTGCGGTCTGGTCTGGTGCGAGGTGCAGAACGGCGTCGCGACCGCGGTGCTGGCCGCCGTGATCATGGCGCTGCTCGCGGGAACGCGTGTTGCCGAAACGAACCTGGGACCGGTCGCCGCGAGCCGGCGCGCCGTCGGCGCCGCGGCGGCGGCGGCGCTTGCGGTCTGGCCGCTCGTGTGCGTGTGGCCGCTCGAACGACAGGGCGCGTGGAACCTGCTGCATGCGACGGCCCTGCTGCCGGTCGCCATCGCGTGGTATGGCCTCGCGCGCGCGCCGGGTGCGCAGAGCTGGCAGAGGTGGGCCGGGGCGTGGCTCGTGGCGCCGCCGTCGTGGGCGACGGCAACTGGTGTCGCGGCGTTGCTCGCAGAAGTGGGGTTCGCGCGCGCGTGGCCCGCGATGCCGGCTGCGCTCGCGGTCGTCACCGCGCCGCTCTTGGCCGCAGTCCCGCGCCTGCGTTCGCTGCCCGACGGCGAATCCGCGGCGCGCCACCTCGCGCTCGGTTTGTTCGCGCTGCATGCGCTGTTGGTGCCGTCGCTCTGTGCCGCCTACGCGGTCGACGCCGTCGCGTGGGGCACGATCGCCGGCACCGCGGCGCTCGCGGTGGTCGCCGCCTGGCTCGCGGCGGCGGCGCGCTTCGACGCCCTGCTGGCGGTCGCCGTGGTCGAGGCCGCCTGGCCGCTGCACCTGCTCGCGATCGTCGTGTTCGGCGACGCCGCGGGCCCGCCGGGTCTGCTCGGTCCCAGCGTGCTGCTGGTCGCGGTCGCGTGGTTCGGCGCCAGTCGCCAGGCACTGTGCGTCACGGCGGCGGCCGGTGCTGTGCTGTTCCTGCTGCTGCTCGCGGCGTGGCGGCTCGCCGCGTTCCCGACACAGCCGCCCGTGCGCGATGCGGCGGTAGCGCTCGGCATCGGGTTGGCTTTCGCGGGGCTCTCGGCCTGGCAGCTCGCGCGCCGGCCGGGTGGGTTCGAGCAGGCCGCGTGGCGCGCCGCGGGCGTGCTGAGCGCCGTCGTCTGCCCGGTGACGCTGCTCGACCTGTACGTGACGGGCACGGCCGGCTACGCGTGGGGCACGCTCGTGCTCGGCGCGCTCATCTGTGCCGCGGCCACGCGCGTGCCGCGGCAAACGCTGCCGCTGTCCGTCTACGGGCTGCTGCATCTTTGCGCGTCGGTGACGTTGTGGTTCTGCTGGCAGCCGGACGCCCAGCCGGATGTCGAGCCGACTGCCGAGATTGGGCACGTGCAGCGCCTCTGCGGCTTCGTCGCGGTCGGCGTCGCGGCCGCGCTGTGCCGGCCGCGCGAACTGCGCACACCCTCGACGCTCGTGGCGCTGGCCGCGGGCTTCGGCGCCGGTGTCCTGCAGCCGGTCGCGCTGCAATGGTTGCCGTCCGAGTGGGCGGCGGTGCCGGCTTTCGGCGGCTGCGCGCTGGCGCTCGCGGCGACGGCGCTGCCGCCGCTGCGCGCGCGCGGATTCGCGGTGCGCCTCGTCGCGTGGCCGGCCGTGGTCGTGGCGACGAGCTTGCTCGCGGCCGCGGCGATCATGGCCGTCACGGGCCGGCAGCCCCGGGCACCGGGCGGACTCGCGCTGCTCGACGCGAACGCCGCGGTGCTGGGTTTGGCGGCGCTCGGTCTCGCCGTGCAGGTCGAAGAACGGCTGCGGGCCTGGCTGCGATGGAGCGTTGCGACGGTGGTGCTCGCCGCGACGGCGCCCGTGAACGGTCTCTTGCACGGTTCGCGCGTCGTGGCGCCGTCGCCGGACGTCGAGATCGCGCTGCTCGCGCTCGCGCTGGCCGCGCTCGCGCAGAAGCCAGCGACGGCCGCGGCGTTCGGTGCCGCGGCGCTGCTGCTGACCGGCTTCGATCTGGCGGACGTGTCGACGCCGTTCGCGGTCACGCTGGTCGCCGGCGTGCCGCTCGCGCTGCTGCTGCGGCGCCTGCCGGGGCCGTTCGTGCTCGCGCATGGCGCGCTGCTTCTGCTCGCAACGTGGAGCTGGATCGCCTACGCGCTGGCCGGCCGCGACGCCGCGCGTCTGGGCCCGTGGCTCGGGTTGTCGGCAGCGGTGCTTGGAGCCGCCGCGGGTCCGTGGCTGCGTTTTTGCGCGCGCGACAGTGCGGGTCGCGCGGAGCTCGCGGCGCTGCAGGCCGCGTGCTGGCTCGCGGCGCTCGGGGCGCTGCACGCTGCCTGCAGCGGTGACGCGCCGATGCCGGCGTTGGCACTCGCCGCGTCGCTCGTCGCGAGCGCGCTCGTGGCCATGGGCAGCGCGCGCGGTGCGCGCACGGCCGGACACGAAGTGCTCGTGCACCTGGCACTCGTCGCATTGGTCACCGGCTACCGCGTGCTCGCGACGGGCTCCGAGTTGCTGCACCCATTGCTGGGGCTGCACCACCACGGACTGACCGTGCTCGGCGCGACGCTGTTCGTCGTGGCGGGCAGCCGCGCGTCGGCGATGTGCGGTCAGCTGCGCGCGGCGGCCGTGGTGGCGCCGCTGCTGGCGATCGCGCTCGCGGTGCCATTCGGTGGGCAGACGTTCGCGCTGCTCGCCGGAGCCGCGGTGATGGCGCTCGGCGCCGCGGTTGCGCGCGTGCGGCTGCTCGCCGCGGGCGCGCTGTTGCTCGCGAACTGCGGCCTGTTCCGGCTCTGGCTGCGCGAAGGCGTGCTCGATCCGTCGTTCTACGGCGTGCCGGCGGGACTGTCGCTCGTGCTCGGCGCGGAGCTGGCGCGCGGACCGCTCGGGGCGGCCCGCGTGCTGGCGCTGCGCGTCGCCGGCCTCGCCGTGGCCTACGGCTCGGTGTTGGTGCAGATCGCGCGCGTGTCGGTGCCGGCGCACGCGGTGGCGCTGTTCGTGCTCGCGATGCTGGCAGTGGCATGGGGCGTGCGGCGACAGCAGGCGGCGATCCTGGTCACGGGCGTGGTCGCCGTCGTGCTCGACGTCGTCGTCTACCTCGCGCAGCGCGGTTTCCAGCAGGACTTCGTCGGCTCGATGCTGTTGGTCGGAGCCGGCGGTTCGGTGTTCGTGGTCGCGGCGCGGGCCGCGCGGGCACGGGCCAGGGTCGCGGAGCGACCTCCGGTGCGCTGATGCAGCAGGGGCCATTCCGACGCGGTCGACCGCTAATGCCGCGTTGCTGCACGCGTTCACGCGAACCCAGCTTGCCAGAAACGGCGGCAGCGCGGACAGTACCGGCACGCGGTTCCCCTTGCCCGCGGTCCCAACCATGCGCACTCTAACTCTCGCGGCCCTCGTGGTCGCATCCTTCGTTCCGGGCCTCTGCGCCCAGGGCGCCCTCAGCGCGCCGTGTTTCGTCCCGCAGTTCGGCACGAATCTCGGTCTCAGCGACGACTCGGTTGCGCCGAACAACCAACTCGGCTTCTCGTTTCCTGGCCCCGCCGGCCCGATCTCGGCGATCGACATCAGCAGCAACGGCTTCGTCTGGCTCGGCAGCAACGGCAACAGCGATTGCTGCAACGGCGACCTGCCGACGTTCCTGACCAGCATGGCGCGCATCGCGCCAATTTGGATGGACCTCAATCCGAGCCAGGCCGGCAGCGTCTGGTTCAACACGTTCCCGGCCGCCGGCTCGCAGCCGGCGAGCGCGGTCGTGACCTGGGACGCCGTGCCCGAGTACAGCGAAACTGCGCCGATGACGATCCAGCTGCAGCTGTTCGCCGATGGCTCGTTCTCGTTCCTGTACGACTCGGCGTGCTACAACCTGTGGCACACCGTGCTGACCGGCGTCACGCAGGGCGGCGCAGCGACCGCCAACCCAGTCGACTTCTCGGGGATCACGGGCGCCACGCCGCACCTCAGCGGCTCGAACCCGACCGTGCACGAGCTGCAGAACCAGGTGTTCGACCTGGGCGGCCGGGCCTTCGCGTTCGTACCGAACGGAACCTCCGGCTACATCGTGCTCGACCGGCCCGGCTGCACGCTCGCGAACGTCTTGCGCTACGGCCGCGGCTGCCCGGCGACGACTGCGGCCTACGAGTTCTTCGCGAGCCCGGTGGTGATCGACCTGTCGAACGTCGCGATCGAGTTCACGCCGACGTCGGGCGGTGGCTTTGTCGCGATTCCGACCACGGGCTTCTTCAGCGGCTACACGAACTCGTTCGCGTTCTTCGACGACGACTCGCACGGCCCGTTCAATCTGGGCTTCTCGTTCCCGTTCCCGGGCGGCAGCACGTCGGCGATCGACATCAGCAGCAACGGCTTCATCTGGATGCAGACCGGCAACTCGAACTCGCGCTGCTGCGCCGGCGATCCCGCGACGTTCCTCTCCGACCCCGCGAGCATCGCGGCCTTGTGGATGGACCTCTACCCGCCCGGCGGCGGCAACATCTACTTCGACACGACGCCGACCGAGGCGTACATCACGTGGGTCAACGTGCCGGAGTTCTTCAGCGGGCCGCCGCAGACGGCGCAGATCACGTTGCGCAGCAACGGCACGTTCCGGCTCTCGTACGGCGTGGTCAACAACACGAACCACGACGTGCTGGTCGGCTACTCGACGGGCAACGTGCCGGTCGATCCGGGCTCGTCCAACTTCAGCGCCGGCCCCGTCATCGTCACCGGCGGCGGTGCGCCGATGGCGCTGAGCTCGCAGCCGGGTTCGCGACCGGTGCTCGGCACGACCTACACGATGGACATCGACCAGAGCACGAACGGCGCGCTGATCGGGTTGATGTTGTTCGGCAGCACGGGCTTCGACCCGGGCATCGATCTCAGCGTGATCGGGATGCCGGGCTGCTCGCTGTATGCGAACCTCGACTTGATGCTGACCGTCGTGCTGCCGGGGCCGGTGACGCCGTTCCCGATTTCGATCCCGAACAACCCGTCGCTGGCGGGCATGTTGCTCTTCGGGCAGGCGGCGGGCCTCGTGCCGACCGCCAACCCGCTCGGCATCGCGACCAGCAACGGCATCAAGCTGACCGTCGGCGTCTGAGCGCGCGTAGTCCCTACGCGCTCAAAGAGCGACCCTTGCGGGCCGACGACGAGGTCCTCGGCCGCAGGGGCGGCGTAGCGTTCTCGCGCGCGGCGTGCATCCGTTGTCGCTGCAGGGCTGGGTTGCGCGCGGGCCACAGCCGCCGCCAGTGCAGGTAGCGGCGATACCAACGCAGCTCGCCCTGGGGCACGCCGTCGGGGTCGTAGCGCAGCCACCACTTGATCGCCGCCGAGCGGTCGAGGAACGCGAGCCAACCCCAGAACCAGCGCCGCCAGCCGCGCCGCACGTCGACCGCGGACGCGAAGTCGATCAGCCGCACGTCGCCCGCGGGGGTGACGAGGATGTTCGAGCGGTGCCGCAGGTCGTTGTGCAGCACGCCGCGCGCGTGCATCGCAGCGACCGCGGCGTGCAGCCGTTCGAGCGTGGCCGGCCGAATGTCGGGTCCGGCCTCCGTCATCGTGCGCGCGTCGACGTGCTCGAACAGCAGCGCGTGGCGGTCGAGCCGCCCGTAGCAGCGCGCGACGAACGTGGACCCCGCGAGCGCTTCGTAGGCACGCTGTTCGCGCGCGAGCTCGAGGCGCGCAAGCGTCCAGCGGTAGAGCCAGCAGGTCGCGAGGTAGTCCTTGACGACGAACCGCCGGCCACCCACTTCGGTCGTCCACACGGAGGATCGCCAGCGCCGCGCGGCCGAGGCGCTGCGCCGCCCGGCCAGGGCCTCGGCGCGCGTGATCGACAG
>Ga0075428_100008109_pt1 | contig 11661 bp, 5 predicted proteins | sample RhiMetdeltSRZDD2_FD_75291 | JGI IMG/M metagenome (GOLD analysis project Ga0075428, IMG submission 75291) | Populus rhizosphere microbial communities from Tennessee, USA - Rhizosphere MetaG P. deltoides SRZDD2 | ecosystem: Host-associated > Plants > Roots > Rhizosphere > Soil | place: USA...
GGTGTCCCCACGTTCCTCTGGGCCGGCAAGCCCGGTACGGCGACGCCGTGGGATGGACGCGGCAAGCAAGGGCCCGCGGCCGCCGCTCGCCGCCACCTGGGCGTGTACGGGAAGCTCTGGGACCTCAAGCCGGAGGACGTCGCGGCCGCGAAGGTCAGCGAGGTCCACGACGAAGGCGGCGGCGCCGTGATCACGAAGTTCAAGCAGGAAGTGGGCGGAGTCGAGGTGTTCCGCGACGAGCTGATCGTGGTCATGGACCGGCAGCTCCGCGTGGTGGCGATGTCCGGGTACATTCCCCCCGCGGACATGGGCGCCTCCGCGCGCTTCTCCCTCTCCCCCCAGGACGCGGTGGCCCGGGCCCTGAGCGATTTCGGGGACGTTGCGATCGCGGCCGAAGCGGTAGCGCCGGATGCCGCGGTCAATGCCGCGCGCGCCCAAGACGGCGGGAAGTACACCTACTACAACCTGGCTTCCGGTGACGGATCCGTCCGCCTCGTGCAGCCGATGCGTGCAAAGCCGGTGCTCTTCCACCTTCCCGAGGGGCTGGAAGCGGCCTATTACGTCGAGATCGACGGCCAGACCGCGGGCGAGGAGGGTCCCGACAGCGCGAACTTCGCGTACGTCGTGTCCGCGACGGACGGCAGCCTCCTGTTCCGTCACGACCTGACCGTCGCCGATTCGTTCTCGTATCGCGTGTGGGCGGACACGACCGGCCTCAACGCTCCCTTCGACGGGCCGAACGGCAACGACGCCGATCCGCACCCGACGGGCGTCCCCGACGGGTTCCAGCCCCCGTTCGTCTCCCCGAACCTCGTGACGCTGCAGAACGGGCCCATCTCGACCAACGATCCCTGGCTGCCCGCGGGGGCCACGGTGACGACCGGCAACAACGTCGACGCCTACGTCGACCTCGTCACCCCGGACGGCTTCACGGCCGCGGGCGACTTCCGCGCCACCACGACCGCGCCCGGCGTGTTCGACCGCACGTACAACACGGCGCTCGCTCCGAGTGCCAGCGCGGACCAGCGCATGGCTTCGATCACCCAGCTCTTCTACATCAACAACTGGCTGCACGACTGGTTCTACGACGCCGGGTTCAACGAGGCCGCGGGCAACGCCCAGACCGACAACTACGGGCGCGGCGGCATCGGCAACGACAGCATCCGGGCCGAGGCCCAGGACTTCAGCGGCACCAACAACGCGAACATGAACACCCCGGCCGACGGCGGCCGGCCCCGCATGCAGATGTACGTCTTCTCGGGCGCGGGCCCGTTCCTGCAGGGGAATGCCCCCGCGAGCCTGGCCGGGTTCTTCCCGGTCGCCACCGCGGCCGGCTTCGGGGCCCAGACCTTCACGACGACGGCCGAGGTGGTCTGGGTGGACGACGGGGTCGCCGGCGCCGGCGGCTCCATCCACGACGGCTGCGAGACGCCGTTCGCCAACGCGGCCGCGGTCTCGGGCAAGATCGCGTTCATCGACCGCGGCGGACCGTGCGCGGGCGGCTTCGCGCAGAAGTTCCAGAACGCGGTGGCCAACGGCGCCATCGGCGTGCTCATCGCCAACATATCCACGTCGGTCAACCCCGGCGTGGCGCCCGGGATGGGAGGGACGAGCGCGGTGGGCCCCACCGTGGGCGCCCTCTCCCTCAACTTCGCGAGCGGGGAGGCGTTCCGCGCCCAGTTTACGGCCGGCACCACCGTCAACGTCACCATGTCCCGTCCGAACGCGCTCCAGCGCGACGGCACGATCGACACCCAGATCGTGTCCCACGAGTGGGGCCACTACCTCACGAACCGCCTCATCGGCAACGCCAGCGGCCTGAGCAACCAGCAGGGCGGCGGCATGGGCGAGGGCTGGGGAGACTTCACGGCGCTGCTCCTGACCGTGCGTCCGGAGGACACGCTCAACCCCACCAACACGAACTTCAACGGCGTGTACTCCATGGCCGGGTACGCGACCCCGGCCTTCGTGCCTCCGGGACAGAACTTCTACTTCGGCATCCGGCGGCTGCCGTACTCGACGGACATGACGAAGAACCCGCTGACCTTCAAGCACATCTCGGACCTGGAAGCGCTTCCCACCACCGCCCCCATCGACCTCAACTCCTCCCCCAACTCGGAGGTCCACAACACGGGCGAGGTCTGGGCCACCATGATGTGGGAGAGCTACGCCGCCCTGCTGCGCGACACTCTGGGCGCGAGCCCGCGCCTGACCTTCGACGAGGCGCGCACGCGCATGCGTGACTACTACGTGGCCGCGCTCAAGATCACGCCCAACGCGCCCACGATCCTGGAGGCGCGCGACGCCCTCTTCACCGTGGCCTACCTGAAGGACCCCGTGGACTACGCGCGGTTCTGCCAGGCCTTCGCCAAGCGCGGAGCCGGCCTCCACGCGATCGGGCCGGACCGCAACTCGACCAACAACTCGCCGGTGACGGAGAGCTACTTCTGCGGCAACGACGTGGCCCTCACCACCGCCGCTCTCGACGACTCCGTCGCTTCTTGCGACGAAGACGGCGTCCTCGACAACGTGGAGATCGGCCGGCTGAGCTTCACGGCCAAGAACGTGGGCGTGGGCGCGCTGAGCGCGACCACGGCGACGGTGACCTCTTCGAATCCGCACGTCTCGTTCCCGCACGGTGCCACCGTCTCCCTGGGCGGATCCGCGCCCTTCGGCACCCTCAGCGGGTCCGTGGACGTGGAGCTCTCCGGCGCGTCCGGGATCGAGGTGGCCGACTTCACGATCACCTTCGACGACAGCGGCCTGCCCGCGCCCGTGGCCGGGTTCTTCTCCGTGCGCGTCAACACCGACGACGTCGCCAATGCCTCCGCGACCGACGACGTCGAGAGCGCCGTCCCCGTCTGGACGGTGGCCGGTGACCCGTCGCTGAGCAGCGCGTTCCCGTGGCGCCGGCTGGAGGCCTCCGCCGCGGACCACCGCTGGCTCGGGCCCAACGCGGGCGCCCCGTCCGATCAGTACCTCGTGTCGCCCGTCCTGCACGTGGGGACGTCCGCCCTGAGCTTCACCTTCCGCCACCGGTATTCCTTCGAGCAGCCGGTGTTCGACGGGGGAGTGATCGAGCTCAGCAACGACGGCGGGCTCACCTGGACCGACATCGGGGGCTCGACGAGCCCGGGCTACAACGGGACGCTGGTGGCCACCGGCACCAACCCGCTCCGCGGCCGGCCCGCGTTCGTGAATGCCAGCGCCGGCTATCCCGCCTTCATCACCGCGACCGTCAATCTGGGTACGACGTACGCCGGGCAGGACGTCCAGGTCCGGTTCCGCGGGGGAGCCGACGACAACACGGCCTCCGTCGGATGGGAGATCGACGACATCGCGTTCAGTGGCATCACGAACACTCCCTTCCACGTCCTCGTCCCGCACGCCGGGCTCTGCCATTGCCCGGCCATCACCCTGACCCCCGGGACGCTCCCCGAATGGGGCAAGAACGTTCCCTATCCGGCGACGACGCTGACTCCGACCGCCGGCATCGGACCGTTCTCCTTCAACGTCGCCGGCCTGCCCGCGGGCATGACGCCCACGTCCACGGTGACGGGCAGCGACGTGACCATCGCGGGGACGCCGACCGTGGACTTCAACGGGACCGTGACCGTCACGGGCGCGGACCGTTTCTCCTGCCCGCTCAGCCGCAGCTACGCCCTGAAGATCGCTCCGCCGACGATCTCCATCAACGACATCTCGGTTCAGGAGAAGGACGGCTTCGTGATGCCCGCGATCTTCACCATCAGCCTGTCGCACCCCTCGGCCACACCGGTGGTGGTCCTGTGGTCGACGGCGGACGGGACGGCCCGGGCCAACCAGGACTACATCGGGGTGCCCGTCTTCGTGGACATCGTGCCGGCCTTCCATACGTCGTTCCCGCTCATCACCCTGGTGCGCGGTGATGACAAGGTCGAGCCGAACGAGACGTTCTTCGTGCGCCTCAAGTCGCCGACCGGCGCGACCCTGGGCGACGCGGAGGGCGTCTGCACGATCCTGAACGACGACACCAAGAAGCCCAAGGGCGGGCATGGGCATGACGACGACGACGATGATCACGGCCACGGCCATCACGACTGACGCCGGCGGCTAGTCGCCCGCCTCGGAGAGGGACGGTAGCGGCGTTGTGCTACCGTCCGCGTCTTGCCGAGGCACGGCCGTCTGCTCGTCTTCGCGCTGATCGTGGTCGCCTGCGGCGGCCGCCCGGATACCGGGCGGTTGCCCGCGGGCACGCCCGTCGTGCTCATCTCCGTGGACACGCTGCGGGCGGACCATCTGCCCGCCTATGGGTACGCGGGCGTGGCCACCCCGGCGATCGATCGCCTGCGCGCGGACTCCGTCCTCTTCCGCAACGCCTGGTCCCCGGCCCCGCTGACCCTGCCCGCGCACGTCACGATGCTCACCGGGCTCCTGCCCCCGCGACACGGCGTGCGCGCGAACGCAGGTTTCACCTATCGGCGTGACGCGGCCACCAGCCTGCCCGGTTTGCTCAAGGGCCAGGGCTACGCCACGGGCGCCGCCGTCTCGTCCTATGTATTGCGCGCGGATACGGGGCTGGCGCCGCTCTTCGATTTCTACGAAGACGGGATCGACCCCTCCGCGGGCGGCGCGTTCGCGGAATACCAGCGGCGGGGCGAGGTGACGGCGGCCCTGGCCCAGGAATGGGTGGATGCGCACCGCGGAGGGCCGTTCTTCTTCTTCCTGCACCTGTACGAGCCGCACGTGCCCTACGACCCTCCGGAGCCGTTCCGTTCCCGCTACGCGTCGCCTTACGACGGCGAGATCGCGAGCGCCGACGCGATCGTCGGCGGGCTGCTCGATCACCTGCGGGCCCAGGGCCTGTACGACCGCGCCCTCGTGATCTTCACCTCGGATCACGGCGAAGGGCTGGGCCAGCACGGGGAAGACCAGCACTCGATCCTGCTCTACGCGGAGGCGCTGCGCGTCCCGCTCCTGGTGAAGCTGCCGGGACGCGTCCGCGCAGGCGAGACCATCGACACGCCGGCCCAGCTCGCGGACGTGCTGCCGACGGTGACGCGGCTCCTGGGGCTCCCGGCGCCGGCGGACGTCGCGGGCCGTTCCCTGCTCGACCTGGCCGCCGCGGGCGACCGGCGGATCTATTCCGAGACGCTGTATCCGCGCCTGGCCCTGGGTTGGAGCGAGCTGCGGTCGCTGGTGGACGGGCGCTGGCACTTCATCCGCGGCGTGCGTGACGAGCTTTACGATCTCGAGCGCGATCCCGCGGAGATCCGCGATGTCGCCGGCACGGAGACCGCCGTCGTCGCGCGCCTGGGGGCGGAGATGGAGCGCGCGCATGCCCTGGTCGTCCCGGCGCCGGAGTCCGTGCCGCGGGACGTCGCGGAGCGCCTGGCCGCGCTCGGGTACGTAGGGGGGCGATCCGGTTCCGCCGGCGGAGACGGCCGCCGGCTCGATCCGCGCGCGGGCCTTCCCGTGCTCCGCGAGTTCCAGGCCGCGTCTCACCTGGCGGCCGAGGGTCGGCTCGCCGAGAGCGAGACCGCGCTCCGGCGCCTGTTGGACCAGAGTCCCGGATTCCTGGAAGCGCGCCTGAAGCTGGGCGACGTGCTGCTCGACGCGGGCCGCGCGAAGGAAGCGGCCGACGTCTTCGCGGCCGCCGCCGCCAGCCCGGGCGCGTCCGGAGACGTCTGGGTCGCCCTGGGAGACGCGCGCCTGCGCGAGGGCCGCCTGGACGAGGCGGCCGCCGCGGCCGCGCGCGCTCTCTCGGACAGCCCGACGCGCGCCCACGAGCTGCGGGCACGGATCGCGCTCCGCCGCGGCGACCTCGCGGCCGCGGAGCGGGAGGCGCAGGCGGCGCGGGAGCGGGCGCGGCCGCTGCCGTCGTCGCTCGTCCTGGCCGCGGAGATCCGCGCGCGGTCCGGCGATCGGTCGGGGGCGCTCGCGCGCCTGGAGGAGGCCGATCGCCTGGCGCACGCGATGCGCCTCGAAGGCGTGCCCGGGCTGGAGTTCCAGCGCGCGGACGCGCTGGCCCGCCTGAACCGGATCGCGGAAGCGGAGGTTGCCTACCGGCGCGAGATCGCGCGCTACCCGCGCCACCTCCAGGCGTGGGCGAACCTCGGCGTGTTGCTCTTCCTGCAGGGGCGCGCGGCCGATCTCGATCGGCTCATGGACGAGATGGCGGCCGCCAACCCGGGCCCCGCCGCGCGCGAGGTGGCCGCGAAGACGTTCGAGACGCTGGGCGACCGCAAGCGCGCCGCGACCTGGCGCAAGAAATAAACGAGCACCGAGCGCGGGTCGCCCGAAGGGCTATCGGATGTGTCCGGTCTCCTCGTCGTTCCGGAGGAACGCCCTGTACCGGGGCGGGGCCAGGGGGTGCTCTCGACGGTTCTCGTTGCCCGTCCGCCGGAGCGTGGCGGACGGAAAGCACTTGCCGAATCGCGTGAGCAACGACGGCGAGCCCTTGAGCCGAAGGCGTCGCGTGACGATCGCCCACACGAGGCTCTTCTCCTGCGCCAGGATGCCGATCCAGGTCTTGCTGTCGGCTGTCACTCGCAGATCCGCCTGTCCCAGATGTCCTTCCTGGACCTGGATCGTCTTGTCGGCGATCACGACGGTCGCCCGCGTCTCCTCCTCGCCCGTGAAGGTGAAGTGGTACGTGGCGCGGAGCCCTTCGGAGGCTTGCGGCTGGAAGCCCAGGGGAAGCGACTGCAGGAACGAGCGCACCGAGTGCGGCCGCAGGCCGGTCCCGACGTGCTTGACCCACTTGTTCTTGAAGCGCTTCTTCGCATGGGCTTCCGCGTCGGAGCCGGCCACGACATAGACGGTCTCCGGCTTCTCCTGCAACGGTTTGACGACCTCGATCAGGTGCCGCTTGCGGTCGGCCAGGTAGGGTCCGATCACGTCCTCTCCCGCCGGACAGACCGCCATGCAGTAGGCCGACTTGTAGTTGGCTCCGTAGGACAGGCTCTGCCAGAGCGAGGACGTCTCGGCGTCGTCCACGCGGCGGCGATAGTCCCACACGCTTCGACTGTCGACGACCTGCTCGACCCAGTCGTTGAAACCGCCCATGAACTCGCGGTAGTTGTGCGTGTAGCACGCGGTGAAGTTGAAGTCGCCCGGCGACGAGATCGCCCCGACCGGACACGCGGCGACGCACAGGTTGCATTCCAGGCAGGGGTTGTAGTCGAGGGGACGGTCCTGGCCCGTCGCCTCCGCATCGAGGAGCACGGTTCCGAGCAGCACGAAGTTGCCGAACTTCGGGTGGATGACGTTGCGGTGGATTCCCATGTGGCCGAGCCCGGCGGCGACGGCCACGGGCTTGTGCCCCACCACCCAGATCCGCTCGGGGAAGCGGCTCATCTCCATCGGAAAACCCATGGACGGGCTGACGGCGCGGATGCCTTCCATCTCCAGGCGCTCGACGATCCGGAGGGCAATTTCGTTCACGGCCTCGCCCTTGTGATGGAACTCGAGATTGGCGATCGAGCGCGCCGGGCTCCGCACCGGCTCGCGGCTCATGCGACGCACGAAGGCGAGAAGGGTCTTGGTCCAGGGATAACGGCTCAGGATCTCCTCTCGCTGGTCGTCGAGCTCGGGGCGGTCGATGGCCACGAGCCCGGAGTCGTCAGCGCCGCACTCCCTGGCCAAGGCCCGGAGCCGGTCGGCCTCCATGGGCTCGGGGCCGCGCCCCGGCTGGGCCTTCGCCTTGTGATGCACGACCGTCGGGTGGTTGTCGATCTTCATACGGGCACTCCGTCCGGCTCGCCCCACGACCGGCGACGCCAGCGTGGCACAGCTCAGCCATGGCTGGCTTGAACGAACTGGCTGACACGCATCGAGCGCAGCGTCGACGGGACCAGCCCCAGCCGGCGTCTGAACGTACGGCCCATGTGGGCGGCGTCCGCGAAGCCAGCCAGATGAGCGGCCTCGGTCAGGGAGGTCCCGGCGAGGATCGCGCAGGCCGCGCGCTGCACGCGCAGCCACGAGAGGTAGGGGCGGAGGGCAATCCCGACGGACTCGGTGAATACGTGCATGAGCCGGCTGGGTGACAGGCCGACGGCCTCCGCGAGCCCCTCGAGGGACGTGTCGTCGTCGACGCCCGCGCTGCGTAGTCGGGCGAGCAGCCTGCGGACACCCGGGTGCAGGACACGCCTCGTCACGCGCGGAGTGAGGCCGAGAGTCGTCGCGGCGTGCCGGGCCCAGCGGGCGGCGTCGGCGCTTCCCAGGGAGCGGAAGTCCTCGACGCCTCGCAGGAGCCCGGCGCGCTCCCGCTCGGAGATGAGCCGAAACGGCGCCGGCATCGCCGGCCAGAGCGCGGCACCCACGTCGCTCTCCGGGTCGAAGAATATGACCCGCGTCTCCACGCCGCGCGCGTCGATGGCGTGAGGGGTGTCCGCTGAGGTGAGCACGCCGGCGGCCGTTGCCCACCGGCCACGCGGCGACGTGCGGACCCGCAGCCGCCCATCCAGCGCCAATACGAAATGCATCGCATGGTGCGTGTGATGCGCCGCGGACCAGCCGGGTCCGCGGGTGGACAGGAGGGGCGGCCAGGGCTTCACGAACAGCTCCGCGGGCGCCCGGGGCAACCTCATACGAGCATTTTACCAATCGAAGATCGCGAGACAGCCAGTTGGTTCAAGACACCGCATCTGCCCGCGCGATGTACTGGCTTGCCAATGCCTTCGAGGTGCCCGTCCTCTCGAGAGGAGATGATCAGGGACGATGGCAAGCCGGCCGCCTCCGGCGCGCGGGTTCGCCGGTCAGCGGTCCGAGCGAGGATGACGGACGGACCGTTCGCGGAGACGAAGGAGCATGTCGGTGCGTATCGAAGGGCCGGCGGAGTCGGGGCGCCACCGACTGACGAGAGTATCGATGCTCAACGGCCAGCCACCCCTGAGGGATCCCCCGCGCGCTCGAGGGACGCGTCCAGCCAGCGAACGGCGTGGCCGCACGCTTCGCTGACGTAGGGATCCTGATCGTAGAGCTCGATATGGTTGTGGGTCTCGACCCAGACCAGCTCCTTGGGGCCAACCGCCGCGTCGTAGACCTGCTGTGCGAACTCCGGCAGGAGCGCCGTGTCCCGCGTGCCGTGGATGATCTGCAAGGGGGTCGGTGCGACCAGGGGCGCGTGCACGATGGAGTTGTAGATGAAATACGGCTCCAGGGAGGCGACGGTCATCCGCGCAGACCAGTTCGGGGCATCGTCCCGGCTCGTGCGCTCGTAGTAGCTGTACGCTTCCTCGTTGGGCATGGCCGCCACCGGGACATCGGGCGTGAGGGCTTTGGCGATCGTCGGCATGTACGCCACCTCACCTGTCTGGTACTGCTGGAACACCAGACCGTTGATGCGGGCGACGTATTGGGCGAACGCTTCCACGCCCAGATATTTCTGGAAGGTCGCGCCGATGTTGTAGCCGCCGGCAACCGCCACCACCGCCTTGAGGCGCTTGTCCCGCGCCCCCAGCGAGACCGCGTAACCGCCCCCCATGCAGACCCCGAGGACTCCGATGCGTCCCGGGTCGACATCCTCGCGGCTCATGAGGTAGCTGACGGCGCTCCCGGAGTCCGCGATCACTTCGCTCGGATCGTAATGGGAGCGCGGCTGGCCCTCACTCTCCCCGAACGAGCGTGAATCGAAGGTCAGGGCCGTGTAACCGGCGTCGGCCAGGCGCTCCGCGTAGTGGGGGACGGTCTGTTCCTTCACGCTGCTGATCGGTCCGAGCAGGACGACCCCCGGCGTGCGGGTCGCGGCGGCCGCCCCCCGCGGGCGGTAGACGTGCCCGGCCAGGGTGAGGTTGCCGCTGTGGAAAGTCACGGCGGTTCGGCGGGCGGGGTCGGCTCTCAGGAGCCGGGCGGGCTCCCGAGGCAGGTAGTACTCCCTGGCGGCCGGATCGGCGGCGTAGGCAAGAACCGGTCGGATGATGACGGACATTCAGCCTCCACGAGCGGCCGCCCCCGTCCGGCCGTGATCGCGCTCTGGTCGAGAAGTTAAGGCTTCCGGCTTCGCCTTCTCTTGAAGGATCTTGCGGGATTGGAATCCTCTAGCCGTGATTCGTCGAGGAGGACGAAGCGCGGGCGGTGCGCGCGGGCGAAGGCGGCCGGAGTCGTGCCGAAGCGGGCACGGAAGAGACGGGTCAGGTGGCTCTGGTCCGCGAAGCCGAGGTCCTGCGCCAGCACCGAGATGGGCAATTCACCGCGTCGCAGGAGGTCACGCGCGCGCTCGAGGCGCCGCCTCACCACGTAGCCGTGCACGGTCTCCCCCGTGGCGCGCTTGAACTCCCGCGAGAAGTGATAGGGGCTCAGGCCCACGACTTCGGCCAGGCGACCGAGGGCCAGCTCCTCTCCGAGATGCGACTCCACATGCTCGACGAGGCGCCGCCGCGCCAGCCCGCCGAGCCCACCCCGCGCGGGCCGCAGCGACCGGGGACCGGCCGAATAGTGGGCGAGCAGATGGGCCCCGATCGAGGCGGCCATGCTCTCCGCAAAGACCGCGCCCGCCGGCCTCTCGCGCGAGGTTTCGCTCAGCAGGGCACGCACGAGGTGGGCCAGGGTCTCGTCCTCGCGGCCGTAGTGGCACCTGAGCTCCATGTCCGGGACCTCGAGGAGACGCACCAGGAGCATGGGATCGAGGGTCAGCGCTCCGTAGTGGCAAGCGTCCGGTATGTGATGGCTGAAAGGGCGGCCGGCCGGGTTCAGCCACAGCGTTCCCGGGTTCATCACGACGCGTTCCCACCCGTGTGTGCCTTTCTGCTCGAACGAGAGCGCCTCGGCCGCCAGGTTGACCACCAGATAGTGGCCTTCCGTGACCAGCTCTCTCGTCTCCCAGCTCTCGGTGCGGCCCGCCTCCACGACCAATCCGGGCCACGGGAGGCCCCGGCTGGAGAGGAGCACCTCTGAGTCGCGCAACGCGTTCTCCCGGCTCCGAGAGCCGGCCTTGTGGAAGGCGATGGCGCTTTCGAGGCGTGAGACGGTGGCTCTCGGACTGGTCAGGAAGTCCTCCGTCGCGAACGATGGACGCCCGTACGAGCAGTGCGGATGACTGCGGACGGGATCGAGGCAATGCTACTCAACGACTCCCTGGTTCGCGATGAACAAACAAAAAGGCCCCGGGGTTGCCCCCGGGGCCGAAGGTCACCGGCCGTACGCCTGGCCGGCGGCCGAACTAGAAGCGAACGCCGAGCGCGAACTGGAACGTGCGCGGCGTCTGGTACGCGAAACGGCTGGTGGGCTGCCCGAACGTCGGCGCCTTGCGCCAGTTCACGCCCTCCGTCGGCTGGGTCGTGAACGGGTTGAAGGCCGGGATCGTGTTGACGTTGGCGTTGGTCTGGACGGTGGTGCTGATGCAGCCGCCCGTGCCGCAGCCGAGATCGAGGTCGCTGTTGGTGCCGCCGACGAAGTTCGTGAGGCCATGACGGTTGAACAGGTTCACGGTGGTGAATCGGCCGAAGAACTCCGCCTTCTTCAGTCCGAGCTTGTGCGCGTAGTTCACGGCGAGGTCCGTCCGCCACAGGTCGTCCATGTGGAAGGCGTCGCGGGCCGTGAAGTAGTAGTTCACCGTGGCCGGCGGCGCCGCGTAGGTGAAGGGGTGGCCGGTGGTGAACGGCCGGGTATCGACGGTGCCCTGCGCGCCGTACGGCGTGCCCGTGTTGTAGAACTGCAGAACGCCGAGGCTCACGCGGCCGA
>Ga0075428_100008112_pt1 | contig 11660 bp, 5 predicted proteins | sample RhiMetdeltSRZDD2_FD_75291 | JGI IMG/M metagenome (GOLD analysis project Ga0075428, IMG submission 75291) | Populus rhizosphere microbial communities from Tennessee, USA - Rhizosphere MetaG P. deltoides SRZDD2 | ecosystem: Host-associated > Plants > Roots > Rhizosphere > Soil | place: USA...
CCGCTCATCGAAGATGAGCGGTTCCTGGCCGAGCAGGAGGATCTTGCTGTCCCGGACGCTTCGCGTCAGCGGCTCGAAGGCCGAATCCAGATAGGCGAAGGCGGGGTCCGGCCGGCCGCTCAGCGCGATCGCGAGGTCCATCACCTCCTGATCTTCGATCGGCCTCGCGAGAGCGATGTCCAGGAGCCCGTCCTTCTGCTCGAACGGGACGGGCTGGCCATCGGAGCCGCTGACCGACGTCACTCGCAGCCCCGGGTTGAGGCTGAACAACGCCCTCGAGAGCCGCGCGCCCTCGGGCGCGCCGATCCTGAGCCGGAGATCCGCCTCCAGGCGGCGCCCGGGATCGAGCCTCACCCGGCCTGCGAGGTCGAGGAGATCCGGGACGGCCATAGCACTCCGCTCCCGATGGACGCTCTTCCAGGCCTCGCGCCGAGCGAGTAGCCCGCGCGTCGACAGTACCTGCCCCGCGCAGAGCGCAAAGGCAGAGGCGAGGAGGACGAGGGCCAGGAGCCCCGTCAGCCAGCGGGGCGTATCGTCCCGGCGCGGGTAGATCAGGGCGGCGCAGAACACGAACGCGATGCCGGCCAGAAGGAATCCCGCGCGCTGGGCCAGGCCCCTTGCATCGATGATGCGCGGGATGATGTCGGACGTGTCCGGAACCGAGAACCCGCCGCTGAGATCGGTCACGGGGAGCATCGACAGAGGCACGATGCTGAAATCGGCCACGATCAACGCCACCAGGAACGCCACCAGCAGGGCCGCGGCCAGAAGCCGCTGCCGGACGATCAGCGTGACCAGGAACGTGAGTCCCAGCACGAAGCAGCTCCCCGGCAGGGCCATCGGCAGCACGAAGGTCACGAGCGATCCGGGCTCCAGAGACTCGCCGAAGGGGAGGCCGACGAGGAGCAGGACGAGAGAGATGGCGCAGAGCGGGAGCCAGGTCGGGATCAGGATGCCCAGGTAGCGGCCCAGCAGCCACTCGAGGTTCGAGCAAGGCAGGGAGTCGACGACCTCCTCGATTCGCTCCCGGCTGTCGCGCGCCCGCAGGTCGAACCCGAGGAAGACGAGGCCGAAGAAGAAGCCGAAATAGAGATAGTAGATGCCGAGAAACTTGATGAGGTAGCGGGGGTTGACGATGGCGGCGCTCGCCGCGGAGGCGGAGAGGCTCCAATGCACGGTCATGTAATAGGCGTAGACGCTCAGACCGACGATCGCCGCCATGGCTTCGAAAATCCAGAAGCGCACCAGCCGCCGGCACTGGCGCATCTCGGCGCGGGCGACGCCCCAGACGATGCCGGGGCGGATCATGACGCGGCTGCGGCGATGGCCGTGCCCGGCTGTCGCTGGCCCGCGACGAAGGCCAGATAGGCCTCTTCGAGAGTGGGATCCGCGACCGGTCGCGCGCCCGCCGGCAGCACGCCGTCCGTGATGACGGCCCGGACCGTCGTCCGCCCCCGCTCGGAGCTCCGGGAGACGACCTCCACGGCGGACCCGTCTCCATCCTCGTCTCCGGGCCGGATCTCCCGCTCGATCACTCGCCCGCGGGCCTGCTGGACGAGGGCGGTCGGGCTGCCGCGGAACACGATGCGGCCGTGGTGGATGAGAGCCAGATCGTCGAAGCCCGACCCCAGGTCGGCCACGATGTGCGTGGAGAGAATGATCGTCCGATCGCGGCCGAGGCTCGCCATGAGCTGCCTGAATCGGAGGCGCTCCTGCGGGTCGAGGCCGACCGTCGGCTCATCCAGGATGATGACCCGGGGCTCGTGCACCAGCGCCTGCGCCACTCCCAACCTGCGGACCATCCCACCCGAGAGGTTCTTGACCTTGCGATCGATCACGCCGAGGAGACCCACCTGCTCCAGCACGGCTCGCACCCGGGCCCGTCGCTTGGACGCATCTCGCAGTCCGGACAGGAAGGCCAGCGTGTCGACCACCTCCCCCACCCGATGCAGCCGCCAGGCTCCGAACCCCTGCGGCAGGTACCCGAGGAGCGCCCGAACCGCCTGGCGCTCGCGCAGGACGTCGTGGCCGGCGACGAAGACCCTCCCTTCCGTCGGCTCGAGGATGGTACAGAGGATCTTCATCAGGGTGCTCTTCCCGGCGCCGTTCGGTCCGAGGAGCCCGAAGAGCCCCGTGCCGAGCTCGAGGTCGATGCCCTCCAGGGCCACCGTCCCCCCCTTGTAGACGTGCCGCAGCCCTCGAATCGAGACCATCGCCTGAACCTGCGCCCCGACACACGACATCCGTGACGATTCTTCCGGAGATTCCGAAAGCCTTCCGCGCCGCAGAATGTATATATATCATAAGGGTTTCGCGACCGGATTCGAAGGCGGGAAGGCCCTCGATACGTGGTGGCCGGTCGAGACAAGTGGCTGCAGAACAGCGTCGTGCCGATTCGGACGAGCCGGTGGTCCTCGCACGCTTGAATCGTATCTAACTGATTTGTTTTCATATAGTTCAAGTCGCCCCGAGGGACGGCCATCGGACCGGTTCGGGGTGCACGGGTTCTTGATCGAGGTGAGCTGATGAGATGGGGGTGGGTTCGGCTTCTTTCGGCGTGGGCGATCCTGACTCTCGCGTCGCGCGAGGGTGAGCGCCTCCTCTTCGCCGCCCAGGACGAGAAGGCTGGCGCAGCCGAGGCGGAGGACGCCAAGTGGCTCACGCTGCGGGAGTGCACCGACGCCGCCCTGGAGAACAACCTCAACATCGCCGTGCAGCGGATCCTTCCCCGCCGCCGCGAGGCGCTCCTGACGCTGCAGGAAGCCGCCTTCGACCCTGTGATCACGGGCCGCGCCTCCGACAGCGACGTGTCGGCGAAGACGCTCAACGAGTTCGGGCTGCCGCGCTCCTACGACACCAAGACCCACGAGTACGGCGTGGGGCTGCAGTCGTCGCTCTCGACCGGCGGCCGCTACCGGCTGGAGATGCTCGCGAGGGACCTCAGCGTCGACACCTTCACGCTCACGGCGAGCGGCTTCACGACGCCGATCGCCACCACCGAGACCGACACGAGCGTGACGCTCACCTTCACGCAGCCGCTCCTGCGCAACCTCGGGTCGGATGCCAGCCGATGGCGCGTCGTCGTCGCCCGCAACGATCTGGGCGTCAGCGAATCGGCCTTCCGGCAGGCCCTCATCGAGACGGTGACCGAGACCGAGAAGGCCTACTGGGAGCTGAATTACACGCTCCTCGATCTCAAGACGTTCCAGGAGTCTCTGGAGCGGGCCGATGAGTTCCTCGAACAGAACCGGGTCAAGGTGAGCGCCGGACAGCTCGCCCAGGTCGAGATCACGCAGGCGGAGGCCCAGGTGGCCCAGCGGCAACAGGACCTGATCGTCGCCGAGGTCGCCGTCCAGGACGCGGAGGACGAGCTGCGGCGCGTCATGGGGGTCACGCGACAGTCGCCGCTCTGGGGCCGGCCGCTCCGCCCGTCCGAGGCGCCGACGCTCGTCGAGGTCAGCCCCGATCTCGAAGCGTCCCTCACTGAGGCGGTCGCCAGCCGGCCGGATCTCGAACAGGCGAGGCTGCGGATCAAGAGCTCCGAGGTCGAGGTCGGCTACTGGGAGAACCAGCGGCGCTGGGGACTCGACTTCGAAGGGTCCCTGGGCTACCAGGGCGTCGACTTCGATGATTTCGTGACCGATTCGTCGGGGAACATCGTCGGCATCGGCGAGAGGAGCGGCTATCAGGACGCGTTCGAAAACCTGGCCGACGGCGACCTCCCCGCCTGGCGGCTGTCGCTCCTCCTGAGCGTGCCGCTGGGGACCCGCGCCGCCACCGCCAACTACACCGACTCCACAAACGCCCTCGAGCAGGCTCGGCGCGAGCTGGCCCGGCTGGAGCAGCTGGCGCTGATCCAGACGCGGGGCGCCGTGCGCCGGGTGGTCGCCAACCTGAAGCGCGTCCAGGCCTCGCAGGTCGAGGCCGGCCTGCAGCGCACCAAGCTCGAGGCCGAAGAGGTACGCTTCGAGAATCACATCAGCACATCGTTCGAGGTCTTGACCTACCAGACCGACTACTCGCGCGCGCAAATCCGGATGAACCGGGCTCTCGTCGACTACAACAAGTCGCTCGTCGATCTCGAGCGCCTGAAGGGGACCCTGCTGACGACGCGCGGGATTCTGGTGGCCGGCAGCCGGGACGACGACCGGGACGACCTCGCAGGCGGACGGCCGACGACCTTGCGGGGGTTCTGGAGGCAGCCAGCCGGCGCCACCGAGGAGGGAGGGCTCCTCCTCGGGGAGACGCGGGACTACGTCCTCACGCTGCCGCCTGGTCCTTTGCCTGTCGGCCGGCGGCTCCCGGCCTTCTCCATCGAGGAGGCCACGTACCTGCCGCGGATCAGCGACCCGGAGGGCACTCCCTGACGGTCGATCCTCTCAGGCGGCGGCGCGCCCTCTCCGGTAGAGACCGTATCCCGCCAGGATCAGCAGGCCGCAGCCTCCCAGGAGCTGCGTCTCGTACCAGAAGACGCTCTCCGTTCCCTCCGGCGGGATGAAGGCGAACAGGCAGGCCAGGAGCGTCGTCAGGAACCCGACCGTCGCGACGAGGAGGATGCCCGGCCGGCCGCCCGGGATCGGGATCGAGCCAGGCGGCGGAGCGCCTCGGGCGAGGCGGACGAGACCCGCGAAGAGGTACAGGTAGGGAATGAAGTAGACCACGATGGTGAAGTTGACCAGCACGAAGTACGCCTCCCGCACCGGACCCCCCGCGAGGCTCATGACGATCAGCAGGCTCGAGATGGCGCCCATCCAGAGGATGGCGAGATGGGGCGTCGCGTGACGCGGGTGCAGCCGGCCGAACGCCTCGGGCAGGTACCGATCGATCCCGGCCAGGAACGGGATGCGCGAGGATCCGGCGATCCAGGCGGAGACCTGACCGAGCCCTCCGAGGGCGATCAGCAGCGCGCAGAGGCCGGCCAGGAGCCCCAGGCCCATGCGGGACTGTACCGCGGCAACGGCGGAGCCGACGCCGGACAGGAAGCTGATGTCCTTCTGCGGCAGGGCGACGAGGAGCGCGCCGGTCCCCAGGATATAGATGACCGTGATCACGGCGCCCGCGATCAGGATCGCGAGCGGGATGTTGCGCCGGGGGTTGACGACCTCGCCACTGAGCACGGCTCCCAGTTCGAAGCCGGAGAAGGCGAAGCAGATCTGCGCGAAGAAGGCCACGGTGCCGAGCTCGAGCACCGGCCGCAGCGCGCCCGCGGTCAGCGGCGTCGCCGATTCCCCTCGCAGGAGAGACCAGAGCCCGAGACCGACGAGGAGCATCGCCGGGATCCAGGTGCCGTAGGCGCCGAGGGTGTTGAGCCAGCGCCCGTAGCGGAGGCCCCGCACGTTGACCCAGGTCGCGATCCAGAAGAAGACCAGCGACGCGGCCCCCATGAAGACACCGCTCGTCTCGAGGCCCGCGTAGCGTTTTCCGAACAGGAACAGCAGGTTGCCCACCGTGAACAGGAGCAGCGTCGGGAAGTAGATCAGGTTGTTCGTCCAGTAGCACCAGCCGCAGATGAATCCGTGCAGGTCGCCGAAGGCGCGCTTCGTCCAGACGTAGATGCCGCCTTCGTCGGGATAGCGCGTCGTCAGGTCGATGACCGCCAGGGCCGACGGCAGGAAGAAGCAGAGGTTCGCCAGGACCCAGAGCGGCAGGGCGGCGAAGCCGAAGCCGCCGGCGGCGGTGAGCCACCAGCGCAGACCGGTGATCGCCACGACGTTGAGGAGGACGAGATCCCAGAGCCTGAACTCGCGGCGCAGTGAAGTCATCGCGTCTCGTGGCGGGCCGCGACCGGCGCGCCGCGCGTTACATCATGGCCGCGGGCGGCGCCGGCTCGTCGGCGCGGCCGGCGTTGTCGAGCGGGACCTTGATCAGTGCGTAGCCGATGAGGCCCACGAGGATGAGCCCCACGAGGTAGGAGGGCTCCTCGAACACGGCCAGCAGAGGAATCTCGAAGAAGTTGCACGTCGCGGTGCCGAGCCCCACGAGTGCCTCCCCGGCGATGAGGCCCGAGGCGGCCAGGATGCCGACGTTCTCGACGCGGATCCTCTGCGCGGCGTTGAGACCCCGGCGCTCGCACAGCCGGTCGGCGATGAAGCGGAGGACACCCCCCACGAAGATGGCGGAGGTCGTCCCGAGCGGCAGGTACATGCCGACCGCCACCAGCATCGGGCTCTTGACCTTCACCATGATCATGGCGACGCCCATGAGGGCCCCGACGACGATGAGCGGCCAGGCCATCTCCCCTCCGACGATGCCCTGGGCCAGGGCCGCCATCAACCCCGCCTGCGGGGCGGAGAGCTGTCGGTCGCCGAAGCCGGTCCCTCCCGCCTTGATGTTCCCCTCGTGCAGGACCAGGAGCGGGAAGTACATCACCAGCGCGGCGCACACGACCGCGATCAGCTCGACGATCTGGATGGTGCGCGGGGTGCCGCCGAGGATGTACCCGACCTTGAAGTCCTGCAGCAGCTCCCCGGCGACCGCCGAGGAGACGCAGACCACGGCCGCGACCGCGAGGACCGCCGCCACGCCGCTCACCCCCGACACCCCGAGACCGACCATGAGGAGCGCCGCTATCACGAGAGTCGACAGCGTCAGACCCGAGATGGGGTTGTTCGACGACCCGATGAGGCCGACCAGGTAGCCGGAGACGGTGGCGAAGAAGAAGCCGGCCAGGAGCATCACGACGGCCGCCACGATCGCCCCCAGGACCAGCCCCGTCATCTGGATGTAGAGGATCGTCATGAGCACGAAAAAGACGGCGATCAGGGAGAGGACCGCGGTCGAGCTCATGTAGCGCTCCGTGCGGGCCACGGCCTGGGACCGCACGGCCTTCCCGCCCAGCTCGGAGAACGCCTTGGCCAGTCCTCCGAAGATGCTCTGCCGCCTGCGGTACAGCGTGTAGGCCGTCCCGACGAGCATCCCTCCGACGGCGATCGGACGCACGATGAAGCGCCAGACGGCGGTGACGGTCCCCGCCCAGCCTTCGGGAGCGGTCCCGGCCGGCAGCAGCGCGCCGAGCTGCGGGCCGATCAGGTAGGTGATCAGCGGAACGAGCAGCCCCCAGGCGAGAACGCCGCCGGAGAAGTTGAGCGCCGCCAGCTCCGGGCCGATGATGTAGCCGACGCCGAGGTAGGCGGGCGCGATGCTCGGGGCGGCGAACACGGTCACGCCGCCGGTCGGGACCGACTGGGCGGTCGCGCTGGCGCCGAGCTTGATCCGGCTCGTTCCGAGCGCCCCCATCGTCAGAGGGATGTCCTTGTCCGGCGCGAAGAGCTTGAAGGCGCCGAGCAGGAACGCGCCCGCTCCGAAGGCGATGTTGTAGAAGAGGTACTTCGCAGCCTGCGCGCCGCGCTGCCCGGCCTTGTGGATCTCGCCCGCCGCGACCGACTCGGGGAACGGCAGCTCCTTATCCTCCACCAGGACCCGGCGGACGAGGGAGCAGAAGAGAACGCCCAGGATCGAGCCCACCAGCATCAGGGCGGTCGATTTCCAGTAGGCGTCGCCGAAACCGAAAGACGGCCAGACTCCGGCAATGTAGAACGCGGGCAGCGTGAAGATGGCGCCGGCCGCCACCGACTCGCCGATGGAGCCGGCGGTCCGGGCGATGTTCTCCTCCAGGATCGAGCCGCGCCGGATGCGCAGGATGGCCATGCTCATGACGGCCGCGGGGTAGGTCGCCGCGATCGTCTGACCCGCGCGCAGCCCGAGGTAGGCGTTGGCCGCGCCGAGGACGACGGTCATCACGAGACCCAGGAGCACGGCACGCCACGTGAATTCCTGCATCTCGACGCCGGGCGGAACGAAGGGCTTGTACGCCGGCTGTCCGTTCGGCTGGGGAGCCTCAGGGTTCGACATGGGCCATGGACCCTCCCGGGATTGCGTGCAACGCCACGGACAGGCGGTCGCGGCCGGACCGCCTCCGACGCGCAATGCGGCGGACTGTACCCTAGGCCCCGGGGGGTGTCAACGGAGGCCGTGACTCGGTCGTGGGCGAGAAGGCCGGTACCCAGGACCCGCGGACGGCGGCGTCCAGACCGGTCCGACCCGGCCCGGTATAATGGCCGGCCGTTTCGAGGCGGCATGGCGAGCAACCGCACAGGACCCGATCGAACGGCACCCTCCGGCCGGCCCCGCTGGCTCGGGTGGTGGCTGCTCGCTGGGCTCCTCGCCGGCTGCGGCGATCGGGGGATCGGAGGACGCAAGGCTATGGGTGACGCGGTCCCGTCCCCGCCGGCACGTCTGGAGACGGTCGGGGAATTCGCTGTCGCTCCGCTGCACGCGGACGCCTTCGCAGCGCTCTCTCCGAGGGAGCGCGCCCTCGCGTTCTACCTGTACCGGGCCGCGATCGCCGGCCGCGACATCTACTACGACCAGCTGGGGCGCCAGAACGTCGAGCTGCGCGACCTCCTGGAGGAGATCTTCGTCCACCCCCGGAGCCTCGACGCCGGCTTCCGCGAGGCGCTGCACCGGTACCTGAAGCTCGTCTGGCTCAACAGCGGCAATCACAACGATCGCACCAAGCGGAAGTTCGTGCCGGAGTTCACCCACGCGCAGCTGCGGACGGCGGCGCACCAGGCGCTCGCGGAGGGAGCCGAGATCCGTCTGGCCCTGGGGGAGACGATCGACCAGAAACTGGAACGGCTGCGTCCGGTGCTGTTCGACGCGGCGGTCGATCCGCTGGTCACCTGCAAGACGCCCCCTCCCGGTCAGGACATCCTGACCTGCAGCAGCGTCAACTTCTACGACGGCGTGACCCTCGATGACCTGGAGGGCTTCACGGAGCGCTTCCCGCTGAATTCCCGGCTGGTGCGCCGGGACGGCCGGCTGGTGGAGGAGGTCTACCGGGCCGGACGGGGGGACGTGCCGCCGGGTCGCTACGCGAGGGAGCTGCGCACGATCATCGGGTTTCTCCAGAAGGCCGAGCCATTCGCCGAGGAGGCCCAGCGGCGCGTCCTCCATCGCCTCGGCGACTACCTCGCCTCGGGCGACCCGGAGGCGTTCCGCGCCTACAACCTCGACTGGGTCTCCATGGACCCGCCCGTCGACACGATCAACGGCTTCATCGAGACGTACAAGGACCCGAGGAGCCGCAAGGGCGCCTGGCAGGGGGTCGTCTACGTGGTCGATAAGGAGCGCACCCGCCGGCTGAAGGCCCTCGCGGCCGAGGCGCAGTACTTCGAGGACCGGGCGCCCTGGGACGACCGCTTCAAGCGCCGCGGATTCAACGTCCCGGTCGCCTCGGCCATCCAGCTCCTGGTGGCGGTCGGCGACAGCGGCTCGATGCCGCCCAACGGGGTCAATCTGCCGAACGACGAGGAGATCAGCGAGAAGCACGGCAACCGGAGCCTCCTGTTGGTGAACGTCGTCGAGGCGGAGAACCACGCCACCCAGGATTCCATGACCGACGAGTTCGCCCTGGAGGAGGATCGGGCCCTCCTCAAGGAGCACGGCGCCGAGGCCGAATGGGTGATGACCGCGCTGCACGAGATCCTGGGTCACGCGGCCGGCAAGGTGGACGACGCCCTCCAGGGGGACCCGCAAAGGCACCTCCGGGAGCAGTACGCCACGCTGGAGGAGACGCGCGCCGAGCTGGTCGCCCTGCACCACATCGCGGACCCGCGGCTGCAGGCGATCGGGGTCGTCAGCTCGCCGCGCGTCGCGGAGGCGGCCTATCGGGATTACGTCGTTCACGATCTCGCGATGCTGCGCCGCGTGCGCGCGGGGGACGTCCTGGAGGACGATCACATGCGCGCCACGCATCTCATCGTCTCCTGGCTCCAGGGCGAAGGGGCGGTGCAGGTCGAGCGACGCGATGGCCGGTCATTCCTGCGGGTCGTCGACCTCGGCGCCATGCGCCAGGGGGTCGCCCGGCTGCTGGCCGAGGTGCAGCGGATCAAGGGGACGGGGGACGCGAAGGCCGCACGGGACCTCGTGTCGCGGTTCGCGAACCGCATTGATCCCGCCCTGCGCGACGAAGTCGTTGCTCGCGCCGATCGATCGCGGATACCCTCCTACGTCGCCTACGTGATGCCGGAGATCGTGCCGGTGCGGGACGCCGCGGGCGAGGTCGTGGACGCGCGCATCGCCTACCCAACGGATCTCACGCTCCAGATGCTCCGCTGGTCGGGAAAGCTGCCGTTCGAGGCCGTATCCGGACCTTGACGCGGGCCTCCCGACGGAAGCGCCGGGCGCGCGATCACCACATGGTGATCGCCGTCTGGCGTGAGCGTGAGTCGCAACCTACATTGTGATCGGCCCCCCGAGGGGCGACAGGAGCCCGACGGAATGCCGATCCCCGCCGCACCCCGGCGCACGACCTCAGCCGCGCTCCTGACCCTGCTCCTCGGCCTCATGGCCCCGCTCGCCGGTTGCGCCATGATGCGCAAGTACGACCTGGCGCAGATCCACGAGCAGTCGGCCGCCCAGCCGGAACGCGCCCCGGTCATCGTGATCCACGGGTTCCTGGGCTCCAAGCTGCGCAACGGCTCCACGCACGAGACGGTCTGGGGGCGCTTCGTCGACGCTATTACGACCTCGAGCCAGGACGATCTCGCGCTGCCGATCGCACGCCTGCCGCTCACCGAGAACAGCGATCACCTGGTGCCGTACGCGCTCTACGAGAGCGTCGGCGGGGTGAAGTTCTACGGTGCCATGATGGATGTCCTGGAGCGGGCGGGCCGGTACCGGCTGGGCGACATCGACAATCCCAAGCCGGGCGACAACCTGTTCGTGTTCAACTACGACTGGCGGCGTGACAACGTCGAGTCGGCCCAGCACCTCGGGAAAGCCATCCGTCAGATCAAGGAGCGCCTGTGCGAGCCCGACCTGCGGTTCGATCTCGTGGCGCACAGCATGGGCGGCTTCGTGGCCCTGTACTACGCGATGTACGGAACGCAGGACGTTCTCGCGGAGGGACGGCGGGCTCCGGTCCCCTGGGCCGGTGCTCCCGATCTGGGCCGGGTCGTCCTGCTGGGCGCGCCCCTGCACGGCACGATGGCCGCGTTCAGGCTTCTCAACACGGGACTCTCCCGCTCCCTGCCGCGCGACGTGGTGTTCACGATGCCCTCGCTCTATCAGCTCCTGCCGGACGCCGGCGAGTCGCATTTCATCGACGCCAGCGGCCGTCCGCTCGCCATCGACCTCTACGATGCCGAGAGCTGGGTCCGGTACGGCTGGTCGGCCGTCGGCTCACAGCGACGTACGCGCCGCGCCCGGCGGGACAACGACTCCAGCGACCCGGATCCACAGCGACTCCGCTTCCTGCAGGCGGCGCTCGATCGGTCGCGGGCGTTCCGATCCTCTCTCGAGCGGGCGGACGGATCCGAGCCGCCGATCAAGGTGCACGTCTTCGGATCCGACTGCATTCCCACGCTCGACAAGGCGGTGGTCACCGAGACCGCCTCGGGCCCCGCGACCTACTTCAACGACGAGTCCACGCCGGACCGGAACGCGCGCCGAATGGAGGCACTGCTAATGGCCCCCGGCGACGGGACGGTCACGGCAGTCTCTCTCACCGGCGCGGGACGCTTCTCCTCCCCGTTCTTCATCTGCGAATCGCACGGGCTGCTTCCGGCCAATGCGGCCTTTCAGGACAACCTGTTCCACCTGCTGTTCCAGGCGCAGGACCTGCCGGCCGCGGCGCTGCGCTCCGCCGGCAGCCGCTA
>Ga0075428_100008115_pt1 | contig 11657 bp, 25 predicted proteins | sample RhiMetdeltSRZDD2_FD_75291 | JGI IMG/M metagenome (GOLD analysis project Ga0075428, IMG submission 75291) | Populus rhizosphere microbial communities from Tennessee, USA - Rhizosphere MetaG P. deltoides SRZDD2 | ecosystem: Host-associated > Plants > Roots > Rhizosphere > Soil | place: USA...
CGGTTATCAACTATCCGATACCGGCTGGGGCTTTTGTACCCCTAGGTCCGTACCCGGTGGAGATTTACGGGGACCATCTCCTATTCAACACAGATCACGTTGACCTGAAATTGCGTGCCTTCTCAATTCTCTAAAATCTTCTATGATCGTCGGTAGGACCCGACGAAAGAAGTAAACGTGCCCGTATTTCCCCCATCACCAGAGTCTTTGACTCCATACGCAATCCTAGGGTTTCTTACCCTAGGGTTGTTGTATACGGTGCTCCAGTTCGTCAAGAGCCTACGTACCGGTCAACTTGTGTACCGGGTCATGGTCGAGTCCATGAGGGCGGACCTTCTCCTGTGGCGACCTTTAGCCGAACAGGCCATCGCGGTGAATGCTAAACAAGGTGAACAGTTGAGCCGCATGACCGATCAACTAGAGAGCCTGACAAGGAAGCATGACGAGATGGCTAACCTGCTCAGTCGTATGCTGATCTCGCGTTCGGAGCACCGGGAGGCAGCATGAGCCTCAACTGGCTATGGGACTGGCTGGTCAAGAGGAATCCTCCGACGGTGAATCAGGTCGAGGTACGGGAGGCGGAAGAAGCTGCCATCGAGGTTCACCGGCAGCGTAGACAGGCATCCCACCTGGAGGCACGGGTTGACCGGGTTGACCGGCTGATGGACCGGATGTCAGGCACAGACGAGTTCACCAAGGCAGTGGAACGAGCAATGCGGGGGAGGGCCTGATGAGAACGGCGATCATTGTTCTGGTGGCGTTCGGTGCCCTGATCACCTTGGGGTTTCTGGCCACCTACTTGATCGGTTCACGTCCCTGGCGTTCCTCAGTGGGCCGAAACCAGCTGGCCCTACCTCTGGTACTGCTCGGACTTCTGGGGCTCGTACTGGCCCGGTGGGTCGTCGGGCCGGTATCTCCAGTCATCTGGGTAGCCGGTATCGCTCTGCTTGACCTGGTGATGCTGTGGCGCCTGGTGATCCTGGTCAAGATTCTTGTCGGTGAACGGAGGCGCGTGCAGGATGAGGCAAACGTTTGAGTTCTCCGTACCTGTTCCACCTGGTCAAGATCCAGGAGAATGTCTAGCCCGGGTTCAGGCGTCCCTGAACCGTGCGGTGGCACTCGACGTTCATATGACCCATGGTCAGCTTCTTCTCGACGAGACCACGCTCAACCTGAGAATCCAGTACGAGGGTCAGGATCGGTGGTGGATCTCGAACCGGATCAAGTTCGCGATGATCGCGCTCCTGGCCCGGTCCAAGGTTCCACCTGCCACGATGAGGGTGCGGTCCATCAACACGGACCCCAACAAGAAACACCTCAAGAAGCCGCTACGCCACCCGAACGCTGGCCCGAAGTCCCGGCAACGTCGCTGGGAAGAGCGTCAGCAAGCTCTCCAAGCAGAGTCCCTACCTGCTCCATGTACGCCACCGCCAGGCCCTTGAGCTGTTCGGCGGGGTTGTCGTCGAGGACCCAGACCTTCTCCTCGATCAGTCGGGCCATGCTGTGCAATACGGCTGGCACCAGAGCAATGTTGACGGCCTGAGAAACGTCAGCTATCGCCTTCAGGTCTTCGCCGTCAAAGTTCTCATTCTCCTGTTTGGCCAGTTCGCTGAAGACTTTCTCCACAATCTGACTGGTCATTACGTGAAGGCGAAGAATTCCTTTAACAGTGTTCATTGTCCCGTCCTTTGGGTAAGAGATGGCACATGGCCATTCTTGTGTTGGTGCTCATGATCATTGCCACTGTGCTATTTGGCATTGAAACTTTCCGGAGCCGGAGCCTGATCGCGGGTGGACTGTTCTGCTGGGCTCTGGCCGTCACGCTTCCACTTCTTCTGGGTCTTTAGATGAAGAACCGCCGCTGGTGATGTCCCCCGACATTCGTCCAGCGGCGGTTCGTGGAGAAGAAGGGACTCGAACCCTTCGCGACGATCTTGCAAGGATCATCTGCGTACCCTGCGCCATCCCCATGGTGCCAGCACCATACACAGTACTGGCTACGAGTTGAACGGATCTGGTCCAGCCTTAGGCGTGCCGTCCGTGTTGATGTACTCGGTCCACGGAACAAACCCTTCCGGAGTCCAGAAACCCCAGGTCCGTCTACGCGGACCCACAAAAATCAACGTGACCGTGTTTGGTTTCAAGGACCGAATTCGGTGGGCCTGCCACATATGCATGACATGAGCCGAAAATGTCTTATGTGTCTTTGCGGTGGGATGCCACTTGTACGGGTTTGCGCTCCAAGGCTCCATCACTTCTTCGGTGTACCCACCGCGAAGAACCACTGAAGTGAACGGCCACGGGTGATCGTGTGGATCCCGGTCCCGGTCCGGCAGGTAGATCCAGTGCAGGTACACGCCGAACCAGGGGGTCTGAATGATGCGTAGGCGACGGAGGTAGATGACTGTCGGATCTGCACTGTCAGGGATGTAAAGCCATTCCAGGAACGCCCAACGTGGACTCTGCCTGCCGGACATGGCAATCACCTTTCTCAGGTAGATGTCCTGATGAATGCCAAGACCGAGAAGAACACTCCGACACCACCAAGAAAAAGTGCTACATAGCACAACAGATGATCCATGTAATGGTTCACCTTTCCGTAGGCCCGCTCATGGCCCCGCCTCCTGGTAGTGCGGGGTCGCCGAGTTTCTCATGTGTCTGGACTCTTGGGTGGTCACCCAACCATGAGCGGTACGCGACTACGACGGGACTCGAACCCGCACCTCCCACCTTGACGGGGTGGTGCCCTGACCAATTGGGCTACGTAGCCTAGGTGTGCACGTACCTACCCAAGCTCCCAGCAGCGTAGGTACGTGCACACGTCTTATGTTCTGACCGAGGCGCCGCAGTTGACGCACCTGTCATAACTTTTCATCTTGGTCTGGTGTTCGTATTTTCGACAGTACGTCAGTCGGTACCACCATAGTCGTGGCCGGTCAACGAACTCATAAACCCACCATGGGTACGTTCTGATCGAACGCTGCCATCGCTGTTGTTTACGCATCGTCACCTCCCCACTGACCGGTATCTATCATACAAAACCACTCCACCGGCCTGAGCAACGTTGAGACAGCCAATGGTTGGGATGCTCACGAACTGGTGACACATGCCCCGGAGCCCGGCGGAGATGCTGCCATCTTCCGGACCGAAAACGTACACCGCGTTCTCCGGGTGTTCGAAGTACGGCAACGACACCGCGTTCGGGAGGATCTCCACTCCAATGAACACCACCTTGTGGTCGAACAGTTGAAGCGGAAAGTCGTGGTGGATGACGTGCACCGGATCACGCCCCCGTAAATCACCGTCGCCTTTGGTTGGCTCAAGTACGCGGTCGCCGGTGTAACACAGGAGGCCCACACCGAAGGCTGCACAGTTCCTGATCATGGAGGCCAGATTGACAATGTGCTTCGGGTTGTCCATCACCACGGCGGGTCCGGACAGCCGGCGCAATCCATCCCCGTTGCTCACCACGAACGGTCGACGGGCTACCTTCTCTTCCTTCGGCCTTCTGTTCACTGGCTTGAATTCCTTCGGGTGAATCCTCCTTGGCATACATGATTGGCGTTACCCGCCACGGCTGAGGGGAGAACGGACGACCGGACTTGAACCGGCAACAGCCTGCTTGGAAGGCAGGAACTCTACCAATTGAGTTACGTCCGCGCGGAAGATGAGCGAATCGAACGCCCGCCCGGTTGCCCGGGACTACGGCTTAGCAAGCCGATGCCTTACCCCTCGGCCAATCTTCCTTGATCTATTTACAGATGACCTGTATACCCGTTTCGGTGAAAATTAGACTATCCCCCGGATTCAGAGAGACAAAGAAGTCTTCGTAGTCAAAGGAAAGAATGCCACTCCAGGTAGTATTATGCGCATGTCCATACGTGCCGGTGCTATGAACGGTAATGCTCCTAACTCCATGGCTATGGAGCCAATTGCTAATTGCTTCATAATTCTCGCCATCGAACTCAATCATGCGCTGGCCTCCTACACGTAGTACCGATACACCATCTTGCCGAGACTTTCCGTGTAATCAGCGGTCCACCCGGACCCGTACGTCTCCGCGTCCCTCGCCCTGATACAGAGCATGATCCCGCACGATTCGGCGATGCGGATATTCCGGGCCTTGTATCCGTCTGGTTCCCATCGTGGGTTGATCGGCAGGTGAACCTCAAACGGGATCAGTCGGTAATGAGCAGTGGCCTGAGCCATGGTGTCCACACCTGGCGCACCACCACTGATGATTAGATCGGGCTTCCAGAAGTCAACAGCCATCTCGACAAGAAGAAGTGCTGTCAGGCTCCCCTCCAGTGAGGTACTACCGACGATGGCCAGGCTTCGGTTCGGCCCTGTCACTTGTTCCTCCCGTCCCATGATGTCTGTGCCAGCAGCCTGAGCACCGTACCGGCCCCTGGTACGCGTGGCAGGTGAGCGCGTGTGCACCGCAGTCTTGGCATACGCCATGGATCAGTGGACCACCTAAGGTCTCGATGAAGGTGTAGTCACCGAGGACGTGTACCTGTCCGAGGTTCACGCTTCAGGTTCATCTTCTGGAAGATATTTGATGGTGAGAACTGACCCGGATTTGATCCGGAACACTGGTTTCTCATTTGCGAAGAACGTGACCCACTCTTCACCTACGTCCACCTTCTCGGCGGTGACAGTGAAGTATGGATATTCACCGAGAAGATGGGAACTTTGAACGCGAATGGAACTCTCATTGATCACATACATCTTCACGTAGTCCCACGGAGACTCGAACTCCGTCCCTGGGGGTGAAAACCCCAGATCCTAACCCATAGACGATGGGACCCTCTTGCTACAGGACACATTCAATAGTGCCTGCTTGTTCGATCCGGTTAACCGCGCTTCCGCCGTTCCACTTGGTGATGGAGACGATGAGTATTCCCCCGGTCAGCTGTGTAGCCCGAAGCTTGAACACGTCTGTGGGGAGCGCCATAATGGTCAGTTCCCACGGTGAGTCACTATCCGCCTCATCACTGATGAACGGCAATGGTGCCTGGTTCTTGAACACTGTGACCTTCACCGGAATGTTCCTGTGTTGCGGGAAGAACTGAACCATCAGATCTACCTCGCGACGGTCTCCCTCATCCCAGAAAAAGTGCCCTGTCGCTTTGTACAAGCCGAGCGTCAGGACGGTACCCAGAATGACTATGAAGATGAAGGTGTTACGGATTCTTCGCAGAATGGGAACCTGTACGTCTATGCTAATTTTCCCCGTCTCCTTAGTTGTTAGGTGGCCCTCCTTTTAGGCGAAGAGCGAGGGCCTTTTCTCTTATCGGGCAGGCGTACCTGCCGCCTGTACCGTGTACGGGGCTCGAACCCGTCATCTCCTGGCTGAGAACCAGGTGTGTTGTCCTACTACACCAACACGGCCTAGAGATTAGGCAAGTTGACGAATCTCATCGGTTCGAACGCGGCCCCATAGTTCGGTACCTCCGCCTGGAGGAGCCTCGTCATACGCTTGACGAGCTTCCTCGTAGGTGAGGTACGTCGTCACACTGGAGGATCCACCCTTCATGGTGGTCACCACCATCCACTCACTTCTGCTACTACGTTTCTCCTTTAGCCAAAAAGGTGGCATTAAATCTCCTTCTCAAACTCCTTCACGGAGCTGTACACGTCAACTGGGCCAACGTAGAACTCCCGCTCCTCCCAGATCTGTGGGTTGAACTCAGACTTCATCAGTTCCAAGGCTTCCGTGGCAACCGCCTCGCTGGTGAACAAGTAACGTGCGTAGTGAAACGATCCTCGGTTCTCGGAGTAACTAGCCTCGAAAATCGCCCAGATACGTAGCTGCATGGTTCCTCCTCGGGTGTCTGACGGGACTCGAACCCGCGATTGACTGGGGCCACATCCCAGCGCCTAATGCCTACCGGCTTCAGACACAGAGCCCGTCGCGGGGATTCGAACCCCGGTTCCTGTCACATGAGCGCGTCTATGTGAACAGTAATCCCAACCCGGGACGGGCAGGGTGTAGATGGAGCTGCCCACGACCCTGGGCTCGGTCGGCATGACCCTCTGGATGGTGCACCCGAAGTGCATCCCTCTCCATCTACACAGAGCCCCGGGAAGGGTACGAGCCTCCCGGTGGTCCGTTCCACTACAGAGCGGTACCTCCACTGACATGTGGACGGGGCACGACACGTGACGGCGCTTTATCTGACATAAGCTATCCTCGGGATTCCGAAGAATTGCCTCCAGTCGGGATTTGAACCCGATTCTCCGTCACGTGAACGGGGCATGACACGTTCCTTGGGTTCGGTCCTGACACCTACTCTGCCCAAGGAAATTTAAGCAAGGAGACGATTCAGGTCGTACCTTGCCAGAGCCCGTGTCTAACCCTGCGCGGAAGTTGAAGGAATCGAACCCTCAGGTGTCACCCTGGCACCGCTTTCAAGGCGGATTCGCCACCATGGCGCCAACTTCCCACTTACTAGTTAACAATCGCCTCGACAATGCACGAGGACGTCGTGTTACTAAGTTCACGACCTTTCATGAGGTTGTTGTTTTGGTAAATGTTGCAGATCACCTTCTTGAAGGGACCTCTTTCTGCGACATCTACTAGGTCCACCACCAGTTTGACTGCATCTCCCCGGTAGGCCACCTTAGGAATGGTCCATTTACCTGAGGTCTGAGGTTGTGGATTCAGCGTCACTGGAAACCCGTTCAGCGTTGCCAGCATGATGATCGTTCTCCCCGGATCCCAGATGATCTCGTACTTGACAACCACCCGGTCATCGATCAGTTTCGCGATCCTGGGGCCTACGGTAAAGGCCCCGATTACCAGAGCGACCGTGATGACTATGCTCCAGATCCTGATCTTTGTTCCTGTCATCAAAGCTCCCGTCTCTTGGGTAATGACGTGGCTGCACCTGGAATCGAACCAGGCATGCTTTCGCAAGGGCTTTACAGGCCCCATGGGTCCCCAGACAAGCGCGCTACAGCCGTGAAGACCCCCGGGACCGGTCTAGCGCGCTGCCACGTGCACTATGGCCCCGGGGATCGCTCGGACGGGTGGACTCGAACCACCACACAAGGGATTAACAATCCCCCGCTCTGCCAATTGGAGCTACGTCCGAATGAGGTGACCTAGGTCAGGCCACCAACTCGCCAATCAGTGTGTATGTCCTTCAACTGCCTGGACCCGTAGATGTCCATGACGGTCCACAGTCGGTCAGGCTCCGGGTGGTTCTTCAGGGTGACCCTGTCGCCCACCCGGAAGGACTTCTTCTCATCTACCCAAGCAACCAGCTCAAGGAGACCGCTAGCCAGAAGAACCTGACGCATGACTACCCCTGCGCCTGTTTCAGGTCACAGTCTGCCCGGTGAGCCAAACCTCGTGAAGTGTCACAGGCACACCGTGGGGTCAGCATGTACTGCTCCCAGTAGTCCGCCATCGCCTTAATTGCCACCTGCGCGATGTGGTCGCACAACTTCACCCTGGACAGTTCGCTCTGGAAAACCTTCTCCCAGATCTGTGAGGTCACGTACTGTCGTTCAGTCCCGATGCTGGCAATCGCACCAGGTACCGGCTGCGCAGTCATTGTGATCCCCTTCCTTGCAGGGCTTGCAGATGAAATCAGGGGCTGCCACAAAACTCACCCGCTCCGTTCCTTCTTCTTCGTCATCCCACCGACAACATTCACAATCGCCCATGTCGCTTTTCATGCTCTACGAATTCTCCCTCTGGAATGTACAGATCACCGAGTGGATCCATGGGAAGGGTTCCATGTTCACGAGCAAGTTCGACGAACTGTATTGCGTGCTCGGTCTTCATGCCCTTCGGAACAATCCAGATTAAAGGTGTCCCTGGTGATTCTTCACGTGCATGCTTACCCATGCTCCCTCCGAGAGACTCGAACTCCCATTCCGTGGTCCAGAGCCACGTGGCCTACCATTTAGCCGAAGAGGGATTGGCAAAGGCACGAGGAATCGAACCTCGGTCTGCGGTTTTGGAGACCGCCGCGTTGCCACTACACCATGCCAATGTGCCTATTTGTTCAACGTGCTGCATTGTGGAGCAGCTGGATCCTTCTTACATTGACGTACTAGATCCAAGGTCCCATGCAGATCGTGTACCTGTTTCTCCTGCTCCGTAGCGTCACGGTGATACATGGTAGGTGATGCCGGTGCCGGAGCCTGTGGTTGCATTCCCTGCCAAATGAAGAATGATCCGAAGAGGACCACTATCGCGGCCAGGATGAACTTGAACCTCATGTGGTCCTCCTTCCGTACTCGCGAAGGGACTCGAACCCCCACTGTCCTGATCCTAAGTCAGGTGCCTCCTGCCAAATTGGGCTACGCGAGCATGTAGTGGGGTTCTTACGCACACTCCCAGGAATAGCCCAGGTTTGTACCCACCTCACGCCGTACCCCCACCAGGATTCGAACCTGGATCTGACCGCTTAGAAGGCGGTTACGCTTCCGTTGCGCCATGGGGGTCTTCTTCTTCATCTTGATGTGTCAAATACCAGGCCCTGGTGCGGTCGTATTCCGCCTGGGTTGAGGAGGTGACGTGGTACCCACCTGAGATCTGGCAGAAGTAGATCCGCCCTTTGATGGGTAGCCGGTTCAATGATCTGGACGCCTTCTTCCACGACTTGAAAGTCGTTTTGTGGTGTGCTGGACAACGTTCCACGAAGCAGAGACGGGATTCGAACCCGCATCAACCAGCTTTGCAGGCTGGCACCTGGCCACTCGGTCACTCTGCCTTGTTGCACCTTAAACGTCAGTGGCTATCCCCCAGTTCTAGCCAAGACTTATCTGGAGCTGACCTCTTCTGTGAGGTTGACCCATCTTCTCGGATCGGCTCCTTCACTGCTGGTCCCTGAATCTCCAGGGTCATGTCCCCGATTTCCAGGCGCAGTGCCTTGTGGTAGTAGCCGTCCACTGAGGTGTGAGACGTCTCAATCTCATCCCAGTTACGGAGTTGTTTTTCTAGATGCTTGTACTGGCGGTAGTCCAGTCGCAGATATACATCAGTCACGTACCCCCGGTAGGAATCGAACCTACGTCTCCAACTTAAGAGGATGGAGCTAAACCACTCAGCTACGGAGGCAGGTGCCCGTCGCGACGACAATGGTTGCTCCGTCCACGGGCTTTCGGTTCACCCTGGTCCTTTAGACCTCCCATGGGAGGCGTCACCCAGGTAGCACGGAGTGTCTACCGTGGTACTCCACCACCGAAAGGGGTACACGTGCTAGGACTCGAACCTAGATCCACGATCTTATAAGGATCGCTGCACTGACCATTGGCATACACGTGCCTGAAGCTACGAGGGCAATCCGTGCCCTGTCTTGTTTATCGTCCAGTCCCGTTGAGAAATCTGCTCCCAGCGAGCATGAATGACCATGGAGAGGTCAAACCCAAACAGGTGGGCGATGTGAACTAGTTTGATGAACACGTCGCCGATCTCTTTGGCTGCTTCGGCGTTCCACTCTTCCGTGGTACCCCGAAGGCCCTGCCACTGCTTGAGTGCTGCTCGGGCCAACTCACCTGTTTCTTCTGCCAATCCTAGGGCGGCAGAAACGCGGGTGTCTTGAGGGAAGTTCCGGTCCGTCCATGGCGTGATCTGGTCTTGAAGTTCCCGTATCTCGTCGTCCACGCAGACAAGCCCTTCTTCTTGACAAGTAGGCGGCGAGGCGCTGGAGGCCGGAGTGAGGGCCAACTGCCGAGGTCTCTTGTCCATAGGGGCAGTCCCCCTAGCGCCTCACCAGAACCCCTGCCGGGAGTCGAACCCGGGTCACCACCATGGCAAGGTGGAATCTTGACCGTTAGACCACAAGGGCACCGTGCTAGTTACCGCTTACACCAGGCATCCCACTCGGGTACCCGGAGCATCGCGTCACCGTACTGGCGGCTGGTGGTCGCGAAGGCCACCCCGTCGATACACAGCCGCAGGATGTTGGGATGGGTGTCGATGTTCGTGTACAGCTCGTACTTGTCGGGGTCCTTTGAGGTGACTCCATTGAGATCTCGCCGATTATCACCACAACCAGCGAGTGCCACCAGAAGAAGTCCAGATCCGACCAGGGCGCCGATCTTCTTGATATTCATCCGTCTCCTATCCCATGGGGCCACAGCCCCGTCCAGATTTCTTTAGCCTGTTCAAGAAGTTCCTGAGGCGTTGGATCTCTTGGCGGTGCACACCATCCAGACGCCACTGACAACTTCTCATTAAGATCAAAAATGATCAGTTCACCTGCGCCGTTCCTAATTTCGAACGTTTCAGACACGATCCGCCGACAGGAATCGAACCTGCGTTCTCCTGCTTACAAGGCAGGTGCACTAAACCAACGAGTGCTACGGCGGAATGGAGCCGGGGTGGGCAGGCATGGCGTCCTGACCATCCCACCCCGACATGGATTCCAGCACCCACGGCCGCAGAAATCTACGTAGGTTACGACCGTGAGCCTCCGGAATCGAACCGGAACCAGTACCTGGTGCCGAGTGGACCTGCCCGGAATCGAACCGGGGTCCTTCGAGGTCCCGACATGCGGTTTTCCTCAAAGTCGAACCCTCGCAAGCCCTTGGCCGGGGGCTGGTGAATACCCTAAACACCAGCCCCCGTAAATTAAGGTGACAGTCTCCATTGGACTGCGCAGATTTTCGAGTCTGCTTCCCTTTGCCGCTGTGACAACCATCCAGCGCCATTTAAAGGTTACGGGTCACTCATGATGACAAGGTGCCTTACCGTTAGGCCACCGCGCCATGTTTGGAGGCGCGGCCGAGATTCGAACTCGGATCTCCGATGTCCTGCCCATAACCGGTTGATCTGGATCGTGTAGCGGCGTTCAGCTTGGAGCAATAACTTCAAGCTGAGAAGAAGGATTCTCAAGGGGAATCCGGCTCTTATAGGGCGACCGGACTTTACCTCATCTTGTGCTCCTACCCAGCCTTAGCTGGGGGTCTTGGGGGCGATGAACGCGGTGTCTGCCTTCGCCCAGGCAATGGAGTCTTGGTGAAATTCTGCTGCCAACTCCATCAACCGGCGAATGAAATGATCACCTAGGGTGACAACATCGCCCTCTTTGTTAACCAGTCGAAGGTCTTCGTCGTACTCGACACACCAGCAAGCGTTCTGCCACTGTGCCTGGGGAAGTGAATGCCACTCCCCATGCACAGTGAAGTTGTTACTGTTCATCAAGATACGGGTCTTCGCGAAGAACTTGGCCCACTCTTTCTGGGTCAGCTTGTCGTCGCTGTTGCCGATCGAGACGTAGGCAGTGATCACGCGAGCAACCACTCGAAGATCTGCTTACCGATCTTGGTGTCTACAGCCTCGGTAACGTTGGCCACCTCACGAGCCTGCTTGACTGCCTCCTGAAGTTTCCGAATACGGGCCACCAACTGGTTCACCTCGGACTGCGGCAGGGCGCCGGAGAACTTCGTGGTGGACCAGTCGCCCACCGGAACGTCCTCGTAGTACACCTCAACCTGCGCCGGGTGCTTGTCGGTAGCCGGCGCCTTGACGTGGTTACGCGGAACCTTCGCACTACGGACCGTCGTGCGGGGCACGGTGGCCATCAAGCCGGTGTTGGTGTCCAGAACCCACTCCTCACTGGGATCCAGTGTTGGGATCTTGCCCATTACGGTTACCAGGTCGGTGAGCTGCTTCTCCAGAAACAGAAGTGTGG
>Ga0075428_100008116_pt1 | contig 11657 bp, 9 predicted proteins | sample RhiMetdeltSRZDD2_FD_75291 | JGI IMG/M metagenome (GOLD analysis project Ga0075428, IMG submission 75291) | Populus rhizosphere microbial communities from Tennessee, USA - Rhizosphere MetaG P. deltoides SRZDD2 | ecosystem: Host-associated > Plants > Roots > Rhizosphere > Soil | place: USA...
GGGTGCCAGGGGTGCCAGGGGTGCCAGGAGTGCCAGGGGTGCCAGGGGTGCCAGGAGTGCCAGAGGTGCCACGGGGGCAGGAGTGCCACGCGCACTTGCGATCGCGGCTCACCCTGACGACATCGAGTTCATGATGGCGGGCACGCTCCTACTTCTGCACGATGCGGGTTGGGAGATTCACTGCATGAACATCTCGAGCGGCAATCTCGGCAGCCTGACAATGTCCCCGGCTAAAATCGCGCGCATCCGCCGCGCCGAGGCACAGGCGTCTGCAGCGGTCATGCAAGCCGTGTGGCACGCGCCGATTTGTAATGACCTGCAGGTGTTCTACGACGATCGCACGCTGCGACGCGTCGCAGCCGTTGTTCGCGAAGTGAATCCTTCCATCGTCCTGACCCATTCGCCGCAGGACTACATGGAAGACCACATGAACACTGCGCGTCTGGCCGTGACGGCCACCTTCGCCCGCAGTGTGCCGGGCTATCGCACGGTCCCGGCCCGTCATCACGTGCCCACGAATGTCACGATTTATCACGGCAGTCCCCACGGGCTCCGTGACGGGCTGCGTCGCCCGGTCGTTCCCGAGGCATTCGTGAACACGACAGACGTCCAGGATCGAAAACGCGAGGCGCTCGAATGCCACCGCAGTCAGCGCGGGTGGCTCAGCGCGACGCAAGGCATGGACAGCTACATCGCGACGATGGAGGAGTTTGCGCGGACACTTGGGTCGATGTCGAAGACGTTCACGTTCGCGGAAGGTTGGCGTCGTCACCTCCATTACGGGTTCGGTGAGGAAAACGACGATCCGTTGAAAGCCGCATTAAAGGATCGTTACGTGTTGAATCCTGCGTATCAGCGCATCGTGGATGGATTGCAGTGAGCCGGCCACTCAGCGCGATCGCGCCTGACTGGTGGGACTACACGACGCTCGATCGCGAGCTGATCGACGAAGCGGCACGAATCACGTCGTCCGATCTCACGCGACTGTCGCGGCCTGGTTTCAACGTCATTCTGTATGACACGCTCGAGGAGTTCTATCTTGCCGAGGCGCTCGAATACATCAACGCCTGGCGCGCGAGCACCGACGACAATCCGATCGGCATTTGCGGTCCGATCGGGCCCACCGAACAGCTGCCGCTCGTCGCACGCATCGTGAACGCGCTCGACCTCGACGTGCGTTCGGGCCATTTCTGGGGAATGGACGAATGGTTCGATACGGCGACCGGACGCGAAGTTGATGTCGCACATCCTCTGAGCTTCGAACGCGCCGATCGCGAACTCTGCTTCAATCGCATCGACCGGCGGCTACGCATGCCGGACTCGCATCTGCACTTTCCAAAGGCCGATACGAGCGCGTATCGAAAGTCGTGGGACGAGGGCGTGCGATGCGCCGTCATGCAGGGCGGCCAGGGCGAAGTGAAGCACTGGGCCTTCAACGATCCGCTACCGCGACGTGGGCAACACAAGAATGCGCCACCGACAGCTGAGGAGTATCGCCAGCTCCCCACACGGGTCGTCGATCTGCACCCGCTGACCATTGCGCAAAACGCGCGCACGAGCGGCGGCGGCAACGTGGCGACCGTGCCGACGAAGGCCATCAGCGTCGGCCCGGTCGAGACCTGGAAGGCGGAAAAGGTCTCGATCTGGCACGCTGGCACGCACGACAACCCGTTCGGCCAGCGGTTGACGGCGTTGATGATCTCGAAGCGAATCGTCGATACGTCCGTACCGATGTCGCTGCTCGGCGATCATCCGAACGTGCAGTTCAATTATTTTCGTGGGGGCATCGGGAGCTGTGATGTTGAAATGCATTGATTTTTCGCTGCTCGCTACTCGCTCCTCGTTGCTGGCTCATGGTTGCAAGGTAGCCGAGAAGCGAGAAGCGAGAAGCGAAGAGCGAATCAATACATAACAAACGCCCACAACGTATCGTTGGTCGCCACCAATAGATACTGACGTCCGTCGAGCAGATAGGTCTGCGGCGGATTGGTGACGCCGCCAATCTTCGAGTGCCAGAGCGCTTTCCCCGTAGCCGCATCGTGCGCGACGATGTTGCCGGCGCCGTCGCCGGCGAAGACGAGCTTGCCGGCGGTCGCGAGGATGCCGCCGCCTCCGCCCGCGCCTCCTTCGTATTTGTAGCGCCACGCGGCTTTGCCAGTTCGATAATCGAGCGCGGTCAGGAAACTTCCTCCAGTGCCGGCGCGTGCCTCGAGTTTTCCGCCGAGGCCCATCGAACCACGTGGATCGGTGTCGGTGAGATAGAAAATCGAGTAGATGTTGTTTTCCCCAACATAGAACAGTCCCGTGTCGGGTGAGAACGCGGGGGGCTCCCAGTTGATCGTTCCTCCCGCGCTCGGCGAGACAATCGAGCCACCAATGGTCGGATCCTTATCAACGTTTCGACGCGGGCGGCCCTTCTCGTCCAGGTTCTTCACCCAATTGGTCGCTGAACCGTACTTCTCGGTGAGCAGGTGTTCGCCGGTGACGCGATCGAGCACGAAGAAGTACCCATTCCGCGCCGCGGTCATCACCATCTTCCGCATCCGGCCCTTGAACAGCCCATTGACCAGAACCGGCGTCTGTGCCGAATCCCAGTCGTGCATGTCGTGCGGCGCCGTCTGGTAATACCAGGCCATCTTGCCGGTATCGACGTTCACCGCGATCAGCGATCCCGTGAACAGATTGTCGTGATGTTCCTCGCCGCGGCCGGGTGTGTATGCAGGCGTCGGATTACCGGTGCCGAACATGTAGAGATTCGTTTCCGGATCGTAGGCGCCCGGCAGCCACGGCTGCGCGCCGCCATGGCGCGCCGCATCAAGACTCGGCCAGCTGTCGACCCCCGGATCGCCGGGGTTCATCGGCACCGTGTACAGCTTCCACTGCAGTTCACCGGTCTCCGGGTCGAACGACTGCAGGAAACCCGGCATGTCGAGGTCGTTCCCGGTGCCGGCGATCACGTGATTGCCAATGACGACGGGAGCCGCGGTGGAGAAGTACTGCTGGTCGAAGTCGGCAATGACCTTGTGCCAGCGCTCCTTCCCCGTCTTGGCTTCGAGCGACACCAGGTAGTTGTCCGGTGTCTCCATGTAGAGATAGTCCTTCCACATGCCGAAGCCGCGGGTCGCGATGTGCGTGCCACCGCGCGCTTTCCAGAAGTAGTGCCACAGCACTCGACCATCGCGCGCGTCGATCGCCCACGCGTTATCGGGCGCGGTCAAATAGATCGTGCCGTCGACCATTAAGGCCGACGCTTTGATCGTCGGCGGACCACCCGCGGGGTATTCGCCGGTGCCTTCCCCGCCGATGATGTAGTTCGGTGACGCACCACCGCGGCCGCCGCCGAAGACGTCACCGCCAGACCCAGTCACCGAACCGCCGGTCAGGCGCAGCGTCCACGCCAGAGTCAGGTGCTTGACGTTCAGCTGATTGATCTGCTTCAGCAGGCTGTATCGCTTGGACGAATAGTCACCGCTGTAGGTCGGCCACTCGTCGGCGAGTGGTTTCAAGAGCTTCGCGGGGTCGAGCCCGCGGCCCTGCGCGATCAGAACAACGGGGGAAGCCGCGAGTGCCGCGGCGACAAGCATTTTCTTTATCGTCATTTGAGTGTCGCGAGATATGCGGTTACGTCGTGCATGTCCTTGTCGGTCAGGATCGCCGGCAGTTTCTTGTGGTATTCCAACGGATCCTTCACATCCACTTTCGGGAGACCGCCTTCACGCCGAATCGTTCGCTGCCGCCCATCGTCGAGGAGCAACGTCACAAAGAAGTTGTCGAGCCGAAGAACCTGGCCCTGAACCTTCTCGCCATTCGGCAATGTCACGGTTGCAGTCACTCGGCGTCGGTCGCTCGGTGCGCTGGGGCCACCGCGACCACCTCGTCCGCCGCCGCCGCCACCGCCGACGACCCAGTAGTTCTGAAGCGCCTTCGCTTCATCGAGGCGTGTGCCAATGCCTGTGAGATCGCCGCTCGGCGAATGACAGCTGGTGCAGTTCGCTTTGAAGTAGACCTCGCCCGCCGTCGCGTCGCCGACCAACGCGTTGGGCGGGGGGTTTTCGCTTTCGGGAGGTGCGCCCTGCCCGCGCGCCGACGCGACCACACTGTGAATGTATTCGGCAATCGCGATGACATCGTCGTCGGGAATCGGCAGCGGTGGCATCCCGCGTTCCGCACGGGCACCGCGCACGATCGGCAGAATCAACTCGCCATGTTGATCCATCAGCACCGTCCCCGAGCGTAGAAGATTCGGCCCGCCCGTCACGCCTCCGCGCAGGTCGGCGCCATGGCAGCTGACGCAGTTGGTCGTGAAAAGCTGCTTCCCCTTCGCGATTACTGCGGGATCGGCAAGTGCCCGCTGCTGCGCGGGGAACGTCGCCATTTGACCGCCACGACCGCGTCCGCCCCGTCCGCCCGTGTCGGGCGTCTGAGGCGGAGTCGCCGGTGGCGTTTGCGCTGGAGCCGGTTGCGGCGTCTGCGGCGGGCCTTGCGCCGTCACGTGGGTGGCAATCACGGTGAACCCGGCCAATGCGGCGGCCAGGAATCGGTTGGTCATAGTCATGAGACCAGAATGATATTTCGCGAAAGGAGCTCGAGTCCACCGATGTGGGATGAAACACGCTTCGGATGAAAGCGTCGGGATCCGGGATCCGGTGTCCGGGATCCGGTGTCAGGAATCCGAGGTCGGGATCCGATCGGATCCCGCATCCCGGAAACCGCATCCCGGCATGATCAGTTACGATATGCACCCAACGAGGTGATCCATGCGTTCGATTCGCTCCCTGTTCATCGTCCTGATTGCTGCCGCATGCTTCCTTCCCGCCGGATCGACTCTGCGCGCCACGCAGGCGCAGCCCGCGGCGAGACAGCTTCGCATCATCGCCTTCGGCGCCCACCCCGACGACGCCGAGCTGAAGTTTGCTGGAACTGCCGCGCTGTTTGCGGCGCAAGGGCACAAGGTCAAGCTCGTCGCGATGACCAACGGCGACGTCGGTCATTTCTCAATGGCCGGCGGTCCACTTGCGCAGCGGCGTAAGGCAGAAGTCGAAGCGTGCCACGCCAAGCTTGGTGTGGCTACCGACGTGTTCGACATCCACGACGGCGAGCTGATGCCCGATCTCGAAACGCGCAAGAAAATGGCGAACGTCATTCGCGACTGGCAGGCCGACATCGTCCTCTCGCACCGGCCCTGGGACTACCATCCGGATCATCGAGCAGTGGGCCAGTTAGCGCAGGATACTGCCGTCGTCGTCGCGGCGCCCTTCTTCGCACCCTACACACCGCCCACGAAGGGCAATCCGATCTATCTGTTCTATTCGGATGGGTTCAAGAAGCCGTATCCGTTCGACCCGATCCTGGCAGTCGGAATCGACGAGGTCGCGGAGAAGAAGTTCGATTGCATCTCGGCCTTACCTTCACAGTTTGGTGACGCTGACTCCTGGCAAGCTCGATACGGCCGCAATGTCCCGACGGACGAGGCGGGTCGAAAGGCGTTCCTCCTCGATATCGTCAAACAGCGCAACGCGAACGAGGCGAATACCTATCGCGATTTGCTGGTGAAGCTCTATGGCGAACAGAAGGGGCGTGCGATCAAGTATGCGGAGACGTTTGAGCTGAATCAGTACGGCGGAGGCGCGACGGTCGATCAGCTGAAGGGGATGTTCCCGACATTTTCGAAGTAAGGGAAAAGGCACAAGGGAAAATGGAAAAGGAAATGGCCAAAGGGCTGTCCTTCAACCCTTTCCTTGTCCCTTTTGCCTTTTCCCTTCTCCCTTTAAACATCGCAGATCTGGATCGCTTTCTCCAACGTTGCAATCGGATCGTTCCCAGTTGAGGGCGAGTACTCGTGCGATACGAAGCCGGTAAACCCGAGATCGGCGATCGCCTGCATGACGAAGCGGTAATTCAGCTCGTTGGTCTCGTCGATCTCGTGGCGGCCCGGATTGCCGCCGGTGTGGAAGTGGCCGATCCACTGGAAATTATCGCGGATGTTGCGGACGATATCGCCGTCCATGATCTGAGCGTGGTAGATGTCGTAGAGAATCTTGACGCGGGGTGAGTTGACGCGCTTCATCACGTCCACGCCCCAGGCAAAGTGATCGAACATGTAGTCCTTGTGATTCACTTTGCTGTTCAGGTATTCCATGCAGATAGTGATCTGCTTGTCTTCAGCGTGGGCTTTGACCTGGTTGAGGAACGCGACGCAGTTGTCTGCGCCCTCGGCATCCGCCATGCCGTTGCGATTGCCAGAAAAGGTGATGATGTTCGGGACACCGTTCGCGGCTGCCTCATCGATTGCCGCATTCATCGCGGGCAGCAGCTTCTCGTGATTCTCCTTGCGATTCAGCGCGACCGCGATGGTGCCACCGGGTCCGCCAGGGTACATCGAGGGAACGAGCCCGTGCTTCTTGAGGACCGGCCAGTCAGTCGGGCCGATTAGGTCAAAACCTTTAATGCCCAGGCGAGCCGCTTCACGGCAGCTGTCCTCGAAATTGGCACCGCGTCCGAACACCCCGCGCGTAACGCCCTGCTTGATGCGGCCTTTGCGCGCCGGCGGCGCCGCGTTCGCTTGAGCCCCGGCCGCGGATAGCGCTTTGCCGTTGGCGGCGCCCACGACCCACGATGCGGTCACGGCGCCAAGAAATTCTCTGCGTCGCATGGTAGTACCTCGTAGAGGCTGTAAGATACGTGAAAAAGCTGACAGCTTCCAGCCTGGCAGCTTCTAGCTTTTGGGGGTAGCAGAACGCATGGCTCGATTGTTTTCGGTGTTCGTGATGGCGGTGGCGGCGGTTGGCACGGCGAGTCACGGTCTTGCGCAGGGTCCGGCGCCAACTGGCAGCAGCATGCTGGTCTACGTCGGCACTTATACGGGCCCCAAGAGCAAAGGCATCTATGTGTCGCGCCTGGACACGGAAAACGGCACGCTGTCACCGGCAGAGCTTGTCGCCGAGACCACGAGCCCGAGTTTCCTTGCCGTCCACCCCAACGAGAAATATCTGTATGCGGTGAACGAGACGAATACGTTTACGGATGAGACGGGCGGCGTCAGCGCCTTTGCCATCGACAGAGCAACGGGCAAGTTGCAGGCGCTCGGTACGCAATCGTCGGAAGGCGCGGGGCCGGCACACTTGACGGTCGACAAAAATGGACGCAATGTGCTCGTCGCCAACTACGGCGGCGGCAGCGTGGCAGTCCTGCCGATTAACGCGAAGGATGGCAAGTTGAGGTCCGGATCGGCATTGATGCAGCACAAAGGCCACAGCGTAAACCAGAGTCGCCAGAGCGAACCGCACGCCCACTCGATCACGACAGATCCTTCAGGACGGTTCGTGTATGTTGCGGACCTCGGACTCGACTGGATCGTGATCTACCAGCTCGACGAGCGCAAAGGACTTCTCACGCTGAACGAGCCACCGAACGCGAAAGTCGAACCGGGCGCGGGTCCACGTCACTTCTCCGTTCATCCAAGCGGCCGTTATGGGTATGTCATCAACGAATTGAACTGCACCCTCACCGCATTCACCAGAGACGCGAGCTATGGCGGACTGACACAGTTGCAAACCGTGTCCGCGCTTCCGTCGACCGTGCAGATGCAACAGGGATTCAGCGGCGCTGAACTGGAAATACACCCGTCGGGACGATTTCTGTACACCTCGATCCGCGGCCACAACAGCATCTCCGTCTTTACCATCGATCAGAACAGCGGGCGGTTGACGTACGTCGACAACACACCAACGCAAGGCAACACGCCGCGCGGCTTTGGCATCGATCCGCAAGGCAAGTATCTGATCGCGGGGAATCAGAATTCAGACAACGTCGTCGTATTTCGGATTGATTCGTCGACCGGAAAGCTGACGTCGACGGGAAGCAAGATCGATATCGGGTCGCCGGTATCCTTTAAATTCGTGAAGTAGTGTGTCAGCTGACAGCTCCTAGCCCCGCCCCAGTTAATTGACCGGTTGCCATCATTCCTTCGTGGATTGTGAATAGGCCCGGGAACTTGGCCTCCCACGCACGATTCGCAGCCGGCACGAACTGACGCGCGTTCGCCTCGATACCGGCGTTTCCTGGAACTCGTGCCGCGATGCCGGCGGAGTGAATCAGCGACGCACCCGGACACGTCAGATCCTGCACGCAGAGAAACATCCCGAACTTCTGCGCCGCGGCTGCCATCAGCATGGCGTGACTTTGCCCTTTGCACGCCTTGAGCGCCACGCCCGTGTAGCCCATCTCGCGCGAGAGCAGCAGCGCGTCGAGGTCAGTCAATGATTCGTCGATGACCACCGGCCGGAGACGCGCGGCTTCGTGCATCACATTCGCGCGATCCTTGGCCAGATCGCGCGCGGTCGGCTGTTCGATATAAAGGATGCGCTCGAAACCGGTCGGCGTCGCCTCGCGGATGCGCCGCAGGAAATCGAGCAGATACGCAACATTCGGACAACCCTCGTTGAAATCGAGCGAGTACTGCCAGTCCTTCATGCCGCGCGCCGCCTGCGCGCGATTGACGATGCGATCGATGCGGACGACGCGATTGTAGTCAGCCTCGAGGTTGCCGCCATTGAGTTTGATCTTGAAGCGGATCAGGCCGTCTCGCGGAATCCACTCCTCCAGCGTGTTCGGCAGCCCGTCATCGACGCGCGTACGTCCTTGCATGTCGGACGCATCGAGCGGATCGCTCGCACCGACGGAATGAAACACCGGCATGCGGGCCTTCGGCATCGACGGCACGTACTTGTCGATGTATTCCCCCTTGAACGAAGAACCGAGATCGGCCGACAGATCTCGGCTCATGAACTCCGGGCCGTAAGTTTCGTACACACTTCGACGGAATGCCTTGCCGTACGCATCGTGGATCGCTGCGTCGAAGGCGCTCCCGACGACGAGCGTGCACAGCTTCGGAATCGGCGTGGACAACGAGCGGCTGCGCGAGACGTCGACGGCAGCACGGAGATACTCCGGCTCGAGCACGCGGAAGAGATCGATGGGATGTCCCTTCTCGTCGCACGCCGCGGTGACGTTGCGCAACCGATCGGCGAGCGCGCGCATCGCGCCAAGGCCCTCGTCCTGTGACGCCGCGGGAAACGCCCAAGCATTTCCGAGTGTCATGGACCCGAAACCAGATCCTTCACGGCCGCCATTCGTGCGGACCCGACAGGTGACGTTCAGGAGCGTGACGCGGTCGACGGACCGGCCGCCGAACTGATAGGGGGCGCGATATTGGAAATCCTCGAACTGGTGGCGGACTTCGAGGATGCGAATGTCGTTGGGACGATCGGCGATCACCGCGGGGCCGCGGCCGAATCGCGGCGTGGCAGCGGCGACGATCGGCGCGACGCAGGCGCGGCGCAACAGCGCGCGTCGCGAAAACTCCAGGCTTCCGTGGCTCCCGCTCTTAGCCGGAGGATCACTGCTTCCCATAACTCACACTGCTTTGACCACCGCCAACTTCGCCGCCTCTTTCAGAATCCCGCGCATGTATTCCGCCGCGAGGCGCGCGTTGAGATCGGCGAAGTCGAGGCCAACCGGTATGCCATTGACGTCCGGGATCGGATGACAAAGCTCGTAGCCGATGTAGCCGTCGTATCCGATCTCCTGCATACCCAGGGCGAAATCGAGGTAATAGTTCTCAGGCGTCAGCGTCTCGTCTGGATTGCGAACGAGGCCGCGAACGCTGCCATCGGCGCCCTGCTCGTACTCGCCGCCGAAGTGCGACAGTACCTGAAGTCCCGCAACCTCCCGGGCCGCGTCCTGCATCGAGGTGACGCCTTGTTTCGCGGCGAGCGGCGCGTCCAAGCATGCCTTCAAATGCGGCGAGTCAACCTCCCCTATCATCCGCAACATGTCCTCGGGACTGTTCGTCACCGGCGCGTGATTCTGCAACGCCAGCGTGACACCGGCGTCGCCGGCCCAGCGCGCGGCTTCAATCAATCCCTCGCGGCACCACGCCCAGGTCTGTTCCGCCGGAGTGTCGAGATGCGCATCACGCCACCCCTGACGCGCCTTCGTATACCGCGCGCCCTCCGGCGTGACGGTCAAGCCAGGCCAGGCGGCAAACATCCGCAATGTCTTGACGCCGAGATCCGCGGTCATGCCAATGAGATCGCGCACGTAAATCAGCTGACTCTCGCGCTGTTCAGGAACCGGACTACTGAAGTCGTTGTTGGCGGCAACCGCGTAGATATCGATGCCGGCGTCCCGCGCCTTGAGGCGGATCTCCTCGCATCTCCGTCGCGGCATGTCGAGCGGGCTGCCGTGCGGCCGCTTGCCATCGATCTCGACGCCTTCGTAACCGTATTCGCGCGCGCGGTCGATCAGCTCCTCGAGGGTGAGCGCGCGACCGCGATACCACATGCCAAGGTAGGTGATGCTGTATAGGCCGAGTTTCATTTCTTATATCCGGGGGGCTTCGCCCCCGCGGCCCCCCCACGCCGTCGCTCGCGGGGCCCCGAACGCCCCGCTCCGCTCCGGCGGGCGCGCCCGTGGCGCGCCTGGTCTCTAGACCCCGCTTTCATCGTGTAGACTACCGCATCCAAACCGCATGACGAAACGCCTGGGAATTGCGGGCATTCTCAGTCTTCTGACGGCTACGCTCACGTCTGGAGTGGCGCAGTCTCACACTACAGGCAACCAGGCGCATGCCTTGCTTCGCGCCACGACGGGCTTCACCAACGCGGAACTGGCACGGCTCGACCGCGGAGAACCGATTGCTAAAGTACTCGACACCGATCGTCGCGAGGTCGCCATCGTCGGTGCCGTCCGAATCGTGGGATCGCAGGCAAAACTATTTGAGCGCTACCGTGGTCTCTCGAACCTCAAGACCAGCGATGTCGTCATCGAAACCGGGAGATTCAGCCAGACACCGGTGCCGGAGGATCTCCGGGAACTCCATTTCGAGGACTACGATCTCGACACGATTCGTACGTGCAAGCCGGGCGATTGCGGAGTCCGGCTGTCGACGCGCGACATGGAGCGGTTCGCGCGCGATGTGAACTGGACCGCACCGAACTGGAAGCAGCAGGCCGGCGATTTGTGGCGCCAGCTGCTCGCGGCCAATGCCAACGCGTACCTTGCGAACGGAACCCTCGGCGACTACCGCAACAAAGCGACCCCGCTCGATGTCGCCGACGAGTTCAAAATCCTGTTCCAGACGTTCGGTGATTTCGAAAAGCTGTCGCCGGAATTCATGGCCCACTTGCGACAGTTTCCCGCCGCGCGTCTGCACGGGACCGAAGACCTGTTGTACTGGAGCAAGGATGACATCAATCGACCTGTCACGCGGGTCACCCATCTCTCGCTCTATCCGGCACCCGCGGACGCCAATCGCCCCGGCCTCATCGCCACCAAGCAGATCTACGCCGCACACTATTTCGATGCCGGCCTCGGCCTGACCTGTGCCTTCGACGATGGAAGGTCGGGGTTTTATATGGTGTCGATGAATCGTGTGCGGACCAGATCGTTGACCGGTTTCACACGAACACTCGTGCGATCGATCGTTCAGCGCCGCAGTCGGGATTCGATGGAAGGCATCTTGCGCTCGATGAAGAGTGCGATCGAGCAACGTTAAAAGGTAAAAGGTAAAAGGTAAAAGGTAAACGCGCCAAGCGGAAAAGAGAAAGGCCGGTGGGTGTAGAACCGACCGGCCTTTTCCCTTCGCCTTTTCCCTT
>Ga0075428_100008117_pt1 | contig 11656 bp, 9 predicted proteins | sample RhiMetdeltSRZDD2_FD_75291 | JGI IMG/M metagenome (GOLD analysis project Ga0075428, IMG submission 75291) | Populus rhizosphere microbial communities from Tennessee, USA - Rhizosphere MetaG P. deltoides SRZDD2 | ecosystem: Host-associated > Plants > Roots > Rhizosphere > Soil | place: USA...
GCGCCGCAGGACCGTCGGTAGACTCGGCCCGTGGAGGGCCATCGGATCCGCGAGTCGTTCCTCTCGTTCTTCGAAGGACGGGAGCATCGCCGTGTCCCGAGCTCGTCGCTGATCCCGCCGCCGGAGTCCGGGCTGCTGTTGACCAACGCGGGCATGAACCAGTTCATCCCGTACTTCCTGGGCCAGGCGGAGGCACCGTTCCCGCGCGCGGTGACCTGCCAGAAGGTGATGCGCACCAACGACATCGAGAACGTCGGCACGGACGCGCGACACGAGACCTTCTTCGAGATGCTGGGCAACTTCTCGTTCGGCGACTACTTCAAGGCCGACGCGATCCGGTGGGCGCACGAGCTCGTCACCGAGGTCTGGGGGATCGATCACGACCTCCTGTGGGCGACGGTGTTCGAGCAGGACGAGGAGGCGATCGAGGGCTGGGTGGACGGTGTCGGGCTCGCGCCCGAGCGGATCGTGCGCCGAGGGTTCGTGGACGCCGCCGGGGAGCTCGCGAACTACTGGCACACGCACACGGCCGGCCCCGGCGGTCCCTGCAGCGAGATCTTCGTCGATCGCGGCCCGAAGTACGGACCGGAGGGCGGGCCGGACGTCGACGAGGAGCGGTTCATGGAGATCTGGAACCTGGTCTTCATCCAGGACCAGGTCGATCACGACCTGCGGATCGTCGGCTCGCTGCCGGCCAAGAACGTCGACACCGGTTCGTCGCTCGAGCGCGTCGCGCTGCTCCTGCAGGGGGTCGAGAACGTGTTCGAGACCGATCTGCTCCGGCCGATGCTCGAGGTCGGCGAGTCGCTGTCGGGCCGGACGCACGGACACGACCCGCTCGACGACGTGTCGCTGAAGATCATCGCGGAGCACGGCCGCGCGACGACGTTCCTGATCGCGGACGGCGTGCAGCCCTCGAACGAGGGCCGCGGCTACATCCTGCGCCGGATGCTCCGGCGCACGGTCTCGCACGCGCGACGTCTCGGGATCGAGACGTCGGTGTTCGAACCGCTGATCACGTCCGTCGTCGCGACGTTCGGCGACGCGTATCCGGAGCTTCGCGAGAACGAGTCGTTCGTCCGGCAGGTCGCCGACTCGGAGGAGGAGCGGTTCTCGAAGACGCTCCGGCAGGGGATGGTGCTGTTCGAGGACGCGAGATCGCGGGCCGAGGACGGCCGGATCCCCGGCGACGACGCGTTCAAGCTCTCCGACACGTTCGGGTTCCCGATCCAGCTCACGCAGGAGCTCGCGTCGGAGGCGGGGCTCACGGTCGACACGGACCGGTTCGCCGAGCTGCTCGACGAGCAGCGGCGCCGCGCCCGCCAGGCCGCGAAGAAGGTGCCGATCGGACTGGCGGGCGCGGCGCCGCCCACGGACTTCGTCGGCTACGAGACCCTCGAGACCGACGGCACGATCGCCGAGCTGCTCGACCCCGAGTTCCGGGAGCTCGCCGAGGCGGAGGAAGGGCAGGAGGTACGCGTGTTCCTCGACCGCACGCCGTTCTACGCGGAGGGCGGCGGGCAGGTGGGGGACCAGGGGCGGATCCGGACGCCGACGGGCGTGATCCGCGTGACCGACACCGTGCCCGCCGGCGATTCGATCGTCCACTCGGGCGTCGTGGAGTCGGGCGAGGTCCGCTCCGGCGAGGAGGCGCACGCCGAGGTGGACGCGGGCCGTCGCGAGGCGACGGCCCGCGCCCACACGTCCACCCACATCGTCCATGCGACCCTCCGCGAGCTGCTCGGCGATCACGCGCGGCAGGCGGGGTCGCTCGTCGAGCCCGGCCGGCTGCGGTTCGACTTCCCGCATCCGTCGGCGGTCACCGCCGAGCAGCTCCAGGAGGCGGAGCTCCTCGCCAACCGGCGCCTCGCGGCGGACGACGCCCCGGGCATCTTCGAGACGTCGATGGACGAGGCCAAGCGTCTCGGCGCCGTGATGCTCTTCGGCGAGAAGTACGGCGACACCGTGCGCGTCGTGGAGATCGGCGACTACTCGCGGGAGCTGTGCGGTGGGACGCACGTCGATCGGACCGGGAGGGTCGGCGTGATCCGGCTGCTCCACGAGGGCTCGATCGGGGCAGGGATGCGCCGGGTCGAGGCGTTGGTCGGACCGGACGCGCTCCGCGAGATCAACGCGGAGCGCGCGCTGCTGCACGACCTCGTCGAGGCGCTCGGGAGCCAGGATCCCCGCGCGGCGATCGATCACGCGCGACGTGTGATCGAGGAGAACAAGCGCCTCCGGACCGAGCTCGGCAAGCTCCAGAAGGGCGATCGCGACGCGGTGATCGCCTCGCTCGTGGACGCCGCCGAGGACGTCGACGGCCTGGCGCTCGTGGTCTCGGAGGTGCCGGGTGAGGACGCGAGCGGCCTCCGCGAGCTGGCCCAGAAGGTCCGCGACCGGCTGCAGGACCGGCCGGCGGCGGTCGTCCTGGGCGGCGGGAGCGACGGGAAGGCGCAGCTCGTGGCCGCCTCGACGTCCGAGGCGGTGGGCCGGGGGGTCACCGCGCCCGAGCTGCTCCGGGTGGCCGCCGGCGTGATCGGCGGCGGCGCCGGCGGCAAGGACATCCTCGCGATGGCGGGCGGTCGCGACGCCGAGAAGGTCGCGCAGGCGCTCGGGGGGATCCCGGCGCGGGCGCGGGAGCTCCTGGCGGCCGGCTAGCGGTGCCCGGCGACGCCGACGGACCCGGGAACCGGTCCTCGACCGGCCCCGTGCTCGGGCTCGACCTCGGCGACGCACGGATCGGGGTCGCGATCTCCGATCCCGACCGGCGCCTCGCGGTCCCCGTCGGGACGGTGCCCGTCGGACGACCGCCCGGTGAGCTCATCGCGATCGCGACGATCGCTCGGGAGCGCGACGTCGCGGTCGTGGTGGTCGGCCTGCCGATCACGATGCGCGGCGAGCGCGGGACCGCGGCCGCGAAGGCCGAGGCCTTCGCGGCCGCGCTCCGGGCCGCCGTGACGGTCCCGGTCGAGCTCCACGACGAACGGCTCTCCACCGTCGAGGCGGAGCGGGCTCTCGCGGCCGCGGGGACCCGCGGCCGGGACCGCCGTCGGGTCGTTGACGCGAGCGCCGCGACCGTCATCCTCCAGGCATGGCTCGACGCACATCCACGCAACGGCTGACGCACGACCGCCCGGTATCCTCGACGTCGATGTCGGATCCGAGCCTCTCGCGCGAGGTGCGCGGCAGGCGCCCTCGACGACTGTCCCTCCTGATCGCCCTCGCCCTGTTCCTCGGGGTCGTCGGCGTCGGCGCCTGGGCGGCCAACTACTACCGACGCTGTCAGGGAGCCGCGGACGGCCCGGAGCGACCCGTCACGTTCACCGTGGCGAAGGGCGCGACCGGGGAACAGGTGATCGAGGACCTCCACCAGGAGGGCGTGATCCCGTGCGACGGGTTCGTCGGCAACCTCCTGCTCCGGGGCACCGGGAAGGCGGATCGGATCCGCACCGGCTCGTTCGCGCTCACGACCGGGATGACGCTCGACGACGCCGTCGCCGTGCTCACCACCCCGCCACCGGAGGTCCCCACGGTCGAGCTCGTGATCCCGGAGGGGTATCGCCTCACGCAGATCGCCCGGAAGGTGCGCGAGGACCTCGGGATCCCGGCGAACCGGTTCCTGAAGGAGGTCGAGAGCGGTCGGTACGCCCTGCCGCCTTACCTCCCGAAGGGGACGTCGAGCCCCGAGGGGTTCCTGTTCCCCAAGAGTTACGAGTTCGTGGAGGAGGGCTTGAACGCCCGCGCGGTCGCCGACCGGCTGCTGGAGCAGTTCGACACCGAGGCGCAGGACCTCCCGTTCGAGCGAGCGAAGGAGCTCGGCGTGACGCCCTACGAGGTCGTGATCATCGCCTCGATGATCGAGGAAGAGGCCCGGGTCGACCGCGACCGGCGCCTGATCGCGGGCGTGATCTACAACCGGTTGCGCGAGGGGATGGCGCTCGGCATCGACGCGACGCTGCTGTACGACGATCCGACGCCGGACGGCCAGCTCTCGTCGTCGGACCTCGCGTACGACAGCCCGTACAACACGCGGATCAACGCCGGGCTCCCGCCGACGCCGATCGCGAGTCCGGGCGAGGAGTCGCTGCGCGCGGCGCTGGACCCGGCGCACACCGACTACCTCTACTACGTGCTCTGCGGTGCCGACGGCCACCACAAGTTCGCGAAGACGAACGCGGAGCACGTCCGCAACGTGGATGCCTGCCTCGGCTGAGCGCCGGATCGGCGGTGCCACGCACGTCGCCGGGATCATCGGCTGGCCCGTGGATCACAGCCTGTCGCCTGCGATCCACAACGCCGCGTTCGTCGCGGCCGGGCTCGATTGGGTGTACGTCCCGCTCCCGGTCCCGCCGCCGGAGCTCGCGCACGCCCTGGCGGGGCTTCGCGCGCTGGGGATCGACGGCGCGAACGTCACGATGCCCCACAAGACGGAAGCGGCCGAGCTGATCGACGGGCTGTCGGAGGACGCCCGCACGCTCGGGGCGGTCAACACGATCTCGGTGCGAGGTGAGCAGATCGAGGGCCACAACACGGACGCGCCCGGCTTCGATCGGTTCCTCCGGGAGGACGCCGGCTTCGATCCGGCCGGCCGGACCGCGTTGATCTACGGGTCCGGCGGCGCCGGGCGCGCCTGCGCGCTCGCACTGGCGCGAGCGGGGATCTCACGGCTCACGGTCGCGGCCAGGAACGAGGCCACGACGGACGGGGTCCGTGGGATCGCGACGAACGCAGGCGCTCCGCTGGACGTGATCGCATCGAAGGACGCCGGCGGTCGGCGGTTCGACCTCGTGGTCAACGCGACCCCGGTCGGACGTGAGACGGAGCCGGAGCACCTCGCGTTGCCGGACCTCGACCGAAGCGTCGTCGTCGTGGATCTCCTGTACGACCCACCGGTGACGGCGCTCCAGCGGCGAGCCGAGGAGGCGGGCGCCGCGGCGTTCGGCGGGCTCGGCCTCCTCCTGCACCAGGCGGCGCTGTCCTTCGAGCTGTGGACCGGGATCCCGGCACCGCTCGACGTGATGTCTGCCGCCGCGCTGAGCGCGCTCGCCGACCGCTGATCGCCTACCCGATTCAAGGGAGCGCCGAGCACGGTCGATGCCCTCGGAGGGAATGAGCGACTACTCGTCTCTCGCGCAGCGGGTCTCGATGAGCGCTCCCGGGGTCCGCGGCTGTCTGCTGCTCTCCCGGGACGGCCTCGTCCTGGGCGCCCATCCCGAGGGGGACGCCGAGGCGCACGTGAAGGAGGCGTGGGTCCGCTTCGCGGCGGTCGGCGAGCCGGATCGCTCGTACCTCGAGTTCCCCGACCAGGTATGGGCCTTCGTGCGGCGCGGAGGGTACGCGGCGTTCGCCGTCGCCGAGGCCGGCGTTCGCCCGGGTGTGCTCGTCGATCTCCTGGATCAGGCGTTGATGGCGGGGGAGCAGGAGCGCTCGCGGGACCGCGAGACGCTCCGACTGCCGGAGGCGCCGCAGGCGCCCTCCGGCAAGCCGAGGACCAACCTCCACAAGGCGGACCGGACGCCGGAGCCCGAACCGGTCGCCGTCGCGGCGGAGCCGTTGGAGGCCGAGCGGGACGCGGTCGCCGTGGCCGACGCCCCTCCGGGGGACGCCGACGCCCCCGTCGAGCCCGCCCCGCATCCCGAACCCGACGACGCCCCGGTCGCCGAGGATCGCGATCGAGAGGAGGAGCGCGACGGCAAGAAGCGCGGCCGCGCAGAGCGTGGCGAGGAGTCCGAGGTCGACCGGATCCTGCTGGCCAAAGAGTTCGCCGGCCTGCTTCAGGTCCCCAAGGAGGATGACGAAGGAAGCAGATAGCTCGCATCTCCCGACGCCGCTCGGGCGGCAGACGTAGGACGAACGGACCGGCGATGACGACCGTGAAGCGGAAGTCGAAGCAGCTTGGGCAGATCCTGATCGAGCTCGGGCTGATCACGCCCGAACAGCTCGACACCGCGCTCGAAGAGCATCAGAAGACCCCGAAGGCGCTCGGCCGCGTCCTGATCGACCTCGGCATGATCAAGGAGGCTGACCTCGTCCGCGCGCTCGCGGAGCAGGTGGGCCTCGAGTTCGTCGACCTCACCGATACGCAGATCGACCCCGCGTCCACGGCTCTCCTGCCGGAGGCCCTCGCCCGCCGCTACCGCGCGCTCCCGATCGGGGAGCGCGACGACAAGCTCCTCGTGGCGATGTCGGACCCCGCCAACGTCTACGCGCTGGACGACATCCGGACGATCACCGGTCGCGACGTCCAGCCGGTCGTCGCGACCTCGGCCGACGTCGAACAGGCGATCCAGAAGTTCGCCGGCCTCGACTCGCACGTCGAGGCGTTGGCCGCCGAGGCCGCCGAGGGGACCGACGAGCAGGAGATGGACCTCGAGGCGGCCCTCGAGGACGCTCCGATCGTCAAGCTGGTGAACGCGATCATGACGCAGGCGGTCGCCGAGCGAGCCTCCGACGTCCACATCGAGCCCGGCGAGCGGGACGTCCGGATCCGGTTCCGCGTCGATGGTGTGCTCCACGAGCCGATGCGACCGCAGCCGAAGAACCTCCAGGGCGGGTTGATCTCCCGGCTGAAGGTGATGGCGGACCTCAACATCGCGGAGAAGCGCGTCCCCCAGGACGGACGGATCTCGATGAAGGTCGGGACGCGCCAGCTGGACCTCCGCGTCGCGACCCTTCCGACGGTCCACGGCGAGAAGGTCGTGATCCGCGTGCTCGACAAGTCCAACGCGATGCTCGCCCTGGAGGACCTGGGGTTCCTGGAGACGTCCTACGCACGGTTCGCGAGCGCGTTCTCCAAGCCGTACGGCGCGATCCTGGTGACGGGCCCGACCGGGTCGGGCAAGTCGACCACGATGTACTCGACCCTGAACATCCTCAACGAGGAATCGAAGAACATCATCACGGTCGAGGACCCGGTCGAGTACCGGATGGGCGGGGTGAACCAGATCCAGGTCAACCCCAAGGCCGGCCTCACGTTCGCGTCGGCCCTCCGATCGATCCTCCGCGCCGACCCGGACATCGTGCTGATCGGGGAGATCCGCGACAAGGAGACGGCCACGATCGCGATCGAGGCCGCCCTCACGGGTCACCTCGTGCTGTCGTCGCTCCACACGAACGACGCGCCGTCGGCGATCAGCCGGCTCGTGGAGATGGACGTCGAGACGTTCCTGGTGGCGTCGGCGATCGACGCCGTGGTGGCGCAGCGGCTCGCGCGGATCCTCTGCGAGAAGTGCAAGGAGCCGTACCGGCCCGAAGACGCCGAGCTCGCGGCGGCGGGATTCCTCAACGAGCAGGTCGGCGAGATCGGCGAGATCTTCCGGGCGCCGGACAACCGGGTCGCGAAGAACGAATGCAAGGCCTGCTCCGGGACGGGCTACCGGGGCCGGATCGGACTGTACGAGGTGATGCTCCGCAGCGAGGAGATCGAACGGCTCACGGTGGAGCGTTCATCTGCCGATGCCATCAGGGCCGTCGCGATCCAGCAGGGCATGCAGTCCCTGAAGGACGACGGGTTGGCCAAGGTTCGAGCAGGGATCACGTCGATCGAGGAAGTCATGAGGGTGGTGAAGTGAGATGAGCTCGGTGGTGCAACAGGAAGAGGACGTCCAGATCCCCGTGCCGGAGCTGCTGGGGTCGCTCCTGGAGAAGGGAGGGTCCGACCTCCACCTCACGGCGGGGTCCCCGCCGATGGTCCGGGTGCACGGCGAGCTGGAGCCGGCGGGCGACTACCCGCCGCTCACGCCGCGGGCGCTCCAGGGGATGGTCTACGCGATCCTCCCGCAGAAGCTCCGCGAGCGCTTCGAGCAGGAGCTCGAGCTCGACATGTCCTACTCCCTCCCCGGGCGTTCGCGCTTCCGGGTGAACGTCTTCCAGCAGCGCGACGCGCTGGGGGCCGTCTTCCGGCAGATCCCCTTCGAGATCAAGACGACCGACGACCTCGGGCTCCCCTCGGTGGTCTCGGACCTCGCGCGCTTCCAGCGCGGCTTCGTGGTCGTGACCGGCCCGACGGGCTCCGGCAAGTCGACGACCCTCGCCGCGATGGTCGACATCGTGAACCGCGAGCGCGCCGGTCACATCATGACCGTCGAGGACCCGATCGAGTTCCTGCATCGCCACAAGGGCTGCGTCGTGAACCAGCGCGAGGTCGGCGCCGACACCCACGGGTTCGCACAGGCGCTGAAGCACGTCCTGCGGCAGGACCCCGACGTGATCCTCGTCGGCGAGATGCGTGACCTGGAGACGATCGGCACGGCGATCACCGCTGCCGAGACCGGTCACCTCGTGTTCGCCACGCTGCACACGCAGGACGCGCCGCAAACGATCGACCGCATCATCGACGTGTTCCCGCCGCACCAGCAGCAGCAGGTGCGCGTGCAGCTCTCCACGACGCTGCAGGGCGTCGTCACCCAGCAGCTCGTGCCGACGACCGACGGTCAGGGCCGTGTCGCCGCGATCGAGGTCCTCGTCTGCACGCCCGCGGTCCGGAACCTGATCCGCGAGGGGAAGACCCACCAGATCTACTCCTCGATGCAGGCCGGCGGCCGGTACGGGATGCAGACGATGGACATGGCGCTCTCGCAGCACATCAAGGCCGGCCGGATCACGCAGCAGGTCGCGTTCGAGCGCTGCCACGACCCGGAGGAGCTGCAGCGTCTCCTCGGCGGATCCTTCTCCGTCGGCGTGCCCGACGGGTACGACAGCGTCGCCGATTACGGCTCCTACGGGAGCGCGTCGGGCGGCATGTTGATGGGAGGCTGAGATGGCCGACACCTTCCAGTACAAGGTCCGAGACCGCTCCGGCACGATCCTCTCGGGTTCGCTCGTCGCCGACAGCGAGGCCCTGGTCCTGGCGCGCCTGCGTGAGCAGGGGTTCACCCCGCTCGACGTCAAGCGCGAGAAGAAGGGGATCGGGCAGATCGAGTTCGGCGGCAAGAAGGTCAAGCTCAAGCAGGTCGCCGTGTTCTCGCGTCAGTTCGCCACGATGGTGAACTCGGGGCTGCCGATCCTCCGGGCGCTCGCGATCCTCGCCGACCAGACGGACAACAAGGAGCTCGCCCGCGTCCTCGGCGAGGCGCGCCTCGACGTCGAGCAGGGTTCATCGCTCTCCGGCGCCCTGGGCAAGCACGACCACGTGTTCAACAACCTCTACATCTCGATGGTGCGAGCGGGGGAGACGGGCGGATCGCTCGACTCCACTCTCCTCCGCGTCGCCGAGATGATCGAGAAGGAGGTCCAGCTCCGCGGCAAGATCAGGTCGGCGATGACCTACCCGATCGCGGTCGTCGGGCTCGTCGTCCTGATCATGTCGGCGATGTTGCTGTTCGTCGTCCCGCAGTTCAAGGGGATCTACGGCCAGCTCGGCGGGACGCTCCCCCTGCCCACGCGGAGCCTCCTGTTCGTGTCCGACGTGTTCAAGTCGTACTGGTACATCTTCTTCGGCGGGCTCCTCGCGGCCCGCTTCTTCTTCCGGCGCTGGAAGCGGACCGAACGCGGACGCGAGCTGGTCGACACGATGAAGCTGCGCGTCCCGGTGTTCGGCTCGCTGTTCCACCGCACCGCCCTGGCGAGGTTCTCGAGCACCCTGGCGATGCTGCTCCGTTCGGGCGTGCCGATCCTCCAGGCGCTGGAGATCGTGAGCGAGACCGTGAACAACAAGGTGATCGGCAAAGCGATCGCCGACGTCCAGATCTCTGTCCGCGACGGTGAGTCGATCGCGAAGCCGCTCACCAAGTATCCGGTGTTTCCCCCGATGGTCGTCCAGATGATCGCCGTGGGCGAGGAGACCGGGCAGGTCGACACGATGCTCGACAAGATCGCGCAGTTCTACGAGCAAGAGGTCGAGGCGGCGGTCGACGGCCTGACGTCGCTGATCGAGCCGATCCTGATCGCGATCATCGGCATCGCCGTGGGCGCCGCGGTCGTCGCCCTGTACATGCCGATGTTCAACATCATCAAGCTGATCAAGTAGCGAGATCTCCGTCATCGCCGGACGGAGATGGTGGGCCGGCGGCGCCTTCGGCGCCGCCGGCCCCCGTCGTTCCGGACCGACCCGTCCGTCCTCGGAACCCGGTACGGCTGGGTAGCCCATCCTGACCATTTCCGCGTTCGTGCCTTGCGGGGCTTCAGTTCACCACCGCACGGGCCGAGAACCCAGAGGAACGCGCACTGCTGTGGTGCGCCGACAACTAGGAAGGGAGGCGAAGGCACATGCTCAAGCGCTTGCGTGAGCGTGAGGAGGGGTTCACCCTCATCGAGCTGATGGTGGTCGTTCTGATCATCGGCATCCTGGTCGCCATCGCTCTGCCGACGTTCCTCGGCGCCCGTGAGCGGGCGCAGAACCGGGCGGCCCAGTCGGGCCTCCGGAACGGCCTGGTGGCCGCGAAGACGGCGTACACCGACACCAGCGACTTCACGGGGGCGGACACCGCCGCCGAGCTGGACCTGATCGAGCCGTCGCTCGGTTACGTCGTGGACGCGGTCGACTCGACCGGCCCGACCGTGATCAGCATGTCGGTCGACGACGTGGTCGCCGCCAACGACGACAACGGCGTGTGGTCGGGAGCAGCGCTGTCCGAGTCGGGCACCTGCTTCTACATCAAGGAGATCTCGCTGGGCGCCGGCGCCGGGACGTTCTACGGCTCCGACGCGACCGCTCCGGTGTGTGACGGCGACACCGCCGTGACGACCGCGACCGGCGCAGCCTGGTAGTCCGTACGAACGATCGGTTGCAAGGCAGAAGGGGCGGTCCCTCGGGACCGCCCCTTCTGGCGTTCCGCAGGCACCCGGCGGCAGGACGGGCGTGTCCCTCAAGTGAGGGATACGGCCTGCCGACATCGAAAGGGAACGGAGCACAAGGACGGAGCATGAGTCGACGGATCCTGATCCGGCGTGTCCGCGCTCGCCTGAACGGCGAGCGCGGCTTCACGATCCTCGAGACGGTCATCGCGCTGATGGTCGTCTTCGCCTCGCTGACCGCGCTCGCGTACACGGCGTCGATCGGCTTCCGCTACGTGGGCTACGGCCGCGACCGGATCCAGGCCACGGGCATCTCGAACCGGATCATGGAGGACATCCGTGGACTCGCGTACACGAAGATCACGAACGGGCTCCCCACGTCGGAGCTGACCTCCGACACCCGCATCAAGAGCTGTTCGGGCGTCTACCGGTTCGAGTCGTGTTCGGGAGAGAAGATCGTCTCGTCGACGTTCGACCCCAGCTACGAAGCCGAGTGGCTCGTCCCGCACACCGGAACGCTGACCGTCGGGAACCTCGACGTCACGTACCACACCTACGTCACCAACGACGATCCGACGTCCAACCCCTACCGGGTGACGGTGATCATCGAGTGGGCGAACGGCGCGATCGCGAACGCCCCGAACAACTCCGTCCGGGTCCAGAGCCTGTTCTGGTCGCCGAACGGGTGCGTGAACCCCAATACGCACCCGTTCGCCGCTCCGTGCCAGCCGTTCTTCTACGCCCAGGTCGAGGCGCCGCAGCCGCGCCTCGACGTGACGGGCCAACTCCACGATTTCAACATCGACTTCGACTCGCTCGCCCTGACGCTTCCCGGCGTCTCGGCGACGGCCCAGGAGGAGCAGACGACGCAGTTGAACGCCGCGTCGACGATCTCGGGGATCCAGTTCGTCGACAGCACCGG
>Ga0075428_100008118_pt1 | contig 11656 bp, 12 predicted proteins | sample RhiMetdeltSRZDD2_FD_75291 | JGI IMG/M metagenome (GOLD analysis project Ga0075428, IMG submission 75291) | Populus rhizosphere microbial communities from Tennessee, USA - Rhizosphere MetaG P. deltoides SRZDD2 | ecosystem: Host-associated > Plants > Roots > Rhizosphere > Soil | place: USA...
GATGTCTTTGGCGACGCCTGAAAAATCGAAGAACCGATCGAAGGCGACGTACGTCAGCAGGTGAAGCGTCGCATAGAAGAACGCGAACAATCCGAGCATGCGCCTGTACTGGATCGTCCAGTTCCAGCCCGTGAGTCGGCGGAGCGGTGTAATCGCGAGCGACGCGAGAAGAAATCGCAGCGCCCAGATCCCCGTTTCGAGTTGCAGCGTCTCGGCAGGGTTCGCACCGAGCGCGCCTCGATACAGTCCCGCCGCGAGCCACCCCGCGGGGACGAGCGCGATGACGAAGAGAACGGCCTTGGCGCGGCGGATCATGTGTGCTGGAAGCTGGAAGCTTCAATAGAACTTTTTCAAATCCATCCCCGCGTACATCGACGCAACTTGATCGCCGTAGCCGTTGAACATCAACGTCGGGTGCGTCTTGAACAGGCCGGGGATGCGGCGTTCGGTGCTCTGGCTCCAGCGCGGGTGATCCACCTCCGGGTTCACGTTCGAGTAGAACCCGTACTCGCCGGGATTCGCCTCGCTCCACGCCGTCCTCGGCATCTTGTCGACGAAGCGAATGCGAACGATCGATTTGATGCTCTTGAAACCGTATTTCCACGGCACGATGAGTCGAATCGGCGCACCGTTCTGATTCATCAACGTCTTGCCGTAGAGGCCGACCGCAGCGATCGTCAGCGGATGCATCGCCTCGTCCATCCGCAAACCTTCGACGTACGGCCAGTTGAGAGCGGGCTCGTTTTGTCCAGGCATCTCGGACGGACGCAGTAGCGTCGTGAATTCGACGAAGTTTGCTTTTCCAGTCGGCTCGGCCCGTTTCAGGATGCTGCTCAGCGGAATGCCAACCCACGGAATCACCATCGACCATGCTTCGACGCAGCGCAGCCGATAAATCCGCTCTTCGAGCTCGAACGGCTTGATCAGGTCTTCCAGCAAATACTCGGCAGGCTTGGCGCACTGGCCGTCGATCTTCACCTTCCACGGGCTCGTCTTCATGCGGCCGGCATAACGCTTCGGGTCGTTCTTGCCGAGCCCGAACTCGTAGAAGTTGTTGTAGCTGGTGATGTCCTCGAACGAATTCAGCTTCTCATCCGTTGCCACGACGCGCGGCTTGACGTTCGACAGCGGCGTCTGTTCCTCGCCGCCGACCACAAGGGCTGAGACGGAATCTTCACCGCAGCTCGCGACGAGGGTGCCCGCGGCGGCCGCCAGCGCGGCGCCTCCGGCGAGACGAATGAACTCCCGCCGACGGACGTACAGCTGCTCGTCTGTGATCTCCGACGACCTGATATCCGAGGGACGCTTGATCAACATGCCTTCGCCCTTTCAGCCCTATGTCGAGATGGCGCTGAGCCTCGCCAACCCCACCATGGTACCGGTTCCGGTCAGCACTTTATACAACCCCGCAGCAGTCGAGTTGCTTCCGGAGTTCAGGGGGCCGCTACGCGAAACGGCAGCACCGTGTATTAAGATGCGCGGATGGCTGTCGTGCCGAGGGGCCAAGATACGGACCCGCGATGGCGGAAGCTGGTGAAGCTGGCGGTCCATGAATTTCGAAATCCACTCGGCGTGGTTGTCGGCTATCTCAGAATGCTGGACAGAGAAAACGTCGGACCGCTGACCCCCCAGCAGCGAAGGTTCCTCGAAGAAGTCGAGAAATCGTGCAGTCGAATGTCGGCACTCCTCAAAGAAGTTCATGATGTCTCGAACCTCGAATCCGGCACCGCCGTTTTCAACCGAAGCACGATCGATCTCCCCGCGCTGTTAGCCGAAGTCATTGCCAACCTGCCACCCGCACCGTACCAGAAGGTCACCGTCGAACTGGGTGGTGAGCGGGCATTGCGTGTTTATGGCGACAGTAACCGCCTGAAAAGCGCTTTCAGCTCGATCATCACGGCTCTCCGCCGCGAACTCATCGAAACCGACCGGCTGGCAGTCGTCGTGAGAGCACAACCAGTTCAAGACGGCACCGCCATCCGTATTACGGTTGGCGATCCCGCACGGATTGAACAGCTCCAAAGTATGGCCCGCACCGAGTTGTCGGCATTCGATGAATGGGAGCGTGGCTCACTCGGGTTGACTCTCCCCGCAGCCAGCCGCATCATCGAAGCACATGGAGGCTGGCTCCTCGCGCCGCCCGACGATGCTAAGGGTGCAGCGGTCATCTGTATCCCAGGGGTGTAGGACGCCCTTACGACGCTGTCCGGAATTACGGCACAAACGGCCGAGCCATGCACTACAACCCAACAGCAACACACCCCGAAAACGCACTCTTCGCCGACATTCTGTCGTTCAACGGCAGCAACATTGATGAGGTACGCGTCTTGAATAGACGTGGATACCCATGTCCACACTTGTGTCCGAGGAACGCACGTCTACCTCATCAAAAATGTACAACACAACTGATCGAGACTCGAGCAAACCCTATATAGCGATCGTGGACGACGATTCCGCGTTCGCCTCTTACTTGCGTACGTTTCTCTCCCTGCGCGGGTACGAAGCGCGGTGCTACACCCGCGGCGACGAACTGCTCGCCGCCATGAAACAGACCGAGCCGCCTGACGCCGTCCTCCTCGACGTCATGATGCCGGGGCTTGACGGCATGGCCACACTGCGAGCCTTGAAGGCCAGCCGGCCGGAAGCGCAAGTCATCATGCTGTCCGGCCGCAATCAGGCGTCCACCATCGTGGAGGCCGTTCGCGCCGGCGCCACCGACTACGTCGTCAAACCAGACGATCCTGAAGGGCTTGGCGAGATTGCTCTCGACGTCGCCATCAAGAACGCCATCGAGAAGAACCGTCTCGTCTCGGAACTCAGCGAACTACGTCAGCAGCTGAGCGACGACGAGGATTTGGCGGTGTGGGGCAACAGCGAAAGCATGCGGCGAATTGCGACAGTCATCGAACAAGTCAGCGACAGCGACGTTGCCGTGCTGCTGCGTGGCGAGAGTGGCGTTGGCAAAGAGCTCGTTTCACGTGCGATCCATCAGCGGTCGACACGCCGTCATCGGCCGTTCGTCAAGGTGAACTGCGCGGCGCTGCCCGCCGAGCTTCTGGAAAGTGAGTTGTTCGGCCACGAAAAAGGCGCGTTCACCGGCGCGGCAAATACGCGTATCGGCAAGTTCGAACAGGCTGACGGCGGCACGCTGATGCTCGACGAAATCGGCGAGATGAAGCCCGCCCTGCAGGCCAAGCTGCTGCATGTCCTTCAGGACGCAGAATTCACCAAGCTCGGGAGCAACAAGCGCGTCGAAGTGGATGTCCGGATCGTGGCGGCCACGAATCGCGACCTCGAGAAGATGATGATCAGCGGCGACTTCCGCGAGGATCTCTACTATCGGCTGCGCGTCATCGAGCTCATCGTTCCGTCGCTGCGAGAGCGGCCCGACGAAATCCCGACGCTCACCGACTCGTTCGTCGCGAGATACGCCCGCAAGTACAAGCGACCCGCGCCGCGGATTTCTCCGGAGATGCGCAAGCTGTTCCTCGAGTACGAGTGGCCCGGCAACATTCGCGAGCTCGAGAACATGATCAAGCGGCTCGTGATCCTGCAGGACGAGCAACTGGTCTTCAGCGAGATCCAGCGCAGCGTCCGCAGAGTGGCAGCGCCCGCCGCTGCCGCAGTCGCACCGGTAGCTGTTGGCATTCCAGTCGCCGCGGGGATCCCGGCGGGAGTCGGCGTTGCTATCCCGTCGCCCGTTGCGCCGCCTGCCCCAGTCGAGGCACAAGATGCCGAAGATACGGACGCGGGCACCGATGCGCGGGCAGACGAGTCGGTCGGTTCGCTCGCGGCGGTGGCCAAAGCGGCTGCCATGAAGGCCGAACGGGCCATCATCGAGAAGACCCTGAACCAGGTCCACTGGAACCGCCGCAAGGCAGCGCAGATCCTGGGTGTCAGCTACAAAACGCTGCTGAACAAGATCAAGGAATGCGAAATCACGCGTGACTAGAGCCAATCGCGGCAGCCTTCAAGGCATCTAGGCTGGCGGCCCATCTTCGGCTACTCTGGTCTGCGGCGTTGTCAGGCCCCGGGTGTATCCGGGCGGCTGAGCGCCGCGGATTCACCCAGGAGCACGCCTGAATGTCAGCATTGGCCGCTACACTTCTCGAGAAGATCAAGTCCCGCCGCGCCCGCGTCGGCGTCGTCGGTTTGGGTTACGTCGGACTGCCCCTGGCCGTGGAGCTCGGCAAGGCTGGTTTCCACACCACCGGCATCGATCTCGATGACCGCAAGATCAAAGCGATCAACGAGGGCCGGTCTTATATCCCGGACGTGCCGTCCTCTGACGTCAAGAGCCTGCGAGATAGCGGCAAGCTGGACGCGACGACTGATTTCGCCGTCACGAAGGAACTCGACACCATCAACATCTGCGTGCCGACACCTCTTCGCAAGACGAAGGACCCCGACATGTCCTATATCGTGTCGGCCGTCGAATCGATCGCGAGCCACATCCATCCCGGACTCCTCGTCAGCCTCGAATCCACCACGTATCCGGGGACGACGGAAGAGGTCGTGCAGCCGCTCCTCGAAGCGACCGGCCTCAAAGCGGGCCGCGACTTCTTCCTGGCGTTCTCGCCGGAGCGCGTCGATCCAGGTAATCCGACCTTTCAGACACACAACGTTCCCAAGGTTGTTGGCGGCCTGACGCCCGCATGTGTAGAGCTGGCGAGCGCGCTCTATGGGTCGGCAATCAAGACCATCGTGCCGGTGACATCGACCCGTGTGGCCGAAATGGTGAAGCTCCTCGAGAACACCTTCCGCGCGGTGAACATCGGTCTGGTCAACGAGCTGGCCTTGATGTGCGACCGAATGCGGATCGACGTCTGGGAAGTGGTCGAAGCCGCCAAAACGAAGCCCTTCGGCTTCATGGCCTTTTACCCCGGCCCCGGCTTGGGCGGTCACTGCATTCCCATCGATCCGTTCTATCTCTCGTGGAAAGCCAAGCAAAGCGGATTCGATCCACGGTTCATCGAGCTCGCCGGACATATCAACGGCGGCATGCCGCATTACGTCGTCGACAAGATTGCCGAGGCGCTCAATACGAAGCGAAAGGCCATCAACGGGTCGAAGATCCTGATCGCCGGCGTCGCGTACAAACGGGACATCGACGACATGCGCGAATCACCGGCCCTCGACGTGATGGGACTGTTGCACAGCCGCGGCGCAACAGTGGCGTACGTGGATCCGTACGTCCCTGAGGTGCACGGCCGCGAATGGTCGGGCCGTTTCGATATCAAAGCGGTTGATGCGTCGCGTGGATCGTTCGGCCAATACGACTGCATCGTCGTCATCACTGACCACAAGACGTTCGACTACGACGCGATGGTTGCCGAGAGCGATCTCATCGTCGACACACGAAACGCGATCAAACAGCCAGCGCCAAACGTGTTCAAGCTTGGGGCGCCACGTCCGGAGGGCGAGAAGGTCGCGCTGGCGTAAGACTAAGGAACGCCGCGGTTTCTGACCAGATGTAGTCGAGACTGGACAGCAACTGATGGTCGTCGTCGAGCTCGTGAAGCCGCACGTTCGGCCGGGCATTCGCCCAGCGCCGGACCGTTTCCGGGTCGACAGCGGTGTCTCGACTGCCCTGGAAGATAGCAATCGGGAGCTGTAGCTGCGCCTGCATGGCGTCGTAGCGCCGCGCGTCAGCATACAGCTCGTATTGCACCGACATCATTCGACCGTATCCGTAGTGGAATACGTCGAGCCTGTTCGTGCGCTGCCACTCGTCGATCCCGCGATCTCCGAGGTCGCGCATTCGATTCCCGCCAAAATCCAGCGCCGGCGCGAGAAGAATCATGCGGTCGACATCTTCCGGGTAGCGGAGCGCAACCTGCACGGCAACAAAACCGCCGAGGCTCGATCCCATGAGCGCCACCGGCCGCTCCGCAACCTGGTCCATCTCACGTTTGACCTGCTCGACCATCCGCGTCACCGTGAGCGTGGAGAAGTCCGGCTCGTTGAAATCAGGCGCTGTGAGCGATACACCCGCCTCGGCCAGACGAGCGCGAAAGAAGGCCGCCTTTGACGATTGCGCGGACGATGCAAAGCCGTGGAGGTAGAGTACGTGCATCAGAGCATGACTTTGCAGTCCGGGCTGCACCGGCACCGGATAGAGCCCTCGCCGTCGGTGCAGTAGTCGTAGGTCAGCTCTTCCCCCTTGCGGATATTGCGGGCGGCGCGGATCCAGATCGTGTCGCCAATGACCTGCGTATAACAGTTCGGCGCGCACGAATGATTAATGTAGCGGGCGACGTTGCCTCCTACCGCCGCATCACGAGCGTACCGACGGTTCAGCTTGAAGCACCAGATATGCCCGGCTTTGAGATAGCGGGCCTCACGCTTGAGGCTTTCGCGGTTCGTGATCTTCTCTCCGGCGTAGTGAATGATCCGCGTATTCTTGGTTATCGGGGAGGCGGCAAAAACGCCCCACCCCTGAATCTTCGATCGGCGCTTGGTGATCATCAGTGAATGGGTCCATCAATTACATCACAGGCAACACGTGCAACCACTACCCTCGGTCTTCCCGTCTAAGCCCGTGACTAGGAGAACAAGCATGAGTCCACGACGTTTGCTTGCATTAAGCGTTCTCGGTTTTGGCGCCGTCGTCGTGTCGCCGATCAGCGGGCTGGCCCAGTCGCAGGTGCCCCAGGGCTGGAAGGGCACGGTCGTGCAGGGCAGCGCGATCGAAATCAAGGGTGTCAACGGCGGGATCACCGCATCAGCGGCCAGCGGAAATGAAGTCGACGTTTCGGCGGTGATGCGGGGACGCCGGAGCAACCCCGCCGACGTGAGGCTCGACATCGTTCAGCACGCCGATGGCGTGACGATTTGCGCGATGTATCCGAGCCCCGACGGGCGCCCCAACGAGTGTCAGCCTGGCGGCGGCGGACGAATGAACGTTCGCGACAATGACGTCCAGGTGACGTTCACGGTGCGCGTCCCGCCCGGCGTTCGCTTCATCGGACGCACCGTGAATGGAGACGTCAAAGCCGACGGCCTTACGTCCGACGTCTCAGTTCAGACAGTCAACGGCGATGCGTCATTCTCGACGTCGGGTCATGGTGAAGCCACGACCGTGAACGGATCCATTACCGGAGCAATGGGCTCGACGCTCTGGACCGAGGCGCTCAAGTTTCGTTCCGTCAACGGCAGCGTCTCGCTCGATCTACCCGCAGACGCGAGCACCGATCTCGACGTGGCGACCGTGAACGGCAGCATCTCCACCGACTTTCCCATGACGGTGAGCGGGCGCATCAATCCCAAACGACTGAACGGTACCATCGGCGCGGGCGGCCGATCGATGTCTATTGAAACTGTCAATGGCAGCGTGACGATACGTAAACGGTGAAAGTCTGATGAACGAAGGTGGAAGGCTGCATGCAGCCTTCCACCTTCGTTTCAGCCTTCCACCTTCCTTCACACTTCCCCCTTCATCCTTCGACTTTCCAGTTCGTACTTCAGACTTCAGACTTCAGACTTTCTGCTATAGTCACCCCATGGAAGGTATTTTCTCCGCATGGGGACGCATTCTCGCCGGCTACAAGCCCTCCCTCTCGATCGAAATCACTCGTGAATGTCCGCTGCGATGCCCGGGGTGTTATGCGTACGGCGACGAGCACCTTGGTGGTGACGTCACGCTTCGCCAGATCAGCGACTACAAAGGCGACGAGCTGATTGAGAGGTTCTTCCAACTCGTTGACGACCACAAACCGCTGCATCTGTCGATCGTCGGCGGCGAGCCGCTGGTGCGCTTCCGCGAACTGAATACGATTCTGCCGCGCCTGGCCGAGCGCGGCATCTATACGCAGCTCGTCACGAGCGCGGTCCGTCCGATTCCCGAGGAGTGGGCGAAACTGCGGCGCCTCCAGATCGTCGTGTCGATCGACGGTCTTCAACCCGAGCACGACGTCCGGCGCACGCCGGCCACCTACGATCGCATTCTCAAGCACATCGCGGGGCAGCAGATCACCGTGCATTGCACCGTGACGCGTCAGCAGGTGCAACGCGATGGCTATCTCGAGGAGTTCCTCCGCTACTGGTCCGCGAACGCGAACGTCCGGACGATCTGGGTCAGCCTCTACACGCCGCAGATTGGCGAGATCTCCGACGAGCAGCTGCGTCCAGCCGATCGTTCACGGGTTGTCGCAGATCTGATGCATTTGCGACGACTTTTCCCAAAATTGCAAATGCCGGAAGGCATGATCAAGGTCTACGCCGATCCGCCCGCGAACCCTGACGATTGCGTGTTCGCGCAAACGACGACGTGCATCTCTGCTGATTTCAAGCGGCCGATTTCACCCTGCCAGTTCGGCGGAAACCCAGACTGCAGCCAGTGCGGTTGCATCGCATCGGCCGGCCTCGGCGCCATTGCACGTCACCGGCTGCCCGGCGGATTGCGCGTCGGTGCCATCTTCGAGAACTCGCTGTGGGTGGGCCGGAAGGTACGGCAACTGCGCGTCAACCCCGCCTCCTGATATAATTCCCTATTTGATGCGCGTTTACAGGAAGGCCAGCCGTAAGCTTCGGTCGGTGCGTGAGTTCGCACGCGGCCTTGCCAGCACCGATCATCCGCTCCTCGTTCACATCGTTCCTATTCGCCGCTGCAATATCGACTGCGGCTATTGCAACGAGTACGACAAAGTTTCGCAGCCGGTGCCCACCGGCGAAATGATCACGCGCATCGAGCGGCTTGCAGCGCTCGGCACGTCGGTGGTGGCGTTCAGCGGCGGCGAGCCAATGCTGCATCCGGACCTCGACGCTCTGATTCAACGCATTCGCTCGCTTGGGATGATCGCGGGGCTCATCACCAACGGCTATTTACTGTCCCCGAAGCGGATCGAAGCGCTCAACACCGCCGGTCTCGACTACCTGCAGATCAGCATCGACAACGTCGAACCTGACGATATCTCCAAGAAGAGCCTGCGGCTCCTCGACAAGAAGCTGCAGTGGCTCGCCGACTACGCGCACTTCGACATCAATATCAATTCCGTGGTGGGTGGCGGGATCAGAAAGCCGGAAGATGCGCGAACCATCAATCGTCGCGCGTCGGAGCTTGGCTTCTCGACGTCGATTGGCATCATTCACGACACGGCAGGTCTGTTGAAGCCGCTCGGACCTGCCGAGCGCGCGATCTTCGACGAGGTATCGGAGCTGATCGACAGCCGCAAGCAAATCGTCAAGAATCTCTATTCGGGCATTCGCAGCTTCCAGTTGAACCTTGCCGACGGGAAGCCGAACCACTGGCAGTGCCGGGCGGGGGCGCGTTATCTCTACATCTGCGAGAACGGCCTGGTGCACTGGTGCTCACAGCAGCGTGGAACACCCGGCGTGCCGCTGGCCACCTACACAATCGACGACATCCGCCGCGAGTTCCTCGCCCCGAAATGGTGCGCGCCGATGTGTACGATTGGCTGCGTGCATCGCGTCTCGACCATGGACTACTGGCGCAAGCCGCAGAAGTCCGACCGCGGCGTTGCCGCTGGCCCGGTCAGCCAGGCCTCGTAGCAGCCGCTATGGCGACTCCCCCGTCTTTCGATATCACTTCCGGGGTCGATCTCCAGGAAGTCGACAACGCGGTCAACCAGGCTCGCAAGGAAGTCGCGCAGCGCTACGATTTCAAGGGATCGCGGGCAGCCATCGAATTGAACCGCACCGACAACACAATCGCGTTGACCGCGGACGACGAGTTCAAGATGAACGCGTTGTGGGAGATCTTGCAGGGCCGGCTCGTGCGCCGCGGCGTGCCGACCAAGAATCTCACGCCGGGCACAATCGAGCGTGCCGCCAACGATACGGTTCGTCGTACGATCACGCTGCAGCAAGGCATCCCGGCCGAGGCGGCCCGTGAGATCGTCAAATTCCTCAAGGACAAGAAGCTGAAGAAAGTGCAGGCCGCTATCCAGGCCGATCAAGTCCGAGTGTCGTCGGGGTCCAAAGACGAGCTGCAGGAGGCTATCCGGCTTCTCCGCGAGCACGATTTTGGCATCGCCCTCCAGTTCGGCAACTATCGCGGCTAACCCCCGCTCGAAGGTCACCATGTGTCGTCGCGCGCTCCTGCTGCTTCTGGCCGTCGCGGCCGCGAACACGGCGTTCGCCCAAAGCCAGCCCGCCGACAAGAGGGTCAACCCGAACGCCAAGGCGATCGCCGACTTTCAGGAAGAGGTCCAGGAGTACCTCGAGCTGCACGACAAACTCGAGCGCACGTTGCCCGATCTCTCGCGTGACCCGACGCCCGAAGATCTCGACCAGCGCCAGCGTGCCTTGGCGGCGCTCATCCAGAAAGCGCGCCGCAATGCGAAGCAAGGCGACATCTTCAAACGGAATACCCGTCCCGTGATTCGTCGCCTGCTCTATGGCGTGCTCACGGGAGAGGACGGTCTGCGGCTGCGCGAGGCGATTGACGAAGAGAATCCAACTGAAGCCGTCAAACTGCAGATCAACGGCCGGTATCCCGACACGTTTCCGTTCTCGACCGTGCCGCCGCAGGTACTGAAAGCCCTGCCGCCGCTGCCGAGAGAGCTCGAGTACCGGTTCATCGATACGACTCTGATACTTCTCGACGCGCATGCGCACATCATCGTGGATTACATGACCGGCGCGGTGCCGCGCTAGCGCTTCGCCGGCCCGATGATGACCAACCGCAGGCCCTCGACGATCGCGCTCGCTGTCGCCGCCTTGCTCTGCGGCCTGTGGACGCTGACGTCGAGCGGACAAAAGCCGGCCGCGGTCGCGCTGCCGAACCGCGAGGGCTCACTCAAGTTTGCCGTGCTTGGCGATTTTGGCGACGGCAGCTCCGCGCAACGCGCGCTGGCCGCGCAGATGGCCAGCCTGCACACCCGATTCCCATTCGAGCTCGTCATCACCGTGGGTGACAACATCTACGGCAGCGAGCGGCCGCAGGATATGCGGCGCAAATTCGAAGAACCGTACAAGCCGCTGCTGGACGCCGGCGTGAAGTTCTACGCCGCGCTCGGCAACCACGACGATCGCGCGCAAAGCCTGTACAAGCCGTTCAACATGAACGGGCGCACGTTCTACACGTTCAAGGCGCCGCGCCAGGACGTGCGGTTTTTCGCGCTCGAGAGCGACTACCCCACCCCGGAGCAACTGGCGTGGTTCGAGAAGGAGCTGCAGAATTCCAACGAGGACTGGAAGATTCCCTACTTCCACCACCCGATTTATTCGTCAGGCGAGCGCCACGGCTCCCATCTCGGCCTGCGCAAAGTGCTCGAGCCGCTCTTTCGCGAATACGGCGTCAGCGTCGTGTTCTCGGGCCACGATCATTTCTACGAACGCGTGAAAGCGCAGTACGGGATCGTCTACTTCGTGATTGGGTCGGGGGGAAAACTTCGCCGCGGAGGCATCAATCGCAAGAGCGGCCTGACTGACGTCGGCTTCGACACCGAGCAGGCGTTTCTGGCCGCTGAGATTAATGGCGATCAGATGTACTTCAATGCGATCTCGCGTACGGGAACACTCATCGACTCGGGAATCATTGAACGGCGGAAACCGACTCAGCCCTAGGGCGATTCTCTTCCTCTTCCTTGCCAGTCGACTTGCCGCCGCTGTCCTGCCAGTCGGTCTCGAACACCGCTTGAATCTTCTTCGCGACGCGTGAGTCGGTAATCACGCCAACTTCGCGGCGGTCGTC
>Ga0075428_100008121_pt1 | contig 11654 bp, 9 predicted proteins | sample RhiMetdeltSRZDD2_FD_75291 | JGI IMG/M metagenome (GOLD analysis project Ga0075428, IMG submission 75291) | Populus rhizosphere microbial communities from Tennessee, USA - Rhizosphere MetaG P. deltoides SRZDD2 | ecosystem: Host-associated > Plants > Roots > Rhizosphere > Soil | place: USA...
CCGCTATCCCCTTGCTCCATGCTTCGCAGGCGGGCTTGCCGGTGAATAGCCGCGTGAGGTCCTGTAGTGATGCGGCGATGCCTCTATCAGGGGTTGTGTAAAAATACCGCGACCCCTCATCTAATTAATACCCTCTATCTTTGGCAAAGCTAATAGCCCGTAATATATTGATCCGTCCAAAACCGTAGCGATGATCCTGTCCAGATTCACCTAACTCCTCGACCGAGCCGATCAGTAAGTCCTGGAGCAGAAAAGCTCGTTGAGCATCTGCTACCCTACTACCAATGTTGGTGGCGCTGAGCAACAAAGCGATAGCGCCCGCGACATGTGGGGTGGCCATCGAGGTGCCATTAAAGGCGGCCCATTTATTGCCAGGTACTGCAGACCGAATGGCTATCCCGGGCGCGGAGACCTCGGGCTTTGAGTAGATCAGCGGCAAGACGTCCGGGTTGAGATAGCGTGATTGACGGATGATGTGCGTCCGTCCGCCACTAAAGCCTGCAGCGCGATCCAAGTGATCCGTTGCTCCTACCGAAAATGCGAACCAGTCATTTCCAGGCGTGCCAGTAGTCTGGCTACCCTCGTTGCCGATTGCGGTAACGATTGGGATGCCAGCCGCCAGTGCAGTGAGAAGCGTCCGAGTATACGGATCCGGGGCTTCTACGTCTAGCGTTAAACCGCCAAGTGACATACTGATCACGTCGACATTCTTCTCGATAGCCCATTCAAGCCCTGCCAGAATCTGGGCCACTGTGCCCGTGCTCCCATTCAGAACGAGAGCGACAGCCAAGTCGGCCTCGGGAGCTACGCCAATCCAACCGCCGCTCGCATTGCCTCCAGCAATGATCCCGGCACAGTGTGTCCCATGTAGATTCTGTATCATGCGGTGTTGATCCTGGGACCTCAAACCCATCCTTGTCGAACTCTGCCCAGTCTTTGACTTTACCCTTTAGGTCTAGATGATCGGCGTCGACACCAGTATCGAGCACGGCGACTTTGACGCCCTTGCCGCGGACGTTATAAGCGCCCCACACCGATAGTGCACCGATCTTATTCACCCCCCAAGAACTGGCTTTCTCTTCCTGCACTTGGGATGGCACGTTTTTCTCCTCGACGAGACGGGGTACTTTGAGGCTGTGGTTAGGAAAGATGTCCTGAATTTGCGGCACTTGTGCGGGCAGTCGAGCCAGATCGTCCTTAGCAATATCCAAAACCACACTTTTCGAAGTCCAGAACGTGGGCGCCTCTCGCTGCGTCACTGGAGTATTCTGTATCTTCGTTTTCCGCTCAGTGGCTTGAGACAATGCTTTCTTCACCAAGTCATGGTCGAGCAAAGGTGCGAGAGCCTCCAGACCAGCAGCCTTCAGCATCTCACGGGCGACAGGCAACAGCGCCACGCCTACTTGGACCGCAAGACTAGCCTCCGCAGAGCCTAAAGTCCGGCGTGCGCTTGCAGTGAGTCTTTTGCCGGCCACCTGATTGAGCATCTCCAACTGGTCTTGTGGCGCTGGGAGTAGATCCCAGGCAGTAAGGCATAGGTTCCGGTGGCGGTGCACTTCGGCAGCGACATTCAGCAACTGCTGGTTCGTTTCCTCATTGGATGCCATCTGGATGATGACGCTCCGGCGGTCTCCTGAGCCTTCGTCGATGATTCTTTCAACTTGCCTATTGAGACGACTCCATGTGTGTAGCTTATCGTTAATTTCATCACGCTTTGAGGGCTCAGTGAAAAAGGTTGCTTGCTCATAGTCCTGTCATATCTTGTCTCTTATGTCCTATATTACATATCCCTTCTGCATGAGCGACTGGATTGCAGAAATGACCTCATCTTTTGGGTAGGAGAGGGTGGCAGATATCCTACCTAAGCTGACTCGATGAGGACTGGTTCTGATAAGCTGCAGTATGTCTACTTCTGATTCATTCAAATCAAGAAGGATTCAGAGTTCGACATAGCAACCTCCAGGTTGGGTACGATAGGAAGGCCGTACCGGCGTTCTGCTTATCTGCCCTGCCTAGCAACGCGCGAGTCTATGAGTAGAGATTTTAAAGCAGGTTTTGCTCGCTGTCCATCCATAGCCCTCACGCATGCTGCACCCCTGAGTCACCTCTCGCGGGGTCAGAAACCGCCAGTCCGCCTCGAGCGGCACTTCTCCAGAAACGCTGGCCAACCGGTCAGCTTCCTGCTGACGTGCTGGTGCTCATGCGCGCAGGTCCCAGGCGCTCCGCGAGAGTGCACCGCAGTATACCACCGCAGCCACAAGACCTCCAAGAGGCTGCGATTATCTCAGGAAGAGGCCCATGCGAAGGGGGCTTGGCAGGCCCATGCAGAAGTAGTGGGAGGGGCTACACCGCAGAGCATCGTAGGCGCGCAAGGGATGGTGCTCCAAAAGCAGTCAACTACCTTCTATGAGAGAGTAGACTAGTGTACCAGTACTCGTAGAAATTTGTCAGTCAACCAGCATTGCGTCTACCTCCTCAAGGAAGAAGGGATTGCCCTGTGTTCTCATAGAGCTATCTTTCTGTGTAGCGCTCAGGCGCAGCGCGCAAGCGCACTGGCCACCCATGCCTCTACCACTTAGAATTCGAGGCGCTCCAGGGCACGACAGCCCAGGCGGAGGGGTAGCAGGGTGGTGAGCAGACAGAGCCCTACAATCGCTGCATAACACAGATATACTTCCACGCCCCCTACCTGTTGGTACAGGAATTTACGATACAGATGGACGTAAAGCGGGCGGGCTGCCAGGAGCAACATGACGCCGATAAACCCCAGGCTGAGAACCATATAGAGGATGCCGCCCGTGCTCGCCGCCGTCTGGGCAATGTTGTCATACTCGAACCGCGCATACATCGCTCCCAGGCCAACGCCAAGACCGGTCAAGGCACACGTGATGAGCAAGATGACGGCTACCGCGAAGAGCATCAGATAGGTATCGGCTTTGAGGAGCAGATTGGACACCACGACGAGGGTTTCCGACAGCACGAGTAGGGGCACAATGTACATGCAGAACTTTTCACGGAGAAAGCCCCGAAAGGCGATGGGGGAGGCCAGCACGATCCAAAAACTCCGGCCTTCAAGGCTGGTGCTGGTGAAGACAAAACGCACTGCGACTGCGGACAGCACAAAGCCGGCCAGAGCAAGATTCAAGATAGAAATGAAATTTTTGAGAAAGAGGGTATTCAGCGGTAGGTTCCGGATATTGAACAGGTAAATGACCGCCAGCGCCCCCAGCAGCAATAGTTGTGACCACTGGGCTGGATCACGAAAAAAGAGTTTCAGATCTTTGAGGACCAAGCCACGGGTAGCTGAGGGGCAGCGCCGCAGCACGGGCAGGAGGAGGTGCTCAACCCGCCAGGGACGATGTGGGGTGCTGCCACGTAGCGCTGTGGAGCCTCCAGACCAGCCAGTGTAATACACCTGACTGGCAACCCAGATGGTGCCGGCAAAGATCACGACAGCGCCCCCCCAGAGGAGCGCGATATGCCCGATGGCGTCGCCGGGTGTTGCGTCACTGCCAGCGAGCAACGCCTTGGCGGCCCAGGTGCTGGGCAGCAAGGGTAAATCGGGGGTTTTGAGGCTGTCGAGAAATTGCATCAGGACTTCTTCAGGCGCTTCGCGTACCAGGCGCTCTGGACGCAAGAAGCGAATCAACATCACCAGCGCTGCCATGAAACAGACGCTCAGCACCGTCAACGCCTTGTGGGTCTGTTGGGCTGGGAAATAGCGCATCAGCAGCATGGTACCGAGCATGCCGAGACCCGCGGGCACGACCAAGAATGGGAGCAGGGTAGGGATGAGCCAGATATAGTAGGCCGGCGTGGCCCGCTGCACTTGGCCAAACGCAATAAAAATAGGCAGGCCAAACAGGAAGACCATCCAGGAGCTATAGAGCAGAGTCTGGACAAACTTCGCGACAAAGACATTGGTCAAGCGCAGGGGGGACGACATCAACACGAGCAGGTCGGAAGAGAGATAGATGGTCGAGAGCGAGGTCACAGTATTGGAGAAGATTAACATGGAGAAGAAGGTGAGAAAGATCATGTGCAGGAGTTGCGCCATCAAGAGCGGCCCGAGTTCCCCCGGCATGATGGATATATGCCGCAACAGGCGCAAGAAAAACGCATAATCGCCGACGAGAAAGAGTCCTGCCACCGTGGTGAGGAGCAGCAGACGCCAGCAGTGCTGACGGACATGAGACAGCAGGCTATTGCGGGCTAACTGCCAGCGCAGACGGCCCAGCAGCCACAGTTCACGACGCACGCTCAAGCGGCGTGAAGGCAGACTGAGGCTCATGATCCCTCCTTGTGGAATGCCTGATAGGCTACCTCCTGGCCGTGCCCGGGGAGGACTGGCCGGTAGGGACGCACCGCGCTGACGCGATAGCCGATGCCATCGCTGGTGATGGTAATGGCGCCATGCTCGTCGGTGCGCCAGACCGCCACGCCCTGTTGCGTCAGGACGTCCAGAACCTGTTGGTGCGGATGGCCAAAGGGATTACCGGCACCGGTCGAGATAATGCCTACCCGCGGCTGGACCTGCTGCACAAAGGCCAGTGACGTGGAGGTTTTGCTGCCGTGGTGCGGCACCTTGAGAATATCGGCGCGCACGTCAGCCCCCTGCGCCAGGAGCCAGCGCTCAGTGGCCTGTTCAATGTCCCCGGTCAGGAGCAGGCGCACCGCCCCGTATTGCAGACGCAGCACCAACGAGCGGTCGTTTTCGTTGCGTGGGGTCCAGATGGGGTGTTGCTTCCCGGGCGTTTCTGGAGGAGCGAGCACACTCATCTGTAAGCGCCCCCACTGCCAGTGACGCGGGCCATCTATGGCCGTATGCTGCTGGGTATCCCAGCGTTGGCCGGCCGCCAGCAGGTCACGCACGTAATCCGAGGTGACCGGGCTACCGTTCGTGAGCAGGTGCTGTGTCGGAAACAGACGGAGGATACTCACCAGGCCACGAGCGTGATCAGGGTGCATGTGCGTCAGTGCCATGAGGTCAAAGTGACGCACGTAGTGTTGCCAGAGAAACGGGGCAACGAGTTGCATGCCCGTGTCGAAGCGCCCGTCATACGTGCCGCCTCCATCGATGAGGAGGGTATGATTCCCAGGCACCTGGACGACCATGGCGTCCCCTGCACCAACATCCAAAAACGTCACGTGGAGTTGCTGCGTACGTGTCTCCAGATATTGCCAGCCGGCACCGGCCAGCACCAGTATGGTACACAGCCCGGCACACGGCAGACACCAGCGCCAACGGCGCCAGACGAGTAGACTCCCCAATAGTCCATAATACCCGAGCAGCATCGGCACCGAAGGGGAGGCGATATAGAGTTGCGCCGCCGGCCATGCCGCGACCGTCTCGGCAATCATCACAGTCCAAGTGAGCAAAAGGGTAAAGGGAGCAAACACCCAGGGGGCGAGGGCTGGCCAGAAGACCAACAGGCCCAGGGCGGCGACCCCGGCCTGCGTCAGTAGGCCAGCCAGCGGCACCAGTGGCAAATTCGCCAGGATGGCAAACGTCTGCACAGTGTGAAACGTACTGCCAATAATCGGCAATGTCCCAAAATACGCCGCGCTATTGACGAGGAGGTACATCCGCAGGTGCTTCCCCCAACGGCGTATGGCGCTGCCCGAGTTTTCCACCGCTACTATTTGCTCACTGACCAAAAAAATGGCAGCCACGGCGACAAAGGAGAGTTGGAAAGCAATATCCCGCGACGCTGCCGGCTCGAGCACGAGGACCAGCGCTGCGGCCAGCACCAGAGCATGCAGTGGCTCACGCGTACGCTGGAGCATCAAGGCCAGGAGAGAGCTGCCCACCATGAGAGCGGCGCGTGTGGCCGGCACTTCCCAGCCCACCAGACTGCAGTACAGCAAGACCGGTGGGATACTCAACACGGCTGCAATCGGTGTCGGACGCCATCCTGGGCACCAGGGACGTGGGAGCCAGCTACGCACCAGGCGCAGGAGCGTGCGCCAGACCCAGAACACGCCAATGGCGATACAACTCACGTTCAGGCCGGAAACGACGAGTAGATGCGTCGTGCCAGAGGCCCGGAAGCTCTGTTGGACCTCAGGCGTGAGGTCGCCACGCTGGCCGATGACCATGGCTAGAAAGACTGCATCATACGGGGCAGACAGAAGCGACCGCACTTCGGTACGTAGGCGCTGGCGCCACTGTTCAAGCGTGCGATCGAGGCGGAAGCCCTCAGGCCGATGCTGTAGGCTCAGACGCTCCGGATTGCTCACCCCGCCCACCACATAAATGCCCTGCCAGCGCATGAAGCGTTCGAAGTCGAAGCCGCCCGGGTTGTGTGATCCCCGCACCTGGTGTAGACGCAGACGGGTTACCCGCACGACATCGCCGGGTAGCAATGGTAACGCCGTGGTATGCACGCTGAGGCGCACGAGTCCTGCCACCGGCTGCTCACTGCGGTCGCCTTCCAGGCGGTGCAGCTGGAGATAGACGTATTGACGGTCACCGCGCGCATCCACCGCGCGCTCCAGGGTGCCTTCAACCGTTATATGTTGGGGGAGGGACGGCAACAGGCGTGCGATGTGGTGCGCCGGCAGGGCGTACGGTTGCCAGGCGAGTTGCAGCGAGGTCAGCGCCAGGCCCACCAGGCCCAGGCGACAGCAGCGCTGCACCTGCGGCATAGGCCAGGGTAGGAGCAGGAATAACCCCGCGGCTAGCAGCGCACCGCATAGCGGCACAAGGGGGAGGTCCACTGCGGTCTCGAGCAGGCTTCCTGCCAACAGACCGGCCGCCACACACCATAATGGGCGTTCACTCAATGGTGTTACGAGGGTATCGGCCTGTTGCCAGAGGTTATGCAGCCGACGACGTCCGACGTGCCAAGCGTGCCGGAGCACAGGGACAATGCGCCTCCAATGCCCCAAGGAGTCCTGCCGTACTGCGGGCGTTGGTTCCTGCCTCATAGCCCGGGTCTCACTGGTACAGTCCCCTAAACCTCATCCGCCGATCCTACGCCCGCAAAAGGAATCCTGAGGCTGGCCGTCAAAGAGATCCGTCACGGCGGCCACAGCGTCGAGCTGGTATGGCTGGTTGGGGTCGAACTGCAGTTTCATGGCCTATTCCAGTATCCAACATCCGTGTGCCCGAATCGCGTCATACATGGCGTCGGGCGCCAGATCGATCGAACCGGGCCATTCGACGAACCCCTGTTCACAGTGTACTGGTTGGAATATTTCTGGATCCTTCAATGCTTCAAAGACTCCATACAGGTGCGATTCCCGCAGCTCAACCTCTCCGCTCAAGCCATCTTGAAACCATACAGCCAGACGCAAATGTCCCAAGGGCTTCACCTGAACGACATCGTAATGCATAAGACACCTCACTCCAAGGGTTGAATCTGTCGCGGTTGCTTGTGCTGGCGGCAGAGTGCCCAGTTTTCGCGCCACTCGGCTTGATGATTTGCTGTCCACTCAATGGTCATGGACAGTGCACGGCGTGGCAGTCGCCCTGCCAAGACTTGTAAAGTTTCAATGGCAATCTCAGCCTTGAACTCGCTTTGGCTTCCGTGTTCGTGCCAAACTTTTTCCCTAGCCGACCGCTGATCTCGTCTAACAGGGCGTCTTTCTGCCGATCGATCTCATGGCTTGCCTCATCGTAGCTGCGCCAGGATTCATCTCGCTGGGCTTAGAGTCTTCTCAATAGCACGTTGGCGCTCCAGCTTGGTCGGCAAGTTGGGCGCCAGGCGTGCAGCCTGGCGCGTCTCTCTGATTTGCAGATCCAATTCCTCCACATCCACCTTGAGCGCCGTCCGGCGGTCTTCAGCTCAGTGGTCAGGTTTGTCCATCTCGGTGACAAACCACTGGCCGTTTTTGACGGCAATGTCGTTCACAAGTTCCTGCTGCTGTTGAGCGGTGACCTCATCCAGTATGACTTTGATGCATGCAGGCAGCTCAGCATTCCTGCTCTCGTCACCAGGTAGATCAAGGAAGCGGCAGCACTGGGCTGCATCCAGAATCCCACTTGGTCTCATAGGGAACCGAGGCCGCTGGTGTAACTCTGGTCCAGGAAGGCATTATACCGCATCCGCCGTACCAAAACCTTCGTAGGTATAACTTCTCCTGCCTGATTTCATAGATAAGAAAAATAGGCCAGGAGGTACTGCTGGGCGAAGGTCAATAGAGGAGCCGCCTTGACGGCTGCTAGTGGTGATTATATTATTTGCTACCTCGTATGACCTACATTAATCTTGCCTGGGAATGATCCGCAAGTGTCTCCCCCTTCCTGTGTGAGGGAGGTTTGCGCTGGGATGAGGCCTGCCGCCATACCAAGGGCTTCAGTGTATCCGCAGCAACCCAGGTTTTTTCTCGGCATGGACCTACACACCGTGCCAGCGAACGGAGGAAGCAGTGAAGCAGCTAGACCCTCTCGGGAGTTTGCGTCGTACCCACTATTGCGGCACCCTGCGACCCGAACACGTGGGACAGGAAGCGGTCCTGTGCGGTTGGGTGCACCGTCGGCGAGACCATGGGGGGGTCGTGTTTGTGGACTTGCGTGACCGCACGGGCCTGGGGCAGGTGGTCTTCAAGCCAGATACGGCGCCAGAAGCGCATGCGAAGGCCGGTGAACTGCGGTCGGAATACGTTATTGCTGTACGCGGGCGAGTAGAGCCACGGGGTGAGGAGGCGATTAATCCCAAACTCCCCACCGGGGAAGTTGAACTCATGGCGACCGAGCTGCGCATCTTGAACACGGCGACAACGCCGCCGTTTGTGCTAGAGGACGACGCGCAGGTGGACGAGGCGCTGCGGTTACGCTATCGCATTCACGACCTGCGCCGTCCGCTCATGCAACAACGGCTGGCCATACGACACCAACTCTTGCAGTCGGTGCGGGCGACGTGTACTGACCTGGGGCTCTACGAAATCGAGACCCCTCTACTCGGGCGCTCGACACCCGAAGGCGCCCGGGATGTTTTAGTGCCCAGTCGGATCTATCCTGGCAGTTTCTATGCCCTGCCGCAGTCCCCGCAGCTCATGAAGCAGTTGCTCATGGTGGCCGGTTTCGATGGCTACTTCCAGATCGCCCGCTGCTTTCGTGACGAAGACCAGCGCGCAGACCGGCAGCTCGAGTTCTCCCAGATTGACCTGGAAATGTCTTTCGTTGGTATTGACGAGGTCTTACACGTCCTCGAAGAAATCACCGTACGGGCCTTCCGTGACGTGCGGGGTATTGAGCTGCCTCGCCCCTTCCCGCGTGCTTCGTATGCCGAGGTAATGGCACGTTACGGTTCTGACCGTCCTGACACACGCATTGCTCTTGAGCTGGTGGACCTCACTGACCTGGTGGCCAACAGTGCCTTTCAGGTGTTTACGCAGACTGTGCAGGCCGGGGGCGTGGTGCGCGCCCTACCCATTCCCGACGCTGAGGCCATCTCGCGCAGCGAGTTGGATCGCCTGGTCGATCAAAGTCGGCAATGGGGTGCCAAAGGTATGGCCTGGGTGCGTGTAACGCCCGATGGCTCCTGGCAATCCCCCATGACGCGGTACTTGAGTGAGACAGAACAGCAGCAGATTGCCGCCCGCGCCGGGCTACGCCCTGGGCATCTATTACTGTTCATTGCTGACCGCCCGGCGCTGGCGAGTGACATCCTGGGCCGGCTGCGCGTCCAGCTCGGCGAGCGTCTGGAGCGTCGCGCTGACCGCCCATGGGACCTGCTTTTTGTGGTAGATTTCCCCCTCTTTGAAGAGACCGAGAACGGCCAGCTTACCTACATGCACATGCCATTTGTGGCGCCACTCGAGGAGGATATTGGCCTGTTGTCCACCCAGCCACGTCAGGTGCGCGCTACGCACTACGATCTGGTGCTCAATGGTGTTGAACTGGGTTCTGGAAGCCTGCGTAACCACCGCTCAGACGTGCAATTACAAATCCTCGAGATTCTCGGCTACAGCGAGGCGCAGGCGCATGAGCGTTTCGGGTTTATGCTCGAAGCGCTCGACACTGGTGCGCCGCCGCATGGGGGCTTTGCCTTCGGTTTCGACCGACTCTGCCTCATGCTGGCCGGTGGTGACAGTTTGCGTGACGTCATTGCCTTCCCCAAAACCCAGCGTGCTCAGGACCTCTTCATGCAGTCGCCCAACACGGTAGAACCCGAGCAGTTGCGTGAGCTGGGGTTACGGATACGCTAAAACTCTTAAGAAGGAGGCAGGCATGCACAGTGCGTTGATCTATACCGATGCCTACGTGAATTACCAGTATAGCGACGCGCACCCGCTCAAGCCGTATCGCCTGCGGCTCACGCACGCGCTGATGCAGCACTACGGACTCTTGCAACTCCCGCATAGCGGCGTGCGCGAGACGACTCCGGCAACACGGGAAGAACTCGAACTGTTTCACAGCCCCGAATACCTCGGCGTCTTGCGGGCAGCGGACGCCGGGAAGCGTACCATTCCCTACGACAGATATGGCTTAGGCCCCGGCGACAACCCCATCTTTCCCGGTATGTATGTCTGGTCTCAGTTATGCGCTGGCGGTGCCTTGCAGGCCGCACGGCTCGTCACCTCCGGTGAGGTTGACGTGGCTTTTCACATCGCTGGCGGGCTGCACCATAGCATGCCTGAGCATGCCTCAGGGTTTTGCTATGTGAATGATCTGGCCATCGCCATCACCGAGCTGGTACAGCAGGGTTATCGGGTGGCGTATATCGATGTTGACGTGCATCACGGCGATGGCGTGCAAGCCGCTTTCTATGACACGGATCAGGTGCTCACCATCTCCTTGCACGAAAGCGGGCGATTTTTGTTTCCTGGGACAGGCTTTGTCGACGAAATTGGCGTTGGCAAAGGTCAGGGCTATGCGGTGAATCTGCCGTTTCCTCCTGGCACGGATGATGCGTTGTTCAGCGAAGGCTTTACGGCTATTGTGCCGCCGCTGGTTGAGGCGTACAAACCTGATGTGGTCGTGACGCAGTTAGGCGTCGATACGTTTCACGACGACCCATTGGCACATGGGGACGTAACGACCGCTGGATTTGTTGCCGTACTCCGGCAATTAAAAACCCTGGCACCACGCTGGATTGCCACTGGAGGTGGGGGTTATAACGTGACGAATGTGGCACGGGCCTGGACCCTGGCCTGGGGCGTGATGAACGATGTCGAACCCGCTGATGCGCTGCCGGAAGAGGTGTTACCGCTGCTGCAACAGGCCGGCTATGAGGGCCGTACCCTGCGTGACCCGGACTCTCAAATAAGCCAGGCACATCATAACCGCTTGCGCGTTGAGGTCCAGGCTGCCATAGCGTACCTCAAACGGCACGTCTTTCCTATACATGGGATTCATTAGAAGACAGGGGGCCCCTCACCCTGGCCCTCTCCCGGTGGGAGAGGGAATAGGAGAGAGATACCCTCAGGTGCGCTCGAGCAGCTCGATGCGCACGTTCTCTGGCGCCTGGACAAAGGCAATCCTGACGCCGGGTCGGATGGTCCGCGGGGGCACGGTGAAGACGGCGCCACGCTGGGTGAGTTCAGTGTAGGCAGCGTCGATGTTGTCGACACGCAGCCCGAAGTGATCCAGGCCAAGGTGCGGCTCAACAGGAGCCGAGGGGATATCGGCCTCGGCCGGCACATGCGCCAGGAACACGGTGAGCCCGTTGATGTCCAGATCAATACGCGGCCTCCCGTCTGATTGG
>Ga0075428_100008124_pt1 | contig 11650 bp, 10 predicted proteins | sample RhiMetdeltSRZDD2_FD_75291 | JGI IMG/M metagenome (GOLD analysis project Ga0075428, IMG submission 75291) | Populus rhizosphere microbial communities from Tennessee, USA - Rhizosphere MetaG P. deltoides SRZDD2 | ecosystem: Host-associated > Plants > Roots > Rhizosphere > Soil | place: USA...
TGCGCAGCAGCTCACCGTCGGCGCCGTGCCCTGCCTCGCCGTGCGCGTGACCTACGTCGGCGAGCTCGGCTGGGAGCTCTACTGCCCGACGGAGTACGGGCTCGGGCTCTGGGACACGCTCTGGGAGGCAGGGCGCGAGCAGGGGCTCGTCGCCGGCGGCTACAAGGCGATCGACTCGCTGCGGCTCGAGAAGGGCTACCGCGTCTGGGGCGCAGACATCACGCCGGAGGACACCCCGAACGAGGCTGGGCTCGGTTTCGCCGTCCGGAAGGACAAGGAGTTCCTCGGGCGAGCGGCACTCGAGGCCGCAGGTGCCCCCGAGCGCCGGCTCCGGTGCCTCGTCCTCTCCGACCCGCGGTCGATCGCACTCGGCTCGGAGCCCGTGCGTGTCGCGGGCTCGCCGGTCGGACGCGTGACGAGCGGCGGCTACGGGTTCACCGTGGACTCCTCGATCGCCTATGCGTACCTTCCTGCGGAGCAGGACGTCGGCACGGAGGTGGCGGTGGAGATCTTCGGGAGGTGGGTCGAGGGCGAGGTCGCGTCCGAGCCGCTCTTCGACCCGGCGGGGCAGAGGATCCGCGCGTGAGCCCGGGCTTCGACGAGCTCGTGCGGCGCGTCTGGCCCGACGGGCACTCGAGCTTCGAGGTGCTCGGAGGCGGCATCACGAACCACAACCTCAAGGTCACACGGCCCGAGGGCACGTACGTGCTGCGGATCAGCGGCAAGGACACCGAGCTGCTCGGGATCGACCGGTCGGTCGAGGTCGAGGCGACTCGCGCCGCAGCCGCCGTCGGCGTGGGGCCGCAGGTCGTGGACTTCGTCGAGCCGGAGGGCCTGCTGGTGACCCGGTTCGTGGAAGGGGAGATCCCGCCGATCGAGCGGATGCGCGAGCCGGCGACGCTGCGCCGGGTTGCGGCAACGCTGCGCGCCGTCCACTCGGGCCCGCCGGTGCGCGGTCGCTTCAACGTGTTCCGCGTCGTCGAGGACTACCGCACGACGGCCTACGACCGCGGCGGCGAGATGCCGTCGGGCTACGTCGCGGCGCGCCAGGTGGCGCGTCGCATCGAGCCCTTCCGCCGGGCCGTCCCCGAGCGGCCGTGCCACAACGACCTGCTCAACGCGAACTTCATCGACGACGGGCATCGGCTGCACGTCGTCGACTGGGAGTACGCGGGCATGGGCGACGTGTTCTTCGACCTCGCCAACTTCAGCGTGAATCACGAGCTCGACCCGGCTCAGCGAGACGCGTTGCTCGAGGCGTACTTCGGCGCCGTCGAGCCCGCCGACCGGCGGGTGCTCGAGCTGATGCGCTTCATGTCGGACTTCCGGGAGGCGATGTGGGGAGTCGTGCAGGCCACGGTCTCCGAGCTCGACTTCGACTTCGCCGGGTACGCCGAGGAGCACTTCGCGCGGCTCGAGCGCACCGCCGCCGAGCCCGCCTTCCAGTCGGCGCTCGCCGGCTCCTGAGACGACGAAGGGGCGCCGAGTGGCGCCCCTTCGCAACCTCTGGTCCTATGGCTCGCTCTACGCCGGCTCCTCCGTCGGGAGGTCGAAGCTGCCGAGCTGGGTCTCCTCGAGCTGCTCGAGCTCCTCGTCGGTGCCCATCCGCACCGGGCCCTTGAACCACCTCTTGGCCGACAGGACCCACCAGCCGCCGAAGAAGAGCAGCGCTCCGCCGACCGTGAGCGGCGCGTAGTTGGCGACGTCCCAGTTGAACCCCGGATCGTCCTTGAAGGGGATCCCGGCCGGGGAGATCGGGAGCATGAAGAGGACCGAGATGATTGCGACCCAGACGATCGCGATGGGATCGATCCACTTGTAGTGCTTGCCAAGGCTCCACGCGCCCGGCTCCCAGGCGTCGCCGATCCGGTAGCGGAGGATCACCGGGAGGATGAACGCGATGTAGAGGCCGATCACGGCGATCGACGTGCCTACGAGGTAGCCGACGAACGCGTTCCAGTACGTCGGGATCATCAGCGCCCAGGATAGGACGCCGATCGCGATGACGGCGATGTGCGGGACGCGGTTGCGGCCGACCTGCCGCCACCACCTGTGGCCGGGGATCGCACCGTCGCGCGAGAACGCGAACATCATCCGAGAGGCGGACGTGACCGACGCCGTCAGGCAGAACATCTGCGCGATACAGCAGATGAACAGCAGGAGCTCGGCCCAGTTCTGGCTCATCGACGCCTGCCAGATGTAGACGACAGCGTTGCTGCCCGCCGCGACGACGCCGTCGACGTCGGGCACGGCGAATGTCACGGCCAGCAGGAGGATCCAGCCGAAGACGACCGACGCGACGACCGACATGTACATCCCGACCGCCGCCATGCGGGACGCTGCCTGCGTTTCCTCGGCCATGTGCGCGGACGCGTCGAACCCCGTGATCGTGTACTGCGACATCAGGAGCCCAAGCCCGAAGACGTACCAGAACATGATCGAGCCGAAGTTCGTCCCGGAGAACCCGGAGTTGTTGAGCGTGTCGGTGAAGACGAAACCGACCGAGCGATGGTGGTCGGGCACGACGATGCAGACGAGCACGATGATCGCAACTCCGACCATGTGCCAGTAGGCGGAGATCGTGTTCAGCATCGACGTGAAGCGGACGTTGAACAGGTTGATCAGGACCGCGATGATCATCACGACCGAGTACGTGAGGAGCGTCCACTCCTTCGTGTTCGGGTAGTCGAACCAGAAGTTCAGGAGCGCGGTCGAGAAGATCGCGAGCCCGTAGCCGATCGCTGCCGTCACGGCGATCTGGCCGACGAGGTTGAACCAGCCCGTGAACCAGCCCCAGGCGGGGCTCCCGAGCTTCGACGACCAGTAGTAGAGGCCGCCCGCGGTTGGGAACACGGAGGCGATCTCCGCCATCGCGAGCGCGATGATCGTCGACATCAGGCCGACGAGGAGCCAGCCCCAGGAGATCGCGATCGGGCCGCCGTTGTTGAACGCGATCGCGTACGACGTCAAGCAGCCGGCGAGGATCGAGATGATCGTGAAGCTGATCGCGAAGTTCTGGAACCCGCCCATCGCCCGGAAGAGCTCCTGGGCGTAGCCGAGCTTGTGGAGGAGCTGCTCGTCCTCCGACGTGTGGTATCCGCCGCTCGTCGACGGTCCGGTACTCATCCTGCCCTCCCTGGTGGTGGACGCGTGGACGGCTGAGCGTCGTAGTCAGACAGGCGGACGCGGGCGAGTCAAGTCATGTCACCGGTTATCGAACGGCTGCTTTCCGGGTGAACGGCTTTCCGAATAGGATCGCGCCGTGCTCACCCGCGACGACCTGCGCGCGCTCGTCGCCTCGGGCGAGATCGACACGGTGATCGTCGCGTTCACCGACATGCAGGGCCGCCTGATGGGCAAGCGGCTCCATGCCGAGTTCTTCGTCGACGAGATGGACGCCGGCCATGCGGTCGAGGGCTGCAACTACCTGCTCGCGCTCGAGATGGAGATGGACCCTGTGCCCGGGTACGAGATCGCGAGCTGGGAGCAGGGCTACGGCGACTTCGACATCGTCCCGGACTTCGCGACCCTTCGCCGGATCCCGTGGCTCGAGGGCACGGTGCTCGTGCTCGGCGACGTCATGTGGCACGACGGCAGGCCGGTCGAGCCGTCGCCGCGCCAGGTGCTCCGCGCGCAGATCGCAAGGGCGGAGGCCCTCGGCCTCACGCCGATGGTCGGCTCGGAGCTCGAGTTCTATCTCGTGCGCGAGACCTATGCCGAGGCCCACGCGAAGGGCTACGAGAGCCTGACGCCGTCCGTCCCGTACATCCTCGACTACCACATCCTCGCGACCACGTACGACGAGCCGCTGCTGCGCTCGATCCGCAACAACATGCAGGCGGCCGGGATCCGGGTGGAGACGTCCAAGGGCGAGGCGTGGCCCGGCCAGCAGGAGATCAACTTCCGCTTCGCGGACGCCCTGACGATGGCGGACAACCACGTGATCTACAAGAACGGCGCCAAGGAGATCGCCTTCCTGCACGGCTGCGCGATCAGCTTCATGCCGAAGCCGTTCGAGGCGTGGATCGGCAACTCGTGCCACATCCACGCGAGCCTCTGGAGCAATGGGCGCAACGCCTTCGCCAGGGGCGACTCCCCGACGACCGTGTTCCGCCGCTTCCTCGCCGGTCAGATCGCGTGCGCGAAGGAGCTCGCGATCTTTTTCGCGCCCACGATCAACTCGTACAAGCGCTATGCGGCCGGCAGCTGGGCGCCCACGACGCTCGCCTGGGGCCACGACAACCGCACCTGCGGCTTTCGCGTCGTCGGGCATGGACAGGGGCTTCGGATCGAGACGCGGATTCCCGGCGGCGACGTCAACCCGTACCTCGCGTTCGCGGCGATGATCGCCGCCGGCATCCACGGGATCGAGAACGAGCTGCGCCTCCCGGCGGCGCTCGAGGGGAACGCCTACGAGTCACGCGCCGACCGCTTCCCGTCGACGCTGCGGGAGGCGATCGCGGCGCTGGAGCAGGGCAGCGTCGCCCGGGCGGCCTTCGGCGACCAGGTCGTCGACCACTACCTCAACTACGCGAGGACCGAGCAGGGGCTCTTCGATCGGTACGTCACCGACTGGGAGCGCAAGCGCTATTTCGAGCGGACCTGAGCCGGTCACCGGGCCGGCTGCGAAGCGTGCGCTCGACGTTGCGGTCTCCGCGACGCTGCTCGTGGCGCTCGCACCGGTCTGGGCGGTCGTCCTCGGCGCCGTCGGCCTCGACATGCTCCGCTGTCCGCACGACCGCGGCCGCGTCTTCTATCGCGAGCGACGCGTCTCGCAGGGGCGCTCGTTCGACCTGCTGAAGCTCCGCACCCTCCGCGAGAGCGTCCTCGCCGAGGCGGAGGGGCATGTCCGTCCGTTCGAGGCGGACGTCGAGAACCTCACCTGGGCGGGCCGTCGCGTGCTGAAACCCCTCTATCTCGACGAGCTGCCGCAGCTGGTCAACGTCCTCCGCGGCGAGATGAGCCTCGTGGGGCCGCGTCCGTGGCCGCCGGAGCTCGTCGAGCGGCAGCTGGCGCGCGGGGTCGACTACCGGCTGCGGGTGACCGCCGGCTGGACGGGCCCGGCGCAGGTCTCGAAGGGGCGGGACGTCGCGTACGAGAGCCTCGATCGCGCGTACGTCGAGCTGCTCGAGACGCAGCCTGCGCGGAAGATCGTGCGCTGCGACCTGGGCATCCTGCGGCGTACGCTGGTGACCATGCTGCGCGGCGAGGGGCTTCGATATTGACCCACGAGAGGCGCATCGAGGTCCGCTGGCGCGACGTCGACGCCCTGCGCCACGTGAACAACGCGGTCTACGCCACCTATCTCGAGGAGGCGCGTGACGGGTGGCTCGAGCAGGCGCTCGGTGACGACGCCGCGCTGTGGGACTACGTCCTCGCGCGCGTCGCGATCGACTTCCGCGCAGAGGTCGGCCTGGGCGAGGAAGCGGTGCTCGCACGCGTCTCGCTTGCCCGGATCGGCACGTCGAGCCTCACGCTCCGCGAGGAGATCCGGAAGCTCGACGGGACGCTCGCCGCCGAGGCGGAGTCCGTGATCGTCGCCCGCGATCGCGATTCGGGCCGCTCGCGGCCCCTCACGCCTGCCGAGCGGTTGCGTCTCGAGCGGGCCCTGGCAGGGGGCCCGCCGACGGGCGGACAAGGCTGACACCGCTTGTGTTGAATCAACACAAGCGTTGTTGGCCCTTCGCTACGGTGCGGCGGTGAGCAAGCGTCCGCTGATCGGGATCACCTCGTACGCGCAGCCGGCGCGCTGGGGCGCGTGGGAGCTGCCCGCGGCGCTCGTGCCGCTCTACTACGTCGAGTCGGTGGAGCGGGCCGGGGGGCGCGCGCTCGTCGTACCGCCCAGCACGGATGCGGTCGACGAGACGCTTGACGTGCTCGACGGCGTCGTCTTGTCCGGCGGGATCGACATCGACCCGGCCGCCTATGGAGCCGAGCGCCACGCCAAGACCGACCCCGCCCAGGAGCGTCGCGACGCCGGCGAGCTCGCCCTGCTCGAGCGGGCGCTCGAGCGCGACATCCCGACGCTCGCGATCTGCCGCGGCTTCCAGCTCCTGAACGTGGCCCGCGGCGGCGATCTCGTCCAGCATCTGCCCGAGTCCGTTGGACACGAGGGGCACCGCGAGGAGCTCGGCCGATTCTCGGAGCATCCCGTCGAGGTGAAGGGCGGAACGAAGCTCGCGTCGATCCTCGGGAGGCGTCACGACGGCGTCCAGTCGAGCCATCACCAGGGTGTGGGCCGGGTGGGGGAGGGCCTCGTCGAGACCGCGTGGGCCGAGGACGGCACGCTCGAGGGGCTCGAGGACCCCGAGAAGCGGTTCGCCGTGGCCGTTCTCTGGCATCCGGAGATGGAGGAGGACAAGCGCCTCTTCGCGGCGCTCGTCGAGGAGGCCCGGCTGTACCGCGCCGAGCGCGCGGCCCCCGCGAGCGTCTAGCCGCAGGTTGTTGCGGGCACCGGTTTTCCGGCGACCCGGTCGGCGAGCCAGGCGACGACGTCGGGCACGGCCAGGCTCGAGGTCTCGACGTGCCCGGCGCCGGGATAGAGCCGCAAGGAGACCGTGTCGCCGCGCCGACAGAGCCGCTGCACGAAACGCTCGGTGACGTCGGGGAAGACCACCCCGTCGCCCGTTCCCTGGACGACGAGGAGGGGGGCCGGGATGGGAGCGGCGCCGGGCGTGTTCTCGGCGGCGATCGTCCTCCACGGCTCGACCTCCCAGACGGGCTTCGAGAGAAACCCGAACCCGAGGAGGAGCGCGCCGGGGAGCGCGCCGAGGATCTGGCCGGGCCGGTACAGGCAGATGCTCGAGACGCGCTCCACCGTGCGCCGCGAGCCCACCTCCAGGACCCGGTCGAGGCCCGCGTCGTCGTAGACGCGCGACCACGAGGCCAGCGCCATCGCGATCAGGACCTTCCCGACGGGGCTCGTCAGGTTGCGCTCCAAGAGCGCGACGAGGTCCGGGACGGGTGCGCCGGCAGCGACACCCTTTAGATGCAGCTCTGGAGCGTAGGACGATGCGAGCTGACCCGTGAAGAGGGCGGCGTGACCTCCCTGCGAGTGTCCCCAAACGACGATGTCCGCGCCGGCGTGCGCCTGCGCGAGCTCGCGTGCGGCACGGACGGCGTCGAGCGTGCTCATCGCCTCCGAGGGCCCGACGAGGTACGGATGCGGGCCGCGCGTGCCCAAACCCTCGTAGTCGGGCGCGGCGACGACGTACCCGGCATCGAGCAGCTCGCCGCCGCCCTCCACGAACAGCGGGTTCACCGCCGGTGTGGCGAGCGACGGCGCGCAACGGCTCTCGACACCGACGGTGCCGTGCGTGTAGGCAACCACCGTGCGCCCCCCTGGCGGCGCCGGCCGGTCCGGCACGAGGACGAGGCCGCCGGCCGCAGTCGGGGCGCCGTCGTAGCCGGTCGTCTTGTAGAGGACGCGATAGGTCGTCGCGCCGGGGTGATAGCCGTCGATCACCTCACTGCGGATCAGCGTTCCCGGCGGGCCGGGCGGGAGCGGGTCGGGAGCCGCGTAGAACGTGCCCGGCTCGCCTTCTCGTCCGCGATCGATGGAGATGCTGATGGCCGTCGCTCCCAGCGCGAGCACGAGCGCTCCCAGTGCCCCGGCGAGACGAAGCCGGCGTGGCCAACGTCGCCTGGTCGCCTCGGGCTCTTGCGTGCCGCCGCGCAACCTGAGCCCGACCGCGACCTGCCCCACGCCGAAGACGGTCACCGCGATCCCGAACAGGACGGCGAGCACGAGCACACTCGCGTCCTGCCAGGCGAGCACGAGTGCCCCCACGAGGACGTTCGTCGCTCCTGCGAGCCCCTGGATCAGCCGATCGTCGTCGCGGTGGAGCGCGGCCCGGACGAGCTTCAGGATCCCGTTTGCGAGAAGCGCCAGGCCGACGGCCAGCGTGAGCGCCCGCACGGTCACTCCCGGCCAGGCGAGCGCCGCGCAGCCGCCCGCGAGCCAGACGATCCCGGCCAGGCGCGAGAGCCAGGGGCGTGTGTCCTTTCCCGCTGCGGTCAGCTCGCCGACGCCGGCGAGGACGAGCGCCGCGGCGGTCAGCCACGAGAGCACTCCGAGCGAGCGGAACGGGTCGGCGATCAGCGTCAGCCCGAGAGCCACGCAGGCGAGCCCGATCACCGCGACGAGCCACCACGGCAGGTGCCGCCCGAGTAACGCTTTCAGCCGCGTCTGCATCGGCGTGGGCGGCGCGACATGACGGCGGAACTGTACGCGGGCATCACTCCGCCGAGATGGGCGACAATCGGCCGGTGCCCGACGTCGTGGCGTTCACCGCGCAGCTGCCGGTGCGGATCGCGTTCGGCGACGGCGTGATCGCCGAGCTTTCCGAGGCGCTCGACGCGCTGGGCGCGACCGCCGCGCTCGTCGTCGTCGAGGAGCCCGTCGCCGAGCACCCGGCGGTTGTCTCCGCACTGGCTGCCGTCGAGAAGGACGCCGTGCGGCTCGACCGCATCGTCAAGGGGCCCGGAGAGCCGACCTTCGCGCTCGCGGACGAGCTCGCCGAGCGGGTGCGCGACGGCGGGCTCGACGCGGTCGTCGGGATCGGCGGCGGCTCGGCACTCGACGTCGCGAAGGCGGCGCGGATCGTCGCCGACCAGGGCGGTGCGGTCGGCGACTACGCGTCGGGCGCGCGCGTCCCCGAGCCTCCGCGGATCGGCCTCGTCCTCTGCCCGACCACGGCAGGGACGGGGAGCGAGGTCTCCGGCGCGAGCGTCCTCACGGACACGGGCACCGATCGGAAGCTCGGCTTCGGCCACCCGGCCATGCGCGCGCAGTACGCGCTCGTCGATCCCGTGCTCACGCACGGCCTCCCACCGGCGCCAACAGCCCACTCCGGGGTCGACGCGCTGGCGCAGGCGATCGGCGCGTGCACGGTGGCGAACTCGTCGCCGCTCTCCGTCGCGTTCGGTCTGGAGGCGTGCCACCATGTTGCGCACTCGTTGCGTGAGGCGGTCGCGGACGGCTCGGACGCCGAGGCGCGGCGGCGGATGGCGTGCGCGAGTCTGACGGCCGGCCTTGCGATGAACCTGTCGGACTGCGCAGCCGACCACGCGCTCGCCCAGGCCCTGGGCAGCGTCGCGCACCTTCCCCATGGGCTGACCGTCGGGCTCGTCGTCGCCGAGACGCTCGAGCTCTCGCGCCGCGACTGCGCCGACCGCCTCGAGCGTGTCGCGGACGCGCTCGGCGAGCCGGAGGACGGGACGAGCGACGGCTCTCGCGCCGTGCGTGCGGTCCGACGTGTGCTGGCCGACGTGGGCTTCCCAACGCTCACCGCGAGCGGCGTGGGAGACGACTCGCTCCCCGCCCTCGTCGCCAGCGCGACCCGCGAGCAGTCGTACAACCTCGAGATCGACTGCCATGCCTGGGACGCAAGCGAGGTCGAGCAGGCATTCCGTGCTGCCCTCGCGCTCGACGCGCGGTAAGGCCTACGGCTCGGTCGAGACGAAGACGCTCTTCAGCTCGGTGTTGTGGACGAGGCCCTCCATGCCGAGCTCCTTGCCGACACCCGAGGCCTTGTAGCCGCCGAAGGGCGCCTGCGGGAACACGGAGCTGTTCGAGTTCACGCCGATCGCGCCCGTCCGCAAGGCCCTCGCGACCCGGAGCTGGCGGGCGCCGTCGCGCGTCCACAGCGAGCCGGACAGGCCGTACGGGGTGTCGTTGGCGAGCCGGATCGCCTCCTCCTCCGTCTCGAACTCGATCACCGAGACGACCGGCCCGAAGATCTCCTCCCGCGAAACGACCATCTCGTTCGTGCAGTCGTCGAGAATGGTGGGCCGGAGGTAGAACCCGCCGCCGTCCGGCCGCGAGCCGCCCTCGAGCAGCGTCGCCCCCTCCTCGAGTCCTCGCGCCACGTATCGCTCGACGGTCTCCCGCTGCGCTCCGGAGACGAGCGGCCCCATCTGGGTCGCCTCGTCCTCGGGGTCGCCGACGACGATCCCGCGGGTGGTGGCGACGTAGTGCTCGAGCAGCTCGTCCTTCGCCGACGCCTCGACGAGCAGCCGCGAGCGGGCGCAGCAGTCCTGCCCTGCGTTCTCGAACACCGAGAACGGCGCCATGCGTCCCGCCTTCTCGAGGTCCGCGTCGGCGAAGACGAGGCACGCGCTCTTGCCGCCGAGCTCGAGCGTGACGCGCTTCACCGTGCCTGCCGCCTTGCGGGCGATCTCGATCCCGACCTCGGTCGAGCCCGTGAAGCCGACCTTGCCGACGAGCGGGTGCTCGACGAGCGCGTCGCCGACCGCGCCGCCGGGCCCCGGAAGGACGTTGAGCACGCCGGGAGGCAGGCCGGCCTCGAGGCCGAGCTCGGCGTAGCGGAGCACGGAGAGAGGGGAGAGGCTCGCGGGCTTGAGCACCACCGTGTTGCCCGCTGCGATCGCGGGCGCCGTCTTCCAGTTGCCGATGTTGAGCGGGAAGTTCCAGGGAGTGATCAGCACCGCGACGCCGATCGGCTCGCGGAACGTCAGCACGATGCCGTCGCGGTCGACGGGGATCGTCGCGCCGAAGAACTTGTCGACCGCGCCCGCGTAGTAGCGCATCACCGCAGCCGCGTTGTGCGCGCACCAGCGCGCGTCCCCGATCGCCATCCCCATGTCGCGCGTCTCGATCAGCGCCAGCTCGTCGGCGTGCTCCTCGATCAGGTCGGCCCAGCGGTGGAGGATCCTCGCCCGCTGGACCGGCGTGCGGACACCCCAGTCCTCGAACGCGCGCGCCGCCGCGCGAACCGCGCGGTCGGCGTCCTCGGGCCCGGCCTGCGCGACCGTGCGAAACACCTCGCCGCTCGCGGGATTGACGGTCTCGAAGGTCGCGCCCTCGGCAGCGGGCACGCGCTCGCCGTCGATCAGGAGGTTCTCGACGGCGACGCTCACGGCGACCGCCGCGTCAGACGCCGACGACGTGCACGAGCCAGCGCCGGTCGCGCTCGCGGTCGAGCTCGAGGAAGAGCACCCGCTGCCAGCGCCCCAGGCAGAGGACGCCGTCGCGCACGGGGATCGACTCGCCCGCCGGCCCCATCAGCATCGACATGCAGTGCGAGTGACCGTTCGACGCCTCCATGTCCTCCTCGGACAGGTTCTCCGTGCGGCGGTCCCAATCGTCGTGCGCGTAGTAGTGCTCGGTCGGCACGAGCCGGCGGAGAAGGACGGAGAAGTCCTCGAGGAAGCCGCGCTCGTACTCGTTGACGCGGACCGAGCACGTCGTGTGGGGCGAATAGACGCAGCAGACTCCGTCGCGGACGCCGCTCTCCCGCACCGCCTCCTGCACCTGATCCGTGATGTCGGTCACCGAGAGCCCGCCCGCCGTGCGCAGCGTCGTCTCGCGGTGGAACGTCTTCATCGAGCCGTCGCTCGCGCCCGTCCCGCTCCGGATCGCGGTTGTCGTCTCGGGCGCGCTCGCCATGCCCAGGCATTGTGGCAGCGATTGGGGAGTCGCGGCCGGGAACCGTCGCCGCAGGCTGCGGGCCGTTCGTCGAACGACACTCGCGCAAGAAAATCGTTCTCGGCGCGCGCGCGCACGACTGGGCAGGGAGGCCACACGCCGTAGCGCGTCTCCCCGCCCTCGTCGCCGCAGGACGGTCGATGGTGCCGACGGTCGATGCCGCGCGGGCTAGAGCAGGGCCAGGGATTCGACGCGGCAGGG
>Ga0075428_100008125_pt1 | contig 11647 bp, 8 predicted proteins | sample RhiMetdeltSRZDD2_FD_75291 | JGI IMG/M metagenome (GOLD analysis project Ga0075428, IMG submission 75291) | Populus rhizosphere microbial communities from Tennessee, USA - Rhizosphere MetaG P. deltoides SRZDD2 | ecosystem: Host-associated > Plants > Roots > Rhizosphere > Soil | place: USA...
GCGGACGACCGGACGCAGCAGGGGCGCACCCTCGACAATACCGGCAACTTCGAAGAAGCCTGGAAGGCCGCGGTGAAGACGGTCTCGGCGACTTACGTGACCGATCACGTGCACCACGCCTGCATGGAGCCCTTCAACGCCACCGCCTGGATGCTGCACAACGATCTCGAAGTCTGGGCGCCGACGCAGGGCCAGACCTGGGCGCAGGAGTCGTGCGGCAAGGTGACCGGCCTGCCCGCCGACAAGGTGCGCGTCAACACGACGTTCCTGGGCGGCGGCTTCGGCGCGAAGACGGAGCAGTTGCCGAACGCCGAGGCGGCCATGCTCACCAGGGTGATGGACAAGGCCGTCAAGGTGATCTGGAGCCGCGAGGACGACGTGAAGCACGGGGCCTACCGCCCGCTCACCGCGCAGCGCATGGATGCCGCGATCTCCGCGGACGGCAGCGTGACCGGGTGGAGCCATCGCCTCGTTGCGGATTCGGTGTCGCTCCGCGCGCGCAAGGTCCTCTGGGACAGGAATCCCGGCGCGGATGGCTCGGTGGCGGTCGGCATGACGCAGCCTTACGGCATCGCCAGCAAGCACCACGAGTACATACACCGGGAGGGCGGGATTCCCGTCGGTTACTGGAACGCCGTCGGCAATGGATTCACGATATTCGCCGTCGAGTCGTTCATCGACGAAATCGCGGCCCAGCTCGGCAAGGACCCGCTCGCGCTGCGGGTGGAGCTCATGACCGACGCGCGCGGCAGGAAGCTCCTAGAGCTCGTGCGGGAGATGTCGGGCTGGGACCGCAAGCGCGACGGTACCGCATTGGGCGTCGCCTACAATCACGGCGGGCGCTGGAATTGCCAGATCGCCGAGGTGGTGGAGGTGTCGGTCGACCGCGCGAGCGGGAGGATCAAGGTGCACAAAGTCTGGGCGGCGGCCGACCCGGGCACCGCGATACAGCCGCGCCACCTGCGCCAGCAGCTCGAAACCGGCATCATCTGGGGCCTGTCGGCGGGCCTGCGCGAGCACGTCACGATCCGTGACGGCGTCGTGCAGCAGTCGAATTTCCACGACTACCCCGTGCCGCGCATGGATGAGATCCCGGAGATCGAAATCCGGATCGTGCAGGGCGCGCTCGGGCAGTCGTCAGGCGCGGGCCAGATCGGCGTCGCTCCGATGGCGCCGGCGATTGCCAATGCGGTATACCGGCTCACCGGCGCGCGGCTGCGGGCGATGCCGCTCCTGTCCGAGCGCGTGAAGCAGGCGCTGGCCTCTGTGTCCTCCGTGGCGTGAATTCAACAAACATCTAGCGTCAAGAATCCCCTCTCCCCAAATCGGGGAGAGGGATAGGGTGAGGGGGAAGCGAACCATCGCTATTTACAATGCCTGCCGACGATCTTGTTGCCCCTCACCCCAACCCTCTCCCCGTTAACACGGGGCGAGGGAGTGTTCGTGTGGCGATTGCGGGCTTTGCGTGCCTGCTGGCGGCGATTGCAGGCTGCGCGTCGCCTGTCATGGGGCAGGAACGGCGGCGGCAGGCGGAGAGCCGCGACATGCGCCTCCTGGGCTACAACGATCTCCAGGGGCGGAGCGGCTACCACCCGGTGATCATCCAGCAGGGCGGCCGCTGGATTGCGTACGTCGGCCATCACGGCGGCAAGGCGCTGAATCCCCTGACCGGCGTTGTCGAGTCGAACGGTACCGCCGTGCTCGACGTTACCGATCCACGCGCGCCCAGGTACCTGGCGCACATACCGGGCGAAGACGGCGAGGGCGAGGATGGCGGCGCGCAGATGGTGCGCGCATGCAACGGAAGGGAGCTGCCGAAAGGCGACCGCGGCAAGACCTATCTCCTGCGCACCTTCGGCAACTCCGCTCAGGAAATCTGGGACGTGACCGTGCCGGAACATCCCGCGATACTCACGACGATAGAGCGGAACCTCAGGCACACCCACAAGAACTGGTGGGAGTGCGATACGGGCATCGCCTACCTCGTTTCCGGCGTCAGGGAGTGGCGCATACGGCGCATCATGCAGGTGTGGGACCTGTCCGACCCCGCGAAGCCGGTGCATATCCGCGGCTTCAGCCTGCCGGGCCATCAGGCCGGCTCGTCCGGACCCATGGCCCCCGACATGCACGGCCTGACCTCGACGGGGCCCGCGGGCAATCGCGTGTACGTGGCCTACGGCACCAATCGCAACGGCGTGATACAGATCGTGGACCGCAAGAAGCTGCTCGAAGGACCGCGCGAGCCCTCGGTAGAGAACCTGCTCTACCCGCAGGTTGCGCGATTGAACATGCCGGAGTTCATGGGCGCGCATACGACGCTCCCGGTGTACGGGATAGCCGTGCCCGAATTCGCGAAGGATGAGAAGGGGAAGACGCGCGATTTCGTGTTCGTCGTCAACGAATCGTTCCGCAACGAGTGCACGGAGGAGGTGCGCAATCTCGTCTATGTCGTGGACGTCACCGACGAGGCGAAGCCCTTTCCGGTCGCCAACTACCAGGTCGAAGAGGCGAGCGGCGGGTTCTGCTCGCGCGGCGGGCGCTTCGGCTCCCACGCGTCAAACGAATACCAGCACCCGGCCTACGACAAGCGGATCCTGTTCTTCTCGTGGTTCAACGCCGGGGTGCGCGCGGTGGACATCCGCGACCCGTACCGCCCGGCGGAAATCGGCTATTACATACCCGCGGTGACCGACCGCACGACCGAGCGCTGCATCAAGACCGCCGCCGGCAACCGCTGCAAGTTCGAGGTCCAGACCAACAACGTGGAGGTGGACGGTCGCGGCTACATCTACATCATCGACCGCGCCAATACCGGGATGCACGTACTGGAGCTGACGGGGGCGGCGCGGCGGATCGCTGACTTCAAGTAAGCTAAAGCTTTACCGCGAGGACACGAAGGACGCGGAGGAAGGCGTAAAAGCTTCACCGCCAAGATCTCGAAGTGCGCGAAGGAAGGCCTTACGACGGGACGCGAAGGTCGCAACGGACGCGAAGGTCTTAATAACAGATTCAACCCAAAGTATGGGAATACAGGGAGGATTGGGATGAGGAAGACGAGTCGTGCCGGAGTGCTGTTGGCGTGCGTGGTGGCGGCGGGATGCCAGACGACGGCGGAAACGGGATCGCAGCCGTATCTCCCGGCCCAGGCCGAGTCCAGGAACATGCAGCTCGTCGGCTTCACGCACCTGCAGGCGCGCAGCGCCTACCAGCCGGTGATACACCAGCAGGGCCGCCGCTGGATCGCGTACGTCGGCCACCACGGCGGCAAGCCGAAGATGAACCCGCTTACCGGGGTCGTGGAAAACAACGGCACGTCCATCGTTGACGTGACCGACCCGCGCAATCCCGTTTACGTCGCCCATATCGCAGGCCAGACGGGCGGCACCGAGTCGGGCGGCGCGCAGATGGTGCGGCTCTGCAACGGGAGCGACCTGCCGAAGGGCGACCGCGACAAGGTGTACCTGCTGCGGTCGTTCGGAACCTCCGCGCACGAGATGTGGGACGTCACCAACCCCGAGAAGCCGGAGATCATTACCGTCATCGTGCGAGGCCTGCGCGACACGCACAAGAGCTGGTGGGAGTGCGACACGGGGATCGCCTACCTCGTCTCGGGCGTGAAGGGCTGGAAGGCGCGCCGGATGACGCAGGTCTACGACCTCTCGAATCCCGCGAAGCCGGTGCATATCCGGGATTTCGGCCACGTCGGCCAGGAGCCGGGCGCGAAGACCGACATGCCGGACAGCTTCTACGATCTCCACGGCCCGATTTCGGTGGGACGGGAACGCAACCGGATCTACTTCGGCTACGGCACCAACCGCGACGGGCTGCTGCAGATCGTGGACCGCGAGAAGCTCGTGAACGGCCCGAAGGAGCCGACGCCCGCGAACCTCGCGTATCCCGTGATCTCGCGCCTCGACATGCCGTCCTTTGCCGGCGCCCACACGGTACTGCCCGTACTTGGGATAGCCGTGCCCGAATTCGCGAAGGACGAGAAGGGGAAGACACGGGATTTCGTGTTCATCGTCGACGAGTCGTTGAGGAACGAGTGCACCGACGAGACGAGACAGATGGTGTACGTGGCCGACATCACCGACGAGAAAAATCCGTTCACCGTCGCCAACTACCAGGTGGAGGAGGCGAGCGGCGGGTTCTGCTCGCGCGGCGGGCGCTTCGGCTCGCACGCCTCCAACGAGTACCAGCATCCCGCCTACGACAAGCGCATCGTGTTCTTCTCGTGGTTCAACGCCGGAGTGCGAGCGGTAGACATCCGGGATCCGTACCGCCCGAAAGAGATCGGCTACTACATACCCGCGATCACTGCGGAGACCGACCAGCGCTGCATCAAAACGGCGGCGGGCGAGCGCTGCAAGACCGCGATCCAGACCAACAACCTGGAAGTCGACAACCGCGGCTACGTCTACGCCGTCGACCGGGCGGACACGGGCATGCACATCCTGGAGCTGACAGGTGCGGCGCGCGCCGTGGCAAACTTTAAGTGACCAGTGACCAGTGACCAGTGACCGGTGACCAGTGACCGGTTACGGCGAAACCTACGGGGGAGAGAGCGGATGACGAGAATCGGAACCTTCGGGCTGCTGTCGCTGTGCGTATCGCTTGCCGGCTGTCAGGGCGGCGGCCCGGTACGCACGCTGAGCGAGTATCGCGCGGAGCAGCCGGAAGCAAACAACATGCGGCTGCTGGGCTTCAACGACCTGCAGAACCGCAGCGCCTACGCGCCGGAGCTGCACGCGCAGGGCGGCCGCTGGATCGCGTATATCGGCCACCACGGCGGCAAGCCGAAGCTGAACCCCATGACCGGCGCGATGGAGAACAACGGAACCTCCATCGTCGACGTGACCGATCCCCGGAACCCGAAATACCTGGCCCACATACCCGGCCAGGAAGGCGGCGCGGAAAGCGGTGGCGCGCAGATGACGCGGCTCTGCAACGGGGGCGAGCTGCCCAGCGGAGACCGGAACAAGGTCTACATGCTGAGGTCCTTCGGCACGTCGGCTCACGAGATCTGGGACGTGACCGTGCCCGAGAAGCCGGTAATGGTCGTCTCGGTAGTCCGCGGTCTGCGGGACACGCACAAGAGCTGGTGGGAGTGCGATACGGGCATCGCCTACCTCGTGTCAGGGGTCAAGGGCTGGCACACGCGCCGCATGACGCAGGTGTTCGACCTCTCCGATCCCGCGAAGCCCGTGCACATCCGCGATTTCGGGCTGCCCGGGCAGGAACCGTCGGCAAAGGTGTCCAAGGAGCAGGACAGCTTCTACATGCTGCACGGGGTGATTTCCACGGGCGCCAAGGGCAACCGGGTGTACCTCGGCTACGGCACCGTGAGCAACGGCGTCATCCAGATCCTCGACCGCGAGAAGCTGCTGAACGGACCGAAGGAGCCGACGGCGGCGAACCTGCTGCAGCCGCAGGTGACGCGCATCGACACGCCGCTCTACATGGGCGCACACACCGTGCTGCCGGTGCTTGGCGTGGAGGTGGAGGGTCTCGCGAAATACTGGGGCCCGAAGCCGGGCCCCAAACACCGTGACCTCATCGTGGTCGTGAACGAATCCACCGGCAACGAATGCCGCGAGGCGCGCCAGCAGGCGTATTTCATCGACATCACCGACGAGCGGCGGCCGATGGGCATTGCCAATTTCGACGTGCCGGAGACGCCAGGCGGCTATTGCTCGCGCGGCGGGCGGTTCGGCGCCCACGCCTCGAACGAGGCGATGCCGCCCATGTACGCGAAGCGCGTCGTGTTCATGACATGGTTCAACGCCGGTGTGCGGGCGGTGGACATCCGCGATCCCTACCGGCCGAAGGAGATCGGCTACTACATTCCCGCGATTACCCCGCAGACGGCGGAACGCTGCGTCGAGCGCGATGGGAAGCAGCAGTGCAAGCGGGCGATCCAGACCAACAACGTGGAAGTGGACGGGCGCGGCTATGTCTATGTCGTGGATCGTGCGGACACAGGCATGCACATACTGGAGCTGACGGGGACGGCGCGCGACGCTGCAAACTTCAGGTGACGAGATGACGAAAGTGATGGCAAGACTTTGCATGGCGCTCGCGGCCTGCGCACTGGTGTCCGCGGCGCAGGCGCAGGATGGGCTCGGCTCGGGACACGGCGCCGAGAGCCGTAACCTGCGGCTGGTGGGCATGAGCGATTTGCAGGGCCGCGCCGCGTTCCAGCCGGTGATCTTAAAGCAGGGCGAGCGCTGGATCGCCTACGTCGGACATTCCGGCGGCAGCGCGTTGAATCCGCTCACCGGCAGAAACGAGGCGAACGGCACGTCGATCATCGATGTGACGGATCCGGCGCGCCCGAGATATCTGCACCACCTGCCGACGGATTCCGATGCCGAGGTCGTCGGAGCCGAGGGCGGCGGCGCGCAGATGCTGCAGGTCTGCGCGGGACGCGACCTGCCGAGGGGGGATCGCGCGAAGTTCTACATGCTGCGGACCGAGGGGCGGAAGGCGCACGAGATGTGGGACGTGACCGCGCCCGAGCGACCGGTGAAGATCGCCGACGTGGTCACCAACCTCCTGTCCACGCACCGGCAGGCTTGGGAGTGCGATACCGGCATCGCCTACGTCAATTCCGGCCTGCCGGGGTGGGAGGTGCTGCGCCTAACGCAGGTGTGGGACCTGTCCGACCCGGCGAAGCCAGTGCACATCCGGGATTTCGGCCTGCCCGGCCAGCAGCCGGGCGCGCCGAAGCGCGCCAACCGCCGGCTGAACGACGGGCACGGGCCGTTTTCCACCGGGCCCGCGGGCAACCGGCTTTACTTCGGCTACGGCAACGTCGGCCACGGCGCGTTCCAGATCGTCGACCGCAAGAAGCTGCTCGAAGGTCCGAAGGAGCCGACGCCCGAGAACCTGCTTTATCCGCAGGTGTCGTTCCAGGCAATCGGCACCATGCAGGCGGTGCACGCCGTGCTGCCGCTGATCGGGATGGAGATCCCGGAGTTCGGCCGCCACGAGAAGGGCCGGGTGCGCGATTTCCTCCTCGTGCTGCCGGAAGCGATAGAGAACGAGTGCCACGAGGGGCCGCAGATGATGGTGGTCGTCGACATCACCGACGACCGCAACCCGATCGGCGTCGCGAACTTCCAGGTGCCGAACAAGGACGGCAGCTTCTGCACCCGCGGCGGGCGCTTCGGCCCGCACCAGACGCAGGAAAACCTCACGCCCATCTATCACAAGCGCATCGTATTCGTGGCGTGGTTCAACGCCGGTGTGCGAGCGGTCGATATCCGCGATCCCTATAACCCGAGGGAAGTCGGCTATTACATCCCGGCGAGCAACAAGCACACGCAGCCGAGCTGCGTGAAGACGGCGCAGGGGCCGCGCTGCAAGATCGCGATCGTGACCAACAACGTGGAGGTGGACGATCGCGGTTACATCTACATCGCAGACCGCGTCCGCAGCGGCCTGCACATACTCGAACCGACAGGGGAGGCGCGGCGAATCGCGAACTTTCCGAAGTGACGAGCTACGCAGTGATGAGTTTCACGGTGACGACGCTATCGCTGGTGACGATACTGCCAGGTCGTGACCGCGAAGCTCGTCACCGCGAAGTTCGTCACCACGGAGTTCATCACCGCAGCGCTCATCACCGCGAAGCTCAGGCCCGTGGAATGCGGCCGAGGATCGGAAACTTCGGATCGGTATAGCCCGGCGTGGAGGTCTGCCCGGGTGTGACGAGACCGTCGACGAACGCCTCGTCCGCGGCGTCGAGCTTGTGCTTCAGCGCCCTGAGATAGTCGCGCCACTGCTCCTCGGTGCGCGGGCCGGCGATGACCGCGGTAACCAGCTTGTTGTTGAGCACCCAGTTCAACGCGAACTGGCCGGCAGTCATGCCCTTCCTCTCCGCGTGCTCCTTGATGCGCTGCGCGTGCCTGAGCGATTCCTCGCGAAACTCGGATTCCATCATCCGTCGGTCGTTGCGACCCGCCCGCGTATCGCCCGCGGGTTTCGCCCCCGGCGCGTACTTGCCGGTCAGCACCCCGCGCGCGAGGGGGCTGTACGGGACGATGCCGAGCCCGTAGTGCTGGCACGCCGGGAACATCTCCACCTCCGCGAGCCGGTTCATCGCGTTGTAGACCGGCTGCAGCACGACAGGCTGCGGCACGTTGAGCCTGCGGCAGGTATTCACGATCTCGGCGATGCGCCAGCCGTCGAAGTTGCTCAACCCGAAATAGCGGACCTTTCCGGCGTGGATGAAATCGCCGATCGTGCCGACCTGCTCCTCCAGCGGCGTCTCCTGGTCGTCGCGGTGGAAGTAGTAGATATCGACGTAGTCGGTCGCCAGGCGCTTCAGGCTCGCATCCAGCTCGTAGATCAGCCACTTGCGGCCGCCGCCGCCCGAGTTGGGATCGCCCGGGATATGGGCGCTCTGTACCTTCGTCGCCAGCACCCAGCGCTCGCGGTTTTTGGCGATCGCTTTCCCGACGATGCGCTCCGACCCGCCCTTCCCGTACGTGTCGGCCGTGTCGATGAAGTTGACGCCGGCTTCGAACGCCGAATCGACGATGCGCGTCGCGATCGCCTCGTCCGTGCGCTCGCCGAACATCATGGCGCCGAGGCAGATTTCCGACACCTTCAATCCACTGTTGCCGAGCCTGCGGTATTCCATGGCGTCTTCTTGAGTGATGGGTGATAGGTGATGGGTGACGAGTGATGATAGCCCACCCCCACCGCTCCCTCATCCCTTATCTGCGTTTATCTGCGGTTGATTGATCTTCCTTCTTCGCCTCGCGGATAAGCAGGCCCGTGGTGGAAACGCGCAATTCGAACTCGGCGGGCCGTCTCACCGAAACGAAGGTCGCCGAGCCGTACTCCGCGTCAATCACCGGCGCGAGAAACGTGTAGCGCCGGCACAGCCCGTAGAGGTCGACGGGCTTGCTCCGGGAGAGCACGTGCACGGTCCGCGGCGCGGCGCGTTCGTCCGCGATATCGTGGTAGCGCCCTGCCACGCGGTCGAGCTCGTAGGCGGTATGCAGCCCGATCATGTTGGCGTACGGGTGCCATTTCAGGATGCGGGCGTCCACGTAGATCTCGTCGCCCGCCAGCTCGTACGTTGTCTCTTTTCCGTCCGGGAACCGGAAGACCGCCGTGAAGCGCTGCGGGCCGGCGGGTTTTACGGCGATGCGGGCTGCAACGTCCTCGCGGGTGAGCGCGCGGTAGCCGATCATCCCCGCGGATATCGTGGCGGTCAGCGCTCCGAGCGCCAGCAGGAGAAGGCCGAGCAGGGAGCGGATCGCGAACCTGAGCGGCCGCAGGCGCACGAGCGCGGCCAGTCCCGCGAGCAGCAGCACGGCGCCCGCTGCGCCGGACGCGATTGCAGCGACGAATAGCGGTGAGGTAGCGAGCTCAGGCGGCATGGCGCCAGGACCCGGGCGATTGATTGGAGTTGAAAGGTGAGATTCAATCCGCCGCACTAAGTTCGCCGGGCGGATGAATCTGGTTCGAGTTCAGCGCCCGGAGCTTTTCGATGTGAGACCATGAGCGGCCAGGAACTCGATGACCTGGCGGCGCGCATCGGCGGTGGCGTCCGCGTCGTAGCCCAGCTTCATGCCGAGGAGCGTGCGGTCGGGCAGCTTCATGTCGAAGGTGTGCGGCGCGTACGAATACACGACGAGCTTCAGCTCGGGTGCGGTTGCCGGTTGCGCGGCCTTCATTTGCTCGCAGAAGCGCACCGGAGTCGTGGTGTCGCCCTTCCCGATGAGGACGAGCAGGGGTGCGTTGAAGCTGCTCCCTGTCCACGACGGCCGTGCCGACGCCGTGCTCGCGGAGCAGCCCGGTCCACGGCTCGACCCAGAGGGTCCACATCGCCCTGGCCCTGAGCCCGCCGCAGCCGTGCAGCAGCACGACGAAAGGGAAGGGGCCCGCGCCTTCAGGTTTGTAAATCGTTACCGGCAGCGAGCCGGTAGCCGAACGCGTGCCCTGTTCCTCGATCGCGCCTTCCTGGAAGCTGCCGGCGTTGCCGGGACGCCAGGGAATCTGGACGGTCTCACCAGTCGCCGCGTGCGCAGCGACTGCCGCCCACGCGAGAAGGCAGATCAGCCGCGGAAGCACACGGAAGCACACGGACAGGATCAACGGCGTGACAGGTGCTGAGTGACGAGTGACGGGTGAAGAGTAATCTTACTCTGCCCTATCTGCCACGCACTCTATTTGCCATCTCCACCGGGTCCGCCTCGGCCTCGACCTCCTGAGCCGCGACGGGGCCCGACGCGGATTCCAGGCGGCATCAGATTGCGGTTGCGCAACGCAAGCAGGGCATCCTGCACGTGCATCAGCGCTGGGTCATCCGGTTTGTCGCTGCGGCGAACAATGGCCAATTCGCGCGTGAGCTGAGGATCGAGAGCGCGCAGTATGACGGGTGCGCTTGCATCGGCGAGCACCGATTCGATCGTCAGGATGGATGCTCCCAGCCCGGCGCTCACGATGTTGCGTATCGCGAAGTGGCCGATCTCCATCGTCGCGCGCGGCTCGATGCCAGCCGCGCGAAACCAGTCACGCGCAAGCTGGTGGATACGGGTGCCGCCTACATCGAAGATCAGCGGATACCGCGCAAGCGTCGCCGGGTCGAGAACTGGCGGTGCGCGCCGTTCGCTCGGCGGCAGCACAGCCAGCATCGGATCCTCACGAACGCGCATCACAGTAAGCGAGCGTTCCGCGATCGGCAACGAGACGAGTCCGATATCAACGCTGTTCTGGGCAACGTGCGCGCTGATCTCGTCCGACGTGCCGGTGGTGACAACGAGCTCGATTTGCGGACGCTTGCGCTGCACCTCGCGCAGCACCGACGGTAACAGGGAGGCGAGGAGAATACTGCCGGTGCCGATACGTACACGGGCGAGCCCGCCCTCGCGTCGCCTGCGCATCGCGTCCATCGCGTCGTCCACGTCGCGGTCGATGCGATGTGCGTACTCGATCAATTCCGCGCCGGCCGGTGTCGGGTATGCACGCTTGCCGAGCCGCTCGATGAGCTCAAGACCAAGCCGCTCCTCCAGCTCACGCACCTGGAAGCTGATGGCGGGCTGCGTGAGGTTCAGGCTACGCGCAGCAGCAGAAAAGCTCCCGAGCCGCATCACCTCGGTTACCGCGCGGAGCTGGTCCAGGTTCAGCCGGCGCATCTAAAGAAAATGCTTATTAATTTGATAAAAACAATCGAATTGACTGATTATCGCCCGGACGGCATTGTTGCGCAACGGCGCGGGATGAATGCGTTTTGCGCCCCGGACTGGTGGTTAAATTCTCAGGGAGATCGATATGACGTCGCACGCAATCCGGCGTATTGAAGCTGCTGCCTTGGACCGCTGCGCAGCATTTCTGCGCGGATGGGCCTTGGGCTTGTGGAACGTGCTCGTAATCGCCTCGGAAGCGAGGGCCCGCGGCCGCATGAGAAGAGGGGCCTTCTAGATTCGCGGAAGAGGCGTATACGGGAATGACCGCTTCTGGCCGTACCCGGTCCCACATTCCTGGCCCCCAGCTTTCCAGGTAGCGGCCGGTGGCGGACGCCAATGTCAGTCAGTGCCTCTGATTTGCGCAAAAACTGGTCAGAGGCGGCACCCGGACCCGTTGCAGACGGTCACGTTTCTGCATAGCGGTCATTCGCGCCAACTATTCG
>Ga0075428_100008129_pt1 | contig 11645 bp, 11 predicted proteins | sample RhiMetdeltSRZDD2_FD_75291 | JGI IMG/M metagenome (GOLD analysis project Ga0075428, IMG submission 75291) | Populus rhizosphere microbial communities from Tennessee, USA - Rhizosphere MetaG P. deltoides SRZDD2 | ecosystem: Host-associated > Plants > Roots > Rhizosphere > Soil | place: USA...
AAACACAATCTTTCTTCTGTTTCCTACTATACGAGGTTCAATAATTTCATAGGCGGAAGGATTTCTTAAAATTGCAGCAAGGTGAGTCCCAGCCTTGTGTTTATATGCACTATCTCCAACTATAGGTTTAGATTCCGGAATCTCCAAATTTGTATATTGTGAGATAGTCCTTGACAAATCCTTTAACATATGCAGTCTTAAATTGTTATCCGATCCATATATTAGGGTCAATGCAATAGAAGTTTCGGCAAGAGAAGGAATTCCTGTCCTTTCTCCAAAACCATCGATCGTAGTATGAATTTGATCTGCCCCAGCTTCACAACCAGACAATGCATTAGCTAATGCTAATCCAACATCATTATGACAATGTACATCCAGAGAACTTTTTGAGGTATCTATTTTATCATACACCATTTTGACTAAATTAAACATTCCATTTGGACGCATTATACCAACTGTATCTGGAATGCTAATTCTTTCTACTCCTAATCTATTCATTTCTTTACACATCTCTAAGAGAAAAGAAGGTTCAGTCCTACTGGCATCCTCCATGGTGAATCGACATTTTAACCCATGAGATTTGATATATTCAATGACTTCAATAGCTCTTTGTTTCGCCTCCTCTCTAGAAATTTTTAGCTTAGCACTAAGATGAATATCAGATATTCCCATATAGGTAGCTATCCAAGTTGAATTAGTTTTGAGAGCGATGTCTACATCGGATTTTATTGCTCTAACATGAGCCACAATATCTGCTTTTAATCCTTGTTTGATAATCGTTTTTGTTGCTTCCAAGTGGTCGGGTGAGACTACTGGACTTATTTCTATTTGATCTACCCCGAATGAATCCAACATCCATGCAATTTGAATTCTTTGTTTGATAGTAAAAGAAACTCCTGGATGTTGTTCTCCTTCCCTTAATGTCGAATCAAGAATTTTTATTTTTTTTTTTTCATGCACTACATTATTGTATTGATGCGCATAATAGTTAGGATCATCTGATTTAAGTATCATTTTAACGATATAACTACATCTTTCGTATGTGATATAAATGTTAACGCAATAAAATGAAAGTAAACTTCTGAATATTTACTGCGATAAATAGAGTATCAACTATTTTTTAAAGTTTTAAGAATGATCACGGTATTTGTATCTGAAACACCTTCGATTTTTCTAACTTCATCTATATAAGAATTGATCTCAGAAATTTCAGGAGCACTGATAATTGCTGCAATATCATATTGTCCGGTTATTTCATAAACTACATCAACTCCTTCTAAATTTAATAGTTTAGAAGTTACTGTTGAGGTGTCAGAGCTTGAGGCAACGGAAATAAGAGTTATTGCGCTGGTTTTTCCCCTATTATTGATCTCAATAGTGAATTTTTTAATAATGTCATTGTCAGTTAAATTTTTAATCCTTCTCCTTACAGCAGATTCAGATAAACCAATAGTATTAGCAATATCTACAAATGGTTTTCTAGCATCATTTTGAAGAATCTTTATAATTTTTTCATCGAATGAATCAATATTATTTAACATCTCTTCTTTCCTCCTCATTAGTTAATAACTTATCCATAATGCTTAAGGTTTTTGCTACCTTTACCTCATCAAGTACCAATGGTGGCAATAAACGAATTATATTTCTCCCTGAGTATAACATAAGAAGACCTTCTTTGATTCCCTCAAATAATACATCCTTAACATCAAATCTTAATTCAAGGGCTAACATTAAACCCAATCCTCGTACATCTCTCACAATTCTATGACTCTCTTTAAGTTGGAACAATCCATTTTTGAAAATATTCCCAACTTTTTCCGCATTCTCAACGAGATTTTCTTCTATTATCGATTCGATAGTAGCTATACCGGCAGAACACGAAAGTGGATTGCCTGCAAAAGTTGAAGAATGTTCTCCAACTTTCATAGAATCTAGGATTTCAGGTTTACAAAGAGTCAAACCCATTGGTAATCCTCCAGCTATACCTTTAGCTAGACACATAATGTCCGGAGTTGTGGACCAATGTTCACCTGCCCACATTCTACCAGTTCGCCCTAATCCAGTTTGTATTTCATCAAAAATTAATACTAAATTATTCTGGTCGCAAATTTTTCTTATTTGCTGAAGAGTACCATCAGATGGAACAATTATTCCTGTTTCACCTTGAATTGGTTCAACAATAACGGTTCCGATTGAATTATCCAAGGATTCTTCAATTTTTGAGGGATTACCGTAAGGCACAAATTTTACTCCTTCTAACAATGGCTGAAACGATTTTCTATATTTTTCATTATGTGTTACAGATAATGCACCAAAAGTTTTTCCGTGATAACCCCCAGTCATGGCTATTACTCCACTTTTACCTGTAAATTTGCGAGAAAACTTTAAAGCAGATTCAGTAGACTCGGCACCGCTATTACTAAAGAACACCTTAGATAGTTTTTTTGGAGAAATTTTAGACATTTTTTCTAGGAATTCTAATCTAGTATTGTTATAGATTGACATATGACAAGTTATGAGTTTCTCAGATTGATTTTTGATTGCATTTACTACCCTATCGTTACAATGGCCAATTAATGCTACCCCATAACCACCCATACAATCAATGTATTCTTTTCCAGAAACATCCCATACGAGAGATCCTTTTCCTCTCGAAATATTGATTGGAAATCTCTGATAAAGATTTCCAAGATAATTGTCTTCTTCACTCACTTTGTTATCACCGTGCAATTAGTATGGGAAATTGCAGAAGAGACCGGATTCTCGACGTCACCAGAAGCTATAATTGCTTCCTTGACACCCATATCTAAAGACTCTATACATGCCATAACTTTTTTCTCCATTCCATGACCAATTTTTGGTAAAGATTTCTTTGCTTCATCATACGCCATTTCTTTTACTAGTTCATTATTTAGAATTAAACCATTAACATTCGTAATAAAAATTACTTTCTCAGCAGATAATCCACCCGCAATATATGCAGCAGCTCTATCTCCGTCAACATTTAAAAATTCAGTTTCTTCGCTTAAAGCTATTGGAGAAATCACTGGAACAAAATTTCCTTCTAATAACTTTTTAATTAATAGTGTATTGATCTTGTTTATTTTTCCTGTATAACCTCCATCAATTATCATTTTTCTTCCTTTATCATTAACGACTAGAAGCTTTTTCTTTCTTAGAGCTTGAATTGTGGATCCATCAATTCCAGATATGCCTACTGCACTTATCCCATTATTTAAAAGTAATCTGATAATAGTTTTATTTATTTTTCCAGACATCACCATTGTATATATTTCTGCAGTTTCCTTGTCTGTATATCTACTTTTTACACCTCCAGGAGAAACAATAAATTTTTGTTCTTTTCCCAATTTATTACCAATAATAGTAACATCCTTACCTCCTCCATGAACAAAAACAACCTGTTCACGTTCTAAGATTTTTTTAAGGTCTAAAATAGTTGATGAATGTAATCCATCCACTATACTACCACCAATTTTAATTACGATCATACCGGTGTTAGTGGAGTGTATTTTAGGCCATCCATTTCATCAAAACCAAACATGACATTCATATTTTGGATTGCTGAACCTGCTGCACCTTTCATAAGATTATCAGAAGCAGATAGTGCAACAACTCTATTGTTGTCCTCATCGATATCAAAACCAATATCACAGAAATTAGAACCAATTAAGAATTTTGGATCAGGAAATTTATATAATCCTTTTTTATCTTTGATAAACCTTATAAATGGCTCATTTTTGTAAGATTGTCTATAGATTTTCCATAAATCTAATTCACCAATTGTTTTTTTCAAAAAAGTATGATTAGTTGTAAGTATACCTCTAACTATATTAACAGCATGAGGACTCATACTAATTCTTATATCCTTATTAGATAAACTGTTAAGTTCTTGAATGATTTCTCCTGTATGCCTATGTTTGGCTGGTTTATACGGTCTGATAACACCATATCTCATTGCATGATGAGTGCCTGCATTAGCTTGAGCACCTGCACCAGACGAACCAATTTTACTATCTACAACAATATGATCTGTATCGATAAGATCATTCTCAATAAGAGGTTTTAGTGCTAGTAAAGAAGTCACTGCCATACATCCAGGACATGATACTAATTTGGCTTTTTTAATTTCTTCACGATGAAGTTCAGGGACGCCGTAAACTGATTTTTGAAGTAACTCCGGAAAAGGATGCTCCCATCCATACCATTTTACATAATCTTTTGCATTTTTCAAGCGAAAATCTGCAGAAAGATCTATTATTTTAATATCTCGTTCATATAAATTTTTAACAATTTTATTCGCATTTCCATGTGGAACCGAAACAAATACTAGATCACATGAATCAGCAATTTTATCGAGATCCATTGCTGAAAATGTGATATCTATGAATCCTTTTAAACTTGGATGAGCTCTGTGGACATATTCTCCAACATGTTGTCTAGAGGTAACCATATTAACTGTTACTTGAGGATGAGTTACCAATAATCGAAGTAATTCACCGCCTACATATCCTGATGCTCCTATAACTCCTACTTTCATTGTTATAAACTATAGATCAGAATATTGCTGCATCTTATGAATTTTTTTATCATTTTAAATATAGCAATTTACTTGAATTTTTATTTTTTAAAAACTGTTAAAATATACTCAATCATAGATTTTGCTATATCTACCTGAGATACTAGCGATGCTCCTCTAAATTCAACGTTACTATTAATTTCATGTATAACGAATCCTTTATTTTTATCTTCCATCACATCTACACCAAGGATACCTCCTCCTACTGCATTTGACGCCTTGAGTACAATATCTTCCAAATCTTTTGTGATTGGTGCCAGCTCTGTATGACCCCCCCTTGCAACATTCGTTCGCCATTCGTTTATAGCAGAATATCGATATATTGCAGTAATAATTTGATCTCCCGCAACTATACATCTAATATCTCTTGGTGGTCTATTTATCATTTCTTGAACGTAATAGATTCTCGATAATGCTGAATCATTTTCCTCTCTCATTTCCATAATTATATTTACGGTTTCTTCGTTTCGAATAGGAAAAACTCCTCTCCCCCAGGAACCTACAAGTGGTTTCAAAACTAAAGGAAATCCAAGTTTATTTGCCAATTCTTTAAATGATTCCGCGCTAAAAGTGAAATATGTTTTTGGAGAAGGAATTTCAGATTTCGCCAAAATAAGAGATGTCCTTAACTTATTGCCACAGATCTCATTTACATCATATTTATTTATTACTTTACGTCTCAAAAATTCAAGACAATATGTTATATACAATCCTCGATAATGACTTAAGCATCGTTGAAGAAAAATATCACCCTTTATAATATCACTTTGATTTATATCTGTACTAAAAGAAATAGGTTTAGCATCTATTAAATGAGTAGTTATCCCTTTATTGTTAGCCTTATCATATAGTTCTTTCTCTTCGAATCTTAGTTTATCATAGATTATAGAAAGTTCCATATTTTTTCAAACTTATTCTCCCCAATCTTCCCCTACTGACTCTGCTGGTTTCAAGTTTACATTACCTTCAGAATTGGAAGTGACTTCAAATTCGGCGCCACAGTCAGGACAGGAAACGATCTCCCCCACTACTACATCCGTTAGAATATTTAATTCTCCTCCACAATCTTTACATTCAGTCTTCATTTTATTGTTCATCTCCTTTATTCTCTTTTTTATTTAAATTAATTGCTATAGAATTTGCAGTAATAGATTGCAACCCCCATAATTCAACAAAACCTTTTGCTAGTTGCTGATCAAAAACAGAGTCAGAACTATAAGTTGCCAAGTCATTCTTATATAAAGAAAACTTAGATTCTCTTCCTACAATCCTCAAGGAACCATTTTGCATCCGCATTTTAACTTTTCCTGTAACTTTGTTTTGTGTTGCATCTATAAACTTATCCAAATCATTAAGCAATGGATCTTGCCAAAGCCCAGAATAAGCCATCCAACTCCATTGCTGATCTACAATATGTTTGAAACGCAATTCGTGGGATGTTAAAACCATTTTCTCAAGATCTTGATGGGCTTGAATTAGAACTATTGCGGCAGGACATTCATAAACTTCTCTAGACTTTATACCGATAACTCGATCTTCTATATGGTCAACAATTCCTATACCACATGATCCTGCTTTAAAATTAATATGATTTATCAGATCCATAAGATTCATCCTTTTTCCATCCGCTATTATAGGTAGACCGTTTTCATATTCTATTTCCAAATAATCGACAGCTGAATTATTAAATTTAATAAATTTGAAGCAATCTGCTGGTGGTTCAACATAAGGGTTTTCTAGTTCTCCACCCTCAATTGACCGGCCCCATATATTCATATCAATACTATATTTCTTGACTTCGGTGGAAATTGGAATATTCTGTTCTTTCGCAAATTGAATTTCTATGTCTCTTGTTAAATTCATGTCTCTAATTGGTGCAATTATTCTTAAATTTGGATTAAGTGATTTTATAGTAATATCGAATCTGACTTGATCATTTCCTTTACCTGTACAACCATGAGATATTGTTTTGGCATTTTCTTTATTTGATATCTCCACTACTTTCTTTGCAATAAGAGGCCTTGCTAATGCAGTTCCCAAAGGATACTGGTTTTCATACAAGCCGTTGGCTTTTATGCAATGAGTGATATATTCATTTATGAATTCTTCTTTAGCATCGATATAATAATGCTGAATAGATCCTATTTCTTTAGATCTCTTTTCAATTTCATCAAAATCTTCATTTTGGCCACAATCTACTGTTACTGTAATAACATCAAAATCATGTAAAAGCTGCAAATATTTTATACATACAGATGTATCCAATCCACCTGAATATGCTAAAATGCATTTATCTTTGACCATAGTTAGGCGATGCGAATATAGTTATTATATTTATATTTTTGTTTTCTCTTATTAATTAAACTAACTATGAAGTTTATTTTATAAAAAAAATAAAATAATAATAAATGATAAATGTCATTTACTAACTATATAATTGAAAATTTGTATAGAAGATACACAATCGATGAAATAAAAAACAAGGTGATTGAAACATTGGCTAACCAAGAAGATGGAATGTCTAGTATGGAATTGGCAGATGCCATTCATGTTAATAGAATGACAATAACAAAATATCTTAATATTTTATCAGCTATCGGTTTAATAAAAAAGAAAAAAATTGGTTCGATTAATATATGGACAAGAGAATCGGGCGTAGATGATATAGAATTTCCTTTGAATTATATTCATATACAACAAAAATTTTTAACTGCTTTGCTTGGCTATAATAAAAGAGAATGTAGTAAAATATTACTTAATATTATTTATTCGGATACTGAAATTTTAAAAATATTTAAAGAAATAATAATTCCATCATTAAATACGATAAATGGACTTTATAACAGAGGTAGGTTAGGTAAAACCGAACTTATTTATTTGAATAGCTTATTATTTGACCTTTTAACTGTAATTGAAATACATTATAAACCTATTGAATATAACAAGAATATTCACAATATTTTTATTGCTGGAAATGAAGACCAGATATTATATTCGAAGATGCTATCATTAGTCTCTGAAGTTTCGAATTGTGAGACTATATACCTTGGAAATATAGGGCAGCATATAGACCCATTTTTTGATATCGATTTACAAAGACATATTACTAAAGTTTGGTTACATAAGAAAGGAACGAAAATTATATTTTTATTTTGTTCAGATGAGAGTTCACTGAAATTTTTATTTAGTACTGCTGACTATATAAAAAGAAAAATGACCGAGATAATAAAAATAGTATTATTTATAAATCCAGAAATTTTAAATTTGACAAAGGATTTAAAATTTGATTTCATTGCTTCCGATCTTAATATATTAATTATATGGTTAGAAGAGTTGATTAAACAAATTAGGTCTAAAATTTAACTAACATTATAATTAATCTAATAGTTGATAATCTCATATCTTGTATTTGTTACAGAGTTTAATTAAAAAATTTAATCCTTGCGTGATTTCCTTTTTATAATTTCTATCTAACATAGGTTCCAAACCAATGTAATTAGTATACTGTATCTTCTTTAATGTTTTTAATATAGAATTAAAATTGATATGACCTAGTCCTGGCATTCTTCTGTTGTTATCTGCGAAATGAATATGTTTTAAAAAAAGTTTTGATTTTTTGATACTATCAGAAAAATCCTTTTCTTCAATATTCATATGGTAAGTGTCCAATAATATTGAGGAATAATCATTATTAAGTTTGGACAGAATAAAGATTGCATCTGCAGTATTACAACAAAAGGGAGTCGAATATCTATTTAGTGGTTCTATCAAAAGAGATACTCCAAAATCCTTTGAATAATTAGTAAGTTCTGATAATACACCTATTGATCTTTTTAGTAATTTCATTTTTTCTTTATTTGAGATCATTTCATGATTCCGATCTATCTTCGGATAATAATCAGACAATAGACAAATATTAAAAATTGAACCACCAAAAAAATTACAAAGTTTTATACATTTTTTAACATAATTTTTGGAATAAGATAGAATTTGTGGATCGGAAGTAAGGAGAATCGGTGTTATCATTCCTTTTGATGCTGTCCATTTACCAGTTACACCAAGAACAGAAACGCTATACGTATTGAAAAGTTCTAAAGTTTTTCTAGAAGAATTTGAAGGATCACCAGAAATTTCAATACTGCGTATACCTAATTCTACTAAACTTTCTATGGTATTTTCTATTGATTCTATATTTGTAAATGAATCAATAGTGATTGAAAAAGTAACCAAACAAATCACTGGATAGGCTTCACTATAGTAAATTCTTAAGATATTTTCCTATTTGAACAACATCTAATGAATTATTCGAGTCTTTTTTGAGGTTGGATCGAATATTTGATGCATAAAATGAATATCCTTCTTCTTCTTCTGTTGGCATATTAGCTGGTCTTCCATGTGATCCCTTTAACAAGCTTGTATCAAAAGGAATGCATCTTTTTTTAGAATCAATAAATAATTCCAATGGATCATATCCAGGTTTTCTGTGTATATCTACCATCCTAGTAAAGGAAGGGGCCATCTTTTCTTCATACCACCAGTAATAACTAAACCATTTATCACGATTAGCGACAACAATAATATCTCCCGCTCGTTCATGATCAATATTAAAAAATTTCTTTTCTCCTCCGGTTATTATAATATCTATATCAGAATTATTTTTTAAAATATTTACGATTCTTTCTAAATCTTGATTAGATTTTAGATAAATATTAGCTATCTGATGATCTACTACTGCAAATGCTTTACTAAATTCGAAATCGACGTATTCTTTGTCTCCAATTTTTCTCACATTTAAAAGGCCATTATTTCTCAAAATAATATTTATAGGGATTGCACCATTAACGTCATTAAAAGAATATTCTGAAAAAATAATAAATTGCGTACTTTCGTAAATTTGACTCTTTTTTGTTGAATCTACTATTTTTTCTACAATACTGTCTGCGAAAACTAGATCATCGGAAACTTGATTACTATCTTTTCCATAGCGCTGGGCAGAATAATCAATATGTGGAATATATGTAAACATAAAATTTGGTTTACTTTTTTCTATGGTATATTGTGTTGCTTTTGTAATCCAGTCACTTGATAAGCGAGACGCTAGAGGTCCCCAATATGAAGAAAGATCAAATTCTCCAATTTGTTTCGCTATTTCTTCATAATAACCTACTGGTTTAGAATAACACCACATTTTCATCTCATTTTCTAAATGAATAGGTTTTGGGGTTATAATAATATCCGAATTTGCATATAATGTATTTTGCCAGAAAAGAACAGCTGTTTTTAAATCAAGATTCTTGTTTTTTATAAAATCCCAAATTCGTGGTACTTGTACTAAACTATTATATTGTTCCCAAAATAATACATTATAAGTACTCCGATCCATAAAACCGTTAGAAATTATACCATGTCTATTAGGATATTCTCCCGATAAAAAGCTTGTTTGTACTGTAGATGTGACTGCAGGAAAAACAGGCTTCATTTTAGAAGACTCTCCTTTTTCAGCTAAAGCAGAAATAGTAGGTAGTAAATTTGAATCAAGATGTTTTTCTTCTAAACCAACGATATCAATAACAATAACATGTTGAATCATAAACAGAATGAAACAATGAGTAATTTAAATAATATGTTCATCATAGTTCAGAGGATGAAAAGTGTCCTTAAAATAAAATAAAAATTACTCAAGTCATATAGATCCTTCTTGATAAAATGATGACAGGGATTATTAATACGAATGCCAAAATAAGACTATAATAAACTCCTATAATATCGGTCATGAAAATGATATCCAGAATAACGATCATAGTTATTAACAGAGATACAGATTTTTGAGTAGTTGCAATTTTTGTTAACAAGCTTATATGAGAATAAACTATAAAACAAGAAAATATTATCAATGGAATTAAGGTAGAATAATTAAATGTACCAACAATTATTAAGATACCGATGGTAAATATGAGAACATATATAACTATGAATGGAAGACTATTCTGAAGATCGAATACAAAATTTTTAGTTTCATTCCAACTTAAAATAGTAATAGATGAAACATACAAAAATTCTGATAATAATGGAATAATAAACCGTGTATCAAACATACCTCCTGCTATAAAAAAGATTGATTGACTAGCTCCTAAAAGAACATTTAAACTTCTTATAATTCCCATGTTAATACAACCCCAAATTGTATTTTTTAAAAATCTATTATACAAGGAAATCAAAGTGACCATAGTTATAGTAATTATAAGTGTATACCATCCTATAATAAATGAAATAATTATAGAGTACGAAAAAGATATGTATATTAAAATTAAAGCATTTTTTTTTGATATTTTATTAGATGGCAAAGGTCGAGACGGTCTCTCCTTTTCATCTATTTTAATATCAAAATAATCATTTTGTATCATACCACCGATATATAAAAAAGCTGATACTGAAATTAATTCAAAGATAACATAAAAATCAAAATGGTCTATGTTAGTAAAAAAAATATAACCCAATAGAATATTTGAAAAGGTAGTAAAAATATTGGGAATACGTACTAATTTAAAATAATTTATTATAGTAGATGACATACTTTAATTAATTCCTTTAAATTCTAAGAATATGATAAAACTTCATTGTGTAAAAATCTTCTGTATATAACCAATAAAATTCTATTTTTTCTTTAAACCATTTGATTTCAAATTGAAATCATTTGAATGATACAAATAAAGACTAGTTAGATGATCTTCTTCTATTCCGCAGTGGATATTTACAGCATGGACATCTATTTCCATCAAACTTTATATAAATAGCACACTCTGTACAACGTTTAAAATTTTGAGCATATAAAGAGTATTTTCCTCCTTTTTTGGTACCAAATCTACTACAATATCCTTTACAGCTCAAATTACACCTAATATAATGGCGGTTGAATTAATTATTTTTGATGTTTACATTGCAATTGTTTGTATGACATTTCATTGTAATGTATTGATCATTCAGTTTATCTTTGGTAATTCAGATTGTTGCCTAATTTTTAAATTTAAGTATTCTCTTCACTAATACT
>Ga0075428_100008130_pt1 | contig 11645 bp, 8 predicted proteins | sample RhiMetdeltSRZDD2_FD_75291 | JGI IMG/M metagenome (GOLD analysis project Ga0075428, IMG submission 75291) | Populus rhizosphere microbial communities from Tennessee, USA - Rhizosphere MetaG P. deltoides SRZDD2 | ecosystem: Host-associated > Plants > Roots > Rhizosphere > Soil | place: USA...
GGCGGGTCTGAAGCCGAGCCGCTACGAAGCAAACGTCGTAGAGGCGGGTCTTTAGACCCGCCGGCATATCAGTGCTCCCCCCAGCTTGACAACTTCTGCCTTCGAGCCCCAAGATTCGCCCACTTCATACTCGTAATACCTCGGCGCCGAACCCTGACCCCTTCGTCGATTCGCTCTCATACGTTCATTGCGGGATGAACATTGGAGAGGGAGGAGTCTGCACATGCGTGCACTCGGCAGGATCGCGTTCGTCTTCGGCGTCGTGCTCTCTCTGGCGACCATCGCGCGCGCTCAGACGGCACAGGCATCCATCACCGGGGTCGTCAAGGACACATCGGGCGCAGTGCTTCCTGGTGTAATCGTCGAAGCGTCGAGCCCCGCGCTCATCGAGAAAACGAGGTCGGTCGTCACCGACAGCACAGGCCAATACCGCATTGTCGATCTCCGTCCCGGTGTGTACACCGTGACGTTCACCCTGAGCGGATTCAACACCTTCAAGCGTGAAGGCATTCAGCTCGTCGGGGCGTTTGTCGCGAGCGTCAACGCGGATCTCCGTGTCGGCAATCTGGCCGAGACGATCACCGTTTCTGGTGAATCCCCGCTCGTTGACGTGCAGAGCTCGCGGATCTCGCAGACGATCGACAACGAGACGTTCTCGACCATTCCCATCAGCAGGCAGTACTCCGGACTGACGGCGCTCGTCCCAGCTCTGAACATTCAGGGGCAGGATGTCGGCGGCACCAATCTCGCCAGCTTCAGCGTGTTCCAGGCGCATGGTGGCCGGCGCAATGAAGGGCAGGTGCAGGTCGACGGTTTGAGCATCGGATGGGTGGGCATGGGCGTGTCGAGTTACGTGCCGGAAGTCAGCGTCGCTCAAGAGGTGACGTTCACCGTCAGCGGCGGGTTGGGTGAGTCGCCCACCGGCGGACCGCAGATGAACATCGTGCCCAAGCAGGGCGGCAATTCGTTTTCCGGAGGCCTCTTCACGTCTTACGCCGGTTCAGGCTGGCAGGGGACGAACCTCACCGCCGCCCACGTAGCGAACGGCCTGCGCGTCGCGGCCGAAACGCTGAAGCTGTGGGATGTCAACGGGTCGTTCGGCGGCCCGATTCGTCGTGACAAGCTGTGGTTCTACTGGACCGGTCGGCACCAGGGCACGCGTCAGAGTGTGGCTGGACTCTGGCTCAATAGAAACGCAGGCGATCCGACGAAATGGACATACGACCCAGGTCCCGAGGGCCAGCGTGTCCAGGCCAAAGACGATGGCACGTGGAAGAACTCGAGCATCCGGTTGACGTGGCAGGCGTCGCCACGCAACAAGTTCGGCATTTGGTGGGACGAGCAGGTGAACTGCCAATCGTGCATCAACAGCGGCGCGTCTGGAGGTCCGTCCGCGACGTTTGCCGCCACGTCGCTCTCCCCGGAAGCCGATGGCAAGTTTTACAACCCGATCCGAATGGGGCAGGCGACGTGGACGTCACCAGTCACGAACAAACTGCTGCTCGAAGCCGGATTCGGGCTTGGCCCGCGCGCGCAGTTCGGCGACAAAGAGAGAGATGACACGAACAAGGATCTGGTTCGCGTCAACGAAGCGGCCGGGATCATCCCGAACATCACGTACCGTGGACTGACCTGGGCGCGCAACTACGGCGAGATGTACACGTATCGCGGATCGGCGTCGTACATCACGGGCGCACACAGCCTGAAAGTGGGCGCGCGCCTGCAGTGGGTGAAGGCCGGATTCCGCTCCTATTACAACAATCAGCGCGTGCACTACAACTTCGCCAACAGCGTGCCGACGCAGTTGACGATGTTCGCGGACCACGCGGCCGACAACCCGTTCGAGAACACGTTCACGCAGTTCTTCGCACAGGATCAATGGACCTCCGGGCGGCTGACGCTTCAGGGTGGACTGCGCTTCGAACACATCACGAGCTTCTACCCCGAGGGCCGTCTCACGCCGGACCGGTTCGTCCTCACGGAGCTGGTGTTCCCGGCACAGGATGCTGGTGTCGGTCCGAAGGACATCAACCCGCGTGTCGGCGCGACGTACGACGTGTTCGGCACCGGCAAGACCGCGCTCAAGTTCAGCCTGGGCCGGTATCCGACACCAACCAACGCGTATGAGACGTACGGTCGTCTTCAGCAGCCGATCTTCCGAGTGGCCGCCTCGACCAACCGCAGTTGGAATGACACCACGACATTCCCTGCCGGCGATCCGCGGAACGGAAACTACGTACCCGACTGCGACCTGTTGAACCTGTCGGCCAACGGCGAATGCGGAGCGGCCAATCCGAATTTTGGTCGCGCGGTGTTCGCCACGACCTATGACCCGGAGATCCTCAATGGCTGGAACATCCGCGAGTACAGCTGGGATCTGAACGCCGGCGTGCAGCACGAGATCATGCCGCGCGTGTCCGCCGAGGTCAGCTATGTCCGGCGCAGCTGGGGGAATCAGACCGTCACCGACAATCGCGCGTATGCCGCGAGCGACTATGATCGGTTCAGCCTCACCGCGCCGACGCACCAATCGCTGCCTGATGGCGGCGGCTACCGCGTGACCGGCTTGTACGAATTGAAATCGACACTGCCCTTCGGGCGCGTCGACAACTTCGTCACGTTCGCGAAGAACTACGGCGACTACACCGAGACCTACAACGGCGTGGACGCGACGGTCAGCACGCGCCTCACCAACGGCCTGCATATTCAGGGCGGGATCAGCACTGGTCGCCAGAGGCTCGCGTTCTGCGACATCGCGGCAGCGGTCCCTGAAATGCTGACTACCTTGGGTGTCCGGCTCCCCGAAGCCTACTGCGATCAGCAGACGCCTTTCCTCACCAACATCAAGGGACTGGCCACGTATACGATTCCGAGAATCGACGTGCACGTGGCTGGAACGCTTCAGAGCCGGCCGTTTGTCGGGACGAACTTCCCGTCGATCGCGTCGCAGAGCCTCGCGGCGAACTGGCTCGTGAGCAACGCGCAGATCACCCCTGAGCTCGGACGCGCCCTTTCAGGCAATGCGGCGACGACGTTCGTGAATCTGGTCGAACCGGGCGATCTCTATGGTGACCGGATCAATCAGGTCGATTTCCGCGTCGGGAAGATTCTGCGTTACGGCCGAACGCGGGCCAACATCGGGCTCGACGTCTTCAACCTGTTCAATGCGAGCCCGGTGACCACCTACAACCAGAGCTTCGTTCCTCCACCTGCCAGCAGCCCCTCGTTGCCGGTGGGGTACAACTGGCTGCAGCCGGCCGCGATCATCGGAGCGCGGATCGCGAAGGTGAGCGTGCAGTTGGATTTCTAGTCACGGAGAACCCGAACTATCACGGCGGGTCTAAAAGACCCGCCGCACTGAACGTAGCGATTGGCCTCGTTGCTACTTCTTGGGAGTCAATCGCAACAGGGAATTCCCCGCCAGTACGTACACTGCTCCATCAGGCCCTTGCCGGACCTCGCGGATGCGCTGCTTCAGATCGACCAGCAGCTTCTCCTCGGCCGTCACCCGCTCGCCCTTCAAGACCAGGCGGACGAGATGTTGTCCGGCCATCGCCCCGACGAACAGGTCGCCCTTCCACATCGGGAAGACGTCGCCCGTGTAGAACATCATCCCTGAGGGCGCGATCGACGGCACCCAGTAATAGATCGGCTGCTCGACGCCTTTCATCGACGTGTCGCCGTTGCCGACCAGCACGTTCTTGCGTCCGTTGGTCTGCCGCGCGTCGTACTGGCGGCCGTACGAGACATCGGGCCAGCCGTAGTCGCGCCCCGGGCGAACGATGTTGACCTCGTCGCCACCCTGCGGTCCGTGATCGATCGCCCACAACTCTCCGGTCGCGGGATGGATCGCGGCGCCTTCGGAATCCTTGAAGCCGTGCGCGTAGGTTTCGGGCAGCACCGTCGCGCGAGTCAGCCACGGGTTGTCCTTCGGAATCGTGCCGTCGCGGTTGATGCGGATGATGCGACCCGAGAAGTTGCGCCGGATGTCCGGGTTGTCGGTGAAATCGTGCTCGACGCCGTCGAGATCGGAGTCGTAGAAGCGGAAGCGATCGGCCCCGGTGATGAGCAGCGTGCCGTCGGGCGCGAGCACGATGCGGCGTTCGACCCCGCCGTCGATGAGCACCTCGACGTCCTCGAGCGTGGTGTTATCGCGGCTGAGACGGGCGCGCGCCACCCGCTCGGTGCCAACATCCATCGTTCGCCGCTCGGCGAACGGCCGCGTCCACACCTTCTCGTAGAAGAACTCGTTCGGCCAGATCGCCGCCGGCTCGCCGCGGGGCGGTGCGAAGTAGGTGAAGTAGAGCAGCCGGTTCTCCGCGAAAGCCGGATCGAGCAGGACGTCGTGCAGCCCCTGGGCCGCGACCACCTTGACCGGCGGCACGCCTGCGATCGGCTTCGAGACGACGCCGTCGCGCCGGACCGTGCGCATCGTCCCGGTGCCTTCGGTGATCAGGAAGTTGCCGTCGGGCAGAAACGCGATCGCCCACGGGCCATTCAGGCGCGTCGTGATCGTCTCGACGTTCAGCGCGGGCGACGGCGTCGAGGGGGCCGGCTGATCGGTCTGCCCGGTGAACGCCGGTTTGGGCTCGGGCGATTGAGCACGCAGCGTGATGACAAGGCTCGTGACGAGTGCCGCGATGAGGAGGCGTCTGGTCATAGGCGAAAGGTCCGGCTGAAGCCGGAAATGGGAAATGGGGTCGGGAGTCATTTTACGTTTCACGAAAAATGACTCCCGACCCCATTTCAGTTCTGTCGGTTGAAGCGGTGGACGCGGCCGAAGGCGCTGAACTCGGACACGAACAGATCGCCGCGCGCGTTGAGCGCCACGCCGTGCGGTGACAGGACGAACCCCGATCGCCACTGCTCGGGCGGGATCTTGTTGGTGCCGATCCCCTGCTCGGTATTCGCTCCGATGCGCGTGACCGCGGCGCCGGACTTGTCGAGCACCGTCACGCGTCCGCTCAACTCGCCGACGATCGCGTTCTCACCGTCGATGACGATCGCCGCAGGCAGCAGCAGGTCCTTGGCGACGACACCGAGGAACGCGCCGTCGAGCGCGAGGTGCACCACGCGGTTGTTGGCTCGGTCGCAGGCGATGATCCGCGCCGGCTGAAAGCGCGTGTCGATCGCGAGCTTGTGCAGCGTGTTGAAGCTGTAGGGCGGCTGCTTCCCGCCGAACGACGCCAGGTACTTGCCGCTCTTGTCGAAGCGATGGATGTAATCGCTGGCGTAGCCGTCGGTGACGTAGATGTCGCCATTCGGCGCGACGTCGAGGCCGGTCAGCAGCAGGGCCAGCCGATTGCTGCGCGCGTTGCGAATCTTGTACTGGTCGGGAATCGATGACGAGCCGATCGTCATCACGATCGCGCCGTCGAGCGTCATCTTGACGATCGTCTGGCCGCGCAGCGTGGCGCCGTAGATGAACTCGCCGTCGGCGTCCTTGCGGATGACGAATCCGTGGAAATCACTCGGCGCGCCGTTGACGTTGCGGAGGAACTTGCCCTCGGGGCTGTAGACCTGCAGTCCGGCGGCGGGGTCCTGCACGCTGACGTAGACGTCACCGGTGGAACTGACAGCCACATCGCCGTGCTGATTGCCCAGTTGCGTCCGGCCTTCCGGCAGCTTCAGCCAGTCTGCGACGGTCGTATAGGTGTTGGCGGCGCGAGGAACGGCGAGCAGCACGAGCAGCGCTGCCGCGGTGAGGAAGGCGTGCGTCATGGTGGGCGGATTATACCGCCCCGATCCTACGGCGTCCGTTCCATCCCCTTCGCTTTGATCACGGCGTCGTTGGCCTTCGACATGAGAAACGCGACGAAGTCGCGCGCGGCCGATCCGGGCGATTTCGCGTTCACACCGGCGGCCATCACGATGAAGGTCTGCACGTCTGCCGGGAACATGCCGCCAAGCTGCGCACCCTTGACCGGCAGGATTTCGCTGACCGGCAGGATGGCGATGTCAGCAGCGCCGCTGGTGACGTTGGCGTTCACCTCCTCGCCGTTGGCGGCCGGCTTCGTCTTGATCGTGTCGGCGATCCCGAGCTTTTTCGCGGTGGCGAGAAACGCCACGCCGCTCGCGCCCGCCGGGACGAGCGTCACCGCCTTCGCACCGACGAGCGTCTTCTTGAACGCGTCGACGGTGCTGACATCCGGCTTCCGCGCGCCCGCGGGAATCATCAGCCCGAGTCCGGTGCGCGCGACCACCGTCTTTGACGCGGCGGCGATGGCTCCTTTGGCGATCAGCTCGTCGATCAGCGCCGGCGTGAGAATCGCGACGTCGAAGCGCTCGCCCCCTTCAATCTTGGCTTTCTGCGCGCTCGCAAGGTCGAAGACCGCGGTGACCTTGTGCTTCGTCGTCTTCTCGAACTGCGGGGCCAGTTCCTCGACGACGGCTTTGATGCCCACAGAGGAGAGCACGCGGATCTCGTCAGCTGACGCGATGCCAGCCGATAGAACCGCTGCCGTGAACGAAATCGCTGCGAACATTGGTCGGGTCATAGCGCCGAGACGATAGCATCCTCAGGCGCCGCAGTCTATGACCTGGGGCGCCAACATGACCTGCTGCGCCGATGGCTGTTCGACAAACCGCAGCAACGGAACGGAGGAAGACGGAGAAACGGTTGAACAGGAGAAACGGAGCAACGGAGATCAGAGGGAGCACATCGCTTCGAGCCACCAGTGCCCCACCCGCTCTGAAAGTCGCTCGCAGTATGGCTGCTCTGTCTGACCTCCGTTTCCCCGTTCCTCCTGTTAAGCCGTTCCTCCGTAAGCTCCGTTATCTGACGGGCATCGAGGCGGGCCTTTAGACCCGCCGAGAACAGCGTAGACTTGCACCCGGCTAAAGGAGAGGTGCGATGCGGAGATCGATGATCGGGGGAGCGCTGGCGCTGGGCGCGGCATTGCTGATGCCGCCTGGCGTGCTCGAGGGGCAATGTGTGGATCACTCGAAGGATCCCGCCGGCTGTCAGCCGAGCACGTTCGATACGCCGATGGCGCTGATGCCGTCGGTGCGCGTGAACCGGCAGGGGAACATCGATCCGTTCTCGTCGGAAGCGGACGCCAAGGCCGGCGCTTTTGCGGTCGAGCAGAAGCTGCACCTGTTCCGCAACTTCGAACATCTGCACTGGGTGCTCACGGTGCCGTCGGAGAAAGATCCCGCCACCGGCGCGTGGCGCGGCGGCGACCTCGACGGCCTCGGCGACGGCCGCGGGCTTGGCATCGCCGGCAACTGCATCTTCGTCGGTCACGCCAACGGCGCCGGCGTGCGTCACGCCGTCAACATCTTCAAGATTCAGCCGAATCCCGAGAAGCAGCCGCCGGTGCAGGTCGGCGAGATCCCGGCAATGTCGGAAGGCAACCAGGGCTTCGACGATCGCGAGCTGCGTTCGCTCGTCTACCGCACGAAGAGCGGCGAAGACCGCTATCTCCTCGTGCGCAACGCCGGTACGAACACGATCGGGCGGCTGGAGACGTACCGCATCGACATGAACACGTGTCTGCCGACGTTCAAGAGCGAGACGGTCGACTTCCATTCGCAGTCGCACGAGTTCTTTCTGTGGCACGACCCGGCCAATTCGAATCGCATCCTCGTCTACGTGACGAACTGGACCGGCGGGCTTCCCGATCCCGACAACCCAGGTCTCAAGGTCCCCGATGCGATCGTGTTGGCGGTGACCGACGAGGAGACGGGCGACATCCTCGCCAAGCCGCGATTCGTCGCCGGGTTCACGCTGCAGGAGGTCGGTGGTCCGCCGATCGACGAGCGTCCCGATGCGACCGGGCTCTTCTCGGACGGCCGCTTCCTCGACTTCAGCGAGTCGAAAAACGGCTTGGGACAGGCCGGCAACTTCCAGAACCGCGAGCAGAACCGGCTGCACTCGTTGTCGGTCACCACCGACGGTGAACGGGTCTACGTTGCCGGTACTACCGCGGGGTTCTACGTCCTCAACTCGGAGGCGATCGCGCACACCACCAACGCGCGTCTGGCGGCGGGGACCGCCGGCTGCAATCAGCGCTCGACCATCGTGTCGGTCAACGGTGCCATCGACGCGTCGAAGCTGCCGCTGCTGGCCAACGACTGCCTGCGCATGGTGGTGAACGATGATCCGGGCCTCAAGGCTTTCCTCGCGTCGAACGCGTCGAACGAAACCAAAATCAATCGCTACTTGGTGCTGCTGACGCGCTCGCGATTCGACGTCTATCCTCCCGTCAACGCGCAGCCGACCGGAACGCACAGTGCGGTGTTCGTCCCCGACCGGCCGGCGCGCGTGCGCGGCAACACCAAAGGGCGGCCGGCGTTCGTGTGGCTCTCGGATGAGAACGGCGGTTGTCCGTTGAACTACGCGCGGATGGTGTCGGTCGAATCCGAGATCACGCCGATCATGGTCGGTGCGTTTGCAATCCCCGACAACCAGATCGAAGAGTGCCTGACGCAGGCGACGACCGAGCCCAACGGGCAGCCGCGGCGGCGGAACCCGCAGCAGAACCACAACCCGACGGTGTTCAAGAACCTCGTTTTTACGACCTGGTACTCGCACGGCCTTCGCGCGATCGACATCTCGAATCCCTACACGCCCCGCGAAGTGGGATACGCGCTCACCGTTCCACAGGGAGTCGCGCGCACCTACCCGGTGTTCAAGGACGGATTGATTTACTGGGTCGACAACGACACCGGCCTGCACGTCGCGCGGTACACGGGGCCGCGCCGCGACGAACTGCCGGGGCCCGGTTCGGGCACGTACGAGGGGAATGCGACGAGCCCGCATCGCTGAAGACGAAAGCGGAGGTTCGCGGAGGCACCTTGGTGAAGCGTTTGTTTGACTCGTAGCGCTCCTCAGCCGGGTGGGCGCCGGCCCTTGGGGCCGGCCGCGCGACGCGCGGGATGGATCGAGAGGCAGCCACGATCACGAACGCCTCAGTGCCCAAGTGGCGCTCGTGATCGTCGTTGCCTCTCGATCCATCCGTCCACCCGGCACTCAGTCGTTGCGAGGCCGATCGGTCCGATCTCCGTTTTCCCCGTTCCTCCGTGTTGAAAAGACTCCGTTATCTCCGTCACCTCCGTTCCCCGGCATTCGGTTACGCTACGTCTGATGATCGCGCCCGCGCCCAGGACGCGTCGGACAGCACTCGCGGCCGGAGCCGTGCTGGCGTTTCTGGCGAGCCTGCTCGTCAGCGCTCAACTGAACCCGACCTCCGATCTCGAGACCACCGCGTTCGTCTGCCCGATGCATCCCGACTACACGCTCGATATCGCTGGCACGTGCCCGCGGTGCGGCATGGCGCTCGTGAAGGCGACGCCGTACGACGTCCGCGACTACGGCTTCGAGTTCTCCACGTTGCCGGCGCTGGTGCAGCCGGGCCGGCCGTCGCGCTGGCGGTTCAAGGTGCTTCATCCCGGCACCGGCCAGCAGGTGACGAAGTTCGAACCGGTGCACGAACGCCAGTACCACTTGTTCGTCATCAGCCAGGATATGGAGCACTTCCAGCACATTCACCCCGAGCAGCAGGCCGACGGCACCTGGACGATCGACGTCACGCTGCCGAAGGCGGGCTCCTACAAGGTGCTGTCTGACTTCCTGCCGAGCGGCGGGGCGACGCAGTTGATCGCGCGGCCGCTCGTGACCGCAGGCGACGCCGGTGATCTCGCCATGGACGGCGGGTCACTCGTGCCGGACGTGAACCCCCGCAAGACGATCGACGACATCACCGCGACGGTCGCATACGATCCGCCGACATTCGTCGCGGGACTCTACGGTCACCTGATCTTCAATCTCACCGATACCAGGACCGGACGTCCGATCACGGACTTACAGACCTATCTCGGCGCGTTCGGCCACACGCTCATCATGAGCGAAGACATGCTCGATTACGTCCACACGCATCCGCTCGACATCCTCGCGAGCGGCGATGACGACAGCATGCCCCAGTTCGTGATCCCGCCGGGTGCCGACCTCGAGAAGATTCGAGGCGGGCCGCAGGTGATCTTCGACGGCTTGATGCCGAAGCCGGGCCGATATCGCGCGTGGACGCAGTTCAGGCGCAACGACAGGCTCTACACCTTCACCTCGACGTTCACGGTGGCTCCAGCGCCATGAAGACGACGTGCAGCGCCGTCGTGATCGCGGGCCTGGCCATCGGATGGATCCTGTCGCCACGCGTGGCGCTGTCGCATGGATCGGTGACGACGACGGTGCTGTTCGATCGGGAAATCGTTCGCATCTTGGGCAGCCATTGCGTCTCGTGTCACATGGATGGTGGACTGGCGTTCCCGCTCTCGACATACGAGCAGACGTGGGTGCGCGGGCGCTCGATCAGGACGGCGATTCTGCGCCACCACATGCCGCCGTGGCCGGCGGTGCCCGGCTATGGTGAGTTCGTCAACGACAACCGCTTGACGCTTCGCGAAACGCAGTTCTTCGTGGCCTGGGTCGAAGGGCTGGGGCCGCGCAACGGTGGCACGGTGTTTCTCAACGTCAACGATCCCGGTGCGGCGGCGCGGCAGGACGTTCGCGCAACGGCGCACGTCGGGCACTGGCAGGCAGGTGAGCCGGACCTGGTGCGATCGCTCGAGGCCAGCCGCGTCGAGACGCAACGCGGCGATTTCGTCCGGCGGACGATCGTCGACCTTCAGCTCACGTCCGAGCGTCGTCTCACCGCCCTCGAGTACCTGCCGGGCGACCGGCGCGTCGTCCGCGCCGCGGTCTTCAGCGTGGAGTCGACAGGGCAGTGGCTCGGGAGTTGGACACCGTGGTACGGCCAAACGAAGCTGCCTGACGGTGTGGCCATCCGTCTTCGACCTGGCTCGCGGCTCGTCGCCGACATCTCCTACCGCAGCGCGGCCGAACCCGTCGCCGACCGTGGCGAGATCGGTCTGCACTTTGCGGACGGGCAGACGGGCGTGGCGTCGCCCGACCTCGTGCTGCAGCCGTCGCCCGACGCGCGCGGCACCCTTCGCGCCAGCGCGCCGATCGCCTCGGACACGCGCGTGTGGGCGCTGCGCCCCGACATCGATGGCGACGCCGCCAGCCTCGAGGTCACCGCCCGTCGTCCCGACGGCGGTACGGACATTCTGCTGTATGCGAGAGACGTCTCCGCCGAGTGGCCGACGCCGTTCATCTTGAAGACGCCGCTGCTCGTGCGTCGCGGCACACAGCTTTCATTCGTCGCTCGCTCGAGGGATGGAGCGCCTCCACGCAATGCGCGAATGATCGTCGCTCGCTACTAGCAACGGAGTTCACGGAGAAACGGTTTAACAGGAGAAACGGAGTAACGGAGGTCAGACAAAGCAAACTGCTTCGCGACATGCTGAGTGCGGGTAGGCTGCCGGCCGAAGGCCGGCGCGCGCTCGCGCGCGTACGCCCACCCGCAGAGGAATGATTCGCAGCGGGTTGCTCTTTCCGATCTCCGTTGCTCTGTTTCTCCTGTTAATCCGTTTCCTCCGTGACCTCCGTTATCGGGTACTGGTGGACAAGGAGAAGCCGATGCTGAGAATCGCTGCTGCTGGATTAGTGCTGATCGCGACCGCTGTGCCCGCTGCCGCGCAGTCATGGCAGCCGCCTGCTGACAGTCAGCGGTGTCCATCGAAGTGGGGCAAAGGTGATCAGCGCGGCGCCGGCAATCACATGAAGCCGGAGACGGTGCTCCGCG
>Ga0075428_100008138_pt1 | contig 11640 bp, 6 predicted proteins | sample RhiMetdeltSRZDD2_FD_75291 | JGI IMG/M metagenome (GOLD analysis project Ga0075428, IMG submission 75291) | Populus rhizosphere microbial communities from Tennessee, USA - Rhizosphere MetaG P. deltoides SRZDD2 | ecosystem: Host-associated > Plants > Roots > Rhizosphere > Soil | place: USA...
GTGTCTTCCGGAAGATCCACATAATAGATGTGGGTGTCCTGCCGGCAGCGATGGGTGATGTCGTACCAAGTGAGCCCCGTGCGCCGCCAGCCGAGGATGATATCCAGCCTCACCCCGGAGACCCGCGCCAGATCGAGCGCCACCACCATGTCGGGCTCGCTCATCCATTCCCTGCAACCGACGATGACTTCCTCGTCGGCGTGGTAATAGTCGTTGTAGAGGAACCCGAACTCGAAGCCCGAGGACCCGATGTGGACCCCCACGCTGGTCTCGGCCCTTGCGGATTGCGGCACCGCGGCGCAGGCGACGAGCCCGGCCAACAGGCAAGCGAGCGGTGCCCTGGAGCCGTTGGAGAAACGCACGGCAACCTCCTAGAAAAGTCGGATGTAGGTCGGGGGTCGCCACTGCAAGGGCTGGTCCGGGAATGGGGAGTGCTCTAGAAAGCGAGCCTCGTCATGATCTTGTCGCCCGACCTGCCGGTAGCGATCAACCCCAGATGGAAGAGATCGACGACGACCTGCACGTTCGGCCCACGGTAGATTTGCCGCCAGGCCCGCTCCATCCCTGCAGACCAGCGAATGTCATCGAAGACGACAAGGCACCCCTCGGCGAGGTGTGGCTCCATGGCCGCGAAGTAGCGCAGCGTCGCCTGTTCGTCGTGATGCCCGTCGATGTAGGCGTACTGGAGAGGGCCCGACGCTTCCAGGACACGGTCGAGCGCGGCGTCGAAGGGGCCTTCGACCACGCTCACGTTGCGAAACCCCAGTGCTTCGAGATTCTGTCTCGCGCGGGAAGCGAGCGAGGGTGAACCCTCCAGCGTCACCAGCACACTGGAGCTGCGGACCTGCAGTCCTGCGGCCTGATAGGCGGCGGAGATCCCGAGGCAGGTGCCGAGCTCCACCGCGGCGGCAGGCTCGAACTCTTCGACCAGCTTCATGAGGAGCGAGCCCCACTTCCGACTCTTGGAGGCTCGGCAGACTTCCCGGACCGTCTTCTGCCATGAAACGCCCCGGGTCATCTGCTCTGCCGTGCGCGGCGCGTGCGGCGAGCCGGCGCCGTAGTCGATTCCCGACAGCACCGCGTCGTCCTCGAGCAACCGCGAGCGGAGCGCCTCAATGCGTTCCACGCAGGCTCGTTCGGCTGCGGAGAGCGAACCCTCGAGCGTGGCCTTGATTGCCCGGGCGATCCGGGCCCCGAGCGGATGCGTCGAGAGGCGGGCCAGCCGGCCGGCACTCCGGAATCGACCCTCGAGCTTCCACCGGGCCGTGCGAATCCCTGCAGTCACGAGCGCGGTCATTCTCGCTTCCTTCGTGGAGTGAGGTTCCGGCTCTCGTGTCGCATGCCTCGGGCCATGATGGTTCGGAAGGCGGCGCTTTCGAGCGTCGCCGAGGCAACAGCCGAAGCGACTCAGGTGTCAGGACAGAGCAGGTGCTGCAGGATCGGAGGTGCTCTCGCCCCCTACCCGCTCACGACGTGGCCACGGCCCGCCCGAGCGCCGGGGCTTCGGCGCCGGCGGGAGTCTCGACCGCCCCCCGGGCCTGGAAGCTGTGCACCTTGGTGAAGCGGGCGAGGAGCACGTAGACCACCGGCACCACGAGGAGGGTGAGGAAAGTGGAGAAGAACAGGCCGCCGACGACGGCGATGCCGAGCGGCCGGCGCGACTCGGCGCCCGCGCCCAGGCCGATGGCGATGGGGAGCACGCCGAAGATGGTGGTGAAGCTGGTCATGAGAATGGGGCGCAGGCGGATCTTGGAGGCCGTGATCACGGCCTCGTGCAGCTCCAGCCCACGGGCCCGCAGCTGGTTGCAATACTCCACGATGAGGATGGCGTTCTTGGTCACCAGCCCGACCAGCATGATGAGGCCGATCTGTGAATAGATGTTGAGGCTCTGCCGGAAGACGAAGAGCGTCACCAGCGCCCCGACCACCGCGAGGGGCACAGAGAGCAGGATCGTGAACGGGTGCACGAAGCTCTCGAACTGCGCCGCCAGCACCAGGAAGATGAAGACCACGGCGAAGACGAAGGTGAAGTACAGCTTGCCGCTCGACTCGCGGAACTCCCGCGACTGCCCGGCCAGGTCACGCTTGATCCCCTGCGGCAGGGTGTTCGCAGCGATGCGGTCCAGATCGGTGAGGGCCTGGCCCAGGCTGACGCCAGGCGCCAGGTTGGCGGTCAACGTGGCCGAGCGCAGGCGGTTGAAGTGGTTGAGCTCCTTCGGCGTCACCGACTCGTGCACCTGCACCACGTTGGCGAGCTGCACCAATCCGCCGCTGCTGCGGAGATAGATGCCCTCGATGGCCTCGGGTCGCGAGCGCTGCGCCGGCCGCATCTGGGCGATGACGTCGTACTGCTTGGAGCCGCGCTTGAAGTCCGTCACCACGCGGCCGCCGAGGAAGGTCTCGAGCGTCGTGCCGATGTCGTTCACCGAGACCCCGAGCTGCGCCGCCCGGTCCCGGTCGATGCGGATGTCGAGCTGCGGTTTGTTGAGGCGCAGGTCGCTGTCCAGGTTGATCAGGTAGCCGAGCTTGTTCGCCTCCCCCATCATGGCGCGCACCGCACCTTGCAGGTCCTCGTAGGTGTCCCCCTGCAGCACGTACTCCACCTGGGAAGAAGAGAAACGCCCGCCCAGGCTCGGCGGGTTGATGAGGAAGGCGAGCACGCCAGGGATGGAGAGCATCTGCGGGAAGAGCTGCTGCACCAGCTCTTGCTGCGACTTGTCGCGCTCCGCTCGGGGCTTGAGGCGGAGGAAGACGAAGCCGTTGGTCACGCTCCCGGGGCCGCCGAAGCCGAGACCGGTGGCCGTGAAGAGCCCGTCGCGTTCGGGGAGCGGCAGCAGCATGGACTCCACCTGGCGCATGTAGCGGTCGGTGTAGTCCAGCGTCGCACCTTCGGGAGCGATGACGATGCCGAAGGCGATGTTGCGGTCCTCCACCGGGACGAACTCCCGCGGCATGAGCCGGAAGATCCAGAGGGCGCCGCCCACGACCAGCACCGCGAGCACCACGACGCCGGCGCGCCAGTGCAGGGCGCCGGCAAGGATCCGCTCGTAGCGGTTGTGCAGGAAGGCGAAGAAGGCGTCGAAGCTCCGGGTGACCCAGTTGGTGCTGCCGCCGTAGAGCGGCTTCAGCAGTCGCGAGCACAACATGGGGGAGAGCGTCAGAGCTACGAAGCCCGAGATCGCCACGGACACCGCCACGCAGAGGCCGAACTCCTTGAACAGCCGGCCCACGTTGCCGGTGAGGAAGGCCACGGGCACGAACACCGCGACCAGGGCGATGGTGGTGGCCAGAACCGCGAAGCCGATCTCCTTGGAGCCGTCGAAGGCCGCCTGCCGCCGCGGCTTCCCCATCTCCATGTGGCGGTAGATGTTCTCGAGCACGACGATGGCATCGTCCACCACGAGACCGATGGCGAGGACGAGGGCGAGCAAGGTCAGAATATTGATGGTGAAGCCCAGGAAGTAGGCCACCGCGAAGGTGCCGATGATGGAGGTCGGGATCGCCACCGCCGGGATCATGGTGGCGCGGAAGCTCTTGAGGAAAGCCAGGATCACCAGCAGCACCAGCCCGGTGCCGAGAAGCAGGGTCTGCCATACCTCATCGAGGGACTGCTGGATGAAGGTGGACGAATCGTAGGCCACGTCGAGCTTCATGCCCTCGGGCAGGAGGGCCGCGAGCGCCGGCAAGTGCGCCCGCACCTCGGTGGCGACTTCCAAGGTGCTCGCTTTGGACTGCTTGGCAATGCCGAGACCGATGGCGGGCTGGCCGTTGTAGCGGGCTTCGGTGCGGTAGTCCTCGGCACCGAGGGTGACGTCGGCGATGTCGCCGAGACGCACGATCTGCTGGCCGTGCTCGGCAACGATGAGGGCAGCGAACTCGGCAGGGGTGGCCACCTCGCCCCGGGTGCGGACGTTGAACTCGCGCTGGTTGCCCTCGACGCGGCCGCCGGGGATCTCGGCGTTCTCGGCGCGGATGGCGCTCTCCACGTCCTGCACCGTGAGACCGTGGGCGGCCAGGCGCTGCGGGTCGAGCCAGACCCGCATGGCGTAACGGCGCTCGCCGCCGATGAAAACGGAGCCCACGCCGGGAAAGCGCTGGATGCGCTCCTTGAGCAGCAGATCGGCGAACTCCGAGAGCTCCAGCGCCGAATGCTTCGTGCTCGACAGCGCCAGCCACACGATCGGCTGGGCGTCCACGTCCACCTTGGAGACGATGGGGTCGTCCGCCTCGCGGGGCAGGGTGCCGCGGACGCGGGCGACCCGATCGCGGACGTCGTTGGTGGCCTCGTTGTGATCCCGGCCCTGCTCGAACTCGACGGTGATCACCGCGCCCTGCTCGCGGCTCGACGATGTGATCGTCTTCACGCCTTCCAGCGTGGAGAGCTGCTCCTCGATGATCTCGGTGATCTCGGTTTCCACCACGCTCGGGCTGGCGCCGCGGTAGAAGGCCGCGATCGACACGATGGGTGGATCGATGTCGGGATACTCGCGCACGGGCAGGCGCAGGAGGGCGATGATCCCGAGGAGCAGGATGGCGAGACTCATGACCGTGGCGAAGACGGGACGCTCGATGGACAAGTCGCTCAGCTTCATGGAGACCCCTTGCTGGCGGCCTCGCTACCGGGAACGGCGCCGAGAGGCATGGTCTTCGCCCCTTCGAAGAGCTTCTGGTGCCCGGCGCGCACCACCTGCATCCCGGGCTGGAGGCCGGAGATCACCTCGACCACGTCGGCGAGTCGCGTGCCGAGCGTCACCGCCACCCGCGTCACGGTGCTATCCGGTTTCACCGCGTACACCAGGGCCTGATCGCCTTCGACGAACACTGCTTCGGCGGGCACGGTGAGCGCCTGGGGGCGCTCCGCCAGCACCGCGGCGACATCGGCCGACATGCCGGGACGGAACTTGGCGCCCGGGTTGGCGACGCGGGCGATGATACGGACGCTCCGCATGCCCGGATCGAGGGCGGGGTCGACGACGTCGATGCGACCCTCGAGCACGTAGCCCGGATAGGCGGTGGTGCTGACGTGGACGGGGACTCCCCGTTGCAGCACCGGGACCAGGCGTTCCGGGGCCCAGAAAGTGACCTTGATCTCGTCGAGGCGCGAGAGATCGGTGATCGTCTGGCCGGCGCGGAGGAAAGCGCCGGGGCTCACGCGCCGCGATCCGACGAGGCCGGCGAAGGGGGCGACGATGCGCGTCTTCTCCAGCCGCGCCTGCGCCAGCGCCAGGTTAGCTTCCGCCACCTTGAGTCCCGCCGAAGCATCATCCAGATCCTGCGGCGCGCCGGCGCCCTGCCCCACCACTTCCTGGACGCGGTCGTGGGTGACGCGGGCCTGGTCGCGCAGCGCCTCGGTACGGGCCACCTCGGCTTTCAGCGTCGCGTCGTCGAGCTGCACCAAGAGATCGCCAGCGGCGACGGCGCCACCCTCCTGGAACGGCAGTTTCTCCACGATGGCGTCGATCTCGGCCACCACCTCGATGGCATCGATGGCCTCGATGCTGCCCACGGCCTCGAAGCGATCGGCGATCGGGCCTTGCACCACCGCGGCGGTCTCGACGGGCATCGGCGGGGGCGCGAAGTGGCCCTGCTGCTGCTTCGAACAGCCGATGACGAGAACGACGAGACCAGCCAGGAACCCACGCTGCACAGCACTCAAGGGCTGCAACCTTTCGAAGCTCGGCGTCGCGGGCGAATCTCGCCGCACGGCGACGATCGTGTTCCGCCTCACGGCGGCGGGAACGTTCCCGCCGTCAACAGGCGCAGCTCGGCGGCGGCCTTCGCCGCGCGCACGAGGGCTTCCGAGTAGCGCTGCTGCGCCGTCGCCACGTCGGCGGCGAGGCGCACGAGCTCGAAGGCCGTGGTACGGCCGCTCTCGTACTCCAGGATACCGATTCGGGTCTGCTCGATGGCGGCCTCCACGCCGGTCCGGGCCGCCTGCACCCGGCGCGGGGCGTTCGACAGCTCGCGATGCCGGTTGCGCACATCTTCCTCCAGGCCGCGGCGCACCGCGGTGAGCTGGTTCTCGGCGCGCTCCGCCTCGGCACGCAGCCGGTCGCGCTCGCCCCGACCCTCCCGGAGACCGAGGGGAACGCTGAGGCGCAATCCCAGTGTCCAGGTGGGGAAATCCCGCGAGAAGACCTGGCTCCAGGCCTCGCCGGCGTCGCCACGGACCGTAGCCGAGAGCGTGTCGACGGAGCCCGGGAAGACCACGGGATGTGGCGTCCCGGCGAGACCGTTGCCCCCGAGCGAGCCCACGAGCTGCAAATCGGGCAAGGCGTCCCAGCGCGCCCCTCGCTCCAGCGCCCGGACCGACTCGATGCGCCGCTCCACCACCTGCAGGTCGTGATTGTGGCTGAGGGCGAGCTGCACCACCGAATCCACCGTCGCCTCGGCGAAGGCGAGAGGTGGGCCTTGGGTAGGACGGAAGCGGCTCATCCCTGGTTCCGGGCGCCGGCCCATCAAGGTGGCGAGCCGGTCGGAAACCGCACCGAGCCGTTCCTCGCGATCGAGGACGGCCTGCTCCTCCTGGGCCAGGAACACCTGGGCGTTGGCCACGTCGTCGGGCCCTACGAGACCGCTCCGGGCCCGCACGCGGGTGTCCTCCAGGAGTCGCGCGCCGCGGTCGCGGATGAGACGCTCCACCGCCACGTCGCGCTCGGCGGCGTAGAGATCCCAGTAAAACTGCTCCACCGTGGAGCGCACGGCGAGCACGGTGCTCTCGTACTGTGATTGCGCCGCTTCTAGGTCCCGCTCCGCCGCCGAGAGCTCCGCCCGCGCCGAGGGGCCGAACCCTTTGAGCAATGGCTGCGTGAGGGAAAGTCTTCCCTCCGCCACGTATTTCGGGATCAGCGTCTCGAAGCCCGAGTTCGTGTCCAGCCGGCGGCTGTCCACTGCGGCTTCGATCTCCGTGCCGGTGGACCCGAAGCGCTTCCGCGCCCCGACCGAGGTAGCACGTTCGTTGGTCTCGAGGACCTGCGCGCCGGCCAAGGGAGACGACGCGGGTATCTCCTGATCGTCCACGTCGTAGCGGGCGAAGACCTCGGGATCGAAGGGGCCCTTCTCGCGGCGCACCACGCCCTGGGCGGCGCGGAGAACTGCCTCGGCCTCGACGATGGCCGTGTCCTGCTCGAGGGCGGCCTGCACCGCCTCTTCGAGGGCGAGAGCGGTGCCGGGGATCTTGGCGATCTCCGCGGCGAGGGCGCTGTCCGGGTTGGCACCGAGGGGCAAGCGCAACGGTGCAGGCGAGGGTGCTGGCGCGGGCGCCTGCGCCACACCCGGCCTTGCCAGCGCGGCAGCCAGCGCCACGGCGACGGCCGCGGCCGCGACGAATCCCTGGAGCCCGCGCGACGAGCGCGCGCTGCGAGCCGAGCCCATGCATTCCCTCCGGAAGCCGTGCAGTCGGGGACGCAAGCGTAGTCAATGGGCCGGGGGCGAATCAACCCGGCCCGGGGTGAGCCTTGAGTGAGTCTCCGGGGAGGTTTCCGGTGCAGATCCGGTGCGTCTCCAAGGAGACAAAACGGAGACAGGTGGAGGTGATGCGGAGCGCCTTCGGCGTACAGCGTTGCTGGCTCAGTCGGCGGCGTCGGGGCGCAGGCCGAACTCGCGCATCTTGCGATAGAGGTTCGGCCGCTGCATGCCCAGCTTCTCGGCGGCGCGGCTGATGTTGCCGGTGGATTCCCCGAGGGCCCGCTTCACCAGGTCGCGTTCGAGCTTCTCCTTCGCTTCCCGGAGCGACAGGCCCTGGGTGTATTGCTCGAACCACTCCTCCGTCGCCGCCTGGGCGGCGAAGGCCGGCAGGTGCAGGTGTTCCGGGCGCAGCTCGCCGCCTTCGCAGAAGAGCAGCGCCTGGGTCATGACGTTCTCCAGCTCGCGGACGTTGCGCGGCCAGGCGTACTCCTGCAACCGCCGCAGCGCTGCTTCCGAGATCTTCGGGCAGTCGCGCTCGGCGTCGCGGCAGAACTTGTCGAGGAAATGGTCCACCAGGAGCGGGATGTCCTCGCGCCGCTCCCGGAGCGGCGGCAGGGTGAGGGTGATCACCTCGAGCCGGGCGTAGAGGTCCTCGCGGAAGCGACCTTCCTCCACCAGCGACAGCAGGTCGTGGTTGGTGGCGGCGACGATGCGCACGTTGGTGTTGCGCGGCGTGTTCTCGCCGATGCGCTTGTACTCCTTCTGTTCGATGGCGCGCAGCAACTTCGGCTGCGTCTCCAGGGGCAGATCACCGATCTCGTCCAGGAAGAGCGTGCTGCCGTGGGCTTCCTCGAACAGGCCCTTGCGATCCTCCGTGGCGCCGGTGAACGAGCCCTTGCGGTGGCCGAAGAGCTCGCTCTCGATGAGCTGGTGCGAGAGCGCGGTGCAGTTCACCGTGAACAGCGGTCGCTCGCGCCGCGGGCTGTTGTAGTGGATGGCCCGGGCCACGAGTTCCTTGCCCGTGCCGCTCTCGCCGCGCACGAGAACGGTGTGGATCCGCGGCGCCACCAGCACGATGCGGTTGAAGAGGTCGCGCATCTTCGAGCTGTTCCCCACCATGCGGGAGGGCCCGTAGCGATGCTGCAGCTGGCTGCGGAGCAGCAGGTTCTCGTTGGCGAGACGGCGGTTCTCGCGCCGCAGGTTGCGCCCCTCGAGAGCGCGCTCCAGCCGCACCCGCAGCTCCTCCAGCGACGCTCCCTTGATGATGTACTCGGCGGCACCGGCGCGCATGGCCTCGACGGCGTTCTCCACCGAAGCGAAGCCGGTGATGGCGAGCACCGCCGCGTCCGGGTCGGCGGCACGGGCATCCTGGATCACCGCGAGGCCGTGCTCTTGCTTGCTCGGGGCGCCTGCGGCCGGCGGCAGCTCCATGTCCACGATCACCAGATCGAAGGCCTGCTCCGCCAGACGTTCCCGCGCCTCGGCGACGGTGGTGGCCTCGTGCACCTCGTGGCCGAGACGCTCCAGCGTCATCAGCATGGCCTCGCGATGGGTGCGGTTGTCGTCCACCACGAGCGTGCGCACCCTGGTTTCGGTTTCGATCACGCCGTTTCCTCCACTGGCTCCCCCGCCGGCAGGCTGACGGTGAAGCGCGTGCCGCCTTGGGGGCCGCAGCTGAACGAGAGCCGCCCGCCGTGGCTCTCGACGATCTTCTTGGCGATGGGTAGACCGAGGCCGGTGCCGCTGTCGGGCTTGGTGGTGAAGAAGAGCGAGAACACCTGCTCCTGGTTCTCCGGCGCGATGCCGGGTCCATTGTCCTCGATGTGCACCCGATAGACGCCGGACTGGTTGCCGTTGCCGCAGTGTGCCCGCTCCACCTGGATCGCCACGCGCCCGCCTTCCGGGGCGGCGTCGATGGCGTTGTTGATCAGGTTCTGGAACGCCTCGCGCAGCTGGCGCCGGTCCGCCCGGAGCGGCGGCAGCGGGCGCTCGCACTCCAGGACGACGCGGATGTGCTTCTGCCCCAGGCGCTGGTGCGCGAAGGTGAGGGCCTCGTCCAGGAGCTCTTTCAGATCGGTGGGCGACCGCTCCAGCTTCGGGTCGGCGCCGAACTGGCGCAGCTCGTCCATCTTCCGGTGCAGGAAGTCGATCTCCCGCAGCATCTTCGGGATGATCTCCGTCATCACGCCGCCGCGCAGGTCATGGCGCATGTTCTCCACATAGAGCCGCAAGCCTCCGAGAGAGTTGCGGATCTCGTGGCCCAGCTTGGCGGCGATCTCGCCCACCGCGGCCAGGCGCGCCCGCCGCGCTTCCTCCTGGGCCCGCACTACCTGCTCGGTGACGTCGTCGAAGGTGAGAACGTAGCAGGGCAGGTCCGATTGACGCGTCGAGCGCAGGAGCTCGGGATCCAACAGAGCGACCTCGAGGTCGAAGACGCGCTCGTTGTCCTCGGCCCGCGACGGCACCACGACCCGGGTGCTGTGGGAAAGCGTCCCGGCATCGCGCCGCGACTCGTGGCTCCCGTGCATGACCTGTCCGAGCAGCTCCAGCATCGCCGGGCTGACGGCGAAGAGTTCACGCACGTGCCGCCCGTGCAGGGACTCGCCCGGGAGACCGAGGAGATCGGCGGCGCGCGGGTTGTGACGCAGCACCATGCCGTGGCGGTCGGCGACGATGAGGCCACCGGCAATGTTCATGAGCACGAGCTCGTCGAAGCGGCGCAAGAGGCGCATCTCCTCCATGTGGCGCTTGGCGCGCCAGCGGAAACCGTAGACCGGGAAGACCGCGGTCCCCCAGGTGAAGGCGGTCACCGGCAGCATGAAAGGCAACCAGACGTTGGCGCCGATGAAGAGCGCTTTTTCCACCAGGAAGTAGGCCACCACGATGCCGAAGCCGAGGACGACGCCTCGCCAGGAGGGCAGGCGCACCATGCCGAGGGAGCCGGCGAAGAGGATGCCCCAGGTGAGGAAGAAGCGTGTCCAGCGCCCGACGCGGACAATGGTGTCGCCGCTCAGGATGGTCTGCAGCGCTTCGGCGGTGACTTCGATATCCGCCAAGCGGCCGCCGAGCGGAACGTTGTGACTGGTGGCGACGCTGCGCGCCGTGGTGCCGAGGATGACGACGCGGGTCCCCACGGCGCCGTCGGCGTCCACCGCCGAGCGCACCGAGAGCCGCGCTTCCGGCGGGCGCTCGCGGTAGTTCACCAAGACGCGAGCCTCCTCGTCGACCGGAATGCGGCGGACGACGCGGCCGTCGTCGCGCCGGAGCTCCACTGCGCGTCCCGGCACCAACCTGGCATCCTCGGCGCGGACGCCGTCGTGGGCGGCAACGAGCTGCAGGAGAAAAGTCGGATAGAGGCGGCCGTCACGGGGGAGGACGAGAGGCAGCCGGCGGACGACGCCATCGTTGTCGCCTTCGCAATCCACCAGACCGACGTGGAGCTCGTGGCCGACGCCGGGACTCGCGAGCGGCCGCATCTCGAAGCCCGCTAGGCCGTAGCCCATGAGCTCCTCCTGATCATCGGAATGCAGGCCGACGACGAGAGAGGAAGGATGGGGTGGGGTGTCCGGCCGAATCGCGGCCTGGATGACCTCCTGGAAGTAGGGAGTTGCCACCGGGTGCCAGCGGGGCAGCTCGATCCCGAGGACACCCCGGGCCGGGGCGCGCTCCTGCACCAGCTTCGACAAGGCGACGCTCAAGCTCTCGGCCTGGGCGCCGTTCCGCTGCGCCTCGCGCAGCGACTCGTCATCCAGGACCAAGGTCTCCACCATGAAACGGGGCTTCGGCTCATCGAAGAACGCTCGCACCCACATGCGGACATCGAGGGTCTTGAGCTCGAAGACCTCCAGGGGACCCCAGGGCAAGAGGGTGATGCCGGCAAGCAACCCTGAAACGGCACAACAGAACGCGTACTGCAAACGATGGATCACACCGGCTCCCATGGGACCCGCGAGCGCGCGCACGTCGACGGCTGGTGCACCGCTTGGGACAACGCAATGGCCGTACCAAGAAGGGACCCGGATCTCGCTTGTTTAGGCCGGCCAAGCACAGCCAAAACAGCCGCTTGCGCGCTTCGGCTCGGCTCGGGGAGGCGCGGGCGCCCCGACCGTATCCGAATAATACGCTGGCTCGGAGTCTCCCGATACAGGCCCCAGCCGGCAGACGCGAGAGCGCTTGGCGGCGCCAGCACCCATCGTCGGGGGCGAAGTGGCGTCGATTCAATCCACTCGCCGC
>Ga0075428_100008139_pt1 | contig 11640 bp, 4 predicted proteins | sample RhiMetdeltSRZDD2_FD_75291 | JGI IMG/M metagenome (GOLD analysis project Ga0075428, IMG submission 75291) | Populus rhizosphere microbial communities from Tennessee, USA - Rhizosphere MetaG P. deltoides SRZDD2 | ecosystem: Host-associated > Plants > Roots > Rhizosphere > Soil | place: USA...
CGGAAATTCTGTGTCATCCGCTTGCGCTCGGTCATCAGATAGATCAACCCTTCCGTGTCGAACGCGGACAGGAACAAAACACCGCCGGGCTTGAGCAGATCTTTGACGCGCACGAGGATGTCGTGCGGATCGGCCATATTCTCGAAGACGTGAAACAGCGTGATGGCGTCGAAGGCCGGCCCGGTGTTGACGAATGACGCGAGCGACGCGCAATAGACCTCCAGGCCGCGCGCACGCGCGTGACGCGCTGCCGCGGACGCGGGATCGATGCCGACGTACTCGTAGTCTTTGGCCGCGGACGTGCCGAAGCTGCCGTCGCGAACGCCGACCTCGAGCAGTCGCGCGCGCAACGGGAGCTGTCGCTGCACCCAGCGGAATCGCCGCAGACTGGTGCGCTCGCGCGCGGGCGGCGAGTGCGATTCATACGCCGGAGCCGTGGCCGGTGAGTGCGTGCGCAGCACGCGGCGCACGGGATGCGTTCCCTCGTCATCCATGAACTGATTCACGTAGCGGCATTTGCATCGGCGGCACGCGCGCACGACGTTCCCCGGGATCTGCGCGCAGCTCCAGACCTCGGACGAAAAACACACAGGACAACGCCGTGCGGCGCGATAGGCGTTGCGGCGATTGGCGAGCCGGATCGAGATCGCGGAGAACATTCCGCCTAACAGGCCGAACGAGCGCGCTCGCGCCGTCGTGGTTTGTACGACCAGCGTCTCGACGCGGAAGCCGTACTTGTTCGCGAGGTATCCGACCTCGAGCTCGCACGCGTGCGTCGTGAGTCGCGACTCGCCGACGGTGATCTTCGCAGCGGTCGACGAGAACGCCATCAGCAGGATGTTGCGGTCGGGAAGCGCATCGACGAGAAGCCAGCGCAGCACACGAGGGGCGACGTGATCCGCGCGCGTGTGCGCGAAGACGATGTCCGTCGCTCCCGACTCGATCATCGCCACGGCGTCGCCGAGGGCGCTCATCGGATACGGGAGCGTGTCGTCGATGATGACGATGACGCGGCCGCGCGCATCGCTCACGCCGCGGCGCAACGCGACGGCGAAGTCCTCCCCCTCCGGCATCAGAATCTCGAACGTGAAGCCGGTGGTCTCGAGATAGCTCTCGATGGCGCCGGTGGCCGGGCGGCGGCCCGGTTCGCGCAGCGGCACCACCACGCTGACGCTCGGCGAGGTCATCGCAGGTGATTCTATCTCCTTTGCTTGGCGTATGTTGCGAGAACCTCGCCGGTCTCGCGCACGACCGTGCGGAGATAGAGCACGGGAGAGGTCCACGCGTTCGGAGGCAGATCGACCTCGCCTCGCGTCGCGAAGCATCCTGCCGCGGTCGTGAACGATGCGAGCGGCGAGGCTTCGACGACGAGATCGTCGCGATCGATGATGATCGGTCCATCGATCGTCGTCGCCGCGTGCGCGGGCAACTCGCGCTCGATGCGTTTGAGCGTGCGCGCGAGGAGCGGCCCGTTCCACTTCTCCAGATAGCGCAGCTCCGATTCGGCAAATCGCGCGACCGCCTCGCCCCCGACCTGCGACGCGCTTTGATTGTAGAGATGGCGACAGCGCGCCGAAGGCACGTACACGATGCGTTTGCGCTGCTCAGCGATGCGGCGAAGAAAGTCGGTCTCTTCGAAATACAAACGGAAGCGCTCGTCGAATCCGCCGGCGTCGTCGAAGTCCTTCGTGCGAATCGCCATCACCGCGCCGGAGAGCATGCGCACGCCGGTCGTCTTCGTGAGCGACCAGAACGCGACGCGTTTGCGAAATCGTCTGCGATCGCGCTCGGCGAACCACGCGCGCGAGCGGCTCGCGAGAATCGCGTCGAGCTTCTCGTCTGCCGAGTCGCGGTCGCCGGGCGGAAGCATCCAGCGATGCTGCTCATCCCAGAACAATGCCGGACCGGCGACCGCTGCGTCATCGAGAGCATGCGCGAGCTCGTCGATACTGCGCTGTGCAAACGTCACGTCGGGATTCGCTGCGAGGATCACGTCGCCGGTCGTTGCCGTGCGTCCGAGATTGATGCCGCCCGCATATCCTCGATTCGTTTCGGAGACGAGCAGCGCATCGCCGAGTCCGCGGAGCGCTTCCGCCTCGCGCGGATCACAACTGTTGTCGACGATGACGACTTGGAGCGGCGAGGATGTTGCGGCACGCGCGGTGCGGATCGCGTCTGCCGCAAGCGCGGCGGCGCGGAAGTTGACGACGATCAGCGAGATCATCGGTGCTCGGCGCCGACGGGTACATCGCTGCGCACGCCGGCGTCCCATCGATGATCGACGGCGATGAGGCCGATCTCGAAGCGCTCGCCGGTCATCGTGAAGGCGGGCCGCACGTCGCGGCGGTCGAAGACGGTGATCGCATTCTCGTCACCGACGTACGAGATGATCGAGTAGTCGCCGCGCAGCAGCGGAACGTCGAGCAGCCTCGCGGTGATCTGGTACTCCGTGCGTCCCGACAGCGGCGGCAGACCGTCGGCGTGCGTTCCCACCGCGAAGCACTGCAGATCGTCGGCGGAGCGATGGATGCCGATGAGCACGTGAATCTGCTGCGAAGGATTGTCGGCTTCGATGCGCATGCGGATGTGCACGTCTTCGCCGCCCGCGAAGCGATCGCGAGGCGTGCCCGTGCGATCGCTCACTTCGATCTCGCGGATGCGCACCGGCGTGTACGTGTCGGCGGCGCCGGGCTCGGTCGCGGGAAGCCGGCGATCGCGCTCGAGCAGAAACGTCTCGTAGTCGTGCACCACGTCGAGCGACGGTCCGAATCGCATCACCCGTCCGTGATCGAGCCACAGCGCGCGGCGGCAGATCGAGGAGATGTAGTAGAGACCATGCGAGCAGAAGAGAATCGTCTTCCCCTGCTCCTGAAACTCGCGGATCTTGTCGATGCACTTTTTCTGAAAGTGACCGTCGCCGACCGCAAGCGCTTCGTCGATGACCAGGATGTCCGGATCGACATTGACCGCGACCGAGAACGCCAGTCGCATGTACATGCCGGACGAATACGTCTTGACCGGACGATCGACGAACGCGCCGAGCTCGGAGAACTCGAGAATCGCGGGCAGCCGCTCGCGGACTTCCGATTGCGTGAGCCCTAGGATGGCGGCATTGAGGGCGGCGTTATCGCGGCCGCTGAAATCGGGATGGAAGCCGGTGCCCAGCTCGAGAATCGATGCGATCGTGCCATGGCTCTCGAGCGTTCCGGAGCTCGGCGTCGTAATGCCGCACAGGAGCTTCAGGAGCGTGCTCTTGCCCGCGCCGTTCTGCCCGATGATGCCGATGGTCTCGCCCTTCTCCACGTCGAACGTGACGCTCTCGAGCGCGGGAAACACGACGTGCTGCGGCCGCCGCGTGAGGATCTCGATCATCCGGTCGGCCGGCCGGCGATAGACGTCGTAATGCTTCGACACCTCGACGGCGCGAACGGCGGTCGTCATCGGCGACATTCTACGGAGTATGGACTGCGGCGGCCATGCCGCCGCTTTGTCCGGTGGATCCATCGAGAAAGCGGCGGCATGGCCGCCGCACTCCAAAAAAGTGGCGGGCCGGAGCCCGCCACTTCGAGGAAATGCGAAGGGTGCTGCTTACGGAAGTGGCGACGCCGGTACGTACTCCGGATCGAGCGTGCGGCGATCGATGATCGACGCGAACGCCCAGACATTGCCCGTCGCCTCGACCTTCAACGACGCCCGAGTGTTGCCGGCCAGATTGACATCCGGCGCAACGACGCTCTGATTCGCATTGAGCGGATACGAGTACGACGCGACTTCTGCGCCGGTGACCTCGCTGAGCACTTTCACGGTCACCGTCACCGGCGACGACGTGAGGTTCGTGAGACCGACGTTCGTCTTGTAGCTGGCGTCGCTGCGCACGCCGGGGATCAATGCTCCCTTGGTGGCCTTGACGTTGGCGCGAGCAGCCGCAAATCCGGCGATGCCCTGACCGTACGTCTTGTTCGTGCCATTGTCATTGTAGGTACGCGCAAAGGTCATTGGGAACGTCTCTGGCGAAAGGCCGGACGGAACGTTGACCCTCAGCATGCCTAACGAGTCGGCGACATTCCCAAGGACACCCTGCTTCAAGATATCCAGATATTGCACGAACATGCCCGGCCCAACCGGCACAGTGGCATTCGCGACCTTCGTGCCGCCCTGGTCGTAATACTCGAGCTCGACGGCCAGACCGTGGTTGTACGGATTGAAGATCGTGACGTCGCTGCGCCAATCGCCGACGTGACCTACGCCCGGAATGACCGACGTACGGTAATCCGCAGAGGAGAGCTCGCTCGAGCGAATGGCCTGCATGAACACCGGATCGCTACTGCCGCCATCGATGAGCGACGCATACGCGATCAGCCAGGAGCCTTCCGGAACCTGAATGTCGATGCTGAACGGACGCTCTGCAGGACCGGTGACCGGGAACTGATCGAGCTGGAAGGGTCCGAGCTGTTTCGTGATCGAGCTTCCGAACGGGACGTTCAAGTCGTCATAGGTCGTCAGTGTCACCGGAATCGTCTGTGGGTTCGGATTGACGATACCGACGTTCGTACGATAGCGGCTGTTGCTGCGCAGACCGGCGAGGTGGTAATTGCCGGCGCCGACCGCGCTGCCCGATCCGACCTGATCGAGGCGAATCGCCGGAATGAACTGTCCGAACGTACCGCCTTCGGTCTGATTGTAGGTTCGGCTCCAGATCTGCGGCGCGACCAGCGTCTTCACGGAGATGATCACCGGACCCTGATCGTTCTGACCGGGACGCAGGTTATTGAGGAAGTCTTCGTAGATGTACGTCGACTTGTCGACGACGAGCGTGTACTCCGTTCCCTTGAAGTTCGCCGTCATGAGCATCGGATTCGACGCAGAGACCGACGGATCCGGACTGTAGATCTGCACGTCCGTGCGCCACGTGCTGCCGATGCCCGCCGCGTGAGCGACGACCGGCAGCAGATAGCGGTACTCGGGCGTATTGTCGACCGTAATGGTCCCGACTTCGATGTCCGTCGGCGCCGCCGATGAATCCTCGGCGTTCCGCGCACTTACAGAGACGGTGTACGTACCTGTAAACGAATACGTGTGCGTGATCGTGGAGCTCTTGCTGGTGATGCCGGCCTGGCTCGTGTCCGCACTCTCATCACCGAACTGCCAAGTCCAGCCGGTGGCATTGATATCCGACTGAACGGAGAACGTCACCGCCGTGCCTTTGGATCCGCGCGCCGGGAACGACGTCCACGACAACTTCGGAGTCGGCTTCACCGCGGCCGGGAACGGAACGTTGATATTGACCGTGCTTCCTTCGCTGTTCGTGTCGTTGAACACGCGCAGGACGACGCGATACGAAGCGACGTTGCCGGCAAACGAGTGCGTCGGCTCCCTGACGTTCGTCTTCGCGCTGCCATCGCCGAAATCCCATTCGAACTTGTCGCAGGCCTGGAAATTATCGACGGGGAAGCCGCGTGGCTTGAATGTGAGCGTCTCATTGGAATTGCAGGTCTTCGTATTGGAGGACTTGCAACCGCTGACCGCGCCGGAGAACTCGATGTACAGCGAGCTCGCGGCCGGCGGAGCCGCACAAGCATTGTCCTGAATCACAGGAATGCTGATCGATACGGGCGACGCTGTTCCCAGCGAATTGGATACGACGAGCGAAACGCTGTAATTGCCCGGCGACGCATACGACTTGGTCGTCGATTTGCCACCGCCGCTCGTGCCATCACCGAAATCCCAGGAGGCCGAATCGCAGGTATGCAAACCAAGGCTTCCGCGGCCGCCAGTGAACGTGATGGTCTCGCCAGTCTTGCAAGACACGCCCAGTCTGCAGCCTTTGCTGCCGTTGTAAGAGATGCTGATATTCGACGGAGCAGTCAAGCCAGCGCAGGGATCGACGATGATGTCATTCCCGATCTTGACACTCTGCGTCACCGTCGGGCTCGATTGCGTACCCAACTTGACTGTCAAGCTGACGGTCTTTGTGCCTTTGGCCGAATACTTGTGCTTCACTTCAGGAATGGCAAACGTCGACGTGGCCGTCTGGCCGTCGCCGAAATTCCACTGATACGTCTCGCACTCCTGAGGCGAATATCCGAAGAAATTGGGCTCGAACGCGATGTCCGTGTTCGTCGGGCAATCCACTGTGCAGCTCGCATGGATCGACAATTCGCGATCGGTCGGCGGATTGTCGCAGACCGACGGCTCGACCGTAAACGGACCTTCATCGTCAGTGCCGGAGAATATCGTGGTCGACGCCACGACGGTCGCGGTATAGCTGCCGATCTCGGTCAATGACGGTGAGAACGTCGCTCCCGCTCCGCTCGCCACCTGATTACCGGATCTCTTCAGCGTCCACGCAAACGTCCAGCCGTCCATCGGATTGCTTCCGGTCGAGCTGACGGTAAATGTGCAGGGCGATCCCACATTCGCACAACCGCTCTTCGTGACCTTCGGATCCGGCGTCAGGAGCTCCTGGCTGACCTCGTGGGAACTGTAGTTCACCGCCGCGGGAGCAAGACCTGCAGCATCCACGGAGATCTTGAGCTTCAGAATGCTCTTGTTGGGAATGGTCACATTGACGAGGAAATCCGGCACTGTGCCGACGGCCGCCGTCTGGCTGGTCGGAGGCACGACATCTGCGCCTCCCGGCGTCTTCAATGACCACTGCACGGTCCATTGCGACGCCGTGACGAGCGTGCTCTTACGCGCGGTTCCTTTGAACGTCACGCCGGACACGGTCTTCGCGTGTGTACCAAATGCCGCGACGAACGGACGCACGGTGTAAGAGACATTCGAGACGCTGTCGACATACGGCGATCCAGTCGTGACGAAGGATCCGTTGTACTTACCGTATGTGGCCGCGAGTGTAACTGTGTGCGCGCCAACCGTTCCAACAGGTGCCGAGGCATTCGGCAACAAATCAATGGGACCGCCGTCGATCGTCCAATGGGAATAGTGACCCTGCACGCTTCCATCGGAGGAATCCGCGAAATTGTCGCCGGCAATGACATCGAGCGATGCATTGTCGGTCGTCAGCGCAACATTCGTCCCCTTGACGCCGATTCGCGCCACCGGAACCTTCATCGTCAAGGTAATCGCGTCGTTGATGTCCGAGTTCGATGTCGCGATTGCCTTGGCGGTTCTGGTCTGCTGGATCTTGTTGGCGGTATTGAGTCCCGTGTATTGGTAATCGATGTCCTGACCGGTGCGGCCCGCCGGCGTATTGTCCGGGCCCGCTTCGTCGTTGCCGAAGTTCCAGTTCACGTTGTACTCGAACGAAGGATTGGAGCTCGTGGCGCGGAAGCGAAGGATGTCGCCGTAAAAGACATCCGACGATGACGGCGCGTTCGGGTTCGTCGTACCGTACTGGCCTGCCTTTTGGGCAACGCTGATCGAATCGCCGGCCTGCAGCTCGTACACGTCGCCGAGGCCGAGAGTGCTCTGGATCAGGTACGTCTTGTTGTTCCATTTGATCGGATAGACGCCGTAGCTCTGATCGCTTCCCGGCGGCTCCGCATAATCACGAGGCGCGAACCAGTAGTACTTCTTGAAGTACTCATTGAGAGGAACGGCAACCGGCTCGCCGCCTTCGATCTTGAAGAGACGCACGTCCTGCTGCGAACCGCTGCCTTTGCCGACGACGGTGAGATATTTGTCGCCGTATTCGATCGTGTTGTAGGACTCATTCGGAACATCTTCGGAGGTGAAGGGGCCGCCGAAGACGTCGAACGACCGCGGCGTGTAGCTGCCGCCACTCCTCTCGAGCTTGATGATGTTGTTGCTGGACACTGCTTCCGTGACTTCAGAAGTCCAGAAGTTGCCATTCTCGTCGACGGTGATGTCCTTGAAGTCCTTGTTTCCGCCATCGTACGTAAAGATCGGCGAGCCGCCGGACACGAGGGTCGAGTAGTTGTAGATCTCGATTTTGCGGCTCTTGGGCGGCCCGACGATGATCGCCACTCGCTCGTTCGCGTCGTCCTTCGCCCAGGAAATGAACGCATACTGATATCCGATTTTCTTGGCGCCGTTCGGTGTCAGACCGGCGGGATTGGTCGCGTCATAAACAATGCGACCTTCCTGCGACGTGTCGTCCGAGATGACGGCGTAGTATTTCCCGCCGGTTTTCAGTGCGACGATCATGCGCGGATCGTCAATGCTGTTGGAAGCACCGATGACCTGGCCCATGAAGTCGAGGCGGTCACCGCCCGTCTCGCCGCCGTCTTTATAAACGAGCCAGCCGAATTTGCCGGCTGCGAGATAGACGTAGCCGCGGTCGTCAAAATCGAAATCGAACAGACGATCCTGGCCGTCCGCATACGGTGTGCACTCGTAGGTCATCCCGAGTATGCACTTCGCGAAATCCTGTTCACCTACGGCCTCGGGGTGAATCAAGGCGTCCCATTTGACGACGTTCTCGGGAACGTAGTCGCCGCGGCGCACGGTGCTGATGACCGACTTCACATTGACCATTCCCGCCGGCAGCGATGTCGTGAAGAAGCGGTCCAGCGAATACACGCCAATCGCGGATCCGAGCTGAATGTACGCACGCGGCGGAGCACTGCCGCGGGTTTTACGCGCGATGCGAACGCGGCGCGCACGGAGCGTGCGAATTCCGACGTGCTGGAAATTGGTCACAAACGAGGAATCGAGGAAGCGGCCGACGTGAGTCACGAGCGGCGACGAGTACGGATACGTCTTCAATCCGACGTTGTCCTGTCCGACCGAGTTCGTGCCCGGGCAGACAGAGGAAGGCGTAGCAGTGGGACAGACCGTCGGCGTGGCGCCCTGCTTATACGGCTTTGGATAGTTCTGACCAAGTGCAGACGGAACGCCCACCACCAGAACGACCGCCGCCGCGAGCGTGAGCTTCTGCAAGGTTGATTTCACAGGATACCCCCCGATATTGGACCGTGATGCGCAGCGAGAAGAGAGACCGAGTGCAGACCTCGCACAGGCGACTGTTATTGTAAGCACCTGTCCGACGTTTGCAACCTTTTTTTCTGCGCAACTGCAAGGACTTAGAACGGTTCGCCATTCCAGTCGCGCAAAAAAAAGATGGCGGGCCGGTTTCCCGGCCCGCCATCAAGGCTTACTGCTATGGAGCTAAGGACTAGAAGTCCGGCGTCACGTTGTCAGCCGGTCCGATGACAGGATCGTCACCGTTCTCGGCGGTCACAGGAGCCACCGGGCTGCAGCCGTTGCCGAGCCACGCGGCGTCGAAGTCCACCGCAAAGCGGCCTTCAGCGCCCATCGAAACGATGACCCAGTTCTGGCTGGCGATGAGCGGATCAATCGCGCCCGCCGGCGAACCGTGGTCGAGGTTCAGGTACATCCAGCCAGCGATGTCGCCGCCCGGGTTCGGCGGGAAGATCGAGGTGTTCGACACCGGAGTTCTGGACGTCTCAGGAAGCGACACACCGCCCGGGGGAACCGGGGAGATGATCACATCCGGAGTGAACGTGGTCGGGTTCTCTTCTTCGTCGAAGCGAACCAGCTCAGTGATCGCGAGCGACGCGTTGGCGGTGTAGGCCGAGCAGGTCAGCGTTGCACCGGAAACGCCCTCACGCCAGATCTTGAAATCGGTGTTGAACGCGCCCGTACCGCCGGTGATCCAGCGGGCCGCGAAGGTCGACGGAAGCGGCTGACGACGGTCAGCAACGCCACCGAGCGGCTGATAGCGGCTGTAGAACGTACGGTCGAAGTTCGTCTCGAAGCCCGGCGTGCCGGTCGTGCCGACATCTCCACCCTCAGGAATCGCGCGGATGTGAACCAGCGGATTGCCGTTGGCGAAGTTGTTGGTACGGTCGACCTGCTGATAGTCGCCGACGAGAACGTTGTCGAACAGGATCTCGGTGAGGTAGTAGTTCGGATCGGTCGGGAGGTCTGTCGAGCAGCTCTCCGCGACGTCGATCGTCACATAACCACGAGCGCGACCGTCGGCCTGGTTGTTGCCGATGAGGGTCGAGCCGCAGGTGCTGTAGCGGCCGGTCGTGAGCGCAGTGCGCAGGTCGGCCAGCAGCGAGGCCGGGATGTTGACCGCGAGGTTGTCGCAGTTCGTGATGTCGAGCAGCGGGTTGGCATCGTTATCAGCCGAGCGCTGACCCGGAGGATTGTCGTCCTCATCGGAAGTCGTGCCGTCCGGCGGAGCGATGACGCCGTTCGCGATGATGTCGAACATGCTGATCGACTGAACGTCGTAACCGGTCAGGAAGATGTTGAAGTCGAGGACCGGGAACGAGCGGTCCGTCCAGATCGTGACGTGCGCGATCTGGGGCAGGTTCGAGACGTTGGTGACCGTCCAGAGAGTGTTCGTATTCTGATTGTTGGTCAGATCGACCTCAAAGTACGGAAGCAGCAACGTCGCGGCAGGTGCAACACCGATGTCGCACGTGTCGTCGTTGTTCGTCGACGTCGGAGCGCCCGTCGGGAACGTCGCGTTAGCAACGATATCCCCGGTACGTCCGGCGTACGCCGAGCCCGCCACGGCCATGATGGCCATCAGAGCCCAAACGAAGGTTTTTCTCATTTCTATCTCCTACACTTCTCAATGTGAATTGAAGTTGATCAGACGTTAGCTCACCCGGTCCGGACGATACGATCACCTCCGCGTCTTTTTTTTCGATTTCGATACAACGAAATCAGAGATCTTGGTCAGCGAGCTGCCTCAACTTAGCGCGGAATATTCTGAAAGTCAATACTGAGTCGGCTGTTTTATGCGATGCCACCATATCAGCATCGCACGACCGCGGACTATACTCCCAGACCCCTACGATCGCAACGGAAATATTCTGACCTCACAGCCCCTGCGTACCCTTGTTCAGATACACGCGAACGCTCCCGTTCTTTTGCGAAAACGCCGTCGCCTGCTGCGCCTCGAACATGACGAGCACATCCGGCTTCTTGTCGCGATTCAGATCGGTCACGACGAGATCGTACGTGCGCTGCGGCGGCAACTGGATTCCGGCCACCTGCGCCTCCTTGAATCCACCCTTTCCATCGCCCAGGAGAATGTGCAGATCAGACGACTGCGCGACGACGTAGGCGATATCGAGATTCCCATCGCCGTCGAAGTCTCCGTTCGCCATGCCGCGCACCGGCAGGGCGCCTTTCCATCGCACGATCGGCGTGCGCTTCGCTTTGCCGTCGGTGAAGGTGATGCGATCGACGCCGCTCACTTCGTTGAGAGGCGGCGTCGGCACGAGCAGCGCGTCGAGATTGTTCGGCCAGTAGCGCAGATACGAGACGATCGCATCATCGGTCTTCGCGCCGCGCTGAAAACGCGCAGCCGTCGTCGCCTGGTAGTACGAGCGTCCCGGAATGGTGAGACCTTCGAGCAGAGGATCATAGGTCGACGGTTCTTTGCTGAGGAACAGCGTGAACGCGCTGTTGAAGTAGACGCTCGCTCCGATGAAGTCCGGGTAGCGATCGCTGTTGAACATGCCGGCGGAAACGTAGTCGCCGCCGATGAACTCCTGCGGCTCGGCGAGATTGATCCCCTGCCACGACTGGCCCTTCTGCTTGTTGAGGAACGCGCGCAGATTGCCGTGCAACTTGTCCTGCAGGTCGCGCCCGCGTCCGACGGGACCTTCGCTCATCACGACGATGTCGATCCATCCATCGGCATCGACGTCCGTCGCGATCAAACGCCGC
>Ga0075428_100008141_pt1 | contig 11639 bp, 13 predicted proteins | sample RhiMetdeltSRZDD2_FD_75291 | JGI IMG/M metagenome (GOLD analysis project Ga0075428, IMG submission 75291) | Populus rhizosphere microbial communities from Tennessee, USA - Rhizosphere MetaG P. deltoides SRZDD2 | ecosystem: Host-associated > Plants > Roots > Rhizosphere > Soil | place: USA...
TCGGCCCGTGGCCCCAGTCGATCACCTCCTCGTCCCCCCCCTCGGGGTCGCGGACCCGCGCGAGGCCCCGCCCCGGCGGGTCCAGCTCCGGTCCCAGGAGCCGCACCGCCACGACGTCGTGGCGGCGGGCGCAGCGCCCGATCGCGTCCCGCCAGCCGTCGGCGAGGAAGTCGGAGAGCACGAAGAGCACCGCGCGGCGGCGGACGGCGCGGCGGGCGAACTCCAGCGCCGGGGCGAGGTCGGCGGGGCCCGCGCGGGCCGGCAGCGCGAGGCAGTCGCGCACGACGCGGAGCGCGTGGGCGGCCCCCTTCGCGGGGGGCACCCAGGCGTCCGCCCCCGCCCCCGCGGCCAGGAGCCCCGTGCGGTCGCCGCTGCGCGCCGCGGACAGGGCGAGGCAGGCGCAGACGCGGGCCGCGACCCGGCGCGGCGAGAGGGCGCCGGACCCCGCGTCCATGGACGCCGAGAGGTCGATCGCGAAGAGGACCGTCAGCTCCCTCTCGTCGACGTACTTCTTCACGAAGGGGCGCCCGACGCGGGCGGAGACGTTCCAGTCCACGGAGCGGGGGTCGTCCCCCTCGACGTACTCCCGCACGCCGTCGAACTCGATCCCCGCGCCGCGGAACACGGTGCTGTAGCCCCCCGCGGCCAGGTCCGCGACGAGGCGCCGGCTCCGCACGTCGATGCGCCGGACCTCCTCCAGGATCTCCGCCAGCTCGGCCCGGCGATCCCCCCCGGTCACGGCACGGGCACCGTGTCGAACACGCGCCGGATCACGTCCGCGGACGCGATGCGCTCCGCCTCCGCCTCGTAGGTGGTGACCACGCGGTGCCGGAGGACGTCCATGCCGACCGCCTTCACGTCCTGCGGCGTGACGAACCCCCGCCCCTCGAGGAACGCGCGCCCCCGCGCCGCGCGCACGAGCCCGATGGAGGCGCGGGGCGAGGCGCCGTAGAGGATCAGCGGGGCGAGGTCCGCGAGCCCGTGGTCCGCGGGGCGGCGGGTGGCGGCGACGAGGTCGACGACGTAGTCGAGCACCTTCGGGTCGACGTGGATCGCGTCCAGCAGGCGGCGCGCCTCCAGCACCTGCCGCGGCTCCGCCACCTTCCGCGCCTCGGGGCGGCCGGTCGTCGCGGACATGCGCCGGACGATCTCCTTCTCCTCCTCCCGCCCGGGGAACCCCACCACGAGCTTGAAGAGGAAGCGGTCGATCTGGGCCTCCGGGAGCGGGTAGGTCCCCTCCAGCTCGATGGGGTTCTGCGTCGCGAGGACGAGGAAGGGGGCGGGCAGCGGCCGCGTCTCCCCCGCCAGCGAGACCTGGCGCTCCTGCATCGCCTCCAGGAGTGCCGACTGCACCTTCGCGGGCGCGCGGTTCACCTCGTCGGCGAGGACGACGTTCGCGAAGACCGGGCCCTCGCGCACGGTCCAGGCCCCCGTGGCGGGGTTGTAGACGTGCGTGCCGAGCAGGTCCGAGGGCAGCAGGTCGGGCGTGAACTGGATGCGCCGGAAGGTCCCCCCCAGCGCCGTGGCGACGGACTGGACCGCGAGGGACTTGGCGAGGCCCGGCACCCCCTCCACGAGCACGTGGCCGTCCGCGAGGATGGCGACGAGGAGGCCCTCCACGAGGGCCTTCTGGCCGACGAGGACGCGCTCCACCTCGCGGGCCACGTCCCGGAGGAACGCCCCCTCGCGGGCGACGCGCTCGCCGACCTCCCGCACCGGCTCCGCCGGCAGGCTCATTCGCGGTCCGGGCGCAGCAGCTCGGGGTCCAGGGAGGCCAGCGCCGCCTCGACCTGCGCCGCCATCTCGTCCTTCTTCCCCTGCTTCAGGCGCGCCAGGAGGATCTGCGCCGTCTCCCCCGGCGAGAACCCCAGCCCGTCCCTGTCCCCCGCCGCCGAGGGGGCGCGGGCGAGGGAGGCGAGGATGCGCTCCAGGGCCCGTGCGTCGTCCCCCTCCTGGAGCGCCACGCGCGCGCGCGCCGCGTCGATCCCCGCGATCCCGCGGTCGCACTCGGCCCCGCGCGCCGGCCACGACTGCGCGGCCCGCTCGTAGAGGCCCAGCGCGCGCCCGTAGGCCTCGAGCGCCGCGGGGGCGCGGCGCGTGCGGCGGTAGGACTCCGCCGCCGCCACGGAGGCGCGGGCCGCGAAGAGGACGGACTCCGGCGGGGCGTCCGCCGGCCCCGCCCGCTTCGCGTACCAGGCCTCCAGGATCTCCTCGCTCCCCTTCTCGAGGAGGCGCTTCCGCACCCTCTCGTGGATCGCCTCGGAGGCCGGGAACCTCTTCAGCCCCTCCTCGAGGACGCGCATCGCCTGCTCCGCGGTCCCCAGCCAGTCGAGCAGCTCGTGGTGCCAGACCACCTGGCCGTCGGTCCCCAGCGGGTGCCGGTCGAGCACGGTGTAGGCCGCGTGGAGGTCCGTCAGCCACTGCGGGTCCCAGTCCTTCTTCGCCCGGACCGCGGCCTTGATCGCCTTCCAGCGCCCCTCGGCGAACACCCCGAGCACCATCCAGGCGTTCCGGCCGGGCTCCCCCGGGGGGATGTCCTTCACGGCCTTCTCGGAGAGCGCGTACCCCTCCTCGACCTCCCCTCCGTAGTAGGCCGCCAGCGCGAGCACCGTCCGGGTGCGCCAGCCCCCGCCCCCGAGCTCCTCGGCCCTCCGCGCGGCGCTCTTCGCGTCGTCCAGCAGCAGCCCCGCGAACATGCGCGAGGACTTCGACTCCGGCCCCGCGGGGCTCCTCTCCTCCAGCGCCCGCTCGAGGTAGGCCTCCGCCAGCGCCGTCTCCGCCGCGGCCTCGTCGGGGGCCGGGGAGGGGGAGGGCGCGGCGCCGGAGGCCGGGTACTCCGCCGCCCCCCACCCCTTGATGTCCACGGCGCTCGATCGCCCGCCGAGCCCGCGGTGCACCACGGAGAGCCACCGCGCCCGCGGGGAGGTCTTCCCGATCCGCGCGAGCGCCTCGAGGAGCGCCTCCCGGTCCTTCCCGTCGAGGGGCGCGCGGAGCGCCTCCCCGATGAGCCCCACGGCCGCGGGGGACTCCGCCCGCGCGAGGCCCTGCCGGGCGAGGGCGGCGAGGCCCGGGTCGACGTCGAAGAGCGCCAGGCGCAGCAGCTCCTCCGGGGACGCGCCCGGGTGCTTCGCGGCGGCCTCCAGGAGCGCCCTGCGCATCGCCTCGTCCCCTTCGCGGAAGGCGGCCTCCACGGCGGCGCGGTCCACGACGTCCCTGCTGGCCACGCGCTCCACGACGGGCCGGTCGCCGCGCACGATCGGGGGCGGCGCCTCGGCCCTCTTCGCGATCCCCTCGCGGATGGAGGTGAACACCGAGGCGGTGTCGTAGGCGTAGAAGACGTCGAACTTCTCGCTCCCGTCGACCTCCACCATGATGTGGCGCGGCGCGATGCGCTGCCCCTCGAAGTACCTCTCGAAGAGGATCGGCTCGATCGCGATGTGCTCCCCGCAGGTGACGCTCCCGAACCGCGGGCAGAGGACGCGGCGGCCCGCGTCGTCGTGGTCGCGCGGCGTGTGGCGGTAGACCGAGGCGATCACCTTCACGTAGGGCTCGTACTGCGCGGCGATCTCCGGCTCGCGGTAGCGCACCCCCGCGTAGTGCTCGCTGGCGATCTCCCCGTCCATGTTGACGCAGATGAGGATCGGGTGGCGGGTCTCGCGGGCCACGGCCAGGGCGTCGTCCCAGGTGCGCTGGAAGACGAGGAGGCAGGGCTTCCGCCAGTCCTCCTCCGCGGGGGCGCGCCACATCTCCTCCCGCGGGAGAGGGGTGCGTTCGGGGCTCGTCGGAGGCGGCCCCCCCGGGACCGAGACGGGCCTGTCGGCGCCTCCCCCCTCCTGCGCCGCCGCGGCGGACGCGGGGAGCGCGAGCCCGAGCGCGAGCAGGAGGAGGCGGAGGCGGGCCATGGGGTCGGTTCCGGGGGCGGAGACCCGGAGGGTAGCCGTGACCTCCGGATCGGTCAAGGACGGGTGCCCTCGTCGGGGACGGGGACGATCTCCTCCTCCCCCCCTCCCTCGAAGGGGAGGCCCAGCACGTAGAAGGGCGTCCCCAGCGCGATTCCGAGGCCCGTGCCGATCCACACGCCGACGAGCCCGATCCCCTCCGGTTCCGGGCAGGGGGCGAAGTTCCGCGAGCCGGTCGCCATGTCCTCCACCGCCGCGAGGGGGAGGAAGGGGACCCAGCCGATGGCGAAGCCGCCGATCATGGGCCAGGCGTGCCACGGGTGCTCGACGTCCGACAGGTGCTCCACGTAGGAGGCGCACCCGGGCAGGAGCGCGATCGAGAGCAGGAGCGCGAGGGGGCGGCGCACCGCGCCATCCTAGCGGAGCCGGGGATCCTGCGGGGAATCCGCCCCCATCGGCGATCATGTCCCCGAGCGAAAGGAGACCCGTGGCCCAGAGAATGTCGAACGCCGATCGGATCGCCAAGGCCGCCGCGGAGGCGGCGGCGACCGCCCGCGAGAAGGCCGCCCGGAAGCCCGCCGCCCCGCGGGCGCCCGCGAAGCCGCGGGCGTCGTCCGCCCGCCCCAAGCCCCGCATCAAGGTGGTCTGGGCCGTCGGCAAGCCGGGGCTCGAGCCCGTGAAGACCTTCCCCTACAAGGAGCGGGCCGCCGCGGACGCCGAGTCCTCCAAGCGCGGCGACGACTTCCGCGTGGTGCCCCTCAAGGTCCCCATGGTGGAAGAGCCCGCGACGTAATGGGCTGGATCGCGGTCGCCGTCGGCGCGCCCGTCGGCCTCCTGCTCCTCGCCGCGGCCCTCGGGTGGACGCTCCCCCGCCGCCACGTCGCCTCGGTGCGCGCGCGCTTCGCGGCGCCCCCGCAGGACCTCTGGAGGACGATCCGGGACTTCGCGTCCTGGCCCTCCTGGAACGCCGGCGTGAAGGGGATGGAGCGCCTCCCCGACAGGGACGGGAAGGAGCGCTGGAGGCTCTCCGACTCCACGGGGGGATTCCCCTCCCTCGTCGAGGTCTCCGAGCCCCCCGCCCCCGGCCGCCCCGGCCGCCTGGTGACGCGCATCGACGACCCCGGGCTCCCCTTCGGGGGGACCTGGACCTGGGACGTCGCCGCCGAAGGGGCGGGGTCCTCGGTGACGATCACGGAGGACGGCGAGATCCGCAACCCGATCTTCCGCCTGCTGGCGAGGTTCGTCTTCGGACACCACGGGACCGCGGAGAGGACGCTGGCGGCGCTGGGCCGGAGGCACGGCCATGCGGTCGCCCCGGAACGCATGTAGGGACAGGGGGTTAGGTAGGCCGCCCGGGGCCCCTCCGGCCCCCCGCGTGTCGTACTCTCCGAGGACACCCCGGCGGGGATGTCCGGGGTGAAGGAAAGGAGCCCATTCCATGAAGAACTCCCTCCTCGCGGGCGCCGTCGTCGCGCTCTCGGCCCTCGCCTGCCTCCTGCCGGGGGACGAGGCCGTCGCCGGGACGGACCGCTCGAGCTTCGCGTTCGGCGGGAAGTGGGACGTCACGCTCGACACGCCCCTCGGCATGCTCGACGTGACCGTGAAGCTCCAGCCCAACGGGAAGGGCAAGCTCTGGCTTCCCATGGGCGGCGGGCACGTGCCCGTCGTGCACCAGTTCACCGACACGATGATCGCGTGGACGATCGAGCTCCCCGCGGTCCAGGCCCCGGATGCGAACGGCCACACCATCCTCGGCCGCGGGACCCTGGCGGAGGACGGGTCGATCTCCGGCAACATCATCATCGTGACGCTGAAGCAGGACGCCGAGTCGCCGGTGGGCTACGAGACGCACACCGGGTCGTTCGCGGCGACGCGGAAGGGGCAGTAGCCGGACGCGCCTTCCTGTCGCGGCCGCCAGGCGCCGGGACGGGCCCTCTCACCGGGGACCCTCCCGGCGCCGCTTCGCTTCGCGGGGACGCGCTCGGAGCGAGCGGGCCTCCCCCCGCCGCCAGCGGACGACGGCCCCGTGGACTCCCATCTACGCCGCGGCCCGCGCCTCCACGGGCCGCAGCGCCCTGCGCACGCGCTCCGCCCTCCGCAGCAGGTCGATCTCCATCTCCGCCCCGATGGCCTCCCGGCCCAGCAGCCGGTGCAGGTCCGCGACGGAGGCGACGGGCTTCCCGTCGAGGCCCACGATCACGTCCCCCGCCGCGAGGCCCGCCGCCGCGCCGGGGCCGCCCCCGGCGACGGAGCGCACCAGCACGCCGCGGGCGGAGGGGAGGCCGTGGGTCCGCGCGAGCGCCGCGGGGACGAGGACGTCCTCGACGCCCACGCCGAGAAAGGCCCGCCGCACGCGGCCGTCGCGGAGGATCTCCCGGATCACGAAGGAGGCGGTGTTCGAGGGGATCGCGAAGCAGAGGCCCTGGGCGCCCGCGAGCACGGCGGTGTTGATCCCGACGAGGCTCCCCCCCGCGTCGAGGAGCGGGCCCCCGGAGTTCCCCGGGTTGAGGGGCGCGTCGGTCTGGATCACCCCCTCGATCGCCCGCCCGACGTCGCGGCTCGGGAGCGTGCGCCCCGTGGCGCTGACGATCCCGCTGGTCACGGTGCGGGTCAGGCCGAAGGGGGAGCCCACGGCGACGACGAGGTCCCCGACGCGGAGCGCGTTGGAGTCCCCCAGCGCCGCGAAGGGGAAGGGCCGGGGCGAGGAGAGCCGCAGCAGAGCGAGGTCCGTGGCGGGGTCCTCGCCGACGAGGTCCGCGAGCAGCGTGCGGCCGTCCGCCAGGGCGGCCTCGATCCCCGCGGCGCCGTGGACGACGTGGCTGTTGGTGAGGGCGAAGCCGTCCGGGGTGAACAGGACCCCGGAGCCGCCGGAGAGGCCCCGGCCCTCGCGGGGGATCGCCCGCACGTGCAGGACGGCGGGGCCGACGCGCTCGACCATCGCGGCGAGCTCGTCCGAGAACGAACGCAGGATGCTCATGGGGCGGAGCATAGGCACGAGGGCGCGAAGAGGCCGAACATGCGGCACCGGGGGCCCCCCCTCCCTCCCGATTCACGACGCGTTCATTCCCCTTCCGGAGGATGGCGCCCCTGGCTCGGCAGGGGCCGGGCCTAAGGAAAGGAGCGGAACATGAACCGCATCAGGCGAAACCTGGCCGTCCTCGCGGTCGCGGGGCTCGCCGCGTTCGCGATGAACCCGGCCGACGCCGCCAGGCCGGCGGTCGAGGTCGAGCTCGAGGAATCGAACGTGTTCATCGAGTGGAACTCCACGGCGGACGACTACGGCGTGCACTTCTTCTGGGACGGCGATCCGTGGACGGCGATGACGATCCGGAACGAGCGCGGCAGGACCGTCCTCAACATCACGCCCCGGAGCGCGGTCAAGACGCAGGGCCTCACGGAGGCCTTCTTCGAGAGCTCCGAGCCGCCGACGTCCGAGCTCTCCCGGGAGGAGTTCTTCGCGCGCTTCCCGGAGGGCGAGTACGAGTTCCAGGGCACGACCCTCGAAGGCGAGGTCCTGGCGGGCGAGGCGGACTTCACGCACGTCCTCGCGTCCCCGCCGACGCACCTCTTCCCCTCGACGGGCGACGTGGTGAGCCGCAACGGCTTCACCGCGAGCTTCGACCCCGTCACGAAGGACGTCGACGGGAACCCGGTCGCCATCGGCTTCTACGAGGTCATCGTGGAGAAGGCCGACGACGACCCCATCCTGCAGTCCATGAGCGTCATCCTCCGCCCCTCGCAGTCCTCCCTCGCCGTGCCCGCGCAGTTCCTCGAGGCGCACACGGAGTACAAGATGGAGGTGATCGCGGTCGAGGAGGGCGGCAACAAGACCATCACCGAGTCCGGCAAGTTCACGACGGACTAGGGCGGGCTCCATCCGCGCGCGGGGGGGGGCGAGGACGCAATTCATTGACAATCTTCGATGAGTTTGCGTAGCCTCCCCCGCGATGCGCGTCCTCGCCCGTCCGGCCGGCTGCTGCCCCCCCGCGGGGGTCCCCGAGGCGCGGGGCGGCCCGGGGGACGCGCGGCTGCTCGCCGCCCTCCGCGCGGCGGCGGACCCGACGCGGCTCCGGATGCTCCGGCTCCTCGCGGCCGCGGGGCGGCCCGTCTGCGTCTGCGACATCACCGCCCGCTTCCGCCTGAGCCAGCCCACGATCTCCCACCACCTCCGGATCCTCCGGAGGGCGGGGCTCGTGTCGACCTCGCGCCGCGGGATCTGGGCCCACTACGCCGTCCGCGCCCCGGGGATGGACGCCCTGCGGCGCGGGGTGCAGGACCTGGCCTCCGCGGCGGGCCACTGAGGAGGAGCGATGTGGAGTTGCAGGTGACCCGCGTCCACGACGGAACGGAGAGCCGCTTCGTCAGCGCCTTCGTCCGCGCCCGCAAGCCGTGAGCGACCGCCTGCGGCCCCTCCTCGGGGAGGGTCTCGGGACGTTCCTCCTCGTGGGGATCGGCACGGGGACCGTCGCGTCCTCGGTCCTGCTCGGGTGGCCGGGAGAGCTCTGGGCCATCGCGCTACTTTGGGGCTTCGCTGTCGCCCTCGCCGTCACCGTCTCGGGGCCGCTCTCGGGGGCCCACCTCAACCCCGCCGTGAGCCTGGCGCTCGCGTTGTGCAGGCCCTCGGAGTTCCCGAGGTCGAGGCTCCTCCCCTACTGCGGGGCCCAGCTCGCGGGGGGCGTCCTCGCGGGGGCCGCGGTCCTCGCGCTCTTCGGGCCGGCGCTCCGCTCCTTCGAGGTCCGCGAGGGGCTCGTCCGCGGGGAGCCCGGGAGCGAGCGGGCGGCGATGGTGTTCGGGGAGTACTTCCCCAACCCGGCGATGCACGGGCCGCGGGAGGAGGCGCGCGTGCGGGTCTCCCCCGTCGAGGCGGCGCTGTACGAGGCGGCGGGCACGGCGGTGCTGGTCCTCGCCGTGTTCGCGATCACCGCGTCCCCCCGCCCCGCGGTCCGTCGGCTCGCGCCGTGGCTCGTGGGGGGATGCGTCGCGGCGATCATCGTGGTCCTCGCCCCGTGGACGCAGTCGGGGCTGAACCCCGCCCGGGACCTCGGGCCGAGGCTCGTGGCGCTGGCCGCGGGGTACGGCGCCGTGGCGATCCCGGGGCCGGACGGCGGGTTCTGGGTCTACATCGTCGGCCCTCTCGCGGGAGGCGCCGCGGGTGGGTGGCTGCACGGGCGCCTCTTCGGCGGAGCCGGGACACTCCCCGATCCTCCCCCCTAGACCCCGAATGGGGCGTCCGGCCCGAGGAGGAACGACAGCACCAGGAGCGACGTGGCCACCATGGTCACGCCGATCGCGCAGAAGAGCGAACGTACGAGGAAGGTGACCTTGTCCCGGGGCCTTTTGCGCCAATCGCCGATGATCAGGTGCAAGGGCCCGCCCGTCAGGGCGACCCCCAGCAGCAGCATGAGGAACGCCCCGAGCCACTCCGGCCGCCTCGGGTCCTTCTTCGACAGCGCGCCCTCGATGGCCCTCTGCCCCTCCACGGCCCCCTCCACCACGACCCGCGCTTCCTGCGAGCCCGCGTAGACGATCTGGATCCGGGCGCCGTCCCGATGCTCCAGGATCCTCCACGTCACGCCGACCGAAGACGGGTCCGGCTCCGCGGGGTCCGGCACCAGCGCGAGCGCGCTGAGTGGCCGGCTCGCCTCGGCCACCTCGCTGGAGAGGAGGCTCGCCCCCGGCCCGAGACGGATGCGGATCGGCTCCAGCACCATCTCCGGCCGGATGGGGGCGCGGCCCTCGTTCCAGATCGCCACCTGCACGACGACGACGTCCCCCTTCGTGACCGCGCGGTCGCGGTACAGCACCTTCAGCCCCTGCTCCTCGTTCGCGTGCGCGAGGACGGAGCGGACGGGCGCCACCGCGTACATAAGCCTCGGGCTCCGTTCGGCGGCGAAGAAGAGGTAGAAGGACAGGGGCACGCTCGTCAGCGTGATCAGGATGCAGACGAGGGTGATGAGGGGGTTCTGGTTGAGCCGGTTCATCCACGCGGGCCACCGGCGCCCCGCGGGGCCCTCGCCGGCCGGGCCCGGCGGCGGCACGGACGGCGGCCCCTGCTCGATCCCCTCCATGGTCCCCCTCCTCCGGCGCGTCCGCGCCCAGGGCGTGCAACCCCCCGGCGGTCGCGGCGTTCACGGGCATCCCCACCCGCCGCCGCGCGGCTCGCGGAGCCGCGCCCTCTCCGCGTCATTCTGAACCCGGGGACCCCTCCCTGTCCACCGGACCTCGACGGGCATGGGGCACCTCGCGGGAGCGGGACCGGGGGGATTCTAGTCCGCGCCCCGGCCCGCGCGATTCGGCTGGACGGGGTCGGGCCAAATAGGTAACATCTTCATTACATGTTCGATCCGCGGGGGCTCGACCGGGTGTTCGGGGCGCTGGCCCACGCGGGGCGGCGGCGGATGCTCGACGTGGTGAAGGCCGAGCCCGGCTCCACCGTGGGCGAGGTGGCCGCGTGCTTCCGGACGAGCCGCATCGCGGTGATGCGCCACCTGCGGGTCCTGGAGCAGGCGGGGCTGCTGGTGTCCCGGCGGGAAGGGCGCTGCCGGCGGCTCTACGTGAACGCCGCCCCGCTCCGGATGGTGCTCGATCGGTGGATGACGGGCTGGTCGGAGCTCTGGGCGCAGGGGCTGACGGGACTCAAGTACCGGCTCGAGGGGAGGAGGGAGCCATGGCGGAAGGGCGGGTCGTCACCAGCCTCGAGATCAAGGCCACCGTCGAGGAGGCCTGGCGCGAGATCACGAAGACCGGGGTGATCCAACGGGCCTGCTTCGACACGGTCCTGGTGAGCGACCTCAAGCCGGGGTCCCCCTACCGCTACACGACCGCCGACGGGAAGCGCACCCTGTTCCGCGGGACGATCCTCGAGGTCGACCCGCCGCGGCGCTTCGCCATCACCTTCAAGTTCCCCGGCGAGAAGGAGCCCGTGGCGAAGGTGGTCTACGAGCTGGAGGCCGTCCCCGGCGGCGTGCGGGTGACGATCGTCCACGAGCTCGACCCGGCGACGAAGGAGGGCCGCAGCGCCGCGGGCGGGTGGACGACGTTCCTGTCGAACCTCCGAGCGGTTCTGGAGACGGGGAAGCCGCCCCTCGGGACGCGGATCCAGTACTTCGTGTTCCGCACGTTCATCCTCCCCTTCATGCCGAAGGAGGTGAAGTAGCGGCGTTGCGGGAGGAGACTGGAGGCGGCACCCGGATTCGAACCGGGGAATCACGGATTCGCAATCCGTGTCCCTGGGCGATCTCTCGGATCGCTGACCATGGCATGGATGGAGGGTGGCGAGAACGACCGTCGTCGGAGGAGGCATCCGTGTCCCCAGGCGTGCCCCCCGGAGGATCCGAGCACTGCGGCATCCTGAAGCCCCTCCGGTCCAACCCCGGACCGACCGCGTCGCGTGCCGCTCCCGGAACGCCCACGGTGCGCCCCGGGCGGGACATCCCCCGTTCCGGTTGACCAGGGCCGCTGCGCCGCCGATACTGGTGATGCCGCGCGAAAGGAGACCCCGTGCGCAAGCCCAAGTCCCGGAAGTCCGTCAGGAAGTCCGCTCCCGCAAGGAGCCGGACTGGCGCCCGGCCGTCCCGCCGCAAGGGTGCCGAGAACCTCGACCAGAAGGTCCGGCGCATCGTGCGCCAGGTCGTGCGCGAGGAATTGGAGCCTTTGGAGGACCGCCTCGACTACCTCGCGTCCGAGGCCTCCCTCGCGGACGGCAATCCCATCCCGGCCGAGGAAGTCTGAAAGAAGCTC
>Ga0075428_100008142_pt1 | contig 11639 bp, 11 predicted proteins | sample RhiMetdeltSRZDD2_FD_75291 | JGI IMG/M metagenome (GOLD analysis project Ga0075428, IMG submission 75291) | Populus rhizosphere microbial communities from Tennessee, USA - Rhizosphere MetaG P. deltoides SRZDD2 | ecosystem: Host-associated > Plants > Roots > Rhizosphere > Soil | place: USA...
CTGGTGGGCTACTCGGTGAACGACACCATCGTGATCTTCGACCGCGTGCGCGAGAACCTGCGCCAACGCCGCAAGGAGCCGCTCGCGACGATCATCAACGACTCCGTCAACCAGACGCTGTCGCGGACGCTGATCTCGAACGGCACCACGTTCCTCACGGTGCTGGGCCTGTTCGTCTTCGGCGGCGAGGTGCTGCGCGGCTTCTCGTTCACGATGGTCGTGGGCATCGTGGTCGGGACGTACTCCACGATCTACATCGCGAGCCCGCTGGTCGTCTGGTGGGAGTCGCGACGCCGGGGGGCGGGAGCCGGCTCCGCAACCGCCCGCGCCGCGCTCTAGGAGGCTCGGCCCCGCTCTTGCAGGCTCCGGCGTGAGCGCCTGGTTTCGGGCTCCGGATGGAACCTCCCGAGGACGCCGGGCGTCTGAGGATCAGGACAGCGGGTGTTAAGATGGCCTCGATGAGCGGTGCGGCCCCCTTTTCGTCTTCGCAGGGGCCCGACCAGCGGCCGACGAGGCCCCCTCTCGAGGACGAACTCTTCCAAGGTCTCGTCGTGTCGAACCCCAAGCCGCGCACCACGGCCTTGCGGTTCTGGGAATCGGCAGCCGTCCACATCACGGCGATCGCGCTTCTGGTCCTGGTCCCGATCCTCTGGCCCCAGCCCGACCCCGAGCATCCCGACTACATCCGCGCCCTCATCTACAACCCGCCGCCGCCGCCGCCGCCGCCGCTGCCGAAGGGATCGGAGGTGGTGAAGGAGACGAAGCGGGCCGAGCCCACCACTCCCGACAAGCAGGCCCGCACGCCGGACATCACGATGCCGGTCGAGCGGCCCAAGGAGCAGGAGCTCAAACCCGAGGCCAAGCTGCCCGAGGAAGAGCAGGCCGGCAGCACGACGGGCAGCGACTTCGGTGTCCCCGAGGGCATGGACGTCGGGGTCGAAGGCGGCGTGGTCGGCGGCGTGCCGGGAGGCGTCTTGGGCGGCGTGATCGGCGGCACCGGCGACGGTCCGGTGATGGACTACGACTCCGCGCCTCGGCTCATCAAGCAGACGCGGCCCCAGTACCCGCAAGAGGCCTTCATCAAGAAGATCGAGGGGACCGTCACCCTCGAGATCCTGATCGACGCCGCGGGCCGCGTCCCCCGCGCGCGCGTGCTGCAGTCCGTGCCTGCACTCGACGCGGCTGCGCTCGCCTGCGTCAAGGAGTGGATCTTCTCCCCCGCGATGAAGCACGGCCGTCCCGTGAGCACGGTCGCAACCGCGCCCGTCCACTTCCGGATATATTAACGACGGGGGACGGTGCCCCCCGGGCCAGGGTCCCGGAACCGGAGCAGTCACGCCGGTGTCGAAACCCTTGCAGGCGCGGCGGATATTGCCTTGACACCCCGTAAAACCGGGGATTAGAATCCCGGTTCTTCGCCCCGAGAGACTGCCGAGCCTGGGAAAGCGAGGACGTTGATGGAACGGAGGCTCTTCGAAGACCTCGTCGATTCGGACCGGGTCGCGCACCGTACCCAGCAGTCGCTGACCGTGCCGATCTCCCTCACGCTCCACGCGGTCGCCCTCTCGCTGATCATCCTCGTGCCGCTCCTGATGTCCGAGGAGCTGCCGGAGCCGACGGCCGCCGTCAAGGCCTTCTTCGTGGAGCCGGCTCCGCCGCCGCCTCCGCCACCCCCGCCGCCTCCGCCGGCGCCGAAGACGCAGGTGACTCCCAGGATCCAGCCGAAAGTGATGGAGGAGCCCAAGTTCACGGCGCCCATCGAGGTGCCCACCGAGATCAAGCCCGAAGAGGGGTTGGACCTGGGCATCGAGGGAGGCGTCGCGGGCGGAGTCGAAGGTGGCGTTCCAGGCGGCGTTGTCGGAGGCGTGGTGGGCGGCCTGCCCGATGCCCCGCCGCCGCAGCAGGCGGTGCGCGTGGGCGGCAACATCAAGGAGCCCAAGAAGCTCAAGAACGTGCCCCCCGCATATCCCGACATCGCCAAGCAGGCCCGGGTGCAGGGGGTCGTGATCCTCGAGTGCACGATCAGCCCGCAGGGCAAGGTTCAGGACGTCAAGGTGCTCCGGGGCATTCCACTGCTCGACGAGGCCGCCAAGGAGGCGGTGCGGCAGTGGGTGTACACGCCGACCCTGCTCAACGGCGTACCGGTGCCGGTCATCATGACCGTGACGGTGAACTTCAAGCTCAACTAGACGACAGAACAGTCCAGGAGGACGCGCGATGCAGTTCGACTTGAAGACGATGGCCGAGCACATGGGCGGAGTGGCCTGGGGTGTCGTCATAGTCCTGGCGATCATGTCCGTCTACTCGATCGGCGTGATGATCGAGCGCTGGTTCACTTACAAGAAGGCCACCGAGCAGTCCCGGAAGTACGCACCCGAGGTCGCTCGCTTCCTGAAGCAGGGCAAGATCAAGGAGGCGATCGACGCCTCCCACGGCCAGGGCGTCAAGTACTCCCACCTGGCCAAGGTGCTGGTGGTCGGCCTCCAGGAATGGCAATACCAGCAGGAGATGGGAGAGGCCGACCGGGACAAGGAAGCGTCCGTCGACGCCGCCAAGCGCGCCATCCAGCGCGCCACGGCCGTCAACCTGGCCGACCTGAAGCGCGGCCTCGGGGGCCTAGCCACGATCGGCTCGACCGCGCCCTTCGTGGGGCTCTTCGGCACCACCTTCGGCATCATCAACGCGTTCTCGGGCATGGCCCTCACGGGCTCGGGCGGCATCGCAGCCATCTCGGCCGGCATCGCGGAGGCCCTGATCACCACCGCCTTCGGGTTGTTCGTGGCGGTGCCTGCGGTGTGGGCCTACAACTACTTCTCGGGCAAGGTCGACGGCTTCAGCGTCGAGATGGACAACTCCAGCTCGGAGCTCCTCGACTACTTCATCAAGAAGTCGGCCTAGGAAGCGGGCTCGGGCAACCCGGAGGAGATCTCCGATGTCGATGGCAGTCGGCAGCAAGAAGGGCGGTCCCGTCGCGGACATCAACGTGACCCCGATGGCCGACATCATGATCGTGCTGCTGATCATCTTCATGGTGATCACGCCCATGCTTCAGAAGGGCGTCGACGTGAGGCTCCCCATCGCGGCGAACACCAAGGAGAAGAAGGACGAGCAGAAGACGATCACCGTGGCCGTGCGCAAGGACTCGGCCGTGTTCCTGAAGGGCATCCGGGTGGAGAACCCGCCCGACATGATCCCGCAGCTCCGCGAGCTGCTCGAGGAGTTCCCGGAGGGCGGCCGCATCGTCTACCTCAAGGCCGACGAGGGGCTCGCGTACTCCGAGGTAATGAAAGTGATGGACCTGTGCCGCGAGGCGGGGACCGAGGAGGTCGCGTTGATCGCCGAGCGGCCCGTGAGCCAGGGTTAGGCGATGGCGAACGCGCCGAAGGACGCCCAAGGACAGCCGCACCCCAAGCACCGGCGCTGGATCGTCCATTCCCACGAGGCGACGCAGCCGGAGCATGCCGACCCCAAGTCGGACATCAACATCACGCCCCTCATCGACGTGATGCTGGTGCTGCTGATCATCTTCATGGTCGTGACGCCCGTGGCCCAGCGCGGCCTGGACATCGCGCTGCCGCAGCCGCCGCCGCCCGGGGCACCGCCACCCGCGCAGTCCAACCAGGTGGTGCTGGCGCTGGACGACTCTCCCTCAGGCCCCGTGCTCAGCGTCAACAAGAGCCCGGTCGCCACCATCGACGAGCTGGAGAACCGCCTCAAGGACATCTACCAGGCGCGCTCGGACAAGACGATCTTCGTGCGCGCCGCCGGCGCGGTGCCGTACGGCAAGGTGATCGAGGCGATGGACGCGGCCAAGGCGGCCGGTGTGGAGCGCATCGGCATCATCTCGGAGAAGATGGTCGAGGAGGCAGGCGGCGCGGCGCCTGCGGCAGGACAGCCCTAAGGCATCCAGAACGACTGGGTGATCACGGCCTCGCAGCCCGAACGGGCGCGAGGCCGTCGTGCTTTGGGAGCGTTTGGCTCAGCGATCACGGCCAAGACAACCACAGAGGACACGGAGATCAAACGGAGCGAGCACAGAGGATGTTGGGATACGGAGTCCTAGCTTCTCTCTATGTGCTCTGTGGTTTCCGTTGCCGGCGTAGCGGCGGCTAGGTTCCGGCGGCGGGGGCAGGGGCTGCTTCGGCAGCCTGCTGCAGCCGCAGCTCCTTGGCCTGCTTGGCGAGCGTCTGGGCCTGGTCCAGGTACTGCTGGCGCAGGCGCTGGTTCGTCGTGACCTGGGCCTTTACGCGGAGCAGCAGGCCCTTGTAGACCAGGCCGTCCACGTAGTCGGGCTTGATCTGGAGCGCCTTATCCACCGACTCGAGCCCCTTGTCGGCGTACTGGTCCTTCTGCGGGTCGTTGAGCAGCGGGTCGCGGAACGCTTTGTCCCAGTAGAAGACCGCGACCTTGTAATAGCCGGCCGGGTCGTTCGGCGCGAGGGTCGCGCAGTGGTCGAGCGTCGCAACGGCCTCCTCGAAGCGCGAGCGGCCCTCCCAGAGCGGCTTGTTGTAGAAGCCCGCGAGCGCCGCGCAGGCCTTGGGATCGTTGGGATTCACCTCGACCGCCTTCTTGTAGGCCGCCTCCGCCTCCACCTCGTGCTCGAACTTCTCGTAGAGGTTCGCCATCGCGAACAGGTTCTTGGGTTCGTTCGGGTTCTCCGCCACGAGCTGCTGCGCGAATTTCAGCGCTTCGTCGAAGTTCTTGAACGGCTCATCCGCGTAGATGCCGGTGAGCGCCGCGAGGGCGTTCTGCTTCACCGTCTTCAGGTTGGGCGTCCTGCCGTCGTTGACCTCGATGGACTTCTGGTAGGCGGCGATGGCCTCCTCGAGGTTCTGCTTGTTCTCGGCGGTCTCCTTGCCGGGTCGGTACATCGACTGCCAGCAGCTGCCCAGATAGAAGTAGGCCTCCGCATAGGTCGGGTCGTATTCGACCGCCTTCTGGTAGAGGTCCCGTGCCTTCTTGTAATTCTCCTCCTTGTAGGCCTTGTTGGCGTCGCGGTAGGCGTCCTTGGCCAACAGCCTGCCGCAGCCTGCCGTGAGGAACGCCGGCAAGGCCAAGGTGACGAGGAGAACGCGACTCTTCTGTGTCATCGGGCGCTCCCGGAGAGAGCGGTAGTCTAGTGCCGCCCCGAGAGCCAAGTCAAACCCCTGCTAGACTGGGTCGAACGGAAGCGATTAGCAATAAGCGATAAGCAATTAGCCAGCCATGATTCGGTTCGAGGACATCTACGAGACGGTCCGGGAGAACCACCCGGAGGCCGAGCTGGAGCTGCTCCGGAAGGCCTACATCTTCTCCGCTGTCGAGCACAAGGGCCAGACTCGCGCCTCGGGGGAGCCCTACTTGATCCACCCGCTCGAGGTCGCGAACCTGCTCGCCGAGATGCGAATGGACCCCACCTGCGTGGCCGTGGGGCTGCTCCACGACGTCCTCGAGGACACCCTCACCGAACCGGACCGGATCAAGGAGTATTTCGGCGAGGACGTGCTTCACATCGTCGAGGGCGTCACCAAGATCAGCAAGATCCCGTTCTCCTCCTCGGAGGAGCGCCAGGCCGAGAACTTCCGCAAGCTGCTCCTGGCCATGGTGGACGACGTCCGCGTGATCATCGTGAAGCTGGCCGACCGGCTCCACAACATGCGCACGTTGAAGTACCTGGCCGAGGAGCGGCGCGAGAAGATCGCCCGCGAGACGATGGACATCTACGCGCCCCTGGCCGGCCGCCTCGGGATGAGCAAGGTGAAGAACGAGCTGGAGGACCTGTCCTTCCAGTACCTCGACCCCGAGGCCTACGAGGAGCTCTCCCGCAAGGTCGAGGACAAGCGCAAGAAGGCCACGGCCTACATCGACCGGATGAAGACGGCGGTCCTCGAACGCCTGAAGGGCGCCGGCATCGAGGCCGAGCTCGCGGGCCGCATCAAGCGCCTGCATTCGATCTACCAGAAGCTGCGCCGCCAGAAGATCGAGCTCGACCAGGTCTACGACTTCGTCGCGCTGCGCGTCGTCGTCGGAAGCGTGTCGGAGTGCTACGCGGTGCTGGGCATCCTGCACAGCGCCTGGCGGCCCGTGCCGGGCCGCATCAAGGACTTCATCGCGATGCCGCGCCCCAACGGCTACCAGTCCCTGCACACCTCGGTGATCGGCGACGAGGGGCAGCCCTTCGAGATCCAGATCCGCACCCGGGAGATGCACAGCGTGGCCGAGGACGGCATCGCCGCACACTGGAAGTACAAGGAGGGCCGCAGCACCCCCGACGAGGACGACCGGGCTTTCAGTTGGCTGCGGCAGCTGCTGGAGTGGCAGCAGGAGGTCAAGGACCCGCACGAGTTCCTGAACTCCCTGAAGCTCGACCTGTACCCGGAGGAGGTCTACTGCTTCACGCCGAAAGGCGAGGTGAAGACGCTGCCGCGCGGCGCGTCGCCCATCGACTTCGCCTACGCGATCCACACCGAGGTCGGCCACCAGTGCGTGGGCGCGCGGGTCAACGGCAAGATGGTGCCGCTCCGCTACAAGCTCCAGAACGGCGACATCGTCGAGATCCTGACCTCGGCCGGACACAAGCCCAGCCGCGACTGGCTGGCGCACAGCGTCACGAACAAGGCCCGCGCCAAGATCCGGCACTATCTCAACACCGCCGAGAAGGAGCAGTCGCTCGAGATCGGCCGCAAGCACTTCGAGCGCGAGGCGCGCCGCTTCGAGCTGCAGCCGAAGAAGCTGCTCGCCGACGGGGAGAGGCTCGAGGCGATCGCGCAGGAGCTCGGCGTCGGGGCGAAGGCCGACGACCTGTTCACGGCCGTGGGTTACGGCCGCGTCTCGATGCGCCAGGTGCTGGCGAAGCTGCTCCCGCCCGAGAGGCTCGCCGAGACCCTTCCCGAGGAGAAGAAGCGTCCCATCGCCGATGCGGTCAAGCGCTTCCTGCGCATCGGTGACGAGCGCATCAAGGTGAAGGGCGAGGGCGACGTGCTCGTCTACCGCGCCAAGTGCTGCAACCCGATCCTGGGTGAGCCCATCGTCGGCTACATCACGCGCGGCAAGGGTGTCTCGGTCCACGCCGCGAGCTGCCCCAACGTGGCGAGCCTCATGTACGACCCCGAGCGGCGGATCGCGGTGGAGTGGGAGAAGGGCGGCGAGGCGGCCTACGAGGTCCGCGTCGCGGTCGAGGTGGAGGACCGCTCCGGCCTGCTGGCCGCGATCACGGCGTTGCTCGCCTCGATGCAGACGGACATCCGCAACGCCGAGGCCAAGACCTTCGACGACAAGACGGCGCTCATCGACATGACGCTGCGCGTCCAGGACATGCGCCACCTGGAGCGCGTGCTGAAGGCGATCCGCGGGGTGAGCGGTGTGATCGACGTCGAGCGTCACGCCGTGGCACGATAGCGCCATGCCGAAGAAGCACATCGAGACTCAGGAAGCGCCGAGGCCGATTGGTCCCTACTCCCAGGCGGTCATCTCCGGTGGGCTGCTCTTCTGCTCCGGACAGATCGCCCTCGACCCGGGCACCGGCCAGCTCGTCGACGGCGACGTCACGGCACAGACCGAGCGGGTGCTCCAGAACCTGCTCGCGGTCTTGAGGGAGGCCAAGATGGGGCCGGAGAACGTCGTGAAGACCACGGTGTTCCTGGCCGACATGGCCGACTTTCCGAAGATGAACGAGGTCTATGCGCGCTTTCTCGGCAGGGAGCCGCCGGCGCGCTCGACGGTGCAGGCCGCAGGCCTGCCGAAAGGCGCCCGCGTCGAGATCGACGTGATCGCGGCGTTCTAGCGGAAGCGCTTCGCTCCGTCGGCCGAACGCCGTGGCGAGGCGGCGATGAACGCGGTCAGGGGATCACCTGGTTGCTGAGCTCTTCACGAACCGTCTCGCGGCCCTTGCGGCTCACGATCGTGACCGAGATCCGGTAGGTGCCCGGCGCCTTGGCAGTGATCCAGCGCCTCCAGGGGTTCTCGTCGTCGGGCATGGTCACGACCTCCGTGCCCTCCTCGATGGCCCAAACGGTCGCCTCGCCGCTGACTTTCGTTGGAACGTCCGCTCCGTTCGGGTAGTGATACGAAACACGGACCGCCCTGCCGCAGCCCACCGGCATGGCGCCTCCGGGCGCCACCTGCTTGCCCTTCGGACATTCGGCGTTGTCGATGAACCGCAGGTTGGCGTAGAAGCTGGGGGCCGGCGTGGGCAGCGGTGTCGGTGTGGGAGCGGGGGTGGGCGCGGGCGCTATCGCGAGCGTCGTCGTCGGGGTGATCGCGACAGGCGTCGGCGCGGCATTCGAGCCTCCGCACGCGGCCAAGCCGCCGAGGCACACGACCAGCAGGATTTTCTTCATTGGAACCAGCCCGCGCTTCAGGCGCTCTTCCGCTGTGGGGCGGGCTTGCTCACCTTGCCCGAGCGCAGGCACCGGGTGCAGACCCGGATCTTCCTCTGGACGCCGCCCACGACCGCGCGCACCCGCTGCAAGTTGGGGTTGAAACGGCGGTGTGTGACGTTGTGAGCGTGAGACACGCGATTGCCGAACAGGGGGCCTTTCCCGCACAGGTCGCAGCGTTGAGCCATCGTCGAACTACTCCTTCGGACGTCGCATCCGGGCCCGGCAGACGGCCCTTCGCGGAAACGCGTATTTTACGGGGCGGTGCGATCCGCGTCAACGTTATCGCGGCGCTCGCGGTCCCTGGGCCCGTGCTAAACTCACCGCTCGCTGCGCTTGCGCGAGGTGACAAAGACCCATTAATCCATGGTCCAGTTCAACTTCAGCGAACGGACCATCAAGGCCAAGGTGGTCTACTACGGCCCGGCCCAGTCGGGCAAGACCACCAACCTGGAGCAGATCCACCGCCTCACCGATCCGCAGTCGCAGAACCGCCTGATCTCCCTCAACACCGCACAGGATCGGACGCTCTTCTTCGACCTGCTGCCTTTCAGCCTCGGGGCGGTCTCCGGCTACGACTTCAAGGTGCAGCTCTACACGGTCCCGGGGCAGGTCCAGTACAACGCGACCCGGCGCGTGGTATTGGCCGGCGCCGACGCGGTGGTCTTCGTGGCGGACTCGCGCAGGGCCATGTTCAAGGAGAACCTGGCGGCCTTCGAGAACATGAAGGTGAACCTGCTCGCGAACCGCTTGGTTCCCGAGAAGGTGCCGCTCGTCGTCCAGTACAACAAGCGCGATCTCGACGACATCCAGGGCGAGGTCGAGATGAGGAAGGCCTTGAATCCCTGGGCCCGCCGCGAGTTCCCTGCCGTCGCCGCCCAGGGGCAGGGCGTCCTCGAGGTGTTCGTGGCCGTGGTGCAGGAGATGCTCGCCGCGATCGCGGTCAAGTACAACCTGAAGGAGAAGGGCCTCGACCCGGCGACGATTCCCGAGGTCGTGGGCGATGCCTTCGACCACCTGCTGAAGGAGGCCCAGGCCCTCGGCCCGCCGCCACCACCCAGCGCGAAGCCGATCGGCAAGGTCGTCGTCGCGCAGTCGACCAACGTGGATCACGCAGCGCCGCTGCAGGCCACACCGGAGACAGGCCTCGTATCCGAGGAGCTGCTGCACCGCTCGATCCGCTCCAACGTGGAGCTGGCCGAGGCCCTGGCCGGCCTGGTGCAGCAGATGAACCTGGGCCTCGGCACGATCCTGTCCCACGCCGAATTGCTGATGATGTACCGCGAGGACGCGCGCGAGAAGCGCCAAGCCGCGATCACCTCGATCCAGCAAGAGGCCACGCGGCTGCGCAAGATCATGCAGGATCTGGGGCAGGCGGGCCTCGCGGCGGGATCCGCTCCACCGCCCCCGCGTTCTCCAGTGCCCCCCGCGCCACCGCCCGCAGCGAAGGCGGCCGCCTCAGCCGCGGCTGCCGCCCCGAACCGCGAGGCGTCCCGCGTCACGGCGCCACCGGCCGTAGCGGCGGCGTCCCACGCCGCGCCGCGCCCTGCCGCTCCCGCGGTGACCACCCCCTCACCCCTCGAGCCCGCGCTCAGCGAGGCCGTGGCGGCCGCGCGCTTCACGACGGAGCCGCGCCAGGTGAGCGTCGAGCTGCGCATTCCAGCGGGCACGGCGCTGCCGCGGGTGCAGCCCCAGGTCCTGCACAAGGCCGCCGTCGCGCTACTCGACGGGGTTTCGATCATGTCGCCCTCGGGCTCGACGGCCGTGCTGCGCTCGGAGAAGAAGCCGGTGCTGCTGCGCGGCCGGGACGGCCAGCAGGTGAAGCGCGACTTCCTGATGCTGGCCGTGAGCCACGGCGGCAGCCTCACGCCCGAAGACCAGCAGCGCATCCTGCAGGGAGGCGACACGAGCCCGCTCGGCGAGGCCTGTCGCCTGGTCCGCGAGATGGGAGGCTTCGTCCGCTTCGCGCCGCTGCCCGCGGGTGGACTCGAGACCCGACTGTTCCTGCCTGCCTGATGCTGATGTTCCAGATCGATGGGAGGTCCTCATGAAGCGTACCCGGGTCCTGCGTGGGCTCGTCTCCGCGCTGAGCATCGTCCTCACCCCGGCGGCCGCCGACGCCGCAGGCTTCGCGCTGTTCGAGCAGGGCGCGCAGGGCATGGGCTTCGCGGGGGCCTTCACGGCCCAGGCCAGCGATCCGTCGGCGATCTTCCACAACGCCGCCGGCATCGCCTTTCTCAAGGGCCGACAGCTGTACGTGGGCGGTGTGCTCGTCAACCCCTCCACCGACTTCATCGGCGCCGATCCCTTCCCGGGCGCGGGCCGGCCCGAGAGCATGGACGTGGGCATCATCCCGTTCCCCTCGGCCTACTACACACAGGCGCTGAGCGACACCCTGGCAGTCGGCGTGGGAGTCCACGTGCCCTACGGCCTGCGCACTGAGTGGAAGTTCCCGGACGCCTTCAGCGGTCGCTTCATCTCCACGAAGGCCCAGCTCAGCGGCGTCTCGGTGAACCCCACGGTGGCTTGGAAGCTCCGCGACCGGCTGGCCATCGGCGGCGGCATCGACATTCGCTTCTCGTCTGTCGAACTGCGCCGCAGCGTCCCGGGAATCGACCCATTCACGCAGCAGGTCGCCGACGTGGCGAGCGTGGTGCTCCAGAGCGATACGGCCACCGACTTCGGCTTCAACGTCGGAGTGCTCGCGAAGCCCGCCGAGAGCTTCTCGATTGGCGTCTCGTACCGCGCCAAGGTCAAGCAGTCATACACCGGCGACGCAACCTTCACGCTGATCCCCACCGGCAATGCCCAGTTCGATGGGCTCGTGGCGCAAACGTTGCCCGCGGGGGCCATCCCGGCGACGACCGGGCTCGAGACGCCCGCGATCGCGTCCGTCGGCGTCGCCTACCGGTGGAATGACTGGACCTTCGAGGGCGACGTGAACTGGTACGGCTGGTCGAGCTTCGACGAGCTGCCGATCCAGCTCGAGGGTCGTGCCGACCTCTCGACGATCGTAACCGAGGAGTACGACGACGCCGTCCAGTTTCGCGTCGGCGTGGACCGGCGTCTCAACGACGAGTGGAGCGTCCGCGGCGGCTACTTCTACGACCCGAGCCCCTCGCCCCCCGAGTCGGTCTCGCCCCTGCTGCCGGACTCCGACCGCCACGGCCTCTGCGCGGGAGGCAGCTGGAGGCGGGGCGCGTTTCGAATCGACGCCGCGGCATGGTGGTTGCTGTCGCAGGATCGCTCGACCGAGGGCGTGAGCCGCGACCACTACGACGG
>Ga0075428_100008144_pt1 | contig 11637 bp, 6 predicted proteins | sample RhiMetdeltSRZDD2_FD_75291 | JGI IMG/M metagenome (GOLD analysis project Ga0075428, IMG submission 75291) | Populus rhizosphere microbial communities from Tennessee, USA - Rhizosphere MetaG P. deltoides SRZDD2 | ecosystem: Host-associated > Plants > Roots > Rhizosphere > Soil | place: USA...
ATGCTTTCTCGTCGCAGGGATATACGAACCGGTAGAACCGCCGCGGTCCGAGTATTTTGAGCCCGAATTCGTGCGGCCTCTCAAAATGTGGGCTGAATCTCTCTACCTCAATTTTGGAGAAAAAATCCGGTGGCCGAAGATGCGTGAGTGACTTCACCAGATCCGCCATGCGATCATATTCCTCGATCGGTTCGTGCGGAAAACCATAGATAAAATTCCACTCGGCGCGAACCCCAAACTCTGAGCACCATTTAAGCAGCCGAATATTTTGCAACGCGGTCGCCCCTTTTTCCATCAGCTTGAGAATCGGCGTGCTGAAGCTTTCGATTCCAATTTGGATTATCATCACGCCTGCTTGACGCATCGCCCGGACGTGTTCCTTCTTCAAGTTAGCTTTGGTTTCATAGAAAATCCTGAAGTCACATCCAGTATCGCGGAGCTTAGGCAAAACATCGCGGAAATAGCGCATGTCGATGATGTTGTCGACCGCGGAGAAGTTTAGTTGGCTGTATTTGCGCGCCAGGGCCACTAATTCATCAACAAGCAGCTCGGGGCTCTTGCTGCGGAAAGCCATCGACGACCCGTTCAGTCCACAAAAAGTGCAGTGCTTTTTGGCGCCCCACCAGCATCCTCGCGCGCTCTCGAACGGAATGACGAGATGCGGCCGGATCTCGGCACAAGAGGTGCTGCGGTCGAGGCGCTCAAAAAACTCGTCGTAATTCGGCAGCGGTACTTCGTCCATCGGAATATTGCTGCCTACTTGATCGATGACGACTCGCTGTCCATTCTCCCGGAAACAAAGGCCCGGTTGAGGGCGAACGCCACCGTTAGAGAGGTCCTTGATCAATTGTGGCAACACCCGCTCAGCTTCGCCGCGTACGACGGTATCCACCCATGGAAACACACGATGCAGAGCCTCGCCCATTGGGCCATCACAATTGCTGCCACCGAATACTATGTGGATAGACGGATCTCGCGACTTGATCAGCTTTGCCAGAACCAAAGAAGGAACGTTCTGGCTGAATGTGGTAGTAAACCCGACTATCCGAGGACTCATTGAGAGAACATCTTCAACACAGAGATCCAGGAAAGGGCGCACCAACTCGTGCATTCGCACAGCCTTGGCAAGGAGTTCCCCGGGTGTGGCGGTGGAGCTGACATAATTCAAATATTGCTCGTCCCGTTCGCTTGAATCCTGAAACGGGGCGACCGCGAAAATCCAATCGCCCAGCCCTACGATGCGGTTATCCTCGCCAACCTCACAATAATCATTGAGACAAATGCGATCCTCCACCGGGAGATCGGCGGTGACCTTGACGATATAATCCAGGAAGTCGAGATTGAACGAGCGAACCTCTGTCCGGATCCCGGCGCGCATCAGAACGCTTTGCAGAATACCCAACTGGATCGACGGACGATCAACTCGCGCCCAGGGCATGTTTATCAACATTACCAGACGACTATTTGTCGCAGAGTGCTTACTTGAGTTCGTGCTCACGAGTCTTCCAGCTGCCGGACTGTTTGCTCAGTTCCCAGGCTAATGTCACTAGCTTAAAATCTGCCGAGCACATTAACATCGGCCGCGATCTTTTGTCGACTAAATGCACTGTCGACGTCAACGGATTGTTTTGTTTTCTGGCCCAGTATAATAGCATTCTCACGCCCGAGGCCTGACAAAAATGACCCGCACATCGTCTGCGAAACCTGGCAGGAAGAAACCGGAACACAGCTTTGCACCTGTAGGCTTCTTCGTCTTGCGAACACCACTTTTACCTTTCGATGAGTTTACTAAGTGGAGCAAAGGTCTCGAGATGATGACAGCACTAAACGATCCGGAGCGTCGCGAAGACGCATACGATGCCGATTGTGAGCGACTGCGTAAACGTCTCAGGAGCATCGTCACCCGACCCGAAGTGCGCGATGGGCTGTTTCTCGCATCGCCTAACATCATTGAACGCTTTCACCTCTGGACCGACGACCCCGACGGCGAGCGTGGCCGCAAAGTTGAGCACGTGCTGGTTCGTTATTTTTCGCGCATGACCGGACGCGCAACGCCATTCGGACTGTTTGCCGGAGTGTCGACCGGTATCCTCGGCGACGAGACGAGCCTGGTGCTTCCAGCGCGCGCGCAGTATCGACGTCAGACGAGGCTCTCGATGGATTATCTTTACGCTCTTACTGACGCCATTACCCGTGACCCGACGCTACGGAACAACCTCACGTTTCGCCCTAACACCAGCCTCTATCACGCTGCCGATCGTGTGCATTATGTGGAAACGCGCTTCCACGAAAAGCAGCGATCGTATCACCTGGTGGCCGCTGAAACGACCGAATACCTGGCCGCAACACTCACGCGAGCCCTCCCGGGCGCGACTCCACAGGCATTGATCACTGCTTTGCAAAACGGCGACGTCTCTGCGAAAGAGGCGCGCGACTACATCGCTCAGCTCATCGACGGCCAGCTGCTGGTACCTGAAATTAGATTGAATACTTCCGGTCCTGCAGCTTTAGATCCGCTGATCGAACAGTTGCGTAGCGCTAAAGAGACTGCCGGGATTGCCCGTGCTCTGCAAGACACGAGAGAGCAGCTGGCGCTAATTGACTGCGACGGACCAGGTGTTAGTCTCGAACGCTACCGCGTTATCGCCCGCTCGCTTGAGGTGTTGCCCGCGAAAGTAGATCTTTCACGACTGTTTCACGTCGACATGGTCAAACCCGCGCCGGCCGCAGTGCTGGGGCCGAAAGTGCTCGAAGAGATCGAGCGAGGTGTCGAGATTGCGCGTCTTTTGTCTCCTCGCCGTCAGACTGAGCTTACCAGGTTTCGCGAAGCTTTCTTTAAGCGCTATGAAGATCGGGAGGTTCCGCTGGTTGAAGCTCTGGACGAAGAGATTGGCGTTGGTTTCGGAGTTAGCGAGGAAAGCTCGCCGCTCCTCCAGGATCTCGATTTTCCGTCCACGACGAATGAAAAAAGAATTGATAACCAACGTCACGAATTTAATTTGAGTAAGTTGTGCGAGGCGCTTGGCCGCGGCGTCCACGAAATTGAGATAGATGAAGCGGAACTGGAACGACTCGTCCGTGTAGACCCCAAGCCCTTGCCTGATTCATTTGCCGTTGAGGCGACCGTAGCGGTGCGTTCGCGCCAGGCACTTGCCGCAGGAGATTTTCGCGTGCTCATCGGTCATGTCAGCGGACCGTCCGCAGCTTTATCCATGGGGAGGTTCTGTCACGCCGACGAGAATTTGAAGCATCAGGTCCTCGCGCTTCTGCGTGATGAAGAAGCTCGCCGGCCGGACGCGATCTTCGCCGAGATTGTTCACCTGCCGGACGGAAAGCTCGGCAACATTGCTTCGCGGCCAATCATGCGTGATTACGAAATTCCATACCTCGCGCGGTCAGTTCTGGATGCTCATCATCAGATTCCAATCACGGATCTTCACGTCTCGGTCCGAAACAATCGAATTCGCCTGCGCTCGTCGCGTTTAGATCGGGAAGTGATCCCCCGCATGACGAATGCGCATTACTACTCGTGGCGAAGTCCGGCCGTTTATCGATTTTTATGTCTGCTTCAGGGTCAGGATACTGCGTGGCTGGCTAAGTGGGATTGGGGTGCGCTGGAAACCGCGCCATTTCTGCCACGCGTTTGTTCCGGACGAGTGGTGTTGTCGCCGGCACGCTGGCATGTTCGGAAGGAAGAGCTGCGCGCTTTGACGAAGGAAAAGGGAGCCGAGCGTTTTCGCGCAGTTCAATCATGGCGGCGAGAGCGAGGCCTGCCCCGATTCTTCACACTCGCGGACGACGACAATCTCTTGCCGGTTGACTTCGAAAATGTTCTGAGCGTCGAATCATTCGTCCAATTGGTAAAAGATCGCGACAAAGTCAGGCTCCTGGAATTCTTTCCCGGTCCGGATGAGTTGGGTGCTTCAGGACCGGAAGGGTCTTTCGCGCACGAATTGATCGTTCCCTTCGTGTCGCAAAGACCGATTGAAGCCCGCACGCCTGAACTCGGTCGCCCGGTCGCCAAAAGATCGACTGAAACCAGGTTCTCCCGGGCCGCGAGTCTGGCTTGGCGCTTCGCACCGGGCTCTGAATGGTTTTACGTCAAACTCTATACCGGGCCGGCGATGGCCGATCGTCTCTTACGAGATCTCCTTAAACCGTTTGTGAAAGATGTAAAGAGGAACCATGGCGTCGACCGCTGGTTCTTTATCCGCTTATCCGATCCCGACTTTCATCTGCGGCTGAGATTCCACGGACAACCCAATCGTTTGCGAGATACTGTTCAGCCCTTACTCAAGGACGCTCTCGCCCCGTTTCTTGCCGACAATCGCATTTGGCGAGTGCAGTTCGACACGTATGAACGTGAAGTTGAACGCTACGGCGGCGCTGAAGGCATTGCGCTGACCGAGCAACTTTTTCAAATCGACAGTGAGGCGGTGCTCGATCTCATTGACATGCTCGACCCGGGCGACTCAGGCGCAGACGAACGATGGATGCTCACTATCTATGGAATTGATCGATTGCTCGATGACTTCGGAATCAAGCTGCATACGAAGCACTTGATCCTCCAGGAATTGCGGCACTCCTTCGCCAAAGAGTTTGGCATGGACCAGAGTCTGCTGGTGCAACTAAACGAGAAGTTCAGAAAAGAAAAAAAGGCGCTTCAGGCTTTGCTCAATGCCCCGGGAAAGCGAGATCATCCGCTGGCGCCGGGTTTAGCTATTTTGCAGGCTCGCTCGCGAAAATTGGCTGCCATCGTTCGTAAGCTGAGGTTGAGCGAGGAGAAAGGTCGGTTGGCAATTTCCGTTTGCCACTTGATGCCGCATTACATCCACATGCATGTGAATCGCATGCTGCGTAACGCGCACAGGCCACAGGAATTGGTGCTCTATCATTTGCTGACCCGACTTTACGAGTCACAACTAAAAAGCGTCCGCCCGGCAGCAGCAAAGTCAACCTCACCGTAAGCCACTCTGCTCGGGTGAGAGGCCTGACAGGGTCGCGTGCTGCGTAGTACAATCCGCGCGACCTGAGCATCAAGAGTCGAGAAGATGAGCGTCACTTCGCCAATAGGAGAACCGCCCGCACACGAGTCAGTCGATCTCGCCGCGCTCGGCCGAGATTACAAACCTCCGCTTGCGGATACCTCGCCGGAAGTCGCCGACGTAATCGCGCGAATGCCCTGGTGGGCGTCTCGTGGCCTGGTTTACATCATCATTGGTTTCGTGATTGTCGCAGTTCTCTGGGCTGCGCTAAGCAAGATCGACATTGTCGCAGAGTCGCGCGGTACGCTGGTGCCCGAAGGTTACGTGAAACCAGTCCAGGCAGCGGGCACCGGTGTGGTGCAAAACGTGTTCGTCCGTGAGGGCGACGTGGTTGAAGGCAGCCAGCCGCTGGTCCAATTGGACGCCACTGAGATGCGGACTCGCTTGAATAAACTGCGAGAAGAACTGGCGACCAGCCAGGCCCAATTGCGACAGTTCATGGTTGATAAGCCGGTGGCCGATACCCTGGAACAGCAGAACCGCATAACGCGGCTGCAAAGCGAGTTGACTGCCGCCCAACTTGCTTTGCAACACACCACGATCATTGCGCCGGTAGCCGGCACCGTCACCACTCTGCAGGTAAGAAGCGCAGGCACGGTCCTGCAGGCCGGCCAGACCATCGCTACCATCATGCCGCGCGGAGCCCGCCTGCTGGTTGAGGCCCATGTTCCGAACAAGGACATCGCTTTTATTGAAAAAGGAATGGCCGCTAAGCTGAAGTTCGACGCCTTTCCATTTCAGGATTACGGCATTGTGCATGGCACGGTGGTCGAAGTTTCTCCGGACGCGCAAACAAACAATGATTCGAGTTCGTTCTACAAGGTTATGATAGCGCCCGGGCAGACGGAGATTGGCGCCAAGGGAAGAAACGTGCCCTTACGACCTGGCCTGGCGCTTAGCGCCGAGATTGTGACCGAGCGCAAAACTATTTTGGCTCTGATTCTTGAGCCCTTTCGCAAGTTGAAAGCGAAAGTATCGGGCAATTAACGACCGACCTGGGTTCGATTTACCTGAACATCGGCTAAACCACCGCAAGGGAGATACGCAGGATGGCAAAGCAGAAAGAGCAACGGGCCCGGATCAAAGTCGGCAAGTTGCAAAAATCGATCGCAAAATTGAACAAGACTGAACAGAAAAAGGTTAAAGGCGGTGTCCTCGCCGACGGTTCGGTGCGCGTGTTTGGTGATGGCTCAGTGCGATCTATTAAGGACGGCACATCGAACACTTAAGTGGCCTGACGCCTCATCACCGACCATTTAAGATATGTCAGATTTGTCTGAATATGTCGCCCTCGAAGTCAACGGGGAGGAAATTAGCCTTTACGACGTCCTGTTGCCCGCGAAAGGAGACGGAAATCTTGAGTTCCTGCAAGAGGCGATCAACGCAGCCATCATCAGGCAGGAAGCCGCTCGTCTCGCGATAGAGGTATCCGACGAAGAACTCCAGTCTGCCGCTGACGAGTTTCGCGCCGCTCACGAACTATACGACGTTGCGTCTACCGACGCGTGGCTCGCCGCCAGGCGTTTGACCTTCGAAGATTGGGAGGCGTTTATCGAAGGTAATGCCCTTAGACAAAAACTATGCGACACCATCACCGCAGACAAAATCGAACAGCACTTTGCAGTAAACAAACTTGCATTCGACGCGGCTGAACTGTCACGCCTGGTTGTTTCCGATGAAGATATTGCCAGAGAGCTACGGGCCCAAATCATCGAAGAAGGCGCAGACTTTCACTCATTGGCGCGAACCTATTCGATCGATGCTGCTACCAGGCTGGCCGGAGGTTATGCAGGTAAAGTTAAGCGGGCAGATATGGAGGCGGCTGTCGAATCGTCTGTTTTTGGCGCTCAACCGGGAAACGTAGTCGGCCCTTTTAAATTGGAAGACGGCTGGCATCTCATTAAGATCGAGTCGTTGCACCGGGCAGATCTCGATGACGCTCTGCGGAAAACAATTAAGGCAGAAGTCTTTGCTGAATGGTTTGAGGAACGTCTTCGCAAAGCAAGGATTAAGATCCCTCTGCTCGAAGTAATTGCGCCGGTGACTGAATCGGAAGATCTGGCCGTGTTAAATGAGTAGGAGATGAATCGCTCTGCAGGAAAACCTGGGTTGGTTTTGTTGCTTGCCGGCAGCTTGCTTGCGGGTTGCACTGCAGGTAGTAGAACGCTGCCCGTCGAGAATCGAGCAGGTGCAGACCGCACTCCGTTTAGAGTCCACGTATTTAATTCTCAACCGTCGACGAGTTCTAATGGTGGGGACCGATTGATTCCGGCAGCGCTATCGGTGGAAGGTAACGCAATCGTCTTAGCGGAACGCGCCGGGCATATCGTTTCCTTGAGCGGCAGCGAGGGTGCGCGAATCAAGAAAGGCCAGGTGATCGCGCGATTTGACAACGAGGATCAGCGGACACAATTACGTGAGCTTGAGATTGAAGTCAGCCGGCTGAAAGTCGAAGAGCAGCAGTACGAAGCGCAGGTAAAACTCAGAAACAGTGAGTTGGCCCGAGAACAGGCATTAGCCAAAGAAGGCGTGTCGAGCAAGGTCAACGTCGAACAGGCCGAGTACAGGCTCGAACAGGCGAATCACGAATACGAAAAAGCGAAGCTTGTATCTTCAAATGCGCTGGTTAAAGTAAGGGCTGCACAAATCGAAATCGAGAAAAGCACAGTTCGCGCGCCCATCAACGGAGTTATTATCCATCGTTACGCAACGCTCGGCTCTAATGTCGCCCTGAACGACAAATTGTTCGAAGTTTCAAAACTCTCGCCGCTGGAATTGAAATTCCAACTTCCGCAAAACGAGAACACAAAGCTCAGCCCGGGCGAAATCGTCAACCTGTCCGCGGTTGACGACAACCGTATAATCGCGCGCGCGCGTATTCGCAGGATTAATCCGGTCGCGGATTCCACCAGCAATACTTTTGGCTATCTAGCAGACGTTATTAGCGGCTCCGGCCTGATGCCCGGACTAGCCGTGAATGTACATCTACCGCGCGCCGACGATGCGATCAGTTTCTGGATTCCACGCGCGGTCTTTCCGGCAGGGACTGACTTGCGAAGTAGTTCACCCGCAACGCTATTTATCGCTAATGGTTCGAAGGCGGGCGCGCGAATCGTACTCGTCAACTCGATCGAAGGCGATCAGGTCGAAATCGTATCGGGCCTCAGCGCCAATGACAGCGTGATACTCTCGCCTCCGGCGGAACTGAAGGATCAGGACCCGATTGAAGTCAGTGCACCCTGATATTCACGCAGCGCCGGAAGTTTGAAGTGAACCGCTGGCACCCTTCGTTGAGTCGTTTTGGGTTCTCGAAAACATGCACGTACATTTTTTCTGAGCAGTTTTGTAAGCGTTGAATAAAGGATCGAAAATTTAGATTCCCAAGCTGGTAATACGGGATAATCTCCGCAGTGGATTTCCAGTTGAGTCAGCTTAGCCAAACCTTTGTTAAAGTGTAATGGTTAAGAGACCGCTCGCGATACCGGTTTCGTAGGCGTACCAAAATCCGAAAGCGACACTCAAAGCGCCGGCAACAGTTTGCAATCCGTAATGAACGCTGCCCAGCCGGCGTGAGCTGAGCGCAAACGGAAGCCCCACCAGAAATGACATCAAGAGCATGCCGAAAATCGAGCCGATCCCAAAGAGCACCAGGTAGAACAACCCAAGCGTGACTGAAGGTATCTGCGTCAAAACCACGACGGTCAGCGCGCCCGATCCTGCAAGTCCGTGCATTGCGCCAACCAAAAGCGGTTTGAATCCGACCCGCGAAACCGCGTGCGAGTGCTTGCCTGACTGTTCCTGGTTATCAATGCCGGAATGTTCCTTCGCACCTTCGTGAAAATGAAGATGTTCATGCGCGATGCCGCCGTGAGTGTGACGATGCAGGTGTGTCTCTGGCCGCCGGCGTAAAGCCCGCACCAGAGCGCTAAGGCCGAGACCAATGATCATCAAGGCCACGCCGAATTCAAGCCAACTCGATACGTACTCGGGAATAGCAATACGCAGCACGAGAGCAACCACACCTACGGCAATTAGAGAGACGGTATGGCCCATGCCCCAAATGCCCCCCACCAGAGCCGCGCGGAAAAGGTTGCGATGCTCGCTGACGATTGTTGAGACGGCTACGATGTGATCCACTTCCGTGGCATGTTTGAGTCCAAACATTAATCCCAGCCCAAGCACCGCAAACGCGCCGAGCGAAGTTAACGCTGGACCTGCGGTGACGTTTGCACTCGCTTCGCCCCTCGAGGCTGGCCAATTGCCCAGGAGCCCGGAGAGATGAACTCCGGATTGTCCCAACGCTTCGTAACAGATCGCGGCGCCCACGCAGGCAATCACCAGAGCACTAAACGCCGGGAGCAAACGCAAGATGCGACTTTGTCCCGCGGGACGCTTAAAGAAACGACCGGCGAAAACGAACATCAACCCGATCGCCGTTAAGGTAGCGGCCAGTCCGGCGCTGAACGCGACCACCAGCAAAAGTCCGTAGCCGACTCGATGAAGCGCGATGGCCGAAAGCAAGACCACAAGCGCAGACGGACAGGGCAAGAGCCCACCGGAAATACCAAGGGCAAGAAGGCTGCTCCACGTAACAGCGCTGCCGTCGGCTCCCGGGGGTAAATGCGAATGCTCCACCCCGCCATGCGAATGCGTAAGGGATGCATCGCCGGCATGATCTTGAGAATTCGTGACGAAAACATGGTGTGAGTGGGTGCCTTGCGCAGGAGTGTGCGCGCCAGCTCGGCGCGCGATGCGCAGGCGGCGAATAAAAAGCGTCAGTCCCAGAACCAGAACGATTGCGCCAGAGACAAAGCTCAGCCCAGGAAAGATTCGCTCAGGCACGATGTATTGCGACGCAAACAGCGTAATCGCGCCAAGCGCAAACACCCCGGCAGTATGGGTTATGGTTACCGTTAACCCCAGAAATGCCGCATGACGCGCCGTGCCTTTCGAGCCGACGAGATAGGCCCCAACCACAGTCTTGCCGTGACCGGGAGAAAAAGCATGAAGCGCTCCCAATCCGGCTGCGATGAGCAAACCCAGCAGGGCAGTCAAAGGCGTCAATACTGGTACATTGATGAGTTCGGCAAAGCGGTCCCTTGAAGCTTCAGCAGTTCGACCATCACGGGTGCGCAGGGCAACTGCGCCCGCCGGAATTGATTCTGTAGTCCAGGAAAAATCCGCAATGCGCTCATCAAGTGGCGCGGTTAGCATGTCTTCCGGATAGACTTTCAACTCGTCCGTAACCTGAGATCCAAAAGCGGAGCTGTTGAATATTTTCGCACTGGAACCAGTGACTACGATCTCGTGCCAGCCGATGCGCTCGGGATTATTTCTGTCTTCGAAATGAAAGCGGCGATTTGAGCCCTCATCGGTCCCGGAAATATCTCCTGCGAAGTCACATTCCACTCGTAGTGTGTACAAGCCGCCCGAGCCCGGCGGCATAGAAAGCGTCCTCGAGACGATTTGCAGAGGAATAGTTTTGCCGTTAACGGTTACGAGCAATCCAGCGGCGTAGCGCGAAGCAACGTGTTCCAAATAAACATTGAGGTCTGCCGGAGAAAGACTACCGTCGATATTTTTTGCCATGCCCTGAGTGGCCTGAAAAGCAGGAATCTCCGCCATGTCAATGACGTAATGAAGGCGGACTTGCTGCAGGCCGGCATCTATTCGCGTGAAGTGATTAATCGTGAAATTACCAAGCGGGTGGGCCGCTGCCGGCGACGTCGTCGCGCAGCTCAAAAGCGCAACCGCGAAAAAGATTAACGACAATCGAATAATTGTAGAAAAGAGAGCTGCAGTCATTTATTCATACCGATCGCGCAGCCCTGTTGGCTGGAAGACTGTTATTAACTCGAAGCGTCTGCCTGGCTTTATCAGCCTGTAGCACATCGAAGGTTGGATTTATGGCAAACGCCAGCTTGAGGTACTTCGTAGCGTTTCGATGGTCGCCCAGTCCGTCATAAATCATTCCAGCGTGGTAAAAGATTCGCGCGTCGCGGGTGCCGAGTCGCAGAGCCTCTTCGACGGATTTCTTCGCTTCCTCAAGTCGTTTGTTTTTGAAGAGAACCCAGGCGAGCGCATCACACGTGAAAACATCCGCTCGCACAGAACGCTCACGCTGGACGATCGCGAGTGCCTGATCAAGGTTTAGATCGTGGTCCGCCCATACCATCGCTAACTGTCGCGAATAAGTACCGCCGGCAGCACTATTCTGTTCGATGAATTCGACCAGGTCATATTGCCGCTTGGCCTCATTCATACGCCCAAGCTTCGCATACAGATCGCCGAGGGCGATCGCACTATCGGGCAGCGGCGCGCGAGCCTGCGCGCGTTCGTACAACTCGACCGCGCCAGACAGGTCTCCGGCGCGAACCCGTGCGCGAGCTTTAGCGGCGAGGGCCAATGGATACTCTGGAAAGATGAGCAGCGCTCTGTCGTATTCCAGCTCGGCCTGGGTGAGTTTTCCTGAATTCATTAATTCGTCGCCAAGGTGAACTCGGCACCAGGCGGCGCCTTCGGGATTGTTTGGGCCCGTAGCCTTTACAGCTACGGCCATCGCTTCTATGGCGCCTTCCCCATCGCCATGAAG
>Ga0075428_100008149_pt1 | contig 11634 bp, 12 predicted proteins | sample RhiMetdeltSRZDD2_FD_75291 | JGI IMG/M metagenome (GOLD analysis project Ga0075428, IMG submission 75291) | Populus rhizosphere microbial communities from Tennessee, USA - Rhizosphere MetaG P. deltoides SRZDD2 | ecosystem: Host-associated > Plants > Roots > Rhizosphere > Soil | place: USA...
CCGCCACGACCCGGACCTCGTGATCCTCGACCTCATGCTCCCCGGCCGCGACGGCTTCGAGATCTGCCGCGAGATCCGCAAGCGCGGCGAGACGCCCGTCCTGATGCTGACCGCGCGGGCGGACGACATCGACGCGATCGTCGGGCTCGAGCTCGGCGCCGACGATTACGTCACGAAGCCATTCAACCCGCGGGCGCTCGTCGCCCGGGTCAAGGCGATCCTCCGCCGCACCGAGGCGACCGCCCGCGGGGCGCGTCCGTTCGAGGTCGGCGGCCTGCGCATCGACCCGCGCCGTCGCGAGGCCTACGTCCGCGAGCACCGCCTCGAGCTCCGGGCCCGTGAGTTCGACCTGCTCGCCGCCCTCGCCCGCGACCCCGGCGTCGTCCTGACGCGCGACGCGCTCCTCGAGGACGTCTGGGGCACCGATTTCCCGGGCGAGACCCGGACGATCGACGTCCACGTCGCGGAGCTCCGGAAGAAGCTCGGTGCCGACGGGCCGCCGATCGAAACCGTTCGCGGCTTCGGCTACCGGCTCGTGCCACCACCGCGCGAACCGGCGCCGTCCGCAGGTTCCTGAGCACAACCTCATGCCCCGCTCGCTCCGCGGCCGGCTCCTCGGCGCGTTCCTGCTCCTTGCGCTCGCGATCCTGCTGACCGTCGGTGGTGCGCTGTTCGTCGTCCTTCGCAGCCTGCACGCGGATGAGACGGAATCCGGCCTCCGCGGCATCGCGGCCAGCGTCCTGCCGCAGGTTCGCGAGAGCATCGCGAGCGGCGACTTCCGCGGCACGGTCCTCGAGATCCGCGATCGACTCGCGTCCGGCGATCCGCCGATCGAGACGTACATCGTGGGCGTCGCCGGGCAGCTCCGCGGCCTCGACGGCTCGGCGCCGCCGGGCACGATCGTCATTCCCGCTGACACGGCGCCGAATGCAACGATCAGCGGCGCTACGACGATCGATGGCGAGCGCTACCTCTACGCCGCGACCGTCCTCCGACAGCGGGCCCTCGCCGGCAAGGCCGTCGCATTCGTCACCCTCGATCGCTCGGGCGCGCAGGCGCTCGCCGATGTCGTCCGCCGGCTGCCAGCAGTGCTCCTCATCGGCGGCCTCGTGGGCGCGATCCTCGCCTGGCTGTTGGCCAGCTCGGTCACGAAACCGCTCGCGCGGGTCGCGAGCGCGGCAGCCGGCCTGCCGGCCGGAACCGTTGAACCACTGCCGCTCGAAGGTCCCGAGGAGATCCGGCGGCTCATCGGGACGTTCAACGCGATGGCCGATGAGCTGGCCGCGCTGCGCAAGCGCGAGAGCGAGCTCCTCGCCGACCTGCGCCACGATCTCCGGACGCCGCTGACTGTGATCGGTGGGTTCGCCGCGGCGCTCGCGGATGGAACGGCGATTGGCGATGACGCGGCGCGAGCGGCGCGGGCGATCGAAGAAGAGGCGGCCCGGCTGGAACGCCTCGTCGGCGAGCTCGGCGCCCTCGAGCGCCTGCGCGAGGGCAGCGCCGGCCTGCGCCCGGAGCAGCTCAACGCCGGCGCCGTGCTCGCGTCAACCCAAGAGAGGTTCGCGGCCTCGGCGGCAGCCGCCGGCGCGAGCCTCGAGGTCTCGGGCGGCTCCACGACCGCGACCCTTGGCTTCGCCGCCGACCGCCTGGCCGTGGAGCGGATCCTCGGCAACCTCGTCGCGAACGCCCTGGCCGCTACCCCGGAGGGCGGCCACGTCTGGCTGGCCGCCCAGGCAGTCACGCTGGAGGGCGAGGGCAGACCCGCGATCGCGCTCTCGGTCACCGATGACGGACCCGGCTTCCCACCCGGCGCCGGCGCGCGCGTGTTCGAGCGCTTCTACCGCGCGGACGCCGCTCGAAGCGGAGCGGGCGCCGGCCTCGGCCTGGCGATCGTGCGCGAGCTGGCGGAGGCCCACGGTGGCACCGCGCACGCGGAGAACGTCGCGCCGCATGGCGCGCGGGTTTCGGTCGTCCTGCCGGTGGTGCCTCGACTCTAGACCCTGGCGGCAGAACGGCGCCGGACCGGCGCCTAGCCGGCGCTCCAGGTCAGCGGTCCGATCGCGATGGCGATGCCGATGACGGCGACGAGCAACAGCACGCCGGCGATGACGAGCGGCATCGGTCGCGCGTCGCGGGGCTGAGCGCCCTCGGTCCGTTGCCAGAGGCTGCTCAACGTGGGGGCCCGACCGGGCGGCACGACGAAGCCGAGCCATAGCCCGGCGATGAAGCCGCCGATGTGTGCCGCGTTGTCGATCTGACCCGCGGCGAGGAAGCCGATCGCGAGGTTCAGGACGATGAGCGTGCCGAGCTGCCGGACGATCGCCCTGGCTCGGACGTCGAGGATCGGGTGGTGAGCCCGCGTGCCCGCGAAGACGACGCCGATCAAGCCGAAGATCGCGCCCGACGCTCCGACCGCCGGGATCGGGTTCGTCAGGAAGCTCGCCGTCGAGCCGGCGAGCGCGGCGAGGACGTAGAAGACCGCGAACGATTTCGTCCCCCAGATGCCCTCGACGAGGGGGCCGAGGATCCACAGGGCGTACATGTTGAAGAACAGATGCAGGACGCCGCCGTGGACGAGGACGACGCTGAGCAGGCGATACCACTCGCCGTCGGCAACTGCGCGCTTGTCGAGCGCGAGCGTGTCGAGGACCTGTCCGCCCCCGCTCGAGTCGGCGATGAACGAGACGATGACGGTCAGCCCGATGACGAGCCAGGTCAGCGGCAGCGCGGGACCGTCGCCCCGACTGCGAGAGAAGTAGCGCCGGGCGTCGCCCTGGCTGCCCGTCTCCTTCGAGAGCCAGCCCAGGCGGCTCGCGATCTCGGCCTTGTCGGCGGCCGGCGCGCGCCGGTCGGCCTGACGGTAGGCCGCGAGCGCGCCGTTCAGCTCGCCGGCTCGGACGCGCGCCGCGGCGACGTTCCGCCAGGCTCCGTAGGTGCTCGGGTTCTCGGGCAGCTGGAGGATCGACTCCCACGTCGCGACCGCATCTGGCTCGCGGTCCATCCGATAGAGCGACTCGCCGAGGCCGAGCAGGGCCGCGCCGGTGACCGCCGGGTCATCGAACCCGACGACGCGCTGGTAGTAGGCGGCCGCGAACGGGTACTCGCCGGCCGCAACCGCGGCGGCGCCTCGATCGAGCAGCGCGAGCGCGACATCTCGGGTCAGGGGTCCCTCGGCCGCGACCGCGTCTGCGAGCGTCTTCGCGTCAGGGATTGCGTTCGACCCTGCCGGGGCGCCGGTCGGCTCCGGCGGGTGGTCCATCGGCGCGACGATACTAGACTTCGAACCATGTGCGGCCGGTTTACGCAGGAACGCTCGTCATCCGAGCTGGCCGAGATCTTCGAAGCCGAGGACCTCGCGGAGCTCGAAGGCGACCGCTTCAACGTTGCCCCGACGGACGAGGCGAACGTCATCGTCCAGCGCTCCGAGCGGCGCGCCGTCACGCGCTACCGCTGGGGCCTGATCCCGCACTGGGCGGACGACCCGCGGATCGGCTCGAAGATGTTCAACGCCCGTGCCGAGACGCTCGCCCGCAGCCCGGCCTTCCGCGACGCCTTCGCCCGAAAGCGCTGCCTCGTACCCGTGGATTCCTTCTACGAGTGGCGCCGCGAGGGCAACCTGCGGGTGCCGTTCCGGGTCGTCCGCGACGACGGCCGGCCGCTGACCCTGGCGGGCCTGTGGGCCGGCTGGCGTGACGACGACACGGGCGAGATCCGGCGCACGTTCACGATCGTCACCAGCGGCCCGAACAGCCTGATGCGGCCGATCCATAACCGGATGCCCGTCGTCGTGCCGCCCGAGGCGTGGGAGCGCTGGCTGGACCCGTCACTCTCGAACCCCGCCCAGCTGCAGGGCCTCCTCCAGCCGATCGAGGATGACCACCTCGAGGCGTACGAGGTCAGCCGGCTCGTGAACAACGTCCGCAACGATGGGCCCGACCTGATCGAGCGCCTGACGGCCTGAGCCCTGGGCCGCGGCGGGGCGTCGCCGCACCAGGTTCCTCGGTCGTTAGTACGAATCGGGGATACGCGCGACGCGTGGCCGGCCGCAACGTGGCGGCATGCGCAAGCGAACCCTGATCGCCGCACTCTGGTTCTTCGCCACCTGGACCGGCTGGGAGCTGGCCAGTCAGTTCGCCGACCTGCCCCGCATCGTCGGCCCGCTCCTCGGGGTTGCCATGGCAGCCTTCTGGGGCGGTGATCCGCTCGGCGTCGTCTACGGCAAGTTCTCGGCTCCGGCCGCAGCCATTGCCGTTCGCCACGCCGCCGTCGAGTCGTCCCCGGCATCGAGCGCGACCGCGTAGGTCGCGACGAGCCCCGCGAGGGCGCTCTCCCCCGCCTCTCCCCGAGGCGCTGTCAGCACCGTCGAACGCTCAGGAAGCGTTTCGACGTGCCCGCGTGCGTTCGTGATGACGATGAGGTGCGCGCCCGCGAACGAAGCGGCCTCGGCGGCAACGCCGATCAGCTCAGGCTGACTCGGGACCGCCACGACGAGGACCCGGAAGTCGGGCACGTAGCGCAGGCCCAGCTCGAGATCCGCGGGCTCGAGGGTCGGCGCAGGTCCACGTTCCGCGGCCGCGCGGGCGGTCCCGACCGGCGTCCGACGGGCAGGATCGCGGAGCATCGCCGGATGGCCGACGCCGGCGCCAGCAAGTTGGAGAAGGACGAGGTCGCCCTCCGGATCGTCGCCGAGCTTACCCATCAGCTGGACCGCGGACCCGGCCCCAGCCGCGCCCCGCGCGATCTCCGCGGCGAGGCCGGCAGCGCGCGGTGGTGCTGAGCCGCCCAGCCGCGGCACGCCGACGACGACGATCACCCCTCAAGCCTAGCCGCGGCGGCCGGTGTTGCGAGTCGTCGACAACTTCTTCGCACCTGACCCCACCGGACCCGGTACCTAAGTACTGCGGCCCATTGACCAAAGGTGGGAGTCCGTGCGAAAGATCGGCCTGCCATCGTCCATCTCGGGGACCGAAATCACCGCCGGGGGAGTTACAGGTTGCTTCGCCGACCACGCGAATCAGGCCAGGGCCTGGCCGAGTTTGCCCTCGTCATCCCGCTCATGTTCATCCTCGCGGTCGCGATCGGCGACTTCGGTCGCCTTTTCACCGCGATGATCGCCGTGGAGTCCGCGGCGCGCGAGGCGGCCGACTACGGGGCGTTCCTCGGCTCCGACGCGTGGGCCTCGAGCGCCTCGCCGTGGCCAGGCAACGAGACCGAGATGAAGCGCCGCGCATGTACGGCCGTCTCACAGCTCGGCGACTACGACAACACGGCCGGGACGTGCTCGGACAACCCGGTCGTGACCTGGGAGATCTGGGACGTCAACAGCGGCACCAAGAAGCCGGATCACGTGATCAACCCGGCGTCCGAGGAGTGCGCAGGCCGCACCGGCCTCGTCGACCCGTGCGTCGTCCACGTCACCGTGACGTACACGTTCCACCCGATCGTGCCGCTGCCGCCGGTTCCGGACAGCCTGACGATCAAGCGCGAGGCGTGGTTCGCCGTGTCGGACCTGGTGGACACGCCGTGAGCAGGCTGCTTCGCCCCGGTCGCCGGACCCGAAGTCGCGGCCAGGCGCTCACGGAGTTCGCGCTGATCGCGCCGATCTTCTTTTTCACGATGTTCGCGATCATCGAGTTCGGCCGGGCCGTCTACACGATCCAGATGCTGAACAACGCCGCCCGCGAGGGTGCCCGCTACGCGATCGTCCACGGCGCGGCGTCATCGAGCCCGAGCGGTCCGTTCCCGAGCTCCTACGGCTCGACGAATTCATACGACCCCACGGGTGCGTACGTCGCCAGCAAGGTGAAGCAGTACGCGATCGCGATCATCGACTCGGGGCCGTCCGATTTCGCGATCTCCGTGAAGTGGTGCGCCAACGATGGCGACCTCGGGGCCTGCCCCGGCACCTACGGCGATGGTGACAACGGCCGCAACCAGACGGTGATGGTCACCGTCACCTACAAGTTCAAGCCGCTGCTCGGCGTCGCGCCGCTCCCGCCGTTCACGCTCAGCGGAGGCTCGACCCTTGTCGTCAACCACTGATCGACGCCGCCGCGCCGCCGGTCGTGAGCGCGGCCAGGTGCTCGCGATCTTCGCGTTCGGCCTCGTCGGCATCATGGCCGTGGCTGCGCTCGTGTTCGACGTCGGCCAGAACCTCTTCGAACGGCGAAAGCAGCAGGATGCCGCGGATGCGGCCGCCCTCGCGGGCGCGCGTTTCATGGTGGAATCGGGTTCCGGTTGCAAGACCACGCCGAACAAGGTCACCTGCAAGAACGCGGTTGACGCGGCGGAAGCCCTGGCCGAGCAGCACGGCTACGCGCCGAGCCAGATCCAGATCAACATCCCACCGACGACCACCTCGAACTACTCGGGCTTTCCGGGTCACATCCAGGTGACGATCAACTCGGCGCGCGACTCGTTCTTCGCCGGCGTCCTCGGGTTGAAGAACTTCAGCATCTCGGCGATGGCCGTCGCCGGCAACCTCGACAACTACCCGTTCCCCTACTCGTTCCTTGCGCTGGGCACCGGGTGCAAGGCCGGCCACATCGGCGGCAACGGCAACTTCGACATCCAGGGCAACGTGTTCGTCAACTCGACCTGCGAGAACCCGGGTGCCCTCGTGTTCGACGGCAACAGCACGACCGCGAACATCACCGGCGACTGCGGGGCGGCCGGGGCGATCGGGTTCGGCCCGGCGATCGTGACCTGCGGCTCCACCACGGATCACCAGGACCCCATCAGCGACCCGCTCGCCGGCCTTGGGCCGCCGCTCATCGGCTCGGGGGCGGTCCCGGACCCCCCGACGTCGCTCTCCGTCGTTGGCGGGACCCTCAAGACGTCCGGTCCGAACTCCGCGAAGTCGTGCCCGGGTGGAGCCCTGCCCGGGACCGCGGCCGCGCCGAAGCTCTGCAAGATCGAGGTGAACTCGGGCAGCCCGGTCGTCCGGATGTATCCGGGCGTCTACTTCGGCGGCGTCGAGATCCAGGAAGGCCCGTCGGACAACCTCACCATCTACATGGAGCCCGGCATCTACTACATGGCCGGGGGCGGCTTCCTCGTCAACGGCGCCGTCGACATCACCACCGTTGCGTCGGGGACCACGACCTATGGGGGCGGCGTGCTGATCTTCAACGGCGATGATCCGACCTACACGGCCGCCTGCAACGCCGGGACGGCACCCGGTGGCGCGTGTATCGGCGCGTTCGACTTCCAGAACACGACCGGCGGGACGATCGCGATCCACGGCTACACCGGGCCCACCTACACGACGATCGTCGTGTTCCAGGATCGCGACGCGTCAGCCCAGCCGCCCGTGAAGCTGACCGGCAACAGCACGATGATGGTCGAGGGCACCTTCTACCTGCCGAAAGCGAACTTCCAGTTCAACGGCAACGGCGGTTCGTTCGTCCTCGACGCGCAGATCATCTGCGACGCGTTCGACGTCCAGGGCAACGGCAGCCTGACCGTTACGTACGTTCCGGGCGACGGATTGCTGCTGAGCCTCGTCGGCCTCGTCCAATAGGTTCGGACCCGGCGCGACACTCGGCTTCGGCGCGACCGTGCCGGCTAGCCGGACCCTCCCGAGCCGCTCGGCTTCGGCGTATCGGACGGCTCGGGCGTCGAGCCGCCGTGGTCGTCGGAGCTGTCCGGCTCGTCGCTGGCTTCGCTTGAAGGTGGGGCGACGCTGCCTGGCGCCTCGCTTTCGTCGGGGGACGCGCTCGGCAGGCCGTCGCTCGCCGTTGGCTCTGCAGTCTCCTCGGGCGACGCCGATGGCGACGTACCGGGAGCCGGCGAGGGCTCGACAGTGGGACCGGGTGTCGGAGACGCGGACGGCGACGGCTCGAACGTCTCCGCGGGCGGCGATGGAGCCGGTGACGGTTCGCTGTCGAACAGGCCGAGCGCGCCGGCCGCTCCGAACGCGGCGACCCCGCCGATCGCGGTCACTCCGAGCGCGACCACCAGGACATATGCCAGCGCAGCGACCCGGAGATTGAGCGGGCGGCCGCCGCCGGCGACGGCGACCTGCCATGCGGCGCGGACGTTCGCGGCAAGCCCAGCCAGCGACGAGCCGCCTCGGAACCAGCCTGCGACCCGCGGCGCCGGTTCGGAGGCGATCGCCGACATGACGCGATCCGCGAACCCGGGCGATGGTCGAGCGTCGGCCGCGCCGCGCCGCGATTCGATCTCGCGGGCGATCGACGTCACCGCGGCCAGCTCAATGTCCGATGCCTGACCGCCATCCGCGCCGGCGAGCTCGGACGGATCGAACCGTCCTCCGGGCATCACGTCGCGTGCTCCCGATCGACGCCCGCTCGCAGCCGCAGCAGGCCGCGACGGAGCTGCGTCTTGATCGTGCCTAGCGGGCGGCCGGTCGTGTCGGCGATCTCCTGCAACGAGCGCTCGCCGAAGAACCGCAGGATCACGACCTCCCGGTACGGCTCATCCAGCTCGGCAACCGTCCTCCGGATCGACGCCGCCCGCTCGAGCGCAAGGGCCGTGGCGGCCGGGTCGGCCCCGGACGGGCGGGAACCACCGTTTGCCGCGACGTCCGAATCCGGCGTGATCCACGTCACGTGGCGGCGACCGGCTGCCCGGCGCACCGCGAGTCGAGTGGCGATTCGCGACAGCCAGGCGCCGAAGGGGCCGTCTCCGCGCCAGCTCGCGAGGCTCCGATAGGCGCTCACGAAGGCTTCCTGGGCGACGTCTTCGGCTTCGTGGAGATCGCCGAGGATCCGCGTGCAGAGCCTGACGATCGAAGCTGACTCTCGATCGACCAGGGTTCTGAAGGCGTCACGATCGCCGCCGAGGATCGCGCGCACGGCCGCCCGCTCCTCGTCGTCGATGATGGAGCGGGCGGGGTCGAAGACAGCCAGGTTGATGGCAGACCTCGAAGCTGAGGGGCGCGTCGCCGCGTCCCCGGATTCGTCCGAGATCGTCGCCCGGATGTCGGCCCGCGGTCGCGTGCCATCGGGCACGGAAGGGCGGGACGATCGGCCCGCTCGTCTCGACGGCTAGTCGTCTTCCGGGCTCTCGCTGGGTTCCGGTGAGCCGCCGTGGTTATCCGGCGATTCGCTGGGCTCGGCACTCTCGTCGGGCTCGGCAGTTTCGTCGGGCTCGGCAGTTTCGTCGGGCTCGGCAGTTTCGTCGGGCTCGGCACTCTCGTCGGGCTCGGCACTCGCGTCGGGCTCGGCACTCTCGTCGGGCTCGGCGCTCGCGTCGGTTTCGGCGCTCGCGTCGGTCTCCGCCGACGGCCCGGATGACGCCGCGGCCCCGCCGTTGTCGCCGGAACCGCCGTTCAGGGCGTTCGCGCCGAACGCGACGCCGGCGACGATGAGGATGGCGACCGCGGACGTCGCGATCGTGCGAGCGAGGCGGTCTGACGTTCGAAGGTTCACCGTGTGTCCCCTGCGCTGATGGGCCGGCTCGAACCGGTCCTGTCCCACTGAGGCAGGGTCGCCGCGAAAGGTTTCAGCCTGTGTCGGCCTGGCGGGCGAGCTCGGCGGCCCGGAGGCGGACGAGACGCGGCTCGAGGATGGCGACGACCGCGACGATCGCCAGACAGATGAGCCCGCCGCCGGCGAGCGCGACCTCCACGCCGTACGTCTCGCCGACGAGGCCGGCCGCGAGGTTTCCGATCGGGATGAGGCCGATCGACGTCAGGGTGTAGAGGCTCAGGACGCGGCCTCGGAGGCGCGCCGGCACGAGCACCTGGAGCAGCGTGTTCGTGGTCGAGTAGTACGCGACCTGGAACGCACCCAGGAGTGCGAGGGCGAGGAGCGACACGGGAAGCGAACGCGACAGCCCGAACGCGACGAGCGCCGCGCCAACGATTGACAGCCCGCCAAGGACGAGCCGGCCGCTGCCGCCCGCTGGTCGAGCGAAGGCGAGCGTGACCGCGCCGATGAGCGCGCCGAGCCCGATCGCCCCGGTCAGCGCGCCGAGGCCTGGCGCCCCGATCTGGAGGACGTCGCGCGCGTAGATCGGCAGGAGCGCGAGGTAGTTGAGGATGAACAGCCCCGGCGCGGCGGCGAGGAGGACGAGCACCAGGACGAGCCGGTCGCTGGCGACGAAGCGCAGGCCGTCCGTGAGGTCGGACCAGAGCGCGGACTGGACGCCGGCCAGGGCTCGTGGTGCGGCCACCGGCAACGTCGCGAACACGGCCGCGACCGCGAGGTACGAAACCGCGTTCGCCCAGAAGCCGATGGCGATGCCGCCGGCCGCAATCGCGATGCCGGCGAGCGCCGGTGCGAACACGCGCGCGAGGTTGAACTGGGCCGAGTTGAGCGCGATCGCGCTGCCGATCAGGCCGCGATCCACGATCGTCGAGACGATCGCCTGGAACGAGGGAATCGCAATGGCCGACACGGACCCCGACAGGAACGCGAGGACGACGACGTGCCAGAAGGCGACGCCGCCCGTCGTCACGAGGATCGCGAGGATCGTCGACAGGACCGCGGCCACCAGCTGGCTCACGATGAGGAGCCGTCGCTTGTCGACGCGGTCGGCGACGACGCCGGCAAGCAGCGAGAGCAGCAGCGTGGGCGCTGTCGCGGCGGCGCTGGCCAGGCCAAGGAGCGCCGGCGAGCTCGTGAGCACGACGACGAGCCAGCCCTGCGAGGTCGCCTGCATGAAGCCGCCAACGTTGCCGACGAAGGCGCCGCCGAGGAAGCGCCGGTAGGCCGGAGATGCGAGCGCCGGGAAGCGGCTCGTCAGCTGGGTCGTGGCGCTCCCCCGCCGTCCCGCTCGTCCAGAGGCTCCTCGTCGCGCTCCACCTCGAGCGGCCCGAGACCCGCCGCCTCGACCGCCGGCAGGAACGCATCGACATCGCCGACGAGCACGATCGACATCCGCTCGACGTCGAGGTGACGCTGTGCCGCGGCAGCGATGTCGGCGACGCTGACCGCCTCGATTCGCTCGCGGTAGCGGCTCAGCTCGTCGTCGGGCAGCTCGTGGACGACCATTCCGGTCAGGGCACCGGCCACGGCGCCGGCGGTCTCGAACCGGAGCGGGAAGACGCCGATGAGGAAGTCGCGGGCAGCACGGGCCTCGGCCTCGGTCACCGGCTCGTCGCGCATCCGCTGCAGCTCTGCGAGCGTGTCCTCGATCGCCGGGGCCGTGGCGTCGGTGTTGACGCCCGCGCGTGCGGCGAACGGACCGGCCGCTCGACGGAGCTCGAATCCGGCGCCCGCGCCGTAGGTGAAGCCCTTCTCCTCGCGAAGCTTCCGATTCAGGCGCGAATCGAAGAGTCCGCCAAGGATCGCGCTCATCACCGAAACGGCGTGGAAGTCCGGGATCCGTCGCGGCAGGCCGCGCGCCCCGATGCGAATCTCCGTCTGCACGGAGCCGGGGCGGTGCACCGCGCGGACGATGCGCTGGCTCCGCCCGGGTGTGTCATCGATCGGCCCACGCGGCTCAGCACCTGTGCCGGCAGTCCAGCCGCCAAAGGCTCGGCTGGCGATCCCTGCGACGTCGAGCCCGCGCAGGTCGCCCGCGATGACGAACGTCAGCTGGGCTGGGTCGAACATCCGGGCCAGCGTCGCCCGAAGCGTGTCCGGCGTCAGCCGTTCGACGCTGGCCTGGGAACCGCCCGACGGCCGTGAATACGGCGACGACGGTGCGTAGATCGTCGACGCG
>Ga0075428_100008151_pt1 | contig 11630 bp, 9 predicted proteins | sample RhiMetdeltSRZDD2_FD_75291 | JGI IMG/M metagenome (GOLD analysis project Ga0075428, IMG submission 75291) | Populus rhizosphere microbial communities from Tennessee, USA - Rhizosphere MetaG P. deltoides SRZDD2 | ecosystem: Host-associated > Plants > Roots > Rhizosphere > Soil | place: USA...
CCTCGGCGATGACGCGGACAACGTCCGTTACGATGCGTCGGCAAAGCGCGTCTACGTCGGGTTTGGCAGCGGCGCCCTGGCAGCGATCGATCCCGTGGCAGCGAGGGTGCTCGCTGAGGCGAAACTGGCTGGACACCCCGAGTCGTTCCAGCTCGAACGCGGCGGCTTGCGCGTCTTTATCAATGTGCCAACCGCGCAGCAAATTGCCGTCGTCGACCGCAGTTCGATGAAGGTGGCTGCCACCTGGCCCGTAACCGCCGCAGGGGCGAACTACCCGATGGCACTCGACGAGGCGAATCATCGCCTGTTCATCGGCTGTAGAAGGCCGGCGAGGGCGCTCGTTTTCGACACGACGACTGGCAAGCACATCGCGTCGTTCGATATCGTCGGCGACACCGATGATCTGTTTTTTGACCCCACGCGAAAGCGGCTGTACGTCACCGGTGGGGACGGCTTCATCGATGTGGTGCAGGACGAGGGCGCGAACAAGTTCGCGCGGGTGGCGCACATCGCGACCGCGGCCGGCGCGCGAACCTCTTTGTTCGTGCCAGACAAGGGACGCTTGTTCCTGGCCGTGCCCCATCGCGGCAATCAGAAAGCGGAGATTCGGGTATTCGAGGCGCGTTAGGAGGTCGTGATGGTTCCGATCGTTGTCGCGTTCACGTTGACCGTCCTTCAATCGGCTGCTCAGTCGCCGTCGGTGATTTTCGTCTGCGAGCACGGTGCCGCAAAAAGCGTCATCGCGACCGCATACTTCAACAAGCTCGCAGCGGAGCGGCGTCTTCCCTATCGGGCGACGTTTCGCGGCACGACTCCACAAGACAACCTGTCGGAACGGGCTATCGAGGGGTTGAAGGCCGACGGTGTCGCGATTCCATCCGGACGGCCGGCGGCGATTACGGACGCTGATGTCACGGAAGCCACACACATCTTCGCGATCGGCTGCACCCTTCCCACGGCCGTGCTGAAGTCTGGCAAGGCAGCCGATTGGAGCGATGTGCCGGATACTCAAGGCTATGCGCCAATGCGAGACGCCATCGTGCGCCACGTGACGGCACTCCTGGACGATCTCCAAAAACATCGAAAGTGACAGGTCCGTTCGGTTTCACGGCTTCCGTCGCAGTTTGACTCGACGTCCGAGCGCCACGGATAATGCCCCGTCGTGTCGCACCGACGCCCCCTCGTCGCGCTCGCCATCTCGGCCGTGCTCGCGTTGGCACTCCTGCCGCCGGAACACGTGCACAGCGCGGAGCCGCACGATGGGCATCACGCGAATGTCGTCCATCGACACTTCGAACCACATCATCGATCAGAAGCACAACCGTCCGTTGATCACGCCGACGACGATCATGACGTCCAGTGGCTGACGACGTCGTTTACCAGTTCCCGAACGGTCACACGCATCGGGGTCGACAGCGAGGTCGGCGGACAAACAGCAGCCACGCTTCATCCGCCATCGACCCGCAGGGCGATTCTTCCCACGCTGTTCGTCTCTGTTCATGATCCGCCGTGGGCGACAGCCTGCGGTCTTCGCGCGCCCCCACCTCTCTCTTCAGATTTGATCTGACGGGCTCCGCCCGTAGTCTGCCCGCTGCGTGCAATCTTCGCGTGAGTGGGCGGCTCAACTTCCATTCAATTCGATCGCTTGTCTCGAGGTGATATGCGCATCGCCCTGTTCTGTGCCGCGCTCGCTGTCTCGCTGACGCCCACCCGTACTGACGCGCAGTCGGTGAATTTGACGGAAGCAGACGCGCTGGCTCGACTATCTGCTGAGAGTCCGCGCGTGCGAGCGAGCCGAGCGGTCATTGATGTTGCTAAAGCCGATGTGATCGCTGCCGGTCGCTGGCCGAACCCGAGGCTCACGATCGACCGCGAAGCGGTGGCTGGCACGACTGAATACCTGACACGAGTCGGACAACCGCTGCCGATCAGCGGGCAGCGCGGTCTTCAGGTTCGCGCCGCCTCGTCGTTGGTCGACGCAAGCACCGGAAGGTCTGACGATGAGTTGCGGCGGACGCGAGCGGATCTTCGGCTCGCGTTCGCGCAGTTGGTGGCGGCGCAGGTCCGTGAACGGGAACTCATTGCCGCTCGCGACCACCTACGCACGGTCGCTGAGGCGCTAGCCAAACGTGAGACGGCTGGCGACGCGGCCGGCTTCGATCGGCTTCGCGCTGAGCGAGAGGTGCTGGATATTGACGCCGACCGGGCGGTGGCGGCAAGCGAACGGGCGCGCGCACAGGCCAGGCTTGCAACGTTCATTGGCGAGGCTGGCGACCCGTTGGGAATCGTCGCAACACCCTCCCCCATCGTCGCGCGCACCGTGCCGAGTGTAGAGGAACTCGTTCGACACGCCGAGTCCGCGCGCGGTGAGTTGCGCGCGCTCAGCAAAGAAATCGAGGCGGCGCAGTTCTCCGCACAAGCCGCAGACCGCCGTTGGATTCCGGAGCCGGAGGTCATTGCCGGAACAAAGTCGTCATCTCTTGGCAACGGTGACATCGGAAGCGTTTTCGGCGTGCAGGCCTCCATTCCCCTGTTCGATCGTGGTCAGGCCGAGCGGGCGTCGGCGCGCACCCGCGGCAATCTCGCTGAAGCGCGCGCGGCGACGTTTCGGGCCGCGCTGCGCGGGGAAATTGCGGGTTGGCGAGCTGCGCTAATCGAACGTCGACAGACCGCCGAACGCTATCGCGCCTCGGCGGTCTCCAGCGCCGATCAGATCGAACGGATTGCTCAGATCAGCTACGACGCGGGCGAAAGGGGCATTCTCGAGCTGCTCGATGCATATCGAAGCGGAGCAACAGCACGTGTCCGTCAAGCAATGCTCGACGCCGCCGTGCGCGAGGCAGAGATCGAGTTGGAGCTCGCGAGCGGCTGGGAGATCCAATGATGACACCGCGACATGCACGCACACTTACATTGCTTGTCCTGGTCACGAGCGCCGGGTGTCGCAGAGGAGCAGACAACCAACTTGCGGCAGAACCGCCGACGTTCAATGTCACGAGCTGGACACAGAAGACGGAGTTGTACATGGAGTACCCGCCGCTGGTCTCCGGACACTCCGCTCGCTTCGCCGTGCATCTCACCAAACTCGACGACTTCAAGGCCCTCAACGCCGGCAAACCATCGATCACGTTCCAGCCGGAGAATGGGGGCTCCCCGACGGTATTTGCCGGATCGCCTCCGCTTCGTCCTGGCGCGTTCAGAGTCGAAGGGGTGCCGCCCGCGGCCGGGCGCTACAAATGGACATTGACGGTCGATGCGCCGGGAATGAGCGATCGTCATGATCTCGGGGTCATCACCATCTTCCCCGACGAGACATCCGCGAACGCAGCAGCCGAGAAGCGTGCTCCAGACGATCCCGCCGCAATCTCCTATCTCAAAGAACAGCAATGGACGAACGAGTTCGCGACGACGCCGGTGGGCGAAGCGGAATTGCGTCGCTCGATGAAAGTTCCCGCGACCATCGAGGCGATCACCGGAGGTGAGGCAATCGTCGCCGCTCCGGCGTCTGGGCGGTTCGCGGCGCAGTCGCTTGTCACGATCGGGACGACAGTCACCGCCGGTCAGATGCTCGGACGTGTCGAACCGCGGCTGTCCGTGAACGACGATCGCGCAACGCTGGCGAGCGACGTGGCCCGAGCACAACTGGAGGTCGAAGGCGCGCGCGCTGAACTCGCACGCGCTGAATCCTTGCTCGCCGAGCGCGCAGTGGCGGCGCGTCGGGTCGAAGACGCACGGCGAAATCTCGCCGCAACTGAAGCCCGATGGCAGGCTGCGCAAGCGCGACTCCAGCAGCGAGATGAAACACTCCGAACCGGCGGAGGTGGCGCGTCCGGGAATGCGTTCGTGCTGCGTGCTCCTATCGCCGGTCGGGTGGCTGAGGTTTTCGCGACGCTCGGCGCCGCTTACCAGGAAGGCGCGCCATTATTCAAGATCGTTCGCACCGACCGCGTCGAATTACGGGCGCAGATTCCAGCCGCTGACGCCGCGACGGCACGCAGCGTTACGGATGTCGCGCTGGAAATTCCGGGACGGCCGGACGTGCTTCCCCTTCGTTTCGAGCACAGGCACGACGCCGGCGTCATCGATGAACGAACGGGCGCCCTGCCGGTGCAGTTCGAGGTGCTGAATCCGGGCGGGCAACTTCTCGTCGGTCAGCACCTGACGGCTGTCCTTTTCACGCGCGACCGGATTCGCGGACCTGTTGTCGACAAAACGGCAGTGTTGACGGAAGCGGGACGCCCGTACGTGTGGATCCAGGTCGGTGGTGAACAGTTCGTCCGACGCTCCATCGAGGTGAGCGCCCGCGATGGTGACGTGGTCGGTGTGCGGAGCGGTCTCAAGCCTGGCGACCGCGTTGTTGTTCGCGGTGCCTATGAAGTCCAACTCGCGTCGGCGGCCAAAGGACTGCCGGCCGAGGGACATGTCCACTGAGAACCGACATGAGAAGACTTATTCAATGGTCGATCGATCATCACTGGATGGTGATGGTGTTCTCTAGCCTGCTGCTGCTTGGAGGCATCTGGACCGCGCGTGAGATGCCCGTCGACGTGTTTCCCGATCTTACCGCGCCAACCGTCACGATCCTGGCCGAAGGTCGGGGGATGGCACCCGATGAAATGGAGTCGCTCGTCACCTTCCCGCTGGAGAGTGCGATCAACGGCGCATCCAGCGTCCGGCGTGTCCGTTCGGCGACCGCGCTCGGTATCGCGGTGGTATGGGTGGAATTCGACTGGGGCACTGACATCTTTCTCGCTCGCCAGATCGTCGCCGAAAAGCTCGCCCTGGTCAGCGGCGCGCTGCCGCCGCAGGTCCAGCGGCCCGTTCTTGCTCCTGTGTCATCGATCATGGGCGAGATTCTTTTCTTTGCTCTCTCGGCCGAGACACACGACGCGATGGCACTTCGCACTGTCGCTGACACAGTCGTCCGTCGTCGGCTGTTGGCGGTATCGGGAGTATCACAGGTGACGCCAATTGGCGGGGCCGAGCGGCAATATCAAGTCGTCGCGCACCCCGAGCAACTGCGCGCAAACTCCGTGTCCTTGACCGAGTTGCTCGATGCAGTCCGCGGGGCGAGTCAGAACACGTCCGCCGGCGTGTATGTGGAAGGTCCACAGGAGTACGTGCTTCAAGCCGTGGGTCGCGTACGAACACCGGAAGAGATTGGCGAAAGTGTTGTCGCCCTTCGCGCCGGTCGCTCCGTCCTGGTGCGCGACCTTGCCGATGTGCGCGAAGGCGGAGCGTTCAAGCGAGGAGAAGGCTCACGCAATGGCAAGCCAGCAGTCATCATTGGCGTCCAGAAGCAGCCAGGCGCGAACACGCTCGAGTTGACCTCGCGGCTCGATCGCCAACTCGACGCGCTCCAGCAAGAGTTGCCTGCAGGAATGACAATTGATCGCAGGATCTTCCGGCAAGCTGATTTCATCGAGGTCGCAGTTGACAACGTGATGAAGGCGCTGCGCGACGGCGGCATCCTCGTCATCATTGTCGTCCTGGCATTTCTCGCGAATTTTCGCGCCGCTGCCATTACCTTGACCGCAATACCGCTGTCCCTCGCGACCGCGGTGCTGCTGCTACGCGCGTTCGGCGCGACGATCAACACGATGACGCTCGGTGGAATGGCCATCGCCATCGGGGCACTCGTCGACGACGCGATCATCGATGTGGAGAATGTCGTCCGACGTCTCCGCGAGAACCGTGCGAAACCACTCGCCGAACAACGATCGGCCATGGACGTCGTGCGAGAGGCGACGCTCGAAATCAGAACATCAATCGTGTTTGCGACCGTGATTATCGTCCTCGTATTCCTTCCGATATTCGGCCTCGCCGGCCTCGAAGGCCGCCTGCTGACGCCGCTGGCGTTCGCGTACATCGTGTCGCTGCTCGCGTCACTTGTCGTCGCGATTGTCGTGACGCCGGCGCTTTGCTATGCCTTTCTTCCTCACGCGCCGTCAATCGAACGAGGTCACGATGGTTGGCTCTCGCGACACCTCAAGGGTTGGTTCGCAAAGAGTCTTCCGTATGCGCTCGACAGGCCGCCGCTGGTCATTGCCACATCCGCCGTCCTCCTTGTTCTCGCCACGCTTTCGATCATGCGCATGGGGACGGCCTTCTTACCGGAGTTCCACGAAGGCACGCTGACCATTCAAGCCAACACACTGCCCGGAACCTCGCTGACGAAGTCTGACGACATTGGACGACGGGTTGAGCAGATCATGCTGTCGGAGCCCGAGGTCGTGGCGACGGCTCGCCGAACGGGACGCGCGGAACTGGACGAGCATGTGCAGGGCGTCGAGGCCGCCGAGATCGACGTCGGCCTCCGGCCGACCGATCGTCCTCGTGAGGAGCTGTTGGCATCGCTGCGGCGAGGATTCTCGACGTTGCCAGGCGTCAACGTCACAATCGGACAACCAATCTCCCACCGCATCGACCACATGCTGTCCGGCACGCGGGCGAACATCGCCATCAAAGTGTTCGGAGACGATCTGAGAACCCTGCGGCGGCTTGGCGACCGTGTTCGCGAGGCGATCAGTCGCGTTTCCGGCGTCGTCGATCTCTCACTCGAACAACAAATGGACATCCCGTTCATTCGCTTCGTACTCAATCGGTCCGCGATTGCACGATACGGGTTGCGCAGCGAGGATGTCGCAGAGGCGGTCGAGACGAGCCTCGCCGGCGCGACGGTGGGTCGCATTTTCGATCGAGGAGCCGCGTTCGATCTGGTAGTGAAGTTCGATCCAACGAGCAGCGCCGATTTCGAGCGCATCGGCGATCTGCCGATCGACACACCCACCGGCGGTCCGGTGCCAATTCGCGTGCTGGCCGAGGTGCGCCGCGAAGAAGGCCCTAACATGATCCTCCGAGAGAATGTGCAGCGGAGGATTGTGATCTCCTGCAACGTTTCGGGCCGCGATCTCGGCAGCGTTGTCGGTGACATCCAAGCCACCGTCGAGCAGGCGGTGCCCATGCCGGCCGGTTACCGTATTGAGTACGGAGGCCAGTTCGAGAGCCAGCAGGCCGCATCGAAACGGCTCTCGATCCTGTTCGTCGCGGTGCTGGCCGGGCTCTTCATGCTCCTCGTCCTCGCCTTCGGCCGTTCGCGCGATGCGGTGATCGTGATGGTCAACCTGCCGCTCGCCTTGATCGGTGGAGTGGCCGGCGTCTTCTTCTCAGGCGGCGTGCTGAGCATTGCCGCGATGATTGGCTTCATCACCCTTTTTGGCATCGCGACGCGGAACGGAATCATGCTGGTCTCGCACATACAGCACTTGATGACCGCGGAAAACATCACAGATTTCCGCCAGGCAGTCGAGCGCGGCGCGCACGAACGATTGATACCCATTCTGATGACCGCAATGGCCGCGGGTCTGGCGCTGATTCCTCTCGCGCTTGGCGGCGGTAAGAGCGGTAGCGAGATTCAGACGCCAATGGCGATTGTCATTCTCTGCGGCCTGGTGACTTCGACGTTCCTCAACATGGTGGTCGTGCCGACGTTGTACTTGCGCTACGGCAGCTCTTCGACATACGTGCAGTGATTGAGGGAGTGGTTACATGCGGCTAGCCTCGCCTGATTACCGCCGCCGCACACCAGCCCACCAGAATCAGCATTCCCAGGACCGTCAACGCGTACTCATTCCCGTAGGTCGCAGTCGGAAAGTGATTGCTGATCATGATGGCTACGGTCGGCACGACCATGAACGTGTTGTGCTTCGACCGCTCTTTCGCGCCGGCGCCGAGCGTCGGATCGACGACCTGGCCGCGAGCCATCGCGGCAATCATCCGGCGCTGCGGCGGCAGAATACGCATCCACACGTTGGCGGCCATGATGGTGCCGAAGAGGGCGCCGACGTGGATGTAGGTCGCGCGCGCGCTCACAATCTGACCGAGCCCAAACGCTCCAGCGATGACCAGAGCAAAACAGATCGCGGCGAAGGCGATATCGTTTCGCACCAGGGGCGTCCTCACCAGGAGGTCGTAGACAATCCAGCCAACGGCCAGAAACCCAAGAGCCGCTCCGACGGCGGCGCCATGAGAGACGGTCGCGTCCGCCTCGAGTAACAATCCACCGCCGTAATACATCATCCCCAACAGCGCTAAGCCAGTCATCCACGTTGCCAGCGCTTCGAATCTGAACCAGTGCACGGCTCCCGGTTCCACGCCCAGTGTGTTCTGCTTGAGGACCGAGTAGAAGCCACCACTGTGGACCATCCATACGCCACTCGCGGCCGGTGCCTTCCGCAGCTGGCCGTCCAGCCAGGTGAAATAGTAGGTGGCGCCGACCCATAGGATGGCCGCGAAGACGTGCGCCCACCTGAAGATCAGGTTGAGCCATTCGGAAACGGTGTACGACACGGTCAGCTCCCTCGGTACGTCGAGTAGCCGTACGGACTCACCAGCAGCGGAATGTGATGGTGGGATGCGCTGTCGCGGAGGATGAATTCCACCGTCACGATCGTGAAAAAGGAATCGATCTGACGGCCGCCAAAGTAACCGCCGACGTCGAACGCGAGCCGGTAGGACCCCGTCGACGGCGCCGGCTTGTTCTCGGGGAACTCCGCGATCCGGCCGTTCGCGTCCGTCGTCGCGGTCGCGACCTCGCGCCACGTCCCGCCTTCCTGACGAGCGAGCGCCACACGGACTCCCGCAGCGGGACGGCCGATCGTTGTGTCGAGGACGTGAGTCGAGATCATCCTAAAAGTTTCTCCAGCCGCAGACGCGTGATGCGTCGCTGTTCCGCTGCCGCGATCGAAAGCTCCGTCGCGGCGTCGTTCTTGAGGCGCGCCCTGAGTGCGGCGCCGATCTCCGGCGCCGTCTTCCCCGCCGCAGAAATGATGAAGACATAACCGAACCGATCCTCGTAAGCGCGGTTGTCGGCTGCCAGCGTCTCGAGCGCGTGGTGATCGCCCACACTAACACCTGCTTGTTCGCCCGCGGATGCCGTCTCGGCCAGCCGGGACTGCGCCCGTTCTGCTCTGCGTTCGCCGATCCTCGGGTGATGGCGGAATGCCTCGAGCCAGTCGTCAGGCCCGATCGCCTCGGCTGCTTTGTCGGCCGTTGCCAGCAGCGCAGCAGCGCTCGAGTACGGCCGCGCCCCCACCATCCGCGCGATCCATCCCGGCGCCGCGCAGTAATCGGCGAGCGCGGCGTGCAGCTCGGTGTCAGTTAGGGCGTTGAACAACTGAATCACCGCGCGTCGACGCCCCTCGACGGTTGGAAGCCCGAAGAGCCGCAGACGGCTGACGCCACCATCCGGAAAGATGTTGAGCCTGACGTGCGTTGCGGTTGTGCCGGCGGCCAGTTCGGATTCGAATACGTGCACGTGATCCGGCTGCAACGGCGTCTGTTCGAGCAGCGATGTCCAATGGCCGATCACGGTCGCCCTCAGATCGGCGGATACCGTGCCGGCGATCTCCTCGACGGCCGCGATCTCGAGCGAGGCGTGCTCGGGGTAGTTGCCTTTGTAGTGGGCGGTATCCAGCTCCACCCGCGTGATCGTTCCTTCGGTGCCGAGCCGGATGACGACCCAGTCGTGACCGGGTCCCCGACGACGCTTCGTTTCCCACCCGTCGCCCATGTTGTGTGCCGGATAGGGCATCAGCATGTTCGCGGGCTCGCCGAAGAACCGATCGCTGGTGTCGACGACGTGCGCGCCGCGCACGACCGACGCCAGATCGATCTCCTTGCCGACGGCGAAGATGTGCCGCCAGTCCGGCAGCGCCTCACCGAGCACGCGCAGCCGCGCGACCCCGCCGTCAGGAAAGATGTTCAGCCGCAGGTGCGTGAAGCGGTGCGGATTATCGATCGTAAATAGATTCTGTACATCGCCGGCCAGCTCGCTGTAGACGAGCAACGGTTCCCAGAGCGTTTCCGCCGACGTCAGAACCGACACGTCGGCGTCGGCGGCCCCGCAGGCATCGATCGAACAATGCGACGGGAAGTTTCCTCGAAAGAATGCCGTGTCGACGACGATCGATCGGACCACCCCGGGCAGGCCGAGCGCGACGATACACCAGTCGTGGCCTTGCGTGCGCCGACGCCGCGTCTCCCACCCGTCCATCCACTTGCCGCGATCGGTGTACTTGCCGGGAATGAAGATTGGAGCTTCGGGTTTGAGGAGGTTCTCCTTCGGCGCGAAGAAGTCATCGTTCGCGGCCAGGACCGTCCCGCCGAGCCGCGCCGCGGCGAGATCGATCAGGTGGGAGAATTTCGCCATGACGGCCATTTCAGCAGCTGGCGCTCACACGCGGCGGATCAACATGCCGGCCGGCGAGCCCTTCAGGTTCCCATCACGATACACGAGGTGACCGCGAACGTAGGTCGCACGGACGCGCCCGCGCAGCCGGCGGCCCGCATAGGGGGTCGGTTTGTGGCGATGATGCAGGCGTTCGGCGTCGACAACGAACTCGGCGTCGGGATCCCAGATGACGACGTCGGCATCGAACCCTTTCGCGAAGGTGCCCTTGCGACGCGAAAGTCCGGCGAGCGCCGCGGGTCCTGTGCACAGCCACTGCGCCAGCCGCGGCAGCGGCACTTGACGACTCGAGGCCTCAGTCCAAAGAGCGGGGAGGCTCAGTTCGAGGGACGGGATGCCGCCCCACGCCCCGACAAAGTCACCGGCTGGCTTCATCGATGGCGGACTCGGCGAGTGGTCTGTCGCGACGAAGTCGATCGACCCTTCGATCAGCGCGCGCCAGAGCGCCTCTCGGTTTTCGCGGCCGCGAATTGGCGGCGCGCACTTGTAACTGGTCGCCCCGGCCGGGATCTCCTCGGCGCAGAAGGTCAGATAGTGCGGACAGGTTTCCACGGTGATCGGCAGGCCCTCTTCCTTCGCAGCGCAAATCAGCGGCAGTGCCTCCGCCGCGGACAGATGGACGATGTGCAGCGTCGCGGCATGCTCGCGGCACAACTGAATCAAGAGCCGGATGGCCTCGATTTCCGCTGCCGGAGGACGCGATCGGAACCACGTGGAATAGTCAGCCGGATTCGCGTCGTCCGGAATGAGAACCAGACCGGAAGGCACTTCGGCGTGCGCCAGGAGCGGGAGACCGCATTCGGCCAGGGTCGGCAGGACCTTCCGAAGATCATCCGCGTCGACCTCGGGAAACTCGTCGACGCCAGACGGGACGAGAAAGCACTTGAAGCCACAGACGCCTTCATCCCAGAGCGCCGGGATGTCGCCGTCGTTTCCGGGCACCACGCCGCCCCAGAAGGCCACATCGACGAACGCACGTCCACGCGCCGCCGTACGTTTGCTCTCCAGCGCCGAAGCCGTCGTCGTGGCCGGAATGCTGTTGAGCGGCATGTCGACGACCGTCGTCACACCTCCGGCCGCTGCCGCCCGCGTGCCCGTTTCGAAACCTTCCCAGTCCGCACGGCCGGGATCGTTGAGGTGGACGTGCGAGTCGACAATGCCCGGCATGACGACCAGCGCGCCGACGTCGTGCAGGTCGGCATCGGACGGCACGGCAGCGTCGTAGTCGGCGATCCGATCAATGCGTTCGTCTTGGCAATGGAGGGCGGCCGGCGAAACGCCGGTTGGCAAAATGACGCGCGTGGAGCGGATCACGAGCGGACGCATCGCGGTAGGTGAGCTGGCGTGTAGGGCGCAGTACGCCGATCAGCAGACCACGGCC
>Ga0075428_100008152_pt1 | contig 11630 bp, 12 predicted proteins | sample RhiMetdeltSRZDD2_FD_75291 | JGI IMG/M metagenome (GOLD analysis project Ga0075428, IMG submission 75291) | Populus rhizosphere microbial communities from Tennessee, USA - Rhizosphere MetaG P. deltoides SRZDD2 | ecosystem: Host-associated > Plants > Roots > Rhizosphere > Soil | place: USA...
TGCCCACTCGCGCGTTGCCCGCCCCACCCTTGCTCGCGCTCACCTGCGCCGCACACCTGCGGTCCCTGGGCCGGGGCCCACCGGCAAGATCGATTGATCTAGCATTTTCTCGGAAAATGCTGCCTCCCAACGACTTAAGGCCGCATTTTCGGGGAAAATGCTGCCTCAATCGATCTTGCCGGTGGCGTCTGGGGGCGCAGAGCAAGGCCATCGACGTGTGGATGGCACGGATCAGGGCGGGTTCTCGATGGCCAGGACGAGTTTGCGGAGCAGATCGGCGAGGGTCTGGCGTTCCTTGCGCGTCAACGGTTGTAGCAGCGCACCCTCGCCCTTCTCCTCCATGCTGGCGTGCTGCTCGAAGGCGCGGTGCCCGGCCCGGGTCAAGCGCACATGCACCCGCCGGCGGTCTTTGACGTCGACGCTGCGCACGATCAGCCCGGCTTCTTCGATCGCGGCGAGGCGGGCCGAGAGCGCGCCGCGGGTCAGGCCGAGCATCTCCGCCAGTTGCGAGGGGCTGGCCTCATAGTGGGGCCCCTGCCGGCGCAGCATCAGTAGCACCTTGGGCGCGCGCCACCGAGCTGGGTGCCCGAGCCGGCACGGTCTCCGGAACCTTGTCGCAACAGATCCTGCTGGCCATGCTCGCCCGCGACACCGGCGACACGGCGGGCGCGACACTCCTGGCCCGCGAGATCGCCCGCTGGGCAGACGCCATCGGGGCGGAAAGCCTTGCCGCGCAAGCGAAATCGCTACAGGATTAGCCGCGGCTGCCTTGGAGGCTATTCGCTTCCCGCACCACGCTTACCAGCTCGTCCATGATGCCGGTGAGCGCGAAGTCCTTGGGTGTGAAGACTCTTGCCACGCCTGAGCTTCTGAGTTGCTCGGCGTCCGCCTCGGGGATGATCCCTCCCACCACCACGGGCACATCCTTCAGGCCGGCGTCCCTCAGTCCATTCAGGACGGCCGGCACCGCCTTCAAGTGCGCGCCCGACAGGACGGACAATCCCACCAGATCCACATCCTCTTGCACCGCCGCGGCGACGATCTGCTGCGGGGTGAGCCGGATCCCTTGGTACACCACCTCGAACCCGGCGTCGCGGGCGCGCACTGCGATCTGCTCGGCGCCATTGGAGTGCCCGTCGAGCCCGGGTTTGCCCACCAGGAAACGAAGCGTCGGCTTGCCCAGCTCCTTGGCGGTCCGATGTAGACGCTCACGCACCGCCCCCAACCCGGGATCGGTGGCCGACGACGCGGCCGCGATCCCGGTGGGAGCGCGGTACTCCCCGAACACCTCGCGCAGCGCGCCCGCCCACTCCCCCGTCGTCACCCCGGCCCGTCCGCAGTCGAGCGTGGCGGGCATGAGGTTCTCCTCCGAGGAGGCCGCCCGCTTCAAAGCCGCCAGCGCGGCCTCCACTTTGGACGCATCGCGGTCAGAGCGCCATCGCCGCGCCGCCTCCGTCGCGTGCGCCTCGACCGCCGGGTCGACCCGCACGATGGCGCCGGCGCCGGTGAGGGGCGACGGCTCGGTCTCGGTGAACCGGTTGACCCCGACCACGGTGTCGTCGCCGGACTCGATGCGCTGCTGCCGCGCCGCCAGAGAGGAAACCAAGGCACTCTTGAGGTACCCGGACTCGACCGCCGCGACCGCACCGCCCATCTCCAGCACACGGGTCAGTTCCGCCCGGGCACCGTCCACAATGGAGGCCACCAGCCCTTCGACGACGATTGAACCCTCGAACAGATCGGGGTATTCGAGCAGATCGCTCTCATAGGCCAGGACCTGTTGCAGCCGTAGCGACCACTGCTGGTCCCACGGGCGCGGCAGCCCCAACGCCTCGTTCCACGCCGGCAGCTGCACCGCCCGCGCCCGCGCGTCGCGTGACAGCGTCACGCCCAGCATCTCCAGCACGATCCGCTGCACGTTGTTCTCCGGCTGCGCCTCGGTCAGCCCGAGCGAATTCACCTGTACGCCGTAGCGCAGCCGCCGATGCCTGGAATCCGTTACGCCGTAACGATCCCGGGTGATCTCGTCCCACAGCCGGGCGAAGGCGCGCATCTTCGCCATCTCCTCGACGAAGCGTACTCCCGCATTGACAAAGAACGATATCCGTTGCACCACATCGCCCATGCGCTCCGGCGGCACCTGCCCCGAGTCGCGCACGCCGTCCAGCACGGCGACCGCGGTGGCCAGAGCGAAGCCCACCTCCTGCACCGGGGTCGCGCCCGCCTCCTGCAGGTGATACGAGCAGACGTTGACCGGGTTCCACTGTGGACAGTGCTGTAACGTCCAGGCTATGACGTCGGTCGTCAACCGCAGCGACGGCCCTGGTGGGAAAATGTACGTTCCGCGCGAAAGATATTCTTTTAAAACATCGTTTTGCGTGGTACCCGTAAGGCGTCCCGGATCCGCGCCCCGCTCCTCGGCGACCGTCACATACAGTGCCAGCAACCACATCGCCGTCGCGTTGATGGTCATGCTCGTGTTCGCCTGGGCCAGATCGATCCCGTCGAACAGCTCGCGCATGTCCCCCAGGTGGGCGATCGGCACGCCCACGCGGCCCACCTCACCCGCCGCCAGCTCCGCGTCCGGGTCGTAGCCGGTCTGGGTCGGCAGGTCGAAGGCGACAGACAGACCTGTCTGTCCCTTGGCGAGATTCCGCCGGAACAGCTCATTGCTCGCCCTGGCGCTGGAGTGCCCGGCGTAGGTCCGCATGACCCACGGTCTGTCCCGCTCGGGTAGCCTCATTCCCTGAGGATAAGTTACCGAGCATTAACTTCGGGCAGTGAAAAAGCCCACTCATATACTCCGTCGCGTGACAGAACTGGCGATCAGTGTGGAGGGACTTCAGAAGAGCTACGGCTCCAATGAGGCTGTGGCCGGGGTTGACCTGGCGGTCAACCAGGGGGAGGTGTTCGCGCTCCTGGGCCCGAACGGGGCGGGCAAGACCACGACCGTCGAGATCCTCGAGGGTTTTCGCAAGCGTGACAAGGGAAACATCTCGGTGCTCGGCGAGGATCCGGCGCACGCGCACGCCGCGTGGCGCCAGCGCATCGGCATCGTGTTGCAGGGCACGGGCGAGTTCGACGAGCTGACCGTGGGTGAGGTGGTGCGGCACTTCGCCCGGTTCTATCGCAACGCCGCCGACCCGACCGAGGTGATCGAGCGGGTGGGCCTCACGGAGAAGAGCAAGTCCCGCACGCACACGCTCTCCGGCGGGCAGAAGCGCCGGCTCGACGTGGCGCTGGGCATCGTCAACCAGCCGGAGCTGCTGTTCTTGGACGAGCCGACGACCGGGTTCGACCCCGCGGCGCGGCGGGAGTTCTGGGATGTCATCAATGATCTCGCGCACAAGGGCACCACGATCCTGCTCACCACGCACTACCTGGAGGAGGCGGAGGTCCTGGCGGACCGGGTCGGGGTCATCAACCGGGGCAAGCTGATCGAGGTGGCGACACCATCCGAACTGGGCGGTCGTAACTTCGCGACCGCGACCGTCTCGTGGCGCGACGGCCGGGAGGAGACCGACCAGCCGACCATGGTGGTGCAAAGGCTAGCGGCGCAATACAACGGCGAGGTGCCCGAGCTGACCGTCAAGCGCCCCACCCTCGAGGACATCTACCTGAGAATGATTGGGGAGCGGTAATGGATCTCGCGCTGGCTCAGGGCAACATCGAGCTCAAGCAGTTCTTCCGGACCCGCGAGTCGCTGGTCTTCACCCTGCTCTTCCCGATCATGCTGATGGTCATCTTCGGCTCGATCTTCAAGAATATCGAGCTCGGCGACGGGGTGACCCTGTCGCAGTACTTCGTCACCGGCATGATCGCCTCCGGCTACCTGGCGACCGGCTTCCAGAACCTGGCCATCACCATCCCGATCGAGCGGGACCGGGGCGTGCTCAAGCGCTACCGGGCCACGCCGATGCCGAAGTGGATCTATTTCGCCGGAAAAGCGGTCTCGGTCGTCGCGCTGGCGGTGGTCGCCACCATCCTGCTGCTGATCGTCGCGGTGCTGTTCTACAACATCAAGCTGCCGACGACCGCCGAGAAATGGGGCACCTTCGCCTGGGTCTCGATCCTCGGCCTGATCTCGTTCGCGCTGCTCGGCGTCGCCATGTCCAGCGCCGCCCGCACCGGGCGTTCGGCGCCGGCCGTGGTCACCCCGATCGCGCTGGTGCTCCAGTTCACCTCGGGCGTCTTCTTCGAGTACTCGGCGCTGCCCGCCTGGATGCAGCAGTTCGCCGCGATCTTCCCGCTGAAGTGGGTCACGCAGGGCCTCAGATCGGTCTTCCTGCCCGACTCCTTCGCCTCGCAGGAGGTCGCCGGCTCATGGGAGCTGGGCAAGACCGCGATCATCCTGGGCGCCTGGTGCATCGGCGGGCTGATCCTGTGCCTGCTCACCTTCCGCTGGACCACCAAGCGAGACGGCTAGTCGAAATTATTCGTAACTATAAAAACCCTTGCCCGACTTGCGCCCGAGCTCTCCCGCGGACACCATCCGCTGGAGCAGCTCGGGCGGGAAGAACTTAGTGTCACCGGTGTCGGTGTAGATGTTCTTCGCCGCGTGCAGCAGGATGTCGACCCCGGTCAGGTCGGTGGTGGCCAGCGGCCCCATGGCGTGACCGAAGCCCAGCTTGCAGGCCACGTCGAGGTCCTCGGGGCTGACCACGCCCGACTCCACCAGCTTGACCGCCTCCACCACCAGGGCGGCGATCAGGCGGGTGGTCACGAAGCCGGCGATGTCCCGGTTCACCACGATGCACGTCTTGCCGATGCCCTCGGCGAACTCCTTGGCGACGGCGAGGGTCTCGTCACTTGTGCGATGGCCTCTTACCAACTCGCAGAGCTTCATCATGGGTACCGGAGAAAAGAAATGAGTGCCCACAACGCGCTCCGGCCGTTGCGTCACCGCGGCGATCTGCGTGATAGGGATCGCCGACGTGTTGGTCCCAAGGACCGCCTCCGGCTTGCACACCCGGTCAAGCTGGCGAAAGACCTCCTGCTTGACCTCGAGTCGCTCGAACACCGCCTCGATCACCACGTCAGCTTCGGCGGCCGACTCGATCTCGGTGGTCGGCGTGATCCGGGCCAGGATCGGCTCCGGGTCGTCGATGGCGCCCTTGGACGCGAACCTCTCCAGCGACTTCCGGATCGACTCGATGCCGCGCGCGGTCGCGCCGTCGTCGAGGTCCCGCACCGTGACCTCCCAGCCCGCCTGGGCCGCGACCTGCGCGATGCCGGCGCCCATAAGGCCGGCCCCGATAACCGAAAGCTTGTTCGCCATGCTCCACAGGCTAAACGACCCCTAAGCCGGCGCCGAAAGGCAGGGCCCGAAACGGACATTCGGGTTCCAATATCGGGGTTGCGATTGAAAGGGTTCGCGAAGGGCATTTGAAATGCCAGACTTGGGCCATGGCACTCGTCGGCCCGATGATCGCAATGGTGATGATCGCGGTGATGGCCGTTCTGCTACACCGCAGCCTGCGCGCTTCCGAGCCTCCGCCGGTCGAGGCGGAACCGGCCCGGGAAAGACCGCGCGACCTCCAAGATACCGGCTCCATGCCGGATGACTACGGGTTGCTGGCTCCGGCGGCAGTGACCCGGACCCGCGCCGATGCGCTGCTCGTGAAGGAGCAACTGCGGACCGCGGGGATACGCTCGACGCTGGCCAACACGGCCGACGGCCAGGTACAGGTACTCGTCTTCGGCGACCAGGTCGTAAGGGCCCGGCGCCTGGTGGGCTGGACCGGACCCCGTCCCTGAGCGCGTTGCTTCGCACGCGCTCAGAGTGGCTCAGGGGCTAGAAGCCGTAGACCGGGTCGGCTGGTGCTTCGGCGCGCGTCACTTCGACGCCGAGCGAGCGCAGATCCCCGACGAAGTTGGGGTAGCCGCGGTCGATGTGATGCACTGCGCGCACAGTCGTGACCCCGTCGCCGCACAGGCCCGCGATGACCAGCCCCGCGCCCGCGCGGATGTCGGAGGCCGTGACCTCAGCCGACGAGAGCCTCTCCCGCCCGCGCACGGCCGCATGATGCCCCTCGATGTGGATGTCCGCGCCCAATCGCTTGAGCTCTTCGGCGAACATGAACCGGCCGTCGAAGATGTTCTCGGTGATCAGAGAGAGGCCTTCGGCGACCGATGCCATGCCGATCGCCATCGGCAGCAGATCGGTGGCGAAGCCCGGAAACGGAAGCGTCCGGATGTCCGTGGCGTGCGGGCGATCCGCCATCCTCACCCGGAAGGAGTCCACGCCGTGGTCCACCTGGCCCCCGGCGTTGGCGATCTTGTCAAGGGCGATCTCCAGCCAGTGCGGGTCGACGCCGTGCACGGTCACGTCCCCGCGCGTCATCGCGGCGCCGAACGCCCAGGTGCCGGCCACGATCCGGTCGCCGACGGTGGCGTGCACCACCGGCTGAAGCGCGTCAACGCCGCGGATGACGATCTCCGACGTCCCCGCACCCTCGATGGCGGCGCCCATCGCGATCAGCATCCGGCTGAGGTCGACGATCTCCGGCTCGCGGGCCACGTTGTCGATGACCGTCGTACCGCGCGCCAGCACCGCCGCCATCACCAGGTTCTCGGTCGCGCCGACGCTGGGGAAGTCGAGGCTGATCTTCGCGCCATGCAGTCCGTCGGGGGCGGTGGCCACCACGAAACCGTGCTCGCTGTCGATCGTGGCACCCATCTTGGCCAGCCCGGCCACGTGCATGTCCAGGCCGCGGGAGCCGATGGCATCCCCACCCGGGTGCGCCACCCGGACCTCGCCACAGCGGGCCAGCAGCGGCCCCAGCACGCAGATCGAGGCGCGCAGCCGTCTGACCAGGTCGTAATCGGCCTCAGGATGCAGGCGACCGGGGACCTCCACGCGTACCACATCTTCATCAAAGTCGACGGCAGCACCGAGACGCCGCAGGACCTCGCCCATCAAAGCGCAATCGGTGATCCTCGGAATGTTGGTGATCACCGAGGTCCCGGTGGCCAGCAGGGCGGCCGCCATCAGCTTGAGCGCCGAATTCTTGGCACCCACCACGGTCACCTCGCCGGCGAGCCTGACCCCACCCGTCACACGGATCACGTCCACATCAGCGATCGTAGGGGTAGGCATCAGTAGGCTGCTTGCCATGGCCGTTCACCTCACTCGCATCTACACCAAGACCGGCGACGCCGGTACGACTGCTCTCGGCAACGGCGAGCGAGTACCCAAAACTGACCCCCGCATCGCGGCATACGCCGATGTTGACGAGTGCAATGCCGCGATCGGTTCCGCACTCGCTCTAGCCAACTTAGCCGATGAGGTGAGAACCGTCCTGACGGTGGTGCAGAACGATCTGTTCGATGTCGGCGCCGACCTGTGCAATCCCATCTCCCCTGACCCCAAGTACCCACCCCTGCGGGTGACCGAGGATTACGTCACGCGCCTGGAGGGCTGGTGCGACGAGTTCAACGCGCGACTGTCCAAACTGGATTCCTTTATCCTGCCGGGAGGAACGCCGGGAGCAGCCCTGCTACACGTGGCCCGCACCATCGCCCGCCGCGCCGAACGCGCGACATTCACCCTGCTCGAGGTGGATGAGGAGCGCACCAGCAAGCTGCCGGCGCAATATCTCAACCGCCTCTCGGATCTCCTGTTCATCCTGGCGCGCGTAGCGAACTCGGAGGGGAGAAACGACGTAAAATGGGTCCCCGGAGCCAGCCGCTAGGTGGAATAGGGCGTTACGGATTCGAGCCAGGAGAGAAAGCCGGTCACGGTGGGGCGGGCCATGGCGACTTCGACGATCTCGTGCTCCGCCTTGCAGCGCAGGACCATCCACTCCGCCGGCACCAGAAACGCCTCCTCGGCCGTGGGCGGTCGCCGGCTCTCCACGGTCAGGGTGCGCCGTGAAAGGCGGCGACGCGGCCCGGGGGCCAGGCTGAACAGCCTGTACCAGCGCAGCTGGTCGCCGCGGAAAAGCGCGAACCCGGGCGCCCAACCCCTGCCCTCCCGCTGGTTGAGGCGGAAGTACAGCTCGACCGTCCCCCCGGTTCTCGCGAAGAACTCGCGCCGCCCGAACAGGGCGGCCATGAACACGAGCAGGACGATGAGGCTGACGGCGATAATCTCCAGTAGCCTCATCGTCCTTTGGTCCCTATTTGTTGGCTAGAGGGGTCGCGCTCTCGGCGAGCACCGTGACGCCCTCACCGGTCACGGAGAGAAACCCGCCGTTGACCTCGTAGCCGACCTCCTTGCCGCCCTCGAGCTTGATGCGCACCTGGCCGGGGTGGGCCAGCTGGCCGAGCAACGGCGCGTGGCCGGGCAGCACGCCCAGCTCGCCTTCGGTGGTGCGGGCGATGAGCATTTCCGCCTCGCCCTTCCACACGCGCTCCTCGACCGCGACGACCTCGACCTTCAACCTGCCGGCCACTACTTCGTCAACTCCCGGTAGTTGCGCTCGAGGTCCTCAAGGCCGCCGCACATGAAGAAGGCCTGCTCGGGCACGTGGTCGTAGTCGCCCTGCGAGATCCGCTTGAACGCCTCGACCGTCTCCTTGATCGGCACAGTCGAGCCCTCGACGCCGGTGAACTGCTTGGCGGCGTAGGTGTTCTGGGACAGGAACCGCTCGATGCGGCGCGCCCGCGCCACGGTGAGCTTGTCCTCCTCGGAGAGCTCGTCCATGCCCAGGATCGCGATGATGTCCTGCAGGTCGTTGTACTTCTGCAGGATCCGCTTCACCTCGGTCGCGACGAGGTAGTGCTCCGCGCCGACGATCTCCGGCGTCAGGATCCGCGAGCTGGACGCCAGCGGGTCCACGGCCGGGTAGATCCCCTTGTCGGACACCTTGCGCTCGAGGTTGGTGGTCGCGTCCAGGTGGGCGAAGGTGGTCGCCGGCGCCGGGTCGGTGTAGTCGTCGGCCGGCACGTAGATCGCCTGGAGCGACGTGATCGCGCGGCCCCGGACCGAGGTGATCCGCTCCTGCAGCTCTCCCATTTCATCGGCGAGGTTCGGTTGGTACCCAACCGCGCTGGGCATGCGCCCGAGAAGTGTCGAGACCTCGGAGCCCGCCTGGGTGAACCGGAAGATGTTGTCGATGAACAGCAGCACCTCCTGGCCCTGGACGTCCCGGAAGTACTCGGCCATCGTGAGCGCGGACAGCCCGACCCGCAGACGGGTGCCGGGCGGCTCGTCCATCTGGCCGTAGACCAGCGCCGTGTCCTTGAGCACCCCGGTCTCGGTCATCTCGTGGATGAGATCGTTGCCCTCACGGGTCCGCTCGCCCACGCCGGCGAAGACCGACGTACCACCGAAGATACGGGCCACCCGGATGATCATCTCCTGGATGAGCACCGTCTTGCCCACGCCCGCGCCGCCGAACAGGCCGATCTTGCCACCCTTGACGTACGGCGCGAGCAGGTCGATGACCTTGACGCCGGTCTCCAGCATCTCGGTCTTGGGCTCCAGATCGGCGAAGGCAGGGGGCTTGCGGTGGATGCCCCACCGCTCGTTCACCTCGAGCTTCTCGCCCGGCTTGAGGTTGAGGCACTCGCCGATGACGTTGAAGACGTGGCCCTTGGTGGCGTCGCCCACCGGTACCGTGATCGACTCACCGGAGTCGCGGACCTCAACCCCGCGGACCAGGCCGTCCGTCGGCTGCATCGAGATGGCGCGCACCACGTTGTCGCCGAGGTGCTGGGAAACCTCCAGCGTCAGGGTCTTGGTGCCCTCGGCGAGGGTCACGTCCACCTTGAGCGCGTTGAAGATCTCGGGCATCGCGTCGCGCGGGAACTCCACGTCCACGACCGGGCCGATCACCCGGACGACCCGCCCTGCGCCGACTTGGTTGCCCGTCTTAGCTTCAGCCATTGAAGTCATGGTTATTCACTCCCCGCCGCCGCGAGCGCGTTGACGCCGCCGACGATCTCACTGATTTCCTGGGTGATCGCGGCCTGCCGGGACGAGTTCATCTCCCGGGTCAGCCGTTTGATCATGTCTTCCGCGTTGTCCGTCGCACTCTTCATCGCCCGGCGGCGCGCCGCCGACTCGCTGGCCGCCGCGTCGAGCAACGCCGCGTAGATCCGCGTGTTGATGTACTTGGGCAGCAGCGCGTCGAGCAGCTCCCCCGCCTCGGGCTCGTACTCGTATGCGGGAAGGATCACACCGGCCTCCTCGGCGGTGCGCTCCTCGACCTGCATGGGCGCGAACACCTTGGCATCGGGGCGCTGGGTCATCAATGATACGAAGTGCGTGTAAACGATGTGCAGCTCGTCCACACCGTCGACACCGTCCTCGGGTGTGGCCTCCTCGGCGTCCCGCATGAACGCCTCGATCAGCGTCTTGCCCACCGTCTGCGCGTCGGTGAAGCGAGGCTGCTCGGAGAAGCCACTCCACGACGCGGCGACCTCCCGGCCCCGGAAGCGGTAGTAGGCGATGCCCTTGCGTCCGATCACGTACAACGCCACCTGCTTGCCCTGGCCACGCAGCTTCGAGATCAGCTCCTCGGCGGTGCGGATGGCGTTGGCGTTGTAACCGCCGCACAGGCCGCGGTCGCTGGTGATCAGCAACACGCCGGCGCGGGTCACCGACTCCTTCTGCTCCAGCAACGGGTGCTCGCCGCGGGTGTTGGTGGCGAGCGCGGTCAGCACACCGGTGATGGCGTTGGCGTAGGGCAGCGAAGCCGCCACCCTCTCCTGCGCCTTGCCGATGCGGCTGGTCGCCACCAGTTCCATCGCCTTGGTGATCTTCTTCATGGAGCGGGTCGCGCGGATCCGCCGCCGAAGAACCCTTACCTGACCGGCCATGGCTACTTCTTCTTCGGCACGATGCGGGTGACCTTCTCGGCGGCCTCGGCCTCTTCGCGGGCCTTGGCCTCCTCGTCGTGCACGTTCATCGTGTCCTCGGCGGCCAGGAACATCTGCTTGAACTTGGTGATCGCCGCGTCGAGAGCCGCGATGACATCGTCGTCCCAGGTGCCCCCGGCGATCGTGTCAAGGGTCTCCTTGTGGGAGTGGCGCATGTAGCCCAGGAACTCCGACTCGAACCGGCGGACCTCGCCGACCGGGATGTCGTCGAGCTTGCCCTCGGTGCCGGCCCACAGCGAGATGGCCTGCTCGGGCATGGGCACCGGCGCGTTGTTCTGCTGCTTGAGTATCTCCACGAGACGGCCACCGCGCTCCAGCTGGGCGCGCGACGCCTTGTCGAGATCGGAGGCGAAGGCGGCGAACGCCTCCAGCTCGCGGTACTGGGCCAGGTCCAGCCGCAGGCGGCCGGTCACCTTGCGCATCGGGGTGGGCTGGGCGGCGCCACCGACCCGGGAAACCGAGGTGCCCACGTTGATCGCGGGGCGGACACCCGAGTTGAACAGACCCTCTTCGAGGAAGATCTGGCCGTCGGTGATGGAGATGACGTTGGTGGGGATGAACGCCGCGATGTCACCGGCCTTGGTCTCGATGATCGGAATGCCGGTCATCGAGCCCGCGCCCAGCTCCTCGGAGAGCTTCGCGCACCGCTCAAGCAGGCGGGAGTGCAGGTAGAAGACGTCGCCCGGGTATGCCTCACGGCCCGGCGGGCGGCGCAGCAGCAGCGACACGGCCCGGTAGGCCTCCGCTTGCTTGGTCAGGTCATCGAAGACGATCAGCACGTGCTTGCCGGCATACATCCAGTG
>Ga0075428_100008153_pt1 | contig 11628 bp, 8 predicted proteins | sample RhiMetdeltSRZDD2_FD_75291 | JGI IMG/M metagenome (GOLD analysis project Ga0075428, IMG submission 75291) | Populus rhizosphere microbial communities from Tennessee, USA - Rhizosphere MetaG P. deltoides SRZDD2 | ecosystem: Host-associated > Plants > Roots > Rhizosphere > Soil | place: USA...
GGCGGAACCGGCCGTCGTCGAAATCGTACGCGCCCGATCAATAAGACGACAAGGGAACGCCGGGCCACTCTTTGTCAGATCCGCAGGCGCCCACGACCAGGAACTCTGGACCATCGCCCGCGATCCCCGTGGTGAGTGTGTCTTCTTCGACCGACAGGGCGGCGGTCTTTGCGTCATCCATCGTGACGTCGGCGAGGAGGCGTTGCCCTCGGCCTGCCGGCATTTCCCGCGCAAAGTGCTGCACGACGCGCGCGGGACGCTGATCTCGCTTTCACATTTCTGCCCAACGGCCGCGGCGATGTTGCTCGCTGGGCGCGAGCCGTCGATCGTCGAGGCGCATCCTCCGCTCCGCCTCGAGTCCGCGATGGAGGGACTCGATGCGCGGCACGCGTTGCCGCCGGTGTTGCGACCGGGAATGCTCTGCGATGTCGACGGATACGAGAGCTGGGAGCGCGCCGGCGTGGCGAGCTTTGCGCGGTCGCAGCCCTCATACGCCAGGTGTCTCGATGACCTTGCCGCCGTTACAGAGATCGTTCGTCAGTGGACTCCGGGCGATCGCTCGCTTTCAGATAGCGTCCGGATTGCCTTTGCGGCGGGAAACCAGGATGCGCCGGCCCCGTGGTGTGACGCTCGCGCGATCCAGCGTGTCGCGCGATTGACGGCTGGTTCCGCCGGCGATGACCTGGCACCAGTTGCGGATTTCGATGCTCAGCGACGCGACCGACTGGGCATCGCCCCGATCGACTGGTTCGACCGAGGCATGAAGAACTATCTGGCCGCTCGCCTCTTCGGAAACTGGATCGCTTATCAAGGCCAGGGACTCCGCTCGATTGTGGAGTGGGTGCGCACATGTGCCGCAGTGGTTCACCACTTCGTGTTGCGGCGATTGATCGGGTCCGCGCTTCCCCTCGACCGATGCGGATTTATCGAGTCAGTCCGGTCGGCGGATCTTCTGCTGCTCCATGTGCTCGACAGCCAAACGTTTGCTCACGACATTGCGCGTGTTGAGGAGTCGAGCCAGCGATGACGAGCGAGGGCAGAACACGGTCCGTCATCCAGACATCGGCGCTGCGACGATTCCTGAAATACGTCACGTATGACACGCGGTCCGACGAACAGTCGTCGACGTTTCCCAGCACGCCAGGGCAGCTCGTGCTCCTTCGCGAGCTGGTCTCGGAGCTGCAGGCGCTTGGCCTGCACGACGCCGCCATGGACGATTACGGATATGTCATGGCCACGGTGGCGCCCACGGTCGGACGTGACCGCGCACCGGTGATCGGTTTCATTGCGCACGTCGATACCTCGCCGGAAATGCCGGGACACGATGTTCGACCGATCGTCCACGAGCAGTACGACGGCCGCGATCTCGCGTTTCCAGATGATCCGTCTGCCGTGCTGCGAGCTTCTGAGAACCCGGCGCTTGCGGCGCAGATCGGCAACACCATCGTGACCGCGTCCGGCCTCACGCTGCTCGGATCGGACGACAAGGCCGGTGTCGCGGAAATCGTCGCCGCTGTGGAGTACCTCGTTTCTCACCCCGAAATCGAGCATGGTCCCGTGCGCATTGCTTTCACGCCCGACGAAGAGATTGGCCGGGGCGCCGATCACTTCGACGTGAATCGCTTCGGCGCCGCATGTGCCTACACGCTCGACGGCGGCAGCCGCGGAGAACTTGAATTCGAAAGCTTCTCGGCCGATGCCATCACCGTCACCTTCAAGGGATTCAACACACATCCGGGTTACGCGAAGGGGCGAATGGTCAATGCGGTTCGCGTCGCGGCAGATTTCATCGCCCGTCTGCCGCAGGACGCGATGAGCCCGGAAACAACCGACGGCTACGAGGGCTATCTGCATCCATATCAACTACACGCCACCGTGGAGGCGACGAGCGTGAAGGTTCTCGTCCGCGACTTCGTGACCGTGCAGCTCAAAGAGAAGGAAGACTACGTTCAGCAAATCGCGCGCGACGTCGTGCGCTTGCACCCGGGCGCCTCCGTGGAGTTCGCGATCGCCGAGCAGTATCGCAACATGCGTGAGGTTCTGGAAAAGCATCCACGCGTGGTCGACTTCGCGCGTCAGGCGATTCGCCGCGCCGGGATGGCACCGATCGAGCGCCCGATTCGTGGCGGCACCGATGGATCACGCTTGTCGTTCATGGGTCTGCCGACGCCAAACCTGTTCGCCGGCGAGCACAACTTTCACTCGCGCCTCGAATGGGTGTCCGCAGAGGACATGGACAAGGCGGTCGAAGTGATCGTCAATCTCTGTCAGATTTGGCTGGCGGAATCAGTCTGATTCACATTACTGCAAGGCAAAGTTGACGGTGACAGTCATGATCACCGGCACGGGCACGCCGTTCAGTGATGTCGATGTGAATTCCCACTGCCGAACGGCGGTGAGTGCCGCCTCGTCCAACTGCGGAATCGAACGAAGAACCTTCGCATCGGCGACGCGGCCGTCGGTATCGATGGTGGCCTCGATAATCACGACGCCCTGGATGCGCGCATCGAGCGCATCGGGCGGATACACCGGCCGCACGTCCCTGATCTTCGTCGGCACTTTAATCGCGCCGCCGACTCGAACGGGACCATCCGGCGGAGGAGGCGGTGGTGGTGGAGGTGGCGGAAGCGCAACACCGCTGTTGCCGCTGTTGATGGCGGTGCGTTGCTTGTTCAACTCGATCGCGCGATTGCGCAGGACATCCGCTTCAGCGATGAGCTGCTGTTTCAGCACCGGATCCGTTTCCTGAGCCGCACGCATCCGGAGCAGCAGGTTCTTGTAGGTGAGCGCGTCGGCGTAATCTGGTTTCAGCGCCAGCGCGCGATCGGTCGCTTCGATGCCACTCAAGGTGTATTTGTATTTCTCGGCAGGCAGAAGCCGCTGATCCTTGTACGCCTTCTCCCAGTAATACGTCGCGATGATTTGCGGAGCGGCAGGATCGGTCGGATCCAGTCGTTCGACGGCGTCGAGCATCTCCATCGTTTTGGTGAAGTCACCCTGCCGGTTGTAGAACGCGGCGAGCGCCATGACGACGTCCTTGTTGGTCGGCAGCGCTTGTCGTGCCCGCATCAGCGTCTGCTCGGCGTCGCTGAACGAACCACGAGTCTCTTGCAGTTTCGCCAGCTCGATATACGCAGCGGCCCCGGTCGGCGAGGCTGCGATGCGTTTCTCGAGTTCCGCTTCCCGAGCAGACGAATCGGCGACGGGCGTCCGCGGCAGAGCACGGTCGCGTGGAGGCTGCGATTGTGGACCCAGCATGAGAATCGACGCGACACACAGTGCAGACAGCATGACCACCCCCGATACGAGGCTTCGCGGTTGCTCGAGAAATCATACGCTCACGCGGTGGGCTTGACATTGACTACTAGATACTAAATAGTTAGTATTAAGTATGCGCAAGCCCAGCAGCACCCTCACGCCCCAGGAACTCGCGATCATGAAAGTCGTGTGGCGGCTCGACGCCCCCACCGTTCGCGCCGTCTACGAAGCGTTGCGAAAAACACGCCCCATCGCCTACACCACCGTCATGACGATGATGAACGTGCTCGAGGACAAGGGGTACCTCGAGAAGAAGAGCAACGGCCGCGCGCATGTGTATACCCCGACCAGGCCTCGACATCAGGTGGTTGGAGCGATGGTCCGCGACTTCGTCGACCGCGTCTTCGACGGTGCGTCCTCGTCGCTGCTGCTCCACCTTGCCAAAGACTCACGCCTCACCGAGCGCCAGCGAAAGGCTGTCCACCGCATCATCGAGGAGATGGACGAATGATCGCCACCGACCTTCTGGCCAACCTGATTCCATGGTGTCTCCAGGTCGCCGCGATTGTTGCGATCGCTTCGCTGCTGCCCTGGCTGTTTCGCCTCGACACCGCCGGCGTGCGCTACATGTACTGGCGCGCGGTCGCGGCACTCTGTCTGGCGCTCCCGTGGATTCAGCCCTATCGCCAGTCGCGTGTTTCGACGCAGACAATCACAGCAGCTGACACCACGACCGCGACGGCTGCGGTCGGGGCAGCCGCACCCATCGTTTCGTATCTCAACTGGGAATTGCTTCTTCTCTGGGTCCTCGCGATTGGAATCGTGGCGCGATTCGGGTGGTTGGCCCTCGGGTTAATCAGACTTCGAAGCGTGCGACGAAAGGCAGACCGTCATGCGGTCGTCGCAGTCGATGGAGATCTACAAAAGACCCTGGGGACGCATTCCACCGTCCGTTACGTTCGCGATATCGAGCAGCCGATTACTTTCGGTGTGTTCAAACCGATCGTCATGCTTCCCCAGACGTTGTGCGCACAGCCACGCGAAATTCAAGAGGCCGTTCTCGGCCACGAGCTGCTCCACGTCAAGCGACGCGACTGGGCATGGCTGATCGTCGAAGAGGTCGCGGTGTGTCTCTTCTGGTTCCATCCTGCCAGCTGGTGGTTGACCTCGCAGATTCAGCGCGCCCGCGAGGAAGTCGTCGACGAGCTGGCGATTCAACTGACCGGCCGCCGCAAAGCGTACGTCGAAGCGCTACTGGCCTTTTCCGACGCCACCTCCGTTGTTCCAACGGCGGCATTCGCTCGTCGCCGTCATCTCTTCAGGCGGATTGCCCTTGTTTCAAAGGAGAGTGTCATGTCGTCACGACAGATAGTCGCCACTTGCGCCGCGATGGCGCTGATCGTCACCGCAGGCGGGTGGTACGCCGTCTCGGCGTTTCCGTTGCAGACGAGAGGTCAGTCGCCGACGAGTAGCCAGGCCGGGCCCGGGCCACTCGAGAAGAAGGCGCACGCAGTCACGCCCGAGAATCCGATCCCCCGGCGCCTGCATTACCAGGAGCCCGTCCTGCCTGATTCGCTGGCTTCGGAGCGCGCAGTTGTTGAGGTGAAGATTACGCTCGACGACGTCGGACGGATCGCTGAGGCGCGTACCATCGAGATGTACCGACCGACCACACTTACAGTCGATACCGACCGCGCTCGTGAGACAAAGAACGCGCTCACTGAGGCGGCTCTCGCCTCCGTCCGTCAGTGGCGATACGACCCACCGTTCGAAGCACCCCTCACCTTCACCGTCCCGGTGCGCCTCGGGAAAGACGCCGAAGTCATGGCATTCCAGCCAAAGGATCAAGTGGCATTCCAGCCAAAGTCCGATGATCCGGCGCTGCGCGTCGGCGGCGAAATCAAAGCGCCGAAAAAAATCAAAGACGTGCGTGCGGTGTATCCACCGATTGCACGCGAAGCGGGCGTCACCGGCGTCGTTATCATCGAGGCGAAGATCGGCGCCGACGGATTCATTGAGGACGCTCGTGTGCTGAAGTCGATTCCACTGCTCGATGAGGCCGCGCTCGATGCGGTCAAGCAGTGGCAGTTCGAACCAACACTATTGAACGGCCGACCGGTGCCAGTCATGATGACGACCACGGTTAACTTCTCCTTGCAGTAGTCCGGGTGCGGGATCTGGCATCACAGATCAAAGTCAGCGACGACCGGCGCGTGATCGCTCGTGCCGGTCTCTCGCTCGATTGTGCAACTGCGCACACGCTCGAACAGGCGTTGACTCGCCAACAGGTAGTCGAGGCGCCAGCCAATGTTGCGCTGGCGCATGTTCCGCCATGGCGCCCACCACGTGAACATCTGATCGTTCTCCGGTTCGAGCGCTCGTCCGACATCAACGAGGTCATGGCCGATAATTCGTTCGAGTTGCGCGCGTTCCTCGGGAAGCTGTCCGATCGCGCCAGGCTTGCGCTCCTTAGGATGAACGTCCATGTCGGCGCGGGCGATGTTCAGATCGCCGCAAATCACAATCGGGTTCGATGCTGCCCGCGAGTCCAGGGCGAACTGTTCGAGCGCGTCAAGGAAACGGAGCTTGGCGGGAAAGTCCTTCCCGCCGTTCGGCACGTACACTGAAACGACCGTGATTCCTGGCAAGTGCACGAGCACGATTCGGTTCTCGTAATCGAATGACGGGTGCTCGAAGGCAGGACGCTCTGCCGTTACCCGCCTACTGACATGCAGCGCGACCCCCGAGTACCCTTTCACTCCGTGCCAGTAACACCAGTAGCCTTCGATTTCACACAGCCACACCGGCAGCTGATCCGTTGACGCCTTGATCTCCTGGAGACACACGACATCCGGTTGGAGGCGCTCGAGCCACTCTTGTAGTTCCGCCTGACGCGCGCGGATGCCGTTGACGTTCCAGGTCGCAATCTTCATACAGTCCGATCGTAGTGTGTAAATGGACGACCGGGTCTGACCCCGTACAGCCTGGGGTCTGACCCCATGTACGGCGCGTTCACGTCGCGGCGTACGGTATTGCTATTGCGATGGGCAGAGTTCCGATGGGTAGGCCGCACCCGAAGGCGCGGGCGCGATGAGTAAGGTCAGGAGACCGGACGCTTACGTTGCGCTCGTCTCCGCCGGACTGGTCTCCGGACGGACGACCTCGCGCGGAACGATCTGGCCGCTGCGATGTGACGTGTCCGCACACCCGGTACCTTTGGCGTCGACAATCGTCACCACGCGGCCGTCGTACGTCTCGTACACGCCGATCAGGCACTCACATGGCAGCCACTTGCTCGAGAGACCACGCAGGATCCGCATCTGAAAGATTTAGACCCCACTTCCCCGCGCAACGTTTAACCGAATCACGCGATGGATCCGTACAAGGTCATTCTTTACATCGTCGTCACAATCGTCGGGACGATCGTGACGATCGCATGTGTGCGGTTGATGTGGCTGGCGCTTGGCGCGTACCGGATCAGCCGCGCTGGACCGCGGCGGCTCCTCGCATCAAGGCACGAGATCTGGCGCGACCCGGGTGACGTCGCGGCGCTCGATCTCCTCAACGGACCAGGTGGACACGCGGGTGCACCACGACCACCATTTCACTTCCTGGAGGAGCACGCTTCCGGCTCGCAGCCATGCGTGTCGGTCCGGGATGGGGCAGGCCGAAGGTGGCGGGTCAAATGGGGCAACGAGGTTCGCTCCGAGAATTTCGCAGTACGTCTGGTGTGGGCGTGCGGGTACTTCGCGGAGACGACGTACTTCGTCGACGACGGAGAGATCGCCGCGTCTCGGGATCTGCAGCGCGCCCGCACGTGCGTCGATGAGCAAGGCAAGTTCCGCGACGCGCGCTTCGAACTCGACGATCCCGACGTCCGCAAGTTGTTCGAGGAACACAGCTGGGCGTGGAACGACAACCCCTTCGTCGGAACACGGGAGCTTCACGGACTGAAAATCCTCGTCATGTTGTTGTCCAACTGGGACACGAAAGATCGCCGCGATGTCGCGCGCGGTTCGAACACAGCAATCTTCGAGGAACGTGTTTCGCGATGGCGCCGTGAAGCACGGTACCTAATCACCGATTGGGGCGGATCGATGGGGCGCTGGGGCGGCAACATCGTCACCCGCGGGCGATGGGATCCCGCAGGGTTCGCCGCGCAGACGCCGCAGTTCGTCACCGGCGTGGAGAATGGCATCATGCTGTTCGGCTACGCAGGTCAGCGCACGGCAGACATGGCGAGTGGAATCCGCGTTGAGGATACGCGGTGGTTATACAGCTACCTTGGCCGAATCACTGACGCGCAGCTTCGCGACGCCTTGACCGCGAGCGGCGCCACCGAGGACGAGGCCAGCAGTTTCACCGAATCGCTGCGCGATCGCATCTCGCAGTTGGGCCGCGCAGATACTACTCGCGCAACGCCGCGACAGGGTTCAACCTGACCGCTCGCAACGCCGGAACAAAACTCGCCAGGGCCGCGGTAGCGATCAAGACGACAGCCACGCATCCATAGGTAAATGGATCCAACGTGCTCACGCCGTACACGAAAGTCTGCAGGCTGCGATTCAGCGCGAGTGCCGCCGCGGTTCCAACCACTGCACCGATCGAGGCCAGGACGATTCCCTGTCGTAACACGTTCTTCAGAATGCGCCACCGCGACGCGCCAAGCGCGAGACGAATGCCAAACTCGCGCGAACGCTGGGCAACCATGTACGCCATCAACCCGTAAATTCCAGCAAACGCCAGAAGCAACCCGATCGCCGCCAGCCCGCTCAGCAGCGTCATCTGAAATGTCTGGTTGGACATTGATGCCGCCTTGACCTCGTCCATCGTGGCGAACGCGGAGAAAGGCTGCTTGGGATCGGTCGCGCGCATGGCCTCGCGGAATCCGCGAATGACGTCGGGCGTCGCCGCCGTCGTGCGAACAACCCAGCTCATCGGAAAATAGGTGTGACTGGCGCGGATTCCCGCGATGTTGGCTTGCTCAACCGGCACATACATCAGGGGAATCGGCCGTCCGGTGAGGCGACCCTCACGCAGATCTTTCGCGACTCCCACGATCTCAATCGATCCATCGTCGCGGAAGACGCGAACATGACGACCGATCGGGTTCGTCCCCTTTAAGAACCTTCTCGCGAACTCCTCGTTGACCACCGTGATCGGCGGCGCGCCGGCCCGATCGCCGGAATTGAACCCCCGGCCGGAGACGATCGGGATCCTCATGGTCGCGAAGTACTCGAGACTTGCGTAACGCCAATCAACGACTGCCCTCTCGACCAACTCGGGGCCATCGAGTACGTCAACGTTCAAATTCAAACCACGCTCGATCGGCACACCGTTGACAACGGCGGCGGATTGGACGCCGCGAATCTGACGAATTCGCTCGAGTGCTTGATCGAAGAATCGGTTGACGTCCGCCGTGGTCGTATACCGGTCTCCCTGCAGGGACATCCGCGCGGTAAGCAGGCCTCCAGGATCGAATCCCGGATCGATCGCGCGCATGCGGATAAACGTCTGGAGCAGAAGGCCGGCGCCGACGAGCAGGAGCATGCAGAGCGCGACTTCGACGATCACAAGTCCATGGCGCAGCCAGGCGGATCGCTGGCTGGCGGTTGTTCGCGTGCCATCCTGCTTGACGGCATCGGCGACGTCATGGCGTGACAGGCTCACTGCGGGCGCCAGCCCAAACAGGATGCCCGTGGCCAGCGATACGCCAAGCATCGTCATCAATACGGACAGATCGACGCGCACGTCTTGATAAACGGTGTAGGTCGGCGGCGTCAGTGCCGTCAGAGCCGGCACGACCCAATAGGCGCACATCACGCCGATGGTGCCGCCAACGATGAAAAGGACAAGCGACTCGGTGAGCAGTTGACGAATCAGCCGCGTGCGACCGGCACCGAGCGCGGCGCGAACGGCGATTTCACGGCCGCGACCTGTCGCCTTCGCGAGCAGAAGGTTGGCTGTGTTTGCGCAGGCGATCAGGAGCAACATGCCGACTGCTCCGAGCATCATCAACAACCCCGGACGGGCAAATTGCGTGATGCTGTTCTGGAACGGCACGAACGCAGCCGTGTATTCCGACTTGACCAGCGACTGCGGGTGCGTTTCGCGAAATGATTCGAACACTGACGCAGCTTCGGCATTGGCTCGAGCAAGCCCAACGCGTTCTTTCAGACGGCCTGCGACCCCGTAATTGAAGCCGCCTCCTGGTCCCGACGTACTCGGCCGCAACGGCACATACAGATCTGCAGGAGGAATCGAGTGAAAGTCGCGAGGCATGACACCGATAACCGCGTGCGAACGATCGCCGAGCGATACCGTCGATCCAATAGCCGATCGGCTGCCACCGAATAACCGTGTCCAGAGTCCATAACTGAGGACGACGGCGTCGACACCTCCAACACGATCGTGAACATCGGTGAATGTCTCGCCGTAGAGTGGACGTACACCAAAGACGGCGAAGAACTCCTTCGACACCGGCATGGCTTTGACGTATTCGGCGGAATCTCCGGTCGCGAGATTGAATCCGGTGAGTCCGCGCCACGCAGCCAACGCCTCGAAGGACCGCGAGTTGTCGCGAAAGAACATGTAGCGCAGCCCGGTGTGCCCCATCTGCTCGCCGGATTCAGTTCGTCGCGCGAGCTGGACGATGCGGTCCGGATCGGGGTACGGCATCGGCCGTAGCAGCACTGCGTCGACGACGCTGAAGATGGCCGTGTTGGCACCGATGCCCAGCGCCAGTGTTGCGAGCGCGGTTATCGTGAATGTGGGTGTTCGGAGTAGAGAGCGTATCGCGTAGCGAATGTCGTGCACGAACGTCTCGAGCCAGATGGTGGTCCTCATCGCCATCCCCTGTTGATCGCGCCAATATATCCTGAACCCGCGTTGGCGTTCTTGCGTAACTGCTTCCTATGGACGGGCTTCTTCACGATCTCCGACACGCCGGACGTGTGCTTTGGAAGGACCGCGGCTTTGCCGCGACGGTCATTCTCACGCTCGCTGTATGTATCGGTGCCAATGCGGCCATTTTTGCCATCATCAATGGCGTCCTTTTGAGACCGCTTCCCATTCCGGACGCAGATCGCATCGTCACGCTTTACAACGCGTATCCGAAGGCGGGTGTGGAGCGCGGGTCAACCGGCGTCCCGGACTATTACGACCGGCTACGCGAAACGGATGTGTTCGAAGAATTGGCGCTCTATCGCATGACCGGCCAGACGATCGGCGGACAAAGCGATCCGCAGCGTCTCACTGGAATGGCGGTCAGGCCGTCGATCTTTCGGATGCTGCGCGCGGCACCTCACCGCGGTCGCGTGTTCCGCGACGACGAGGGAGAGATCGGCCGCGAACGCGAGGTCATCCTGAGCTACGCGCTGTGGCAGCAGCTCTTCAGCGGCCAGGACACCGCAGTGGGCCGGGACCTGCGCATCAACGGAGAGAACTACGCGATCGTCGGCGTCATGCCGCAGTCGTTCTTCTTCATGAATCCGGATGTGAAGCTGTGGACGCCGTTGGCATTCACCCCGGAACAGAAATCAGACGACGCTCGGCACAACAACAGTTGGACGATGGTTGGCCGATTGAAATCCGGTGCATCGGTCGCAGTCGCACAGCAACAGCTCGACGCACTCAACGCTCGGAACCTCGATCGATTCCCCGCGCTCAAGCAAATCCTCATCAACGCGGGATTTCACACGGTCGTCGTGCCGCTTCAACAGGATCTCGTTCGTGAGGTTCGACCGACGCTGCTCATGTTGTGGACAGGAGTGCTGTTCGTGCTGGCCATTGGAGCGGTGAACATCACGAACCTCGTGCTCATTCGATCGTCGGCTCGCATGCGCGAGCTGGCGACGCGCCACGCGCTCGGCGCGTCGCTACCACGGTTGATGACGCATCTACTGACGGAGACGGTGTTCCTGACGACGATCGGCGGCGCACTCGGTCTCATCGTCGGTTATGCCGCGCTCAGAGCCCTCGGCGGCGTCGGACTTGATGCGCTACCCAGAGCCAACGAGATCACGATCAGCGTCGAAGTGGTGGTCTTCGCCTTCGCGTTGGCGTTGTTGGTCGGCATCGCTGTCGGTCTTGCGCCCCTCGCGCGTCTGACCGCGCTCAATCTGGCGCAGGCGTTCCGGGAAGAAGGACGCAGCGGCACCTCGGGGCGTGGTGCTCGGGCGGTGCGACGGCTTCTCGTCGCGAGTCAGGTCGCGTTTGCCTTCATGCTTCTGGCTGGTGCTGGCCTGCTCGTGACGAGTTTTGAACGCGTCCTTGCTGTGGCCCCCGGTTTCGATCCCACCAACGTGTTGACCGCACGGGTCTCCCCTCCGCCGTCGCGATATCGCGACAACGCTGCGCTTCGCACGTTTG
>Ga0075428_100008155_pt1 | contig 11628 bp, 7 predicted proteins | sample RhiMetdeltSRZDD2_FD_75291 | JGI IMG/M metagenome (GOLD analysis project Ga0075428, IMG submission 75291) | Populus rhizosphere microbial communities from Tennessee, USA - Rhizosphere MetaG P. deltoides SRZDD2 | ecosystem: Host-associated > Plants > Roots > Rhizosphere > Soil | place: USA...
CCAGAAAGAACAGATCGCCAGGGAATGGGACAGAATGAAAGACGGTGACGGCTGGGAAGCGGTGAAGACGTTCTTGTCTAAAGCAAAGGAATAGCGAAACTTGGCCAGAGGTTGTCTTGTTGGGGCTTTCGTCAACCGTTCCACTCGTGGGCCATGAGTATCCTTTCCGCCGAATTAATCGTGCGTTCCCAGCCACCCTTTGCACGCATCACGAAGCACCGCGATATTGGGCCAGCCATCTCTCTCTGTTTTTGGAAACTTCTGCTTCCGGAGCTAAGCTTTAGTTTCTCGTTCTGACGCGGAGTTTGCCTGGATGAAGCAGGCCCGCTGGAATTCTTCCATTGATGATGTGATTCGTCCACTCAGCATGCTGTTGTCAAAACCGCTTTCGCACCTTGGCCTGAACAGAGTAGCCACCGTTTTGATTGCGTACTGCGCTTAGCGAGTATTTGCGGGTCACCTGATACTCGACTTGTACGACCTGACCCTGAGCTGAGCTCACATCCGTGGCGAAGGTAAAAAACAGATTCTTGGTTACCCGTTGCTGGATCGCCAGACGTGCGCCGGGATTACGCTGATTGCCCCCAATCTGCGGGTCGATAGTCAGTGCAGAAATGCCCACCAGCTTTCCCACCCGGCTGCTGACTTGTCCCGCCAATTGTTCCGCCACCACAGATTGGGGACTGCTCGCACTGGCTCCAGCGGCTTCTGTCGTCTTCCCCGTAAACAGCAGATTGATCACATCGACTGGGGGAAGGGGCGGATCCGAAGTGTAGCTGGTGCGCAAGCGGTCGATCGGGCCGATGAAGTTCATGCTGATATTGAATTGGTCCACGGTCGTGGTCGCTGACAGATTCAGGACAGGTTCGGTGCGTACCGGATTTACGAACTGGATCACTCCGCTTTGCACCTGGTAACGACGGTCGTTGAAGAGGAGTTCCCCGCCGGTGATATTCGTTCGACCCAGAATGACGGGTTCGGCCACTGTTCCCCGCACCTGCAGATCGGCTGAACCCTGCATGCTGAGCTGGTTGCTTGATAGCCCCATTTCCTGCGTTGACCTCAGGGCCACATTCAATTTGATATTTCGGGTCATCCCTTCGCTGGGTGGCGAGGAAGGTCCAGTGAATTGATCTGCAAAGGTTGCGAGATCGAATGCTTCCGTAAAGGACAGGCGATCAATCAGCACTTGCCCCGTCAAGACTGCCGATTCTGGAGTTCCGTTCAATGACAGGTTGCTATTGAGTATGGCCCGTACTCCCTCCGGGTAGCGCAAGCGAACCTCCTTGCCCGATAGCGCGACGTTGAATCGAACTGCAGACTGGTAAGCGACAGAGCCTTGAGCCGTGACCGAGCCGCCTCCCGTCTGGGCAGTGAAGCTTGTTATGTCAAGGCGATCTCTCTGGAGTTCAAGCTTGGCATTGACTTTCTCGGCACCGAGCGGTGCATCCGGAGTTTGAAAAGCTCCGTCGATAATCTCTATCAGTCCATGAATGTCAGGACGGGTACGAGTGCCGCGAGCACCGACATCCAGCTTAACCTGGCCGGAACTCTCTAGATTCGGACTCAGCAGTTGAAGAATACGAAGATCCAGATTACCCGTGGCCGTTGCGCGCACGGCTCCCTCGGCCGCGATGGGAACGGTGGCCGCCAGTTGAAGCGCGCTCCCTGTTCCCTTCAACTCGGCGCGTTCCATCGTCACAGTTCCGCCGCGATAGTCGAGTCGAATCGGCGTCGCGTTCGCAATTTGCACGGATTGATAGCCCAAGCTCAGCTTTGGGATCTCCAGGTGAGCTTCAAGGCCTTCGGGGCGTTTCAAAGGGCCCTTGAGCCAGGCATGCAGTTCGGTTTCTCCGCGCACGTTTTGGCCGAACCGAGGGAAATAGCTGGCCAAGAAAGGACCGAGATCGACGGCACGTGTATCGATGTTCACCGTGGCGTCATGGTCCGGATTCAGACTAACGGCTCCCTGTGCCCGGATGTAGGCACTCGAGACACTGGAATCCACAGTGAATGTGGCTTGCTGCGCAGTAACGGCGGTACGTGCCTTCAGGCCATCGAGCACCTTTTGACGCCACTGCAACTTGGGGGCCTCAACGGTCGCTTCCAGTTGTGGTGCCTTTAGAGTGCCTCGCCCCCGGGCAGACACCTTCACGATCCCAGCTACCTGCAAATTGTGGATGCTGACAGTTTCCAGCCGGTTAAGTTGTATGCTGGGAAAATCAACTTGTGCCTCATATCCATCCTGTTTGGGGTAAAAGGTAGCTTTCGCGCTGCCTGATCCTGCGGGTGTGCGAACACTCAAAGTGGAGTGAATAGCACTCCCGGTGCCTTGAAATTGCAGCGAGAAATCTTGAACCTTCTCCTCCCAGAAGCGAGCCTCCAACAGCCGGACTGACCCCTGCCCGACAGGGTTTGTTTGCGATCCGCGCAGCGAGAGATCTGCCGACACAAGTCCGGTGATCGGGTACCGTAGGTTCGCGGCCTGCTGGACGTCAGCGACCGGCAATCTGTCAGCGACAATCCGCAGACTGACAGGGTTTTCCCGTTCATACGACCAGTTCTTCAGACCCACTGACATGTCGAATTCAACGCGGCCTTGGGAACTTGTCTGCAGCCGTCCCTGGCGCAAAGCAATTACAGACGAACTGAGGTCAAGCTGAGTCCGAAGCATGCTCAGAGTTGTGCCTCGATACCGGACGTTCTGACCTGCCAGTTGCCCGATCAGGCGAGGCTCTTTCACCGACCCCTGAACTTGGCCGTTGAATGAAGCTGACCCTCCCAACCCCAGCGGTTCGGTGATTTTCGATGCACGGCGATCATGCGCATCAACCGATTCTCGAACAACCAGCGCTAGCTGATCCGCTTCACGCAAATCGTCTGACCGGACTTGTATTCCAAGACGACACTGTTTGCCCAGAGTACCTTCGAGCGCCAATAGGGTGTGGGGAGTATGGAGGTAGGTATGCTCCAGGGAGACGACTTCGCTGTCACCATCGTAGGCCAGGTGCACGGCCCCGTCCAAAGAGACTGCACTTGAACTGGCAGGCACCCTTTTCGCTGCTGGGGCTTGGGCAGTAATCACGGCATCCGAGCGTACTTGAAGAGCTTGTAGCTTTCCGTGCCACGAGGCCTTGACTGTTCCGTCCAGACGGCCCGTGATCTCGATATGTTCCTGCGGTTTGGTGCGCAAGGCGGCACTCGCAGCTGCCAGCGAAACGGAACGCATCGTCCCTTCAAGCCGAGCCTCTCGCTTGTCAGCCAGATGGAGGATCGTCAGATCGGCAGCCACCTGTCCGTCCAAGACCGTCGCCTGTAGCTTTCGGGCTTCAAAAGTACCGCCGTACAAGCGGTATTCCCCTTTGAAAGACCGAGCCCTAGTGCGTGCTTCCGGCAAATCGATTGCTAGTTCAGGACTGTCGAGTTGTCCTTCGATAGACAGATTCTCGAGGAAGGGTTTTCGCGGGTGACTTCGGTAGCGGATATTTCCTCTGGTGGTAATTTGGCCACCGGGCAAGAGTTTGTTCTTAAGAAGCTTCCCCAGTTCACCGCCGGACACGACGGCCTGGTAAGAACCCTCCACGAAAGGACTGGCGTAGTTCTTCATGCTTGCGTCGGCCGTAACACGGAATGGATCGCTGGCCAGAACTATCTGGCTCAAGGTGAGGCCAGAGGGCGTCGCATTAAACCGCACCTGAAAATCATGTTGTAGAGGATTGAAGTCATCAAACGCAACGCGACCTTGGCGATAGCCTAACGTGCCGTCGTACCCTGTCTTCGAGGGGTCAAACGAAACTTGCGCCTGAAGATCGTGAACCTCAGCCGCCAACGGCGTCTGCCGGTCGTTGTAATAGATTTCGCCCTTATTGAGCATAAGGTGACCAATGGCTAGATCGAAGACATTGACAGGCGCGGCCGGTGTTGGAGTATGCGGCAAATTGGTGTGGCCTTGCTCGTCAACCCAGAGACGGACCACCGGGCGATCGAGGATCACTTCCTGCACATCAATCTTCCGCCTCCAGACCGATACGAGGTTCAGGCCGAGACCGAGACGATCGGCCCGGAATAATGGGGCTTGAGGGTTAGGTTCGGTACCATGCAACACGATACGATAGAGGTCTGCACGCAGTCCCCAAAACCGGAAACCAAAGTCGCCAATCTCAACACGTCCTCCGGTGGCCTGCTGGGCGTAATCAATGATTGCAGCAAGCACATACCGGTGAAACGCACGGCTGCGCATGATCAGAACGCCAGCGGCAAATAGTGTCGCCAACGCCAGAAGTACTACCAGGCTAAATCGAAAAATTCGCTTACGATTCATGGCTATCTCCCAACCCTGAAAATGCGAGTGATCTCGGTGAAATCTTTAAGCAGGAAGCGATGCTGTACACAGCGTCGTTGCCTGGCAGGCTCACCCGGACTTCGGCCACGGTCCCACGGGGAGAGGGTGGGAGATGAGGGGCGAGCGCAAACGGACCGACGCTCATGCGAATCTACCTCCGTCGCTCTGCTTAAAACGACTGCCCGAGTGTGACAAAGATCTGGGTGGACTTCAGTCCGGTAATCGGATTCAAGTTTCGACCGATATCGACCCGCACGGGTCCCACCGGCGTTTGATAACGGATGCCGAAGCCCAGGGTGTTACTGTAATCATTGAACAAACGTCTGACGTTAATTCGATCGTACACATTGCCGCCGTCATAGAAGATCACGCCCCCCAGCCCTTTCTTGAGCGGTATCGGAAAGCGAGCCTCGGAATTCAAGATGAAGAGCTGTTGCCCACCGACGGGAACGCGAATCAGTGCCGTACAAGTCGAGGGATCATTTTCTTGAGTGCAAAGAGTGGCTACCCCCTGGGGTCCTGCGCCATTCAGAGGGAAACCTCTCAAGCTGTCAGATCCGCCGGAGAAAAACCGCTGGCTGACCGGGACGTGGCTTCCAGCAAATGACTTCACCAATCCCAGGCGGACACTGTTGGCCCAAACCAGCCAGGGCTTAACCTGCCGGTAGTAGGCGGTCTGGCCAAAAAGGCGGACAACGTTATGGCTGGAACCGAACAGCTTCGGGCCTAGGCTGAAGTCCACAGTCTGGAAAACACCTTTGTGGGCATCGAGTGGCTTGTCACGCGTGTCGCGCACGAAGGAAACGGACGGCATGGACGCTCTCACCGATTCGTCCTCGGGCGGGATGAAGTTCTGAATAAGCAGGTGAGTGAGTGCGGTACGCTGAAAGGTGTAGCGAAATTGCAGACGTTTGGTCTTGGCAGCGTCCAGGATTCTTTCAATTTGAACTGAACCCTGGCCCAATCGCGCGGTGAAGAGCGGATTCTGGGTGGTCCGTTCAAGCGAGAAGCTCCACAGGGCGTTCCAGTTCAACCCGCGAAATTGCGGATGCAGGTAAGTGAAAGAGGCACGCTGGTCCAGTCTCGAAAGGAACGTTGCAATGGAAGCCGTCTCTCCGCGTCCGCGCAAGTTGAGTCGGCCGTACTCAACGGAACCCAGAGGACTGATAATGTTTTTCTGGATGACACGAAAAGAAGGAGGCAGACCGATTGTCGGCAGGCCCGGCAAAGCCACGATGCCGCTCGAGAGGCTGCCACTCAGCGGTGTGGATTCAAAACCGAAACCGTAAGCCAGGGAATTGCGTTTCGCCTCATGGACCTTCACCAGCACTTCTTCTTGATTCTGGTCCGTGATCGGCTTTCTGGGTATGACGTTGGCCCAGTCAAAGGTCCCAAGATTATAAAGGTTGCTTTCGGACTCCAGCAACTTGCCTTGGCTCAGTGGAGCACCAGGCTGGAGGCCAGTGTTTCGCCGGACGAAACTCTGCCGTGTATGCTGGCGCCCTAAATAAGCCACTGAGCCAATCTTGGCCTGCGGTCCCTCTTCGATGAGATAACTTACGGAAACGAGTTGAGAATTGTCGGCCACTGGGTTGACCGTCGATTTGAAGTCCACATTCAGGTACCCGAGATTCAGGTAACTGGCCACGATCTGATTTCGATCCCCGTCTAGTCGTGCGCGGGAGTAAGGCTGCCCCTGCTCCAGATTCAGACCGTCAGGAGCCAAAGACTCAATCCGCTGGGTTGTGTTTCCAGCAATCTTGAGCGACTCAACCAGGGTTGGTTCTCCTTCAGCAATCTCAAAATTCACGTCAACCTGAGGCTCGTGGTCAAGCACCTCTGGCTGTACTTGCACGTCCTTAAATCCGGCATTGCGGTAAAGAGCCGCTAGATTATTCACGCTGCGCTTCACGAGATCCTGGCTGAACTTGCCCCGAGAGAAGAAGCCGCCTTTCTGCACAACGACCTGCTCCATCAGCTCGTCTTCATCAAGCCGCCGATTGCCAGCGACGGTGATGTTGGTCACTCGATGACGCCCTCCCTTCTGGATCCGGTAGATCACCGATACCTGAGAGGGCTCCTCGCGAATCTCCGCTTTCACCTTGACGTCGAAAAATCCTTGACGCTGAAAGTGAGAGGCGAGGTTTCGTTCGCCTTCTTCAACCAGGTCGTGATCAAAGGTGCCTTCCTCGTAAATAGGCACCAACTTCCGCAGGGTTCCCTTCCAGACCCGGGCGCCTGCAACTCGTACCGAGAGTGTGGGTCCGAGCGTGACCCGAAAAGTCACGTCGGCCCGATTCGTTTCGGGATCATAGTTCGGCTGCTCCAGGCGCACTTCATTGGCCAGCCGGTTATCTTGGGTGAGCTTGTTCCGTATGACAGCGATGGCCCGCTGGAGCCGCTCCGGGTCGTACCGCTTACCCTCTTTCAGCGAGGCACTCCTGAGGCTGGCACGAAGCGAGCGGAGCGCGCGCACGAGGCGTTCCGCTTCGTTGGGCGCGGGGCCAGTCACAGTTACGCGACCGAACTTCGCTCGTTTGTTTAGGGTGATGTGGAAAAAAACATCCACGAGCAGACGTGCCTCATCAAGCTTACTTTCGCTTTCGACGCGGGCAGTGAAGTATCCATTCTCGGTAAAAAAGCGCTGCAACGTCCGCTCTGCAGCCTTGACTCGACTTTCGTCATAGGGTCCTTGAGGAGGATAATTGACGGCTTGGAGAAGCCGGGGATAACTGAACGCTTCGAGAGCACCGGGGAAGTCAATCATACCCAGGTAGTACACGGGCTGAAGCACAAACATGACTCGAAGGCCGGAGGCCTCCGGTGTGACTTCCACTTCCACCTTGCTGAACTTGCCCGTCCGCTGCAGCGCCGCCCTGGTGCTCTGCACTCTTTCTTTGGAGAAAGATTCGCCCTCCTTTTGTAAAACCAAAGGACGCAAAGCGTCGACATCCACGCTGGGCTTGGCGACCAACTCCACGACTGCGACCTTCTGGCCTTCGTAGGAATCCAGCTGACTGGGTTGTTGGGCGTTAAGCGGAGCGGGGAAATAGCTCCAAGCAAGGAGAAGCACCGGCAGAATAGAGCGTACCGGCAAGGAACTCTTTCGTGTTTCGGGTCTGCTTGCCGGCGTTCTGCCGCGATGGCCAACGAATGCGCCGAACCCAGCCCGGAGACCAGCGCTGATGGCCTGAGTCTCCCGGATCGGCTTGGTGACACCAGCTTCGAATGACTGACTAATCCTTTCGAGTCGTATGAATACGTCGCCCATCACTCGGTCAGTCCGCTCCCACTGTTTCAGGGAGGCATCAGCGGCATCGCTCACGATACCCTTGACGCGTTCGGTGAGCTCGACGGCATTGTCGAGAGATCGCTTCAGTGCTTCTAGGATCTCGCAAGCTGTGGTGCGGTATTCCTCGACAAGTGAAACTTGGGATTGTGCCCCTAGTTCGAATTCCTTCAGCTTCGCCTGCAGTCGTCGAGCCACATACCAAACGGCTACAAGATGGATCAGCTGTATCGTGACCGATACGACTGTCGCCACTACAAAAACGATGAACCACATCTTCAGGTCATGGTCCACTCTGGTTTACCTCGTTGCCACTCGGTAATCTTGAATGCTGTGACTTGCATCCCGTTAAACTCCGAGACGGGAGATCCGTGGCACTCTTGACCCATACCTGGTTGCATAAATGTGAGTAAATTCAGCACCCAAGAGGAGAATTTGCGCCGAGTAGTAAACCCAAATGAGGACAATGACGAGGGACGCTGCAGCCCCGTAAGCCGACGCCAAGCTGGATCTCCCGAGATATAAGCCAATCAGCACTTTGCCGAGCGTAAAAAATAAAGACGTAACTGCGGCGCCAATCCAAACATCTTTCCAGGCAATTTTTGTATCGGGCAGGACTTTGTAGATCATCGCAAACAGCAGCGTAATCACGCTGAACGAGAGGAGAGAATTAGCGGATTCAAACAGAAACGCGGGCGCAGGAAGTAGATATCCAACGAACTTCCCGGCAACGGCCAGAGCGGCGCTCAAGGCGAGTGACACCAGCAACAGGAAGCCAGTGCCCAACACGAGTCCAAACGACAAGAAACGCTTTCTCAGGGCGCCAGCAAGGATGCTCTCGGCTCTCGGCTTAACTTTCCAGATCTTGTTGAGCGCATCGTGAAGCTCCACAAAGGCACCGGACGCGCCGAGCAATACGGCTCCGATACCCAGGGCGGTCGCAATGGTGCCGAGCGCAGGCTGGTTCGCGCTTTGAATGGCTGTTTGAAGGGTTGTGGCACCCGAGTGGCCGATGAAGACTTGAATCTGTCGTAAGATTTCGCCCTGTGCCGCTTCTCGTCCGAACACCAGACCTGCGACTGCGGTCACAACCATCAAGACTGGAGTGACCGAAAAGATCGCGTAGAAAGCCAAGGCCGCACCTAAGCTCGGGACATTATCGGCTATCCATGCTGAGCACGCCTCCTTGAGGAGCGCCCAAGCTGTCCTCGAGTTCGTCACTGCCATCGTCGCCACCTTGGGAAGCAAATCCTCCCGTGCGTTGCCCGGCTAGTGAAGCAAGTCCGAGCGTCGTGTGACTGGCATCGTCATCCCACAAAACCTTGGAGCAGTCTCTTTGCCAATTTGTTGGTCCTTGAAGGATTTTGCCAGGCAGCTATGACTCGTCAGATGCGTTGCGATTCAGCCGGGGCTGGTGTGCTCGTGGAGAGGCAGCCGCGAAATGGGGGGCGCGATAGGTAATGCTTGGATAGGCCTAGATGGGTGACAAGACGATGCACACTCTTAAAGAGTTCAAAGGCTCGATGATTGGGGAAACTCCATTCACCCATCTCGACGAACGACCTTGGCAGTATTTATATACCTTCGGCAAATATTCCAGAGTCCCGATCCGTTTTGTCGATTGGACGATCGTTGGATCTTCAATCCGTGTTGTTCCCAGCAGCGGCCTAAGCATTCCCGCTCAGGGTGGGAGGGATATTGGATTGAGCAAAAAACCTGTCGACCGCACCTCCATGGCTTGATTAACGGCTGACAATCAGGCGATTCAGGTCTCTTTGAAATTCAACCTCGGTGGTATGCCCCCAACTTCCGGCCCATGACTACGGGTTCTTGGTGCAAAATTGAACAGCTCTTTGGGGATCTACTGATACACCATTGGATTGGTGCGGCTGGCTGCGGAAGAGGGTTCTCGCTTTAGGGGCGGAGGTCTTCTAGCCGTCCAGCCGCTCCGCAAATTGTTCGAGGTTGCTGTTCGCGTCCATTCTCCTCCAGAAGGTAGTTTTCTGATTGATGTGAACTCTCCTCCCGGTTCCACCCGGGATTCCTGCTCCGTCTTTCACTAAATCCCTCCAACTTGAGATTGGACGCGAACCCTCCCGCGCGGCAGCTCGCGTCGCGTGGCGCTATAGCCCTTTTGTGTTTCATGAATGAATCTTTAGCCCGAGGGAGGAATGTATGTCTTTCACACTGCCGGAACTACCCTATGCCCATGATGCACTTGAGCCCCACGTTGATAAGGCGACCATGGAAATCCATCATGGTAAACATCATGCCGCGTATGTCACGAATCTTAATAAGAGTCTCGAGACCACCGAATGGAAGAGTAGATCGTTAGAAGAGATTCTTGCGAACGTGTCGAAGCTTCCAATTGCCGTGCGCAACAATGGCGGCGGGCATTGGAACCACTCGGCGTTTTGGAACTGGATGAAGCCGAAGGTTGCGGGCACATCACCAACCGGGAAATTAGGCGATGCGATCAAGAAAGACTTCGGATCTTTTGATAAGTTCAAGGAACAATTCTCTAATGCGGCTGTTGCCCGCTTTGGCTCCGGCTGGGCTTGGCTTATTCACCAGGACGGCAAACTGGTGGTTGCTTCTACTCCCAATCAGGACAATCCGCTGATGGACACCGCCGAAACAAGAGGCATCCCGGTCCTCGGACTGGATGTGTGGGAGCATGCGTACTATCTCAAGTATCAGAACAGAAGGCCGGACTATATCGCCGCGTTCTGGAATGTGGTGAATTGGGACGAAGCCGCGAGGAGATACGCCGCAGTGAAGTAGCCTAGGGCAATTCACTTGAAGGCAGAAAAGAGGCAATCCAGGAACCTTACCCTTCAAGGTGGTCCTTCTCCCCGGCGAGACCTGCCATGACGGTGAACTTGACGACGGCAAGAGCTCGCAGTGGTCTCAAAGTCAAAAACACCCTGTCTGAGCAGTCCTGAACATCTTTTCTTGAGTCGAGCCCCAAACTTAAAGATGAAGCCGTGTTTCATTAGGCTGGTCGATCGGAGGGGTATCGACGTAAGGAGAAGAAATGAGAATCGTCCTGGTTGTCGATGATTCCGCGTCCTCCGCAGATGCGGTTGAGACCGTTGCGGATCGAGTCTGGCCGTCAGGCACAACCGTGCGAGTGCTCTCGATTGTTGCCCCAGTCCGCCCTGAGTTGCATTTCGGGAGCGACACGCTCGAATTAGCCCAAAAAGAAATGACAAGAAAAGCCGAAAGCCTGACAGCTCGCGTGACCGACGTCCTGCGAGCAAGAGGTCTGGGAGTCGACAGCGCGGTGACACTCGGGGATGCGGCGTCTCAGATTGTCAACGAAGCCCGGCAGTGGCCAGCCGACCTCATTGTCCTTGGGGCAAACAGTTATACAAGCGAAGGTGAAGAGACAAGCGGCGTGGCGCGATCAGTCGCCAATCATGGAGCTTGTAAAGTTGAGGTCGTGGAGCAGGGGGCAGCAGCAGTTGCGAGGGAGATTCACAGTGGATCGCACTGGACCCCATTGTTTTGATCACTGGAAGCTCAGGGACAAACGTGGGTGCGGCCCGTTCTCAATACACGGTTGTCGGTCAACCGTGAGGGAGAACCCCATGGATTCATTTCAGACCCGAGGGGAGGTTGGCCCTTGAGCTGAGTGGGAGGAGAACATGTCGACAAGCAAAGAGAAGGAACTGCAGGTGAAAGATGTTATGACCCCAAACCCGGTATGCTGCACACCGGAGACCAGCCTGCGAGAGGTCGCTCGATTAATGGTGGAGCACGATTGCGGCGAAATCCCAGTCGTAGACAGCGAAAAGACGATGAATCCAGTTGGCGTGATCACCGATCGGGACATTACCTGCCGAACTGTCGCTCTGGGCAGGAACCCACTCGAGATGATCGCAGGCGAGTGCATGTCCAGTCCGAGCGTCATCGTCATGCCTGATACGAGCCTGGAGGAGTGCTGCAAAACGATGGAAATCAGCCGTGTACGGCGTGTTCCGGTAGTGAACGA
>Ga0075428_100008160_pt1 | contig 11620 bp, 8 predicted proteins | sample RhiMetdeltSRZDD2_FD_75291 | JGI IMG/M metagenome (GOLD analysis project Ga0075428, IMG submission 75291) | Populus rhizosphere microbial communities from Tennessee, USA - Rhizosphere MetaG P. deltoides SRZDD2 | ecosystem: Host-associated > Plants > Roots > Rhizosphere > Soil | place: USA...
GACCCGGAACAAGCAAACCGGTCTCCTGGTCCACGACGACTTCAGGATTGCCGCCGACCGGCGTCGCGACAACCGGCACTCCGGCGGCCATCGCTTCGAGAATCGTCAACGACACGCCCTCGTAGAGCGAGCAGTTGAGATAGACGTCGAAGGCGCCCATCAGCGCACGCACGTCCTGCCGGTACCCGGTGAAGACGACCGACTTGGATGTCCCGAGATTCCAGGCCTTGTCTTCGAGGAGACGGCGCTCGGGACCGTCGCCGATGATGACGGCGTGAATGTTTGGATGTTTGGCCGCGAGGATGGCGTGGGCGTCGAGAAAGATCGTCAGGTTCTTGACGCACTCGAGCCGTCCCGCGGTCCCGACCACAAACGCATCGTTCGGGATGCCGAGCGCGGCACGGACCGCGCGCCGCTCCGCGCTTGACGGACGCGATCCGGGATCGATGCCGTTATAGAGCACATCGACACGACGCGCCGGAAATCCTTCGTCGACCATGTGCTGCTTCAAGTCCGCGGACACGGCGCAGACGCGCGCCGGCCATCGCGACAACACCGGATTGACCAGCCGCCGCTTTGACGAGGGCCCGTGGTCCGACAACTTGCCATGTTCGGTAAAGACCAGCTGCACGCCCGGCCGCAAGATCGATGCAAGCAGTCCGTAAACGTACGGCGAATAGTGATGGCAGTGGACGACGTCGACCGCGAACTCTTTCATGACGCGCGCGAGCCGCATCGCCAGACCAGGGTGGAACCCCGGCGTGCGCTTCACGGTAATGACCGGCACGTTGATCGCCGCCAGCTCGGCCGCCCATTCACCGGGTTCGTCGAGACAGCAGACGACCGAGTCGATCCGTTCGCCGAGGGCCTTGACGATTTCGATCACCAGCCGCTCGGTCCCTCCGGGGGAGAGGCTGAGGACCAGCTGCATCACGCGGGGTCTGCGCACGACCAGCTATTAAGCCAAGGTCGTGCCAGCCTGCGCGCGAGAAGTCGCAGGATCCAATTCCTTTATTCTTCCGAGAACTGCCCTTTCAATGACCATTCTCGTCCATGGACGGGCTACACCCCTGATCGAAGCCCGGCATTTCTTGGCGAACGCTTTGCTATATCGACCGTGTGTGCGGCATTTGCGGCGTTGTCAGCCTTGACGGAGATCTACCGCCGCAGGTCTCGAGCGCGATCACGGCGATGACCGACCGCCTCTACCATCGGGGACCCGATGGGGGCGGTTATTTCTACGCACCGTGGGCCGCCCTCGGCCATCGGCGCCTGGCGATCATCGATCGCGCCGGCGGCGAGCAGCCGATGACCAACGAAGATGAATCGGTGTGGATCGTCTTCAACGGGGAAATCTACAACCATCACGACGTGCGGCGCGAGCTCGAGCTCAGCGGCCATCGCTTCCGCACGCGCTCCGACACCGAAGCGATCGTGCACGCCTACGAGCAGTGGGGCGATCAGTGCGTCGAGCATCTCGACGGCATGTTCGCGTTCGCGATTGTCGACGTGCGGCGGCGGCGCGTGCTCCTGGCGCGCGATCGCCTGGGAAAGAAGCCGCTGTTCTACGCGATGTTCGGCGGCGTGCTGCATTTCGCCAGCGAGATCAAGGCGATGAAGGCGAGCCCGTTGTGGGACGGCCGCGTCAATCTCGATTCTCTCGAAGGCTATCTGTCGCTCGGCTATTTCGTGGCGCCGGCGAGCGCCTACCATCACGTCAGCAAGCTCGAGCCCGCACACACGCTGTCGATCGAGGGCGCGCGGATCATCGATCGCAAGTACTGGGACGTGACGGCATTCGACACCGACGATCGCGCGCACAAAGCGCTCGTCAACGAGATCGATGCGCGGCTGGCCGCGGCCGTGGGGCGCCGTCTCGAAAGCGAGGTGCCGATTGGCGCCTTCCTGTCCGGCGGGATCGATTCAGGCCTCGTCGTCTCGTACATGGCCGACGCGCTCGGCAACGCGCCGCGCACCACGTCGGTCGGTTTCGATCAGCACGGCCACAACGAGCTCGAGCCCGCGGGTCTGACCGCGGCGCATTTCTCGACGCACCATTCAACCGCCGTCGTGCAGCCGAAGCTCGAGGACGTGCTCGATCCGATCGTGCGGGCGTTCGACGAACCCTTCGCTGATCCATCCGCGATCCCGACGTTCTATGTCAGCCAGATGGCGCGACAGCACGTCACCGTCGCGCTCTCCGGCGACGGCGGCGACGAAGCCTTCGGCGGATACTCGTGGCGCTACCTGCCGCACGCGCTCGAATCGAAGGTGCGCCGCTTCGTCCCCGGTGAAGCCGGCCGCAAGGCGGCGGCATGGCTTGGCGCGCGATGGCCACGCCATCGATCCTTTCCGCGGCCGCTGCGCCTCGGCAACGTGCTCGAGAATCTCGGCCGCGATCCGGCCGGCGCGTATTACGCGGATCTCTGTTTCCTGAAACCGCAGGACGCGCGCGCCCTGCTCGGCAAGACGCCAACGCGCGAGCCCGCTGAAAGTCCCGTCTATGACCAGGTGACCCGGCCGTACCGCGAATGCCATTCCGACAGCGCGGTGCAGCGCGCGCAGTACGCGGACCTCAAGATCTATCTGCCGAACGATCCGCTCGTGAAAGTCGATCGCATGAGCATGGCGCACAGCCTCGAGATCCGCTGTCCGCTGCTCGATCACCGGATCATCGAGCTCGCCTTCCGCATTCCGACCGCGACGAAGATGCCAAACGGCCGGTCGAAGTCGCTGCTGCGCGCGCTCGGCGAACGCCGGCTGCCGAAGAAGGTCGTGAACCTGCCGAAGCGCGGGTTCACCGCGCCGGTGGGCGCGTGGCTGGCGAACGGCTACGCCGAACAGTTCCGCGGCGATGTGCTCGGCGCCGATGCACGCTCGCGAGACCTGATCGATCGCGATCGCATCGCGCGGTTGTTCAAGGAACATCGCGCGGGCGCCGCCGATCACTCCTTCGCGCTGTGGTCGGTATGGATGCTGGAGCGCTGGGCGCGCCAGGAACCTGCGGTGGCATAAGCCGTGATCAGAACCCTCCTCGTCGCCGTCGCCATGATCGTCGGCTGGGGCTTCGCGCTTCAGAGCGTGCTGTATGCCGCGTGCCTCTACCTGTGGATCGCCTATTTCCGTCCTGAGTCCTGGGCGTGGAGCGACATTTTCACGACGCTGAACCTGTCGTACCTCGCCGGCGCGTATCTCGTCGTGCGCACGCTGATCTCGGGTGTGCCGCTCAGACTCGGACTGCGAGGCTGGCTGCTGGTGCTGTTCCTGGTGCAGGCACTGATTGCGACGTCGCTTGGACCGGATAGCGCGTATTCGTTCGGCTACTTGCGGGAGTTCGCCAAGGTGATCCTGATCAGCGTGGTGCTGATGAACGTCGTCAGGACCAGCAGCGATCTGCGGCTCGTGTTAATCGTGATTGCCATCTCCCTCGGTTTTGAAGCAGTGAAGCAGGGATGGGCACAGTTGATCCTCAATCCCGGCGCACGCAATGGCAACGGCGTTCCGTTCCTCGGCGACAACAACCTGGTCGCGGTCGGCATGGCGATGCTGATCCCGATCATCGCCGCGCTCGTGGAAACGTCCAGCGGCTGGCGCAAGCGCGCGTGGCAGTTCGCCAGCATCGGCGTCTTCTATCGCGCGCTCAGCACGTACTCGCGCGGCGGATTCCTGTCGCTCGGCGCCGTCAGCGGAATCCTGTTCTGGCGCTCGCCACACAAGCTGAAGACGGTCCTGGCCATTGCCATCGTCGCGATGCTGGTGCTGCCGGTACTGCCCGGGGAGTTCTGGGATCGCATGAGTACGATCACGGCGCCGTCGGAAGATGGAGACAATTCGTCAGAGAGCCGCCTGCACTTCTGGCAGGTTGCCGTCGCAATGGCGACCGATCGGCCGCTCGTTGGCGTCGGCCATAGCGGTTACCCTCGCGCCTACAACAAGTACGACTGGACCGAAGGGAAGTACGGCGTCAATCGCGCCGTGCACAGCGCGTGGTTTGGCGTGCTCGCGGAGCTCGGCTATCCCGGCCTGCTGCTGTTCGTGGCGATTCTGGCGTCGTCATTCCTTGCGTGCAGGCGCGTCCGCCAGGCCGCCAATCGCGGCGAGGTGCCTGCCGAAATGGCGCCGTACGCGATCGCGCTCGAATCCGCGCTCGTCGCGTTCGTGGTCGGGGGCAGCTTCGTGTCGTTTCAGTACAACGAAATGCTGTGGCATTTCTTCGCGCTGTCCGTCGCGCTCGAGCGCGTCGCGGTTGCGGAAGCCGCGATGAGTCGCGCGCCCGAAGGCGAGCAGCGCGACGCCACACCAACGTCACTGCCTGAGTCCGATCGAGACTTCGCCTGGACGTGAGCCGGGCCGCTGCTATCGTTCGCGAACACTGAATACGTGAATGATGGGGCGACGCGAGTAGCCCTCCTGGTCGCCGAACATCTGCGTCATGAATAGACGCCGGTGTGCCGAGTCGTAGGAGATCGCGCCCAGCCGCGGATACGAGTCGCCGATCGGCGGCAGTTCGAATGGCCACACCGCATAGGGGCGCACGTCCCACGGACTTCGATCGCCGGCTCTGACTGCAGCCAGATCGTTGACGTCATACGCCCAGAATTGCAGCCGATACGGAAATGCGTGCTGTCCTTTCGTCGCATTCGTCGGGTCGTAGCAATTCTTCTCGCCGTTAGGTCCACGAACTTCGGCTTGCCGCGCATCGCCGGTGCCTTCGCCGTAACAGAACGTGCCCATCCCGTTACGTCCCGCGAAGAGAACCGTCCTCGTGCGGTCGATGATCGCGACGCCTGCGACCTCCGTCGTGCCGCCGAACATGTCGTTGGCGCCTTCCCATGGCCCGAGCGTCGCGTGCTCTTGCGTGTAGTACAGCAGTGGAGTCGCCGGCAGTGGACTCCGGCGACCGAGGTCCGCCGGGTTCCACGCAAACAAACCGGGTCCAAAGGAAGTGCGCCCGATGATGGAGAGGCAGCATTGGCCCGTCACCGCCGGTCCACCGAGCGCCGCGCGCCAGTCGGGCGGCACCGTCGCCATGTAGCCGGCGACGAAGCCGGCTTTTCCGGTTTCTCCGACCTGCTGCATCGGTGTCACTTCGGCTCGCGCCAAATCCAGTGAGCGGGCGAAGTGTGACAGTCGCTGTGAGTTCGTGGCGTCGTAATAAATAAATCCGTCCCCATACAATCGTCCATCGTGCACGAGCAGGCCGCCGAGTGTTACGCCACTCTCGGCAATCTCGCGAAGACGACCTTCGGCAGGATCCCGGAACGGTTGGACGAATGACGCGACCGGCAATTGCTCCGCGAGTGTTGACTTGACCGGCGACGGAATTGACATCTCGGCGACCAGGCCATGCAGCGAACCAACGAACAGCGTGTTGGAAACGGGGTTATAGGCGAGCGTCTGGCCGCCGTACGAGAAACTCTCGCCGTTGCTTTCCTCCGGTACGCGGAAGGCTCCTTCGTAAACCAAATCCTCGAAGCTCAGGCGCGCGGCAGCCGGCTGAGCTGGAGGCTGCGCCGGCGGAAGTATCGGTGCCACAACACGCGGTACAGCGACACGCTGGGGTTCGTCCATTGAGAGGGTCGCGACCGTTTCGCCAAGGAGGAGCAAGCCAACGCCAATCCCCACAACAACAGCCGCCGAGACGGCCGTTGACCGTACATGAGCCTTCAACATGCGCAGTTGGTCAAGCGAATCTCATGCCGGATTGTTGTTGAGAAGCAGAATTCCCCGTGCCGGGCGACTTTAATCAGAATAACGCCTGACTCAAGTCACGCGGTTCCCACGTTTAGGCTGCCAAAGCTGGCGAGGTCTTTGCTCTCCCGTTAGCCGTGCGCGCGCTCGTCTCATTCATCGTCCCCGTCAGAAACGACGCCGAGCGTCTGCGACGATGCCTGTCGAGCATCGTGAACAACAGCTATCCACGCGAACTGATCGAAATGATTGTCATCGACAATCACTCCACCGACGGGTCAGGTCGCGTCGCGCGCGATGCCGGCGCGGTGGTCCTGCATGTCACTGCCGGTTCTGTGGCTGAGCTTCGGAACCGCGGCGCGCGAGCGGCGCTTGGAACGATCCTGGCGTTCGTTGATTCCGATCACGAAATCGATCGGCGCTGGATCGAGAATGCCGTGGACGTGCTGGCCACGCCCAATGTCGTGGCGACCGGCGCGTTGTGCGTCGCCGAGCCTTCCGCCAACTGGGTGCAACAGCAATACGACGGGTTGCGCGATCGTCCGCCGGCGCGGCAGGACGTGCCGTGGCTTGGCAGCGGCAATCTTGCCATCAAGCGTGCGGCGTTTGAGATGGTTGGCGGCTTCAATGCCGATCTGACGGCATGTGAAGACGTCGACCTCTGCAATCGCCTGATCGCCAACGGCCATCGCATCGTCGCGGATCCCGCGTTGCGGAGCATTCACTTTGGCGATCCGCGCACGTTGAAGGCCCTGTTCTTCGGCGAGTTGTGGCGCGGCCGCGACAACCTCACGGTCACGTTCCGCGGTCCCAAGACGATCCGCAACCTGCGCAGCGCGCTGATTCCAGTCTTGCAATTGATCGCGTTAATCACGTGCGCCGCGGCCATCGTCGTGCAATGGTGGTGGATCGCGGCGACGGCCTTGTTGCTGGCATTCGCACCCGCCGTCGCGCGTGCGACGGTCATGCTGCAACGCAAGTTGCGTCCAGGCATCGCCGGCGCCGTCCAGGCGCTCGCCGTCGCCATCGTCTACGACTTCGCTCGCGCGCTCGCGATTCTCACGCAGGGCAGCCACCGCGCGAGGCGATCGGCATGACGATGCCGCGACCTGTGAAAGTGCTCGAGCTGCGCAGCGTGCGCGGCACCGGCGGTGGTCCCGAGAAGACGATTCTCCGCGGCGCCACGATGGCCGATCCCAGGCGATCGCAGGTCACCGTCTGCTATCTGCGCGATGAACGGGATCAGGAATTCGGCGTCACCACTCGACCTGAGCGCGAGGGCGTGGACTATCTCGAGATTCGCGAGCGTCACTCCTTCGACCCGGGCGTGTGGCCGAAGCTGCGCGCGCTGATCGCCGAGCGGCACATCGACATCGTGCACGCGCACGACTACAAGACAAACCTGCTGGCGTTGCTGCTCGGGAAGAGAACCGGCGTCAAGGCATTGTCGACCGTGCATGGATGGACGGGCCATTCACTGCGCGAGCGTTTCTGTTACTACCCCGCCGACAAACGTGTTCTCGCGCGATTCCGCCGCCTGATCGCCGTATCGAGCGACATCGGCAGCGAATTGATTCGCCATGGCGCGAATCCCTGCGCGGTGACGACGGTCCTCAACGGCATCGACCATCAGCAATTCGTGCGCGATCGCAATCGTGAGCGCGACATCCGCCAGTCGATGGGATTCGATTCGAGCCACGTGGTGCTCGGCGCCATCGGCAGGCTCGAGCCGCAGAAGCGCTTCGACTTGCTGCTGGATGTGTTCGCGCGCCTGCATCGGCAGCATCCGGAAGCGCGGCTGGTCATCGCCGGTGATGGCAGCAGGAAATCGGCGCTGGCGCGGCAGCGCGCTGAGCTCGGCCTCGAGGGCGCCGTCACGCTGCTCGGCCACATCGCCGACGTGCGGCCGGTGCACCATGCGCTCGATCTCTTCGTGCAATCGTCCGATTACGAAGGCACGCCAAACGCGGTGCTCGAAGCGATGGCGATGGAAACACCGGTCGTCGCAACCTCGGCGGGCGGGACCGCGGAGCTCGTGGAAGACGGCGTTCATGGGCGCATCGTTCCGATCGGCGCCGGCGACGCGTTGTATGAGGCGATTGAATCAGCGCTGAGCGACCGGCAGACCGCGGCGCAGATGGCCGCCCGGGCGCGGCGGCGCGTCGAAAGCGATCTCTCGTTCGAGTCGCGGGTCCGCCGCGTTGAGAGCATCTATCAGGAAGTGGCGCATGCGTGAGCTGATCAAGGCGGCCGCGCGCGGCCTCGCGCTCGTCGCCGTCACGCCGTCGCTGCTGTCGTGGTGGATCCGCTCGCTCGTGATCGGACGCGACCACGCGCTCGAAGGATCAACGCAGGCGTGGTCGCTGGTCCCGGGGTTACCGGGTCAGTACTTGCGGCGCGCGTTTCTGTCCAAGACGCTCGCCGGCTGCGCGCCGACGGCAACGATTGAGTTTGGAACGATCTTCTCGAGCGCATCGGCATCGATCGGCGATCGCGCGTACGTCGGACCGCGCTGCCATCTCGGCTGGGCCGTGATCGACCGCGACGTATTACTGGCGGCCGGCGTTCACGTCCCAAGCGGCGGGCGGACACACGGTGTCGACGATCTGACGATCCCGATTCGGGATCAGGAAACGACCAAAGTGGCCGTCCGCATCGGCGCCGGCTCGTGGATCGGCAGCGCGGCGATCGTCATGGCCGATGTCGGCCGAGATTGCGTGATCGCCGCCGGTGCCGTCGTGACGCGGCCGATTCCGGATCGCACGATTGCCGGCGGCGTGCCAGCGCGTGTGCTGCGGCATCGCGATCAGCAGACAGAACTCACCCTGGTGCATGCCGGGAGTAAAGGGGCGTGACATGCGCATCCTGATGCTCACGCAGCGCCTGCCGTACGCGCCCAATCGTGGCGATCGGATCCGCGCGTATCACATGCTGCGCAAGCTGCAGCAGCAAGGGGATGTCGATCTCGTATCGCTGGTCCACGACGAGGAAGAAGCGTCGCACGTGAAGGACATGCGCTCGTGGGTCAGTTCCGTGACGGCGTTGCCCGTCAGCCGGATGCGCAGCTACGCCAGCGCCGCGTTCGCCTTGCCGACGCGCATTCCATTGACGCATGCGATGCTCGATGCGCCAGGCATTCGCAGCGCACTGCGCGCGCTCTGCGATCGTCAGCCGCCCGATGTGGTGTTCGCCTATTGCTCGAGCATGGCGCGTTTCGCGATGCAGGCGCCGCTCGATCAATTTCCGATGGTGCTGGATTTCGTCGATGTCGATTCGCGCAAATGGCGCGATATGGCCGGCGCCACTCCCCAGCCGCTCTCGTGGATCTATCGACGCGAAGCGTCGACGCTCGGCGCCTTTGAAGCGCGCGCGGCGCGACACGCCGCCACCGCGCTCGTGGTCAACGAACGAGAGGCCCAGAACGCGCGTGCGCTGGCGGAGGACGCCAACATCCAGATCCTGCCGAATGGCGTCGAGCTGGAACGGCTGCGACCGCCGACATCACCCTCATCTCAACCGCGCGTGGTGTTTTGCGGCGTGATGAATTACGCGCCGAACTCGGAAGGCATGACGTGGTTCGTGGAGAACGTGTGGCCGCTGGTTCGCGCCGAGCGGCCGGACGCAACGCTCGCCGTTGTCGGGCCCGACCCCTCGCCGGCGTTTCGCGGGCTCTGTGCTCGCGATCTCTCGATCACCGTGACCGGATGGGTGCCCGATGTTCGCGAATGGCTCTGGGATTCCGCGCTTGCCATTGCCCCGCTCCACGTGGCGCGTGGCGTGCAGAACAAGGCGCTCGAAGCGATCGCCGCCGGCCTGCCGATCGTGATCACCGACGCCGTCGCCGGCGGTCTGCCGCCTCAGGCGATGCCGGCCTCGCGCATCGCCAACACTGCGGTCGATTTCGCCGCACATGTCATTCGCCTTCTGGCCATGTCGCCTGCGGTCCGTCGTGGCATCGCCGAATCGAGCGACCTCGGCGAGCTGACGTGGGCGCGAACGCTCGCACCACTCGTATCGATCCTCGAACGTGCCGCCAGTACTGAGACGCGGTTGCAATCCGCCGTCGCCAAGATCGCCTGGCGATCGGCTTAAAGACAGGGCGCGACAATGATGCTGAAGACGACGGTCGGCAACTTCCTGCGTAATCGCGGCTATCACGTCTTCCGCAGTGACTACCTCGATAAGGCGAACCTGTCGTTGCACCTCCGCAATCTCCTGATGACGCAGAAGATCGACTGCATTTTCGACGTCGGCGCCAACAAGGGTCAGTACTATTCGTTTCTCCGCGAAGCGGTCGGATTCCACGGTCTGGTGATCTCATTCGAGCCGGTGAAGCGGCTCCATGCCCTGCTGGAGCAACAAGCCGCGGCGGATCCGAATTGGATCGTCTACGGATGCGCGCTGGGGCGCACCGCCGGCGATGCCGATTTCAATGTCATGAAGGGCGATCAGCTGAGCTCGTTTCGAACGCCCTCCACGAACTCGACCGATCGGTTTCACGTTTCGAACACGATCGTTGCCGTCGAGCACGTCGCCGTCCGCACGCTGGACGATGTATTCGATGAGGCCGCCGCGCAGTACGGTTTCTCGCGTCCCTATCTGAAAATCGATGCGCAGGGGTTCGACCTCGAGGTCGCGCAGGGCGGCGTCAAACGGCTCGGCGATTTCGTCGGTCTGCAATGCGAGGCGAGCCTGCTCCCACTCTATGAAGGCGCGCCAACATTCGAGGAGACGCTGGCGTTCTTCAAGGCGCGCGGCCTGGCGCCCTCGGCGTTCTTCCCGGTCGCCACGGATCAGAAGCACAGGTTGATCGACTGCGACTGTGTCTTCGTGAATCCCGCGCGCATCTGGGAGGCCAACGTGATCCAGTACTGAGGCAGTGCGCGAGTGAAGATCCTCTTCCCACTGGCGGGCACCGCGGCCGGCGTGGGGTCCGAAGACTACATGTTCGAGGTCGCGCAGCAACTGGCGGCACGAGGCCACGAGATCACATTGTTGCTGCCCACAGGCCGCGCCGTGCCTGACACGCGTTTCAAGGCGAAGTACTACAGGGCCTCACCGCGTCCCACGCCCCTGCTCTGGCGCGTGTGGTACCCATTCGCCGTCGCGCACCAGATCCTCGCCGTTGCCGCGCTCAAGTTGCCGCGCTACGATGCGGTCGTGACGGGATTGTTGCCGGCGCTCTTCGGCCTGTCACTGAGGATGAAGGCGACGCCGCGCATTTACCTCGTCCTCAGCCCGCTGGCGTGGTTCGAGATCCTGAGCTACGGCGCGCCTACTCTCGGTCTTCGCGCCGGCGCCGGTGTGTATCACTGGTTGCAGCGCTGGGCGTGGCGGCAATGCGAAGCCGTGGTGAGTTTTACGCCGACCATGACCGCATTCAGGACGCGCGTCCTCAAAGGATCGCCACGCAAGCTGATCGAGTCGGCGCCCGGCGTCGATTTCGCGCGATTCAAACCCGGCGAACGGAACGTTTCATTGCTCGCCGAATTCGGAATTCCGGCAGATGCGCCGCTCGTCATTTCGTTCTGCCGCCTGATCGAGTCGAAGGACATCGCGTTTCTCCTTCGGGCGTTCTCACGCCCCGAGCTTCCTGCCAGCGCGCATCTGCTCATCCTCGGCAAGGGTCCATCTCTCGATGCGTTGCGCGCGCAGGTTGAAGAGCTCGGACTCACCGGGCGGGTGCATTTCGCCGGATTCAGGGACAAGGTCGAAGACTATCTGCGTCTCGGCCACGTCTACGCCTTTCCGTCCCGACTGGAATCCTTTGGCTTGACGCTGGCTCAAGCCATGGCCTGCGGCCTGCCCGCCGTCGCGCGACGCGACAGCTACCCGCACATCATCACCTCGTCGGCATCGATGATCGAAGAGGGGACGAGCGGCCTGCTCGTGAGCAACGAGCTCGAAATGGCGCGTGCCCTCGCAACAC
>Ga0075428_100008161_pt1 | contig 11617 bp, 10 predicted proteins | sample RhiMetdeltSRZDD2_FD_75291 | JGI IMG/M metagenome (GOLD analysis project Ga0075428, IMG submission 75291) | Populus rhizosphere microbial communities from Tennessee, USA - Rhizosphere MetaG P. deltoides SRZDD2 | ecosystem: Host-associated > Plants > Roots > Rhizosphere > Soil | place: USA...
GTGACCGAAATGATGTGTCGCACCCATCGAGCTTACACGTTGCCGGTCAACGCCCGTAACGCCCGCCGTCGACGAGCGCGCGCACCGACGCCCGCGAGTAGACCGAGCAGCAGCAGGCCGGCGCTGCCCGGCTCGGGCACCGCGCGGATCTCGGTCAGCATGAACACGAGCTCCGGGTTTTCCAGATTCTCGTCGAGGTTTTCCTCGACCCGGATCAGCCCGACGCCGGGCGCGTAGTACTTGAACTCGCGCTCGTCGGGCTCGAGCTCGGTCGTCTCGAACACCTGCAGCACGTCCTGGAACGTCCCGAACTCGCCGAACGCGAAGATCGTGCCCTGGTCCAGAGCCTCATCAGCCGGGGCGTGCTCCTGGAAGTAGTTGAAGCCGATTTCGAGATCCGCCGGCATGATGAACCCGGGCGACGCCCCGTTGACGCCGGCGCGCCAGGCGCCTTCGGTGCTCGTACCGATCAGGTTGCCCTCGTCGTCGTATTCGAAGCTGGTCACGTCCTCACCCAGGTACCAGACGTTGCCGAGCGTGTCCTGCGCGAAGTAGTCAAATGTCTCCTCGACGAGCAGCCCGTCCTCGAACTCGCGATCCCGCTGGACGAAACTCTGGACGCCGGCGATGACCGGGCCGGGTCCCGTGTTGGTGTGCTCGAAGCGCTCGTCGACGGCTTCGCCGTCTTCGAAGCCGCGATACACATACGTGCGAGCGTCGGTCATCGGGAAGTACGGGTTGTCGATGGGCTGAGCCGGGTCGAAGACGGCGGACGAGAAGTCGGGCAGCACGGGTACGGCCGCTGCGGGCCGGGGAGCGGCTGAGATCAGGGCGACGGCGGCCAGAAGGAGCAGGGTTGATCGCCGCATAGGTGGTTCCTCCAGTGGCCGTGATGGCAGGCCCGGTCGGCCCAACGGCGACTGGCCCAATGGCTGCGCCCGGGCGTGTCACGGCGGCCCAATATGACAAGCAAGATTGGTGCCGCCGGTGAAAAAGACTGAAAATCAAGCGTCTTCCAACTGGTCGCAGCGGGCCGTGACCGGATTTCGTCAACTATTTCGACGGGCTTCGATTGGGCTGCGGGTCCGGTCATCGGTTCGCAGGAAAGATCGAAAGAAATGGATCGCCGGGCCGGATCGCTGCTAGTCTCGTTGCAACGCAACACGATCCCCGCCGCCAGACGCGCTTCGCCGTGAACCAGCAGCACGCCATCGCCACCCCGGATACGCATCCAAAGGCCGGCCAGATGCTCTCCGGTGCGGACACGATCGTCCAGGTCCTCGCCGATGAGGGCGTGGACGTCGTCTTTGGCTACAGCGGCGGGGCGATCCTGCCGACCTACGACGCGATCTTCCGCTACAACCAGGAGCGCGTCGGGCGCGAGGACGTGCGGCCGATGCCGCTGATCGTGCCGGCGAACGAGCAGGGTGCGGCCTTCATGGCTGCGGGTTACGCGCGGGCGAGCGGACGGGTCGGCGTGTGTCTCGTCACCTCGGGGCCGGGGGCCACGAACACGGTGACGCCGGTGCGTGACTGCGCGGCGGACTCGGTGCCGATCGTCGTCATCTGCGGCCAGGTACCGCGCGCAGCGATCGGCAGCGACGCGTTCCAGGAGGCGCCGGTCGCGAACATCATGGGCGCCGTCGCCAAGCACATCTTCCTGGTGACCGATCCCGAGCGACTCGAAGCGACCGTGCGGACCGCGTTCGAGATCGCCCGCACGGGCCGTCCCGGTCCGGTCGTGATCGACGTGCCAAAGGATGTCCAGACCTGGCAGGGGCCGTTCCGCGGAGCGGGTCAGCTGCCCGTGCGAGGCTACCGGCAGCGGATGGCGGCGCTCACCGACAACGCGGTCGACGAGCAGGGCGCCACGGAGTTCCTGGGCATGCTGGGCCATGCCGAGCGCCCGCTCATCTACGCCGGCGGCGGCGTGATCCACGCCAATGCAGCGCAGGCGCTGCGCCGGCTCGCGATCGAGCTCGAGCTGCCGGTGGTCACTACGCTGATGGGCATCGGTGCGATGGACACGCGCCATCCGCTCTCCATGCGGATGCTCGGCATGCACGGGACCGCCTTCGCCAACTACGCGGTCGACGACTGCGATTTCCTGATCGCCGTAGGCGCTCGCTTCGACGACCGCGTCGCCGGCGCACCCGACCGGTTCGCACGCAACGCGAAGTGGATCGCACACCTCGACGTCGACGCCTCGGAGATCGGCAAGGTCAAGCGCGTGCAGTGGAGCCATGTGGGGCTGCTGCCCGCGGCGCTGGAGAGTCTGCGCGCGCACGCAGCGCGCACGGGATTCACACGCGACCGGTCGGCGTGGCGCGCGCATCTCGATGACCTGCGGCGCAAGCACGCCATGAACTACGACCGCGCGAGCCCGCTGATCCAGCCGTACTACGTGATCGAGGAGCTCAACCGGCGCACGAACGGCGAGGCCATCATCGCCACGGGCGTCGGCCAGCACCAGATGTGGGCCGCGCAGTACTTCGATTTCCGCGAGCCCCGGCTCTGGCTCACCTCGGGCAGCATGGGGACGATGGGCTTCGGTCTGCCGGCTGCGATCGGCGCGCAGTTCGCCTGCCGCGACCGGCTGGTCATCGACGTCGACGGCGACGCGAGCGTGCGGATGAACGTGGGCGAGCTCGAGACCGTGACGACCTACGATCTGCCGATCAAGGTCCTGGTGATGAACAACCACGGCGACGGCATGGTGCGGCAGTGGCAGAAACTCTTCTTCAAGGGCCGGATGTCGGCGAGCGACAAGTCGCTGCACAAGAAGGACTTCGTGGCGGCGGCGCGCGCGGACGGTTTCCGCTACGCGGAGCGGCTGGACCGGAAGGAAGACGTGCCGCGGGTGGTCGGCGAGTTCATCGACTTCCCGGGGCCTGCGTTTCTCGAGGTGATCATCGACCGCGACGCCGGCGTCTACCCGATGGTCGGTCCCGGCCAGAGCTACGAGGAGATGATTACCGGGGATCACATCCCGTCGCGGACCCGCTCGGAGCCGCGCGAGCCCGGGGAGTCGGAGATGTTCTGACGGTCGGCGGTGGCGCGTGAGCCGCGGAAAAGGGGACATTCTCTATTTCGCCCGCGACGAAGTATCGGCCCCACTTTGGTTGGACGAAATAGAGAATGTCCCCTTTTCCGCCGCACCCGTTGCGCGCACCGGGGTTCGCCGAGGCCGCGCGCTTCTGGGTCAAGCTGGGGCTGATCTCGTTCGGCGGGCCCGCCGGGCAGATCGCGATCATGCACCGCGAGCTCGTCGAGCGCCGTCGCTGGGTGGACGAGACGCAGTTCGCCGGTGCGCTCAACTTCTGCATGCTGCTGCCGGGTCCCGAGGCGATGCAGCTCGCGATCTACATCGGCTGGAAGCTGCACGGGATGCGTGGTGGCCTCGTCGCCGGGCTCACGTTCGTCCTGCCCGCGGTGGCCCTGCTGCTCGTGCTGTCGTGGGTCTACGCCGCGCATGGCCAGCTGCCGGCCGTCGCGGGAGCGCTGACCGGGCTCAAGGCCGCGGTCGTCGCGCTGGTGCTGCAGGCGCTGATCAGGATTGGGCGCCGCGCGCTCGCCGGCCCGCTGCACGTCGCGCTTGCGGTCGCCGCGTTCGTCGCGCTCGAGTTCCTGCGCATACCCTTTCCGCTGATCGTGCTGGGCGCGGGTCTCGTCGGCCTGGTCGCAGGCTCGCGTCAGACGGTGCCGACGGCGCCCCCAGCAGCGCAGGCCAGCGGTCGCGGAATGCCGCTCATGGTGCTTGCGGCGGGACTCGTGCTGTGGGTCATTCCGCTGATCGCCTGCGGTGCCGCTCTCGGCTTCGACTCGTTGTGGAGTCGCCTGTACCTGTTCTTCACGCAGGCGGCGCTGGTCACCTTCGGAGGCGCCTACGCCGTGCTCGGTTACGTGACCCAGCACCTGGTGAACGACCTGGGCTGGCTCACCGCCGAGCAGTCGGTGAGCGGGCTCGCGCTCGCCGAGACCACACCCGGACCGCTCATCATCGTGCTCCAGTTCATGGGCTTCATGGCCGGCTGGAATCACCCGGCGCCGCTCGCGCCGGAAACCTCCGCGGTGCTGGGGGCGGCGCTCGCGGCGTGGGCGACGTTCCTGCCGTCGTTCGTGTTTATCTTTCTCGGTGCGCCGTACGTGGAGCGGATCGCGGGCGCGCCGCGCACCGCGGGCGCGCTCGCGGCGATCACTGCGGCGGTGGTCGGCATCATCGGCACGCTCGCGCTGCTCTTTGCGCGCGTGGTGCTGCTGCCGAACGGCATCGACGCCGCGCCTGACTGGCCGGCGATCGCGATCGCCGTGGCGGTCTGGCTGTTGCTGAACCGAACCCGGATCGATCTGCCGTGGATCCTGGCCGCCGCTGCGGGGGCCGGGTATCTGCTCCGCTGAGCCGCGCTCACTGCGCGAGCAGCGCGTCGATCCTGGCCGCAAACGCCTCGTACGTCCCGGCGCCGCTGAACTTCTCGGCGAGCACGAACTCGCCGTTCACCAGCCGGCCGAGGGCGAACGAGGGCGTCGAGGAGAGACCCTGGGAGAGCGCGAACTGCGCGTCCGCGCGCACCGCCTCGAGCTGCTGGCCGTCGCGCCGGCAGGCGTCGAAGCGGCCGAGATCGAGCCCCAGGGTCTTCGCGAAGTCTTTCCACGGCTCGGCGCCGATCCGCTGCTGATCGGCAAAGACCGCGTGCCGGTACTCCCAGTAGCGATCCTGCTCGCCGGCGCAGCGCGCGGCGACTGCAGCGGTCTCGGCATGCGCGTGCATGGGCAGCGGCAGGTCGCGCGAGACGTAGCGGATTTTGCCTGTATCGACGTAGGCAGCCTTCAGCCGCGGGAAGACCTGGTTGGCGAAATGCGCGCAGTAAGGGCACTGCAGATCAGTGAACTCGATGACGACGACGCGTACGTCGAACGACCCGATCACGTTGAAGTCAGGCTTGGCCTCGGCGGCGGTCGCAGCCTCGGACGACCGTGCAGCCGGGCTAGTCGCCGCGCCAGGGGCGTGCGCACAGGACGCGACGAACGCGGCGACCAGGATCTGCACGAGGCGCCGCGAGGGCAGTAGCATGAGCAGTCCCCCTGGGAGTACGACGGGTCACCGTAACATGAAGTACCTGCACACGATGGTGCGAGTGAGCGATCTCGCGAAGTCGCTCGCGTTCTATTGCGACGCGCTCGGACTGTGCGAAGTTCGCCGACAGGACAACGAATCCGGGCGCTACACGCTGGTATTCCTGGCCGCGCCCGGCGACGACGACGCGCAGGTCGAGCTCACCCACAACTGGGACCCGGAGGCGTACGGGATCGGCCGCGCCTTCGGGCATCTCGCCTACGCGGTCGATGACATCTACGCCGCGTGCCAGCGGCTCATGGAGCACGGTGTGACGATCAACCGACCGCCGCGCGACGGGCGTATGGCATTCGTGCGCTCGCCGGACTCGATTTCGGTCGAGCTGCTGCAAAGGGGCGCCGCGCTGCCGCCGCGGGAGCCCTGGGTGAGCATGCCGAACGTAGGCAGCTGGTGACCGTTACACCCTGGCGTCCAAGTAACGCCGCGCTTCGCCCGTATCCGCGGCGCTGACCGTCGCCCGACATTGCGCCTGGGACGCCTCGCGCGGGCTCAGCCCTGCAGGAACTCCGCGCCGACGATTCGCGGCTCAGGCACGAGCCGGACGCTGAACCGTGCATGAACGGATGCCGCGACGCGCTGCGCAAGCGACAGGATCTGCATGCCCGTCGCGTCGCCGTGGTTTACGAGCACGAGCGCGTGGCGGCTCGAGACACCCGCGTCGACGTCGCGATGCCCGCGCCAGCCGCAGGCCTCGATCATCCAGGCGGCCGACAGCTTGCGCCGCTCCGGTGTGTCGGCCGGGTAGGTTGGCAGCCCGGCGTTGGACGCGACCAGTGCCTCCGCAACCTGCCGCGGCACGACCGGGTTCTTGAAGAAGCTGCCGGCGTTGCCGATCGCCGCCGGGTCGGGGATCTTGCGTCGCCGGATGCGCCGCACCGCCTCGGCGACATCCCCCGGGCCCGGCTGCACGACGTCGAGCGAGGCAAGCTCCTCCCGCACACCGGGGTAGTCGAGCCGAAGTTGGCGCTCGCGCGGCAGCCGCAGCTCGATGGCGGTGACGATCCAGCGGTCGAGCTCGTGCTTGAACCGGCTGTCGCGATAGGTAAACCCGCATTCTGCTCGGGACAATCTCACCGGCCGCCCGGACACGCGGTCCCAGGTCTCGACCGTTTCCACGAACTCGTCGACCTCGGTGCCGTACGCGCCGATGTTCTGTATCGGCGCCGCGCCGGCCAGCCCGGGGATCAGCGCGAGGTTTTCGAGACCTGCAAGGCCGCGACCGAGCGACCAGTCGACGAGTGCATCCCAGCCGTGCCCCGCATCGGCGCGTATGAGCGCGCTGCCTCCATCGGCCGCGAGCACGCGCACGCCGTCATACGCCTGACGCAGCGCTACGCCCTCGAAATCCGAGACGAGCAGCAGGTTGCTGCCGTCGCCGATGCACATCAGCGGCATGCCCACGATTGCCGGGTCCGCGAGCGCCGCGGCGATCGCGCCCGGTTCGTGCACGGTGAGCAGCCATGCGGCGGTCACGTCCACGCCGAAGGTGTTCATCGCGCGCAAGGGCGCGTTCGCCTGCAGCGTGTAACCTCTGCTCACGACCTGAGCTTGCCACCCCCGACGCCGATCCGTCACCATCCCGCGGCCGTGACTGCAACCGACGCCAAGGCCGAGCGTATCTCCGGCGTGGATGAGCGCGACGCATACCCGGCGCGGGTCCCGATCTCGACCACGTCCAGCTCGGCTCGCGGACGTCGCACGCGGCAAGAACCTCGACAGCGTGTGACGCCTGGTGGACATAATTGACTTTGGATCGGCAGGATTGCACGTCCGCATTAAGTCCAGTCGATCGCGATCTTTGTGAGAGTTGAGTCACCGCGACCCGGCGCGCGTGCGCGGACAATTCGACCGCGCAACAACAACGTACGCCGAGGTCTTGTAACCGTGAGCCAATCTTCCCGTGCAGCCGCCCGAATCACCGCCCTACCGAGCAGGAACTCCGCCGCCGTGAGCATCCATCTGCGTCGGATGTACGTCGACTGCCGTTACGGTCAGCTGCACGTGCACTCGGCCTTCCCCTCGAGCGGTGGGTTCGACGAGCTGACGCCGCTGGTGTGCCTGGCGCCGGCGCCCCTGTCCGGTCGCCTGTTCAAGCACTTCCTCGCCGAGATGGGCCGGGATCGCAGCGTGTACGCACCCGACGCACCCGGTTGCGGCGAATCGGACGCGCCGGACGCGGCGCCTTCGGTGCAGGACTATGCGCAGGCTTTCGGCGATCTGCTCGACACGCTGCGGCTCAGGCAGGTCGACGTGCTTGGCTATCAGGCGGGCTCGCTCGCCGCCGTCGAACTCGCCATCGCGCGACCTGAGCAGGTCCGTCGCGTCGTGCTTGTCGGCGTGCCGGTCTTCGACGGGCGCGACCGGGAGGCATATGCCAGTCGGCCGTGGCCGGCGCGGCCACGCGAGGACGGATCGCATCTCGTCGAGGAGTGGCAGCGCATCCGCCGCGTGCGCGGTCCGGGCGCCTCGCTCGCCCGGCTGTCGGCGGATCTCGGCTGTGGCATGCGCGCCGGCGACGAGGCGACCTGGGGTCCGGCGGCGGCCGCGCATTACGCGGCCGGTGAACGGCTGCCGTTGCTCCGCCAGCCGGTGCTGGTCCTGCGGCCGCACGACGAGCTCTGGGACATGACCGCGCGCAGTGAGCCGCTGCTGCGCGACGCGCGCCGCATAGACATGCCGGAATGCGACGGGAGCCTCTTCGACACCAGGTCCGGGGACCTCGCGCGCGACGTCAGCGCGTTCCTCGACCGCTGAATGAGGTTGCGCTCGCCGCGCCGACCGGCGTCGGCGAGCGCAGCAGCAATACCAGTCCGAGACCCAGGAGCAGCGGCACCACCGCGACATTGAGCTGCGTCCAGCCGAGCGAGTGCACGGCCGGTCCCGCGAGCAGTGAGGCAACCGCTTGGGCGCCGAACACCGAGAAGTCGTTGACCGCCTGCGCTCGGAAGCGCTCCGCAGCCCGGTAGCAGCTGGTGAGCAGCGTCGTCCCTGCGACGAACAGCAGGTTCCAGCCGAGCCCTAGCAGCACCAGCCCCCACCAGTAGTGCCCCAGCGCGCGGCCCGAGCCGTCGACGATCACGCAAGCCGCCATCAACGCGAGTCCCGCGAACATCCCCGCCCGGACCCCGATCCGTGCGATCAACCGGCCGGTGACCAGCGACGGCCCGTACATCGCGAGCACGTGGCTCTGTATCACCCACGCGGTATGCATGTCCGAGTAGCGGTCGTGGACGTGCATGCTGATCGGCGTCGCCGTCATGATGAAGCTCATCACCGAGAACGCGACTACCGACGCCGAGACGGCGATCACGAACGCGGGCTGGCGCACGACGACGGCGAGCGGCCGCGCGTCGCCGCCCGCTGCGGTCGCCAGCGTTGCCGGGGCGCGGTAACGAGTGAGCACGACGGCCGAGGTCACGCACAGCCCCGCGACCAGCAGGAATGAGCCCGCGTACTCGTGCCCGGGCACGAGACCCTTGCAGGCGAGCGCGAGTTGCGGTCCGACCACGGCGGCGACGAGTGTGCCCAGCATGAAAGTCGAGATCGCGCGGCTCACCTGTTCGGCCGGAACGCTCTCAGCGGCCGCGAACCGCTGCTGCTGCTGAAACGCCAGGTTTGCGCCCATCACCAGCGAGGCCGCGCACAACAGCACAAAACTTCCCACCACGATCGCCCAGGTGACCGCGAGCGCTGCGACGCCTGCAACGAGGACGCTCGCGATGAACGCCCGACGCCGGCCGAAGCGCTGCATCGTGAGCGCGGCCGGGACCGTGGCGATCGCGACTCCGACGATCATCAGCGACAGCGGCAGCGTCGCGAGCGTTGGCAGAGGCGCGAGCTCGCTGCCGATGATCCCGCCCAGCAGGAACATGGTCATCATCCCGGCGGCCGACAGGCCCTGCGCCACGGCGAGGATCCGGACCGTGCGCATGCGTCACACGATCCGTTGCCAGCTGTATGCGCAGAAGAGCCCGACGGCACCGCAGCTGACCAGCCATTCCAGGGCGCCCGCCAGCACGTAGCGCGTCGGCATGCGCAGCCGCAGCCGGATCGACAGCAGGGCCGGCAGCGCGACACCGCTCCAGCAGAGGAGCCCGAACGCCACGCCGACGAGATACCAGGGCACGTGCACCAGCGCGATCAGGCTCCAGCCGGCCCAGAAGAGCAGTCCCTGCACGGCGCCCGCAGCCGCATGCCCCGCCGCGCCGGCGAGCAGCGCCCGCGGCGTTTCGGCGTCGACGGCCAGCGCCGCCGGCAAGCCGGGATTTCGCAGCAGGGCTCCCGAGATCACGCCGTTCCACAGCACTCCGACCAGCCCGCCGCAGGCGCCGGCGAACAGGCTCATCATGAGCTCGATACGCGGCATCGGATCGGCTGGCGGCCGCGCTAGACCCTGCGTTGCAGCGCAAGCGCCAGCCGGTCGACCTCGGCTTGATCGCTGTAGGCGTGCAGGCTCACGCGCAGGGCGTCGATCGCGCCAGCGTGTGCGATATGCCGCACCACCACTCCCTCCTCGACGGCGAGCGCTGTCGCGAGCGTTGCGTGGTTGCGATTGGGAACCGCGAACGAGAGGATGCCCGCCCACAGCGACGGATGCGTCGGCGTGAGGAAGACGATCCCCGGCAGGCCCGCGAGTCGCATTCGCAGATAACTCACCAGCTCGCGGATGCGGGCACCGATCCGTCCGCGGTTCACCGCCTGCTGGAATTCGATGGCGATGCCCACGCCTTCGATGCCGGGGGCTCGCAATCGGCTGGCCTGGCCATACTTGGCCTGCGTCTCGGGCCAGGCGTCGTACGGCAGCTCGACGGCGGGCGGAACCGCACCGAAGCGGTCGGCGGCGTCCCAACCGGTCGGCCGCTCGACCATCAGCGGCCAGAGGCGGGCGCGGGCGTCGCGACGCACGTACAGGGCCCCGGTGCCGGCGCCCGCGTTGAGCCACTTGTGAAAGCAGGTCGCATACACATCGCAGTCGAGCTCGGCGATGCGGACGTCGATCTGGCCGGTCGCCTGCGCGCCGTCGACGACGCTCAAGATTCCCTTGGCCCGCGCGAGGGCGCACAGCTCGCGGGCGGGCATCACCGTGCCGTCGGTGTACTGCACGTGCGAGAAGAGCAGCACGCGCGTTTTCGGCGTGATCGCGCCGGCGAACTTCGCGACGATCGCCTCGGGGGCCGTCGGCACGCCGTCCTGGGCGAGCTGGACAAGCTTCACGCCGCGCCGCTTGGCCTCGAGCAGCCAGGGATACACGGCGGTTGGATGATCATGCGTGGTCGTGAGTATCTCGTCGCCCGGCTGCAGGTCGAGGCCGCGGGCGACCATCGTCAGCCCTTCGTGTGTTCCGCCCGTGAAGACGAGATCCTCGGCTGCGGTGCCGAGGAACGCGGCGATCGCACCCAGGTGCGCACGCATCGTGTCGAAGGCAAGCGCCGATTCCTGGTAACGACGGAAGTCGGCGCTTTGACGCTCCCGGCTGCGGTACTCCTGCGCCATCACCGCGCGCAGCGTCGGGCCAAAGCGCGCGGTATCGAGCCAGACCAGCCCCGGGTCGAGCACCAGCTGCGCGCGCATCCATTGCCAGAGCTCGCGCGATACGTAGGGTACGTTCGCCGCGGAGAAGCTCGCTGCCGATGTCATCGCCGGAGCGAGTGAACTCGCGCCGAGCACGCCGAGGAAAAACCTGCGCGAATGCTGTCGTGTCATGTCTCGAGAGTTCCAGCCGGCACGCCGCTCGGCGGGCGCGCGCAGTATGCAGGCTCGCTGCCCAAAGTAGAAGCAAGCCACAAGCAAGCGGGGACGCTCCCCCTTTTTCCGAACAGAGAAGAGGTCCAGAAAAAGGGGAGCGTCCCCTGCTTCCCTGCTAACGTACTCGCGGGCCAGCCGGTGGATCGTATGCAGGAAAGCTACGTCGAGCGAATACTCAAGGCACGCGTCTACGACGTCGCTGTCGAAACTCCACTCGAGGAAGCGCCGCGCCTGTCGCGCCGGCTTGGCAACCGCGTGCTCTTCAAGCGCGAGGACCTGCAGCCGGTCTTCTCCTTCAAGCTGCGCGGGGCGTACAACCGCATCGCGCACCTGTCGGAAACGGTGGCGGCACGCGGCGTGATCTGTGCCTCGGCCGGCAACCACGCGCAGGGCGTGGCGCTCGCGGCGCGGCGTCGCGGTATACCGGCGGTCGTCGTCATGCCGCGCACCACTCCCGATATCAAGGTGCAGTCGGTCGTCGACCTCGGCGCCGAAGTCGTGCTGCACGGAGACGATTTCGACTCGGCGTACGAGCATGCGACCGGGCTCGAGCGCAGCCGCACGCTCACCTTCATCCATCCCTTCGACGATCCGGACGTGATCGCAGGCCAGGGGACCATCGGAGTCGAGATCCTGCGCCAGCACTCGGGAAGGATCGATGCGCTGTTCGTGCCGGTTGGCGGCGGGGGGCTCATCGCCGGCATCGCCGCGTACGTCAAGACGCTCTATCCGAAGATA
>Ga0075428_100008164_pt1 | contig 11617 bp, 8 predicted proteins | sample RhiMetdeltSRZDD2_FD_75291 | JGI IMG/M metagenome (GOLD analysis project Ga0075428, IMG submission 75291) | Populus rhizosphere microbial communities from Tennessee, USA - Rhizosphere MetaG P. deltoides SRZDD2 | ecosystem: Host-associated > Plants > Roots > Rhizosphere > Soil | place: USA...
CTGACGGCCACGTGCTCACGTCGCTCTACAACCTTGGCGGCGAGATCGTCGGAATCGCAGTGACGCTGCCATCCGGAGAATCTTTCCCCGCTCGCCTCCTGGGGAAAAGCCCGCAGGACGACGTCGCGCTCTTGGCCATCGATCACGGCGACCGTCAACTCATGGTCGACCCGCCGCGCTGGAGCTCCGGCGGTGAGGACACCGCAATCCGAGCGGGTCAATTCGTGTTCGTCCTCGGCAGATCTCCCGACCCCGGCGCCCTGACCGCCACTCGCGGAGTCGTCAGCGCCGGGGGACGCAACGCGGGCCGCGCCCTCCAGACCGACGCCGAGCTGAACTACGGCAACACCGGTGGGCCCGTGATCGATCTCTCGGGCCGCATCGTCGCGATGGCGGGCTTCGTGGGCCACACACAGCCGCAGTGGGGGATCAACTCCGGCGTGGGCTTCGGGACCAAAGCGAGCGTCATCCTCGACATTCTGCCGCGCCTGAAAGCCGGCGAAACCATCTCGGCGTTCAATCAGGGCTTCCTCGGCGTCCAGTGCGCGCCCGCGGAGCCACAGCAGACCGGGACGCGCGTCGTGGGGGTCGTGGACGGCTCCGCCGCGCAAAAAGCCGGCATTCGAGAAGGCGACGTGATCCTCGAGATCGACGCCAAGCCCATCTACGACTTCGATCACCTCCGCAGGTCGGTTTTCACCCGGAAGGAGGGCGACAAGCTCCGTCTGAAAGTGAAACGTCAAGAAGACACCTTCGAGGTGGAGGCCGTGTTGGGGCCACGCCCCCCCCCATGATCCCGTCCATTCATTCACCACAATTATGGCAAGCGGTTGCGGGCCGAGCCGGGAGCTCGCGCCGCCGGCGGGCTGCCGTGGCGTCCGGCGCAATGTTCCTCACACTGTTCGCCGCAGCGTTTCTCTGGCCGGGGCTGGCCCTCTCGGACTCCGGCAGCCTCGCCTCCCTGCGTGAGCTCGAGACTCGCGCGGTGCGCGCGATCGGCACCGCGAAAGCTTCCTTCGTTTTCCTCGAGGGAGGCTCGGGCTTCTTGATCAGCTCCGATGGCTACGTGCTCACGAATGCGCACGTCGTCGCGGAGGGGATTTTCAGGCGCGGCATACTCTTTCGCGCGCACTTGACGACGGGCCAAGCCGTCTTCGGCGATCTCGTCGGAAGCGACCCCGAGGGCGACGTGGCTCTCCTCAAGCTGCGCGGCGTGGAACGGCTGCCCGCGCTCGAGTTCGGCGACGACACCGCGTTGCGCCCCGGCGATCCCGTGATCGCCCTGGGGGATCCTTTCCTCATCGCGTCGGCGAGCATCTTCCTCGAACGCCCTCCGCCCGACTACGATCCGTCCGCGTCGCTCGGCGTCGTGAGCGCGGTGCACCGCAACTCCGACTCCTACACGGACGCGATCCAGGTCGACGTCGCAGTCAACCGTGGAAACTCCGGTGGGCCGCTGCTGACGCTCGACGGCAAAGTCGTCGGCATCAACGGGAAAATCGAGACGCGATTCGACACGGGGGTCAATACGGGTGTCGGCTATGCGATTCCCGTCAGTCAGATCCTCCGTTTCCTCGAGCCCATGAAACACGCCGGTGGGGGCATCGTGCGCCATGGGATGGTCTACGGCCTCGAGGTCGAGGAGCGTGCGCGAGGCGGCGGGGGCCTCGCGGTGAAAGGTGTGAAGCCGGGCTCGCACGCCGAAGCGGTGGGCTTCCTCAAGGACGACCAGATCACAGCCTTGAACGGCCTGCCGATCCGCTCGCGGAGCCGGCTCGAGGGAATCCTCGGCACGTATCCGGCCGGACAGCAGGTGCGTTTCACGCTCCGGCGCGGCGAGGAGTCGAAGGACTTGGACGTCGGCCTCGTCGAGCCGGGCGCGCTGCCCTACCTCGGCCTCACTGCAGGGCCCACCGACGGGCCCGACAGCGGCGCGCGCGTCCTTTCCGTCCTGCCGGGCTCCCCAGCAGAGCGAGCGGGGCTGAAAGCCAATGACGTCATTTTGACTTTCGACCGAAAGCAAGTGGCGACTCAGGCGGAGCTCGAGCTCTACGTCCATGCGCGAGCCGCCGGGGACCTCGTCGATGTGTCCCTCCTGCGCGAAGGCAAGCCGCTCAGCCTGCAGATCCGCATGGGAGGGCGCCCCAGGACGTGACCGCGGCCATCCGCATTGCGTTAGGCACCGCATTCCTCTCGCTGCTGAGCCTCAAGGCCAGCGCGGAGTCGAAACCTGCAGCTCCCACCGGAGAGCCGGCCCCTTCGCGGTTCATGCGCCCCGGCCCCTACCCCGTCGGAGTGCGCACGGTCGTCATCGTCGATGCTTCGCGGGATGACCCGGCCGCGGGGGGCCCGCGCACGCTCGTCACGGAAGTTTGGTATCCCGCGAGCGACGACGCGATCGGAGGCAAGACCACGACGTTCCTCGACTTCTTCGGCTCCCATCCCGAAGCCGCCGAAGCTTTCGTGAAACACTTCAAAGGCCGGATTGAGGAGGTGAACCGCCGCTTCACTTCCGTGGCCGTCCGAGAAGCCCCGCGTCGTTCCGGACGCTTTCCGCTGCTCGTCTTCTCGCACGGCAACGGCGGGCTGCGTCACCAGAACCTCTTCCAGTGCGATCGGCTCGCGAGCCATGGTTATGTGGTGGCGAGCCCCGATCACACGGGCAACGCCGGCGTGACCGTCCTGCCGGACAAAGTCGTGCCCTACGACCGCGGCGGCCGCGCTCGGTCCATGGCCGACCGGCCGAGGGACGTCGTCGTCGTGATCGACCGGCTCCTTGAGGAGTCGAGAAAAGCCGGCGGCTGGCTCGAAGGGGCGATCGATCCGGAGTCCATCGGCGTTTTCGGCCACTCTTTCGGCGGTCTGACATGCTGCCAGGCTGCCGAGATGGACCCGCGGGTCAAGGCGATCCTGCCGATGACGCTGGCTTTGACCCGGCCCACGAACGTGCCCATCCTGCTCATGCTCGGCGCGCTCGATCGAACCGTGGCCGAGGCGGGCAATATCGCGAGCCGCGCGCTCTACATGAGCTGCACGGGGCCGAAATATCTCCTGACCTTGAAACGCGGCGGTCACTTCTCCTTCAGCGACATGGACCGGATCAATCCGGCGTTCGGAGATGGCATCGGCAAAGAGACGAAAAACGGCAGCACGGTCGAGTTCTTGCCGTCGGACTTGACGAAAGAGATCATCGACGCCTACAGCACCGCTTTTTTCGACTGCTACCTTCGCAAGGATCCGGCCGCCCGGGAGTTTCTCGAGCAGAACGCCTACCCGCTGGAGGTCGAGCTCCTGAGCGACAACCCGCGGGCGCGGATCTAACTTGCGGGCCTCGTCAACGCCGCGCGGGGCACCTCGCCACCGACAAGGAGAAAACATCATGCGCCTCTCGAAGCTCTGCTTGCTTCCCTGCCTGGCACTCGCCGTGGCGCCTCTCGTCCCGCAGGAAAGCCCCAAGAAAGCTCGCGTCCTGCTCGTGACGGGCGACGACGTGCCCGCGCACGACTGGCGCTCCACGACGCCGGTGACTCGCGAGATTCTCGAGGAGTCGAAGCGCTTCGAGGTGGTCGTTGCGGAGGACCCCGCGATTTTGGAGTCTTCGACGCTGAGCCGTTACGACCTCATCCTCCTCAACTACCGCAACCCGCCCGAGCGGCGCCTCAGCGAGTTGGCTCGCAACAACCTCGCAGCGTTCGTTCGCGGAGGGAAAGGCCTGGCGGCCATCCACTTCGCCGTGAGCGCGTGGGGGGACTGGCCCGAGTTCCAGAAGCTCATCGGCCGCGTCTGGCTGGGCAAGAAAGCGAGCGCCGAAAAGCACTCGGGCCACGGGCCGAAGGGCTCTTTCCAGGTCCGGGTGACCGCGAAAGATCACCCGATCGCGCGAGGCTTGCAAGATTTCGAGATCGACGACGAGCTGTACGCCCGGCTCGCGGGCGACGGGCCCATGGACGTGATCGCGACTGCGTTCTCGGAGAAATTTTCGAATCAAGATGAGCCAATGGCGTGGACGGTGCGCCATGGGGAGGGACGCGTCTTCGTGACGGTGCTCGGACATGACGCCGCCGCGCGCAAGACGCCGGGCTTCCGCACACTGCTTGTGCAGGGGTGCGAATGGGCCTCCCATCTCCGATAACAGCGCCCGCCGGGGCAGCCCTCCGGTAAAGCGACGTCCTCGCCGGACGCGGTTTGCCGGGCTATCTTTGCTGTGGACCCGAGCGGCGGAAAGCCGTTCCGGCCACGTATTCTGGGTCCGACCGTCCTGGGCCCGACACGGAGAAATGAGCGATGTGCGGCATCTTCGGCTACCTTTCCGGGCGCCAGGCGGCCAGCCTGATCCACGGCGATGAGTTTTTCGATCTGCTCTCGAAGCTGATCGCGTTCTTGCCCGGCGAGGGGCAGTGGCCTCGCCTTCCCGACGTGCCGGACGCCAGCCGCAACGAGGTCCTGGCCAAACTCGACGCTGCCCGGGCCGCTTCATCGGGCTGGGTTTCTCGGGATTCGTTCCTCGCTCTCCTGCGCGACGAAGCGCTTCAGGCGCGGGTGCGGCAGGCGGCCGCTTCGCTCGAGATCTGGACCTCCAAGCTCGAGCGCAGCGCCTCGGGCGCGGGCCTCACGCGCCAGGCCGACTGGGAGTTCTTGAACCGTCTCGTCGTCGGAGGCAAAGACATCGCCTGGCAGCTTGAGCGCGACGTGCTCGGCAATCTCAGCTCGGTCGTCGGCCTCTTGGGCGGATCGCCAGCCTGGACGCCGGCCGCCGAGCGCCAGGCCCTCGGCTACGCTTTCGACATCAATCTCATCCTCGGAACCATGAACCGGCTCGAGGTCCGCGGGCGCGATTCGCTCGGCCTCGCGGCCTACGTGCGGTTTCCCGGATCGGGATCCATGGAAACCTTCCTGGACGGCCCCGAAAACGGCGTGGGGTGGCGCGACGAGCTGGACCGCCGCTCCCAGCTCCCCGCGCTGACCCACGGAGCCGTGGTCCGGCCCGATTCGGCCAATGCGACGCTGCTCGTCGTCTTCAAGGTGGCGAACGAGGTCGGGAAGATGGGAGACAACGTCGCCTTCCTGCGCCAGGCGATCGCCGGCGACGCCTTCTTCCAGGCCGCCATCCGGGCGCCGGGAGTCGAGCTACAGTGCCTCGCGCACACTCGCTGGGCATCGAATGGGGTCATCTCGCTGGCTAACTGCCACCCGACGGACTCCGGACTGCGCGAGGCCAATTCGGGCCGGCTGATGGGCAGCGGTGAAATCATCGGGGTGCTGAACGGCGACGTCGACAACTACCAGGAATTGCTCGAGCGCTACGTGCGAAGCCGCGGATTTGCGCTCGAGGATGGGATCACGACCGACGCGAAGATCATCCCGATCGTCGTTGCGCACCACTACAGGATCACGGGCGACCTGGTGGAGGCTTTCCGCCGGGCGTTTGACGAATTCGAAGGGTCGATGGCCATCGGCGTGATGGCAGCCGACCGGCCCGGCCAGTTCCTTTTCGGGCAGAAAGGGAGCGGCCAGGGGCTTTTTCTCGGCCTGAAGGATGGGGCAGTGGCGATCGCCTCCGAGATGTACGGGCTCGTCGAGTTCACGCCGCGGTACGTCAAGGCGGAGGGGGAGCGAGTCGAAGGGGGCGAGATCTTCCACCTGACGGCGTCGGACTCCGGCGTGAACGTTACGGTGCGCGACGGCCGCCACGCGAGACCCCTGCCCGCCGATCGAGTGCGCACGGCCGAGATCACCACGCGCGACATCAACCGCGCGGGGAAGCCGCACTTCTTCCTGAAAGAGATCGAGGAGTCCGTCGAGAGTGTCCGGAGGACGCTGCGCGGGAAGTTCGACGTCACCGACGGCAAAGTACGCTTCCTCCTGGGCTCGGACGTGCTGCCGGCGCGGCTGCTGGAAGCGCTGCGCTCGGGGAAGGTTCGACGCGTGCTCGTCATCGGCCAGGGGACGGCGGCGGTCGCGGGCGAAGCCGTCGCCCAACTCCTCGAGCGCGCGCTGCGGAGAGCCCAGCCGCGCTTTCAGATCCTGGCGCTGAAAGCGACCGAGCTTTCCGCTCACGATTTGCAGGAGGACATGTCCGACTCGCTCGTGATCGCGGTGTCGCAGTCCGGCACGACCACGGACACCAACCGCACCGTGGACATGGTGAAAGAGCGCGGCGCGTTTGTGGTCGGCATCGTGAACCGCCGGAACTCCGACCTCGTTTACAAGTCGAACGGCGTGCTCTACACGTCCGACGGGCGCGACATCGAGATGTCCGTCGCCTCGACGAAAGCCTTCTACGCGCAGAACGTCGCTGGTCAGCTCCTTTGCCTCGCCATTGCTGCGGAGCTCGGGCTGTTGAGCCCGGAGGAGCTGCTGGACGAAGTGCGATGCCTCGAGGCATTGCCCGCAGCTCTCTCGAAAGTCCTCGAGCTCGGCCCTCACATCGAGGAGCTTGCCGCGAAGTTCGCCCTGGCCCGGCGTCACTGGGCGGTCGTCGGGACCGGTTCGGGCAAGACGGCCGCGAACGAGATCCGTATCAAGCTGAGCGAGCTCTGCTACAAGTCCATCGCCGTCGACTACCTTGAAGACAAAAAGCACATCGACCTCTCCTCGGAGCCCTTGATTCTCGTCTGCGCCAACGGCTTGCCGACCGCAATGGTCTCCGACGTCGTGAAGGAGGTCGCGATTTTCAAGGCGCACAAATCGATTCCCATCGTCATTGTCGACGAGGGAGAAACCCGCTTTAACCCCTACGCTGCGGGCGTCATCGCGGTGCCGCGGATCGGCGCGCTCGACCACCTGCTCGCCACCGCGGTCGGGCATCTTTTCGGCTACCACGGCGCCGCGAGGTTCGATCGCCTCGCGGAGCGGTTGCGCGGCGTGCGCGCCGACGTGCTCGCTGCTTGGACGCCGGCGGAGCCGCTGAACCCTGCCCACCTGCCCTCTTCCGTCACCGAGAAAGTGAAAGAGATCTACGGCGTTCTGACGGGAGGCGGCGCCGACAGCGTCGTCAACGCCGGGACCGCGGCTCGCCTGGCGAGCGCATTGCAAGCGCTCCTCGGCTGGCTGCCGGCCGACGTCTTCAGCCGGCACCATTCGAGCCTGCTCGACGGTGTAGTGACGTGCCTTTCGGACGCCATACTCGAGCTCTCCCGGCCGATCGACGCCATCAAGCATCAAGCCAAGACGGTGACGGTCGGGATCTCCCGCGGCGACGCGCCGCGCCCGGAAGGCGTGCTGATCGCGTCGCTCCGTGAATTCGGGCTCGAGCTCGAACAACTCGCCGAGTCTCACCGCCGATTCATTACGGCCCTGGAGCCGCTCGTGTCGCAGCTCGAAGGCGCCACGCTCTACCGCGTCGAGGGGCTCGATCCGCTCGGCCGCCCCACGGAGTCGTCGACGATCCACACGGTCCAGAGGACGGGTTGTGCGGTCGGAATCGCCTCCCGGAGCGAGGAGTCCCGGCCCCTCAGCGGCACCAAGTGGGGCGTCGTCAAGCGCAGCGAGATCTACCTGGGCTACGGCATGACGGACGGGCGGAGGATCCTCATTGCCCCCGTGATCGGCGAGCGGCCAGCAGGCCATTTGGTGCTCTACCACATCGATCTGGTCCCTCGCGGGCGGCGAGATGTTCGCCTCCGGGCTCTGCGCGCACGCGACGAGCTGCTCGAAAAGCTTCAGATCGCGATCACCGAGCGGAATCTGCCCTGGGATGAGGAGCTCCTCGACAGCATCGACAACGACGTGCTGTTTTTCGAGAGCTCGGACGCGGTGGCCGAGGAGCTGCTCGAGAAGGCGGCGGCGGCCCGGAAGTAGCGCAACCCTACTTCTCCGAAATTTCATGATTGGGGCGTAAGTCCGTCGCGGCACCGGGGCTCTAATCCGCCAAGGAGAATTGGACGCCGTGAAATGGACGGCGTGACTCGTCCGCGCGGGATCTGGCCGCGCTTGCCGTCACGGGTTAGCGACGCTGCTATCGGGCCGCATCGAGTTGCTCAACATGGTAGAGGTCTGGAAGAGCCGCTGGCGCGCCTCGGCGCGGCGGTCCGAGGGGATGGTCTTTGCACGCATCTTCGTGGTCGTGGCAATTCTGGCGTGCATCGCCTTCGGTTCCATTGGCTGCACGCGCCAAGACACGGCAGTGCCCCCGGAGGACGCACCGCAATTCCCGAATCTCGAAACAGCGCTGCCGGATCCCGAACCTCTTTGGGGGGAGGTCCACCGGGGCTTGCACCCCGCGCTCATCGAGCCCTCCTACGCCGGCGCGGATCGCGCGGCCGCCTTCGTCGCTGACGATGACATCGTCTACGTCTTCCGGAGCGGAACGGCGACCTACGTCTATCCGCAGCAGTTTCTCTGCCTCCATCACGTCATCAACGACGTGATCGACGGCCAGCCCGTGCTCGTCAGCCTCTGCATGCTGTGCGACAGCGCGTCGGCCTACTCGCGCCGGCTCGATGACCGCGTGCTGACATTCGACAGCCTGGGCTCACTTTATTACGGGAACCTCGTCGTCTACGACCGCGAGACCGACTCGCACTGGATTCAGCTCACGGGAGTCGCTTCGGGCGGGCCCCTCCGGGGGCGCCGCCTCACGAAAGTCCGCTCGCTCGACAAGACGAAGTGGAGCCGCGTCAAGCAGAGAGGCAATTTGAAAGTGCTCGCTCCCGTCGCTCCGCTCAACGTGTACCGTGAATTTTACGAGTCGATGCGGAAAAGCAGCCTCGGGGGCGAGGTGCTCCAGCAGACCAAAGCATTCGATCCACGCCTCCCGCCTTACACTCCCGGCCTGGGAGTGCAGGTGCACGGGGCTGCGTGCTTCTTCCCCTCGACGATCCTCGAGCAGAAGGGGCTCATCCAGCAGGATCTCGGCGGCTGGTCGCTGCTCCTCGTTCAGGACACCGCTCTCGAGACCACGCGCATTTTTCGGCGGCGCGTGGGGCAGCGGCTGTTCAATTTCGAGCGCGAGGGGGCGGGCCTGATCGACCGGGAGACCGGGACTCGCTGGAGTGTCGAGGGCGTCGCGCTGAAAGGTCCTCTCGCGGGCGCGGTCCTCGAGCAGCCCGCGTACACGAGCGCCTACTGGTTCTCCTGGGCGGCTTTCCACCCCGGGACCGACATTTTTCAGGCGCCCAAATGATCAGGGCAGGTGGACGAGCGTGGCGTAACCGAACGTGAGCGGCAACGCGTCGCACCAGATCTCAACGTAGTCGAAGTCGCTGCTCGTGACGCCATCCGGCAGCGGGAACTCGAGCGTCTCGTCGAGGTAGGGCTGATCCCGTCGAAGATCCGGGCTGATGACGATGCCTTCATTGTGGAAAGCTAATTTCGACAGGAGCACGACGACCTGCGGATCTCCTAGGCCGTCGTAAGCGAAATCGCGGATGCGGATTTTCCCGTTCGAAAGCTCCTCCGCGTGGCCGTCGATACCGTGGCTGGGCTCGAGGATATCGATCAGCCGTCCCGAGCGGACCACTTCGACGGGTTTGCCGCCGCACTCCGCGGTTTCGTCCTCGGTCAGCGGAAGCAGCTCGCCCTGCCCGACGAAAAGGTAGCTGAGCGTCGCGACGGCGTCCGAGATGTCGAGGCGGCCGTCGGCGTTCGCGTCCGCTGCGGGGAGGCACGGCGGGGGATCGCCGCCGCTGAAAAGGTAAGTGAGGACGCGGATGGGATCGCTGATGTCGATTTTCAGGTCCGAGTTGGCGTCCCCTCGAGCGGGCACCTGCGCGGAGGCCGGCGAGGACGCAGCGGCCACGAACGCCGCGGTCAAGAGCAGTGGAAGCAGGCGGGGGAGGATTCTTGGCAGCTGCATGGGTCGGGGGCCTTTTTCGGAGAGCTTGCGCGGCAATCGATAGGGTCTTCGGAGCGCGCTCGACGCGGCGCTCTCTGATGGCGCTGTGCCCCGCTCAGGGGCGGCACGGCAGGGGATCGTCCGTCGGGTCAGGACCAGGGAAAGGGAAAGGCGCGGCGAGCGGCGGGCCGTGCCGGAAGAGCGCGTTGCCGATGCGCATCACGTCCGCCACGTCCACCTTGCCGTTGTCGTCCGCGTCCATCCGGTCGAGGCAGGGCGGGCCGGGCTCCGACCGGAACAAGAACGCTATGATCTCGGACATGTCGGAGACGTTCACGCGACTGTCCTCGGTCGCGTCGCCGCGAAGAAAGTCTGCCTGCGGAGGCTCGAAAGGCGCGCTGTTGAGAGCTCCGGGCGTGGGGCTCGCAAGAATCTTTACCACGGCGTTCCCTTCCGGGGATCGTCCGGCGGACTGATCCGCCCCAAGGCCCGACGCGTCGAAGAAAAACAGGTCCGCGCCTTTGTTGAGGACCAGTGTCAAAGGTCCTGGCGCGAGCGCGAAGCTCGTATGAATTGCCCCTTTGGCTTTCGTGTCGCCGTCGCAGAACACCACGAGAAAGCCCTGGGGAGGAATGATCGAGAGCCGCGATTTGGGAAACTCCCACTTGCCCGCCAGGAGCAAGTCATCGGAAAAAGGCACGCCCGAAAGGTCGATCGGATCGTCCGTCGGATTGTAGAGCTCGATCCACGGTGGAAACGCTCCCTCGGCGTCAGAAAGCGTGTCCGTGTTCGTCACCATGACCTCGTTGATCTTTGCTTTGAGCGAGGTGACCGGTGGAGGGTTCGAGTTCCCGCCGTCCGTGGGCAGATCTTCGTCGAGATCGGCGGAGCGGTTCGCTGGCAGAGGCTTCCCCTGGCAGGAAGTGAACAGCGCCGTGCCCAGGGAGACGGCGAAGCAACCGCGAACGAAGTGACTCAGACTCGTGCTCGTGCCCCACGCTGCCCGCCCGGCTGCAGTCGTCTCAGTCGTTGCACAGCGATTTGCTGCAGGGGGCATCGTTGGGATCGTAGTCGCAGGACGGGAACGGTGCTGGCGGCGTGGCCCCTCCCTGGAAGAGGAAGACCAGCAGGTAGACCGCGTCGGAGATGTCTTGGCCCTTGTCGTCGTTGACATCGCCGACTTCGTAGCACGCCGTCTTGCTTCCGCCGGTGAAGAGGTAGTTCAGGAGGAAGACGCAATCCGCGATGTTGACCTTCCCGTCGTTGTTCGTGTCTCCACGAACGAACAACCCAGGAATGGTCTCCGTATCTGGATTGGCCACCAGCGATGGTGCTTCCAGTAGGCAAAGCCCCACCAAGACCCAGGTGACAACTCGGATGCATCGCGCCATAAATCCTCCCTTTCGGGGCTTGCGTCCCGCGTTCTGGGTCCCAGCAAGCAAACAATGGGCCCAAGGGGGGCGACTCGCCGGGCAGGAGTATAGCCCAATTCCCCGGCGGATTGCAGCCGCCCTACCTGCGCCCGCAGCGCGACGACGTGGAGAATCCGACTGGGTCGTGAATTTTACGACGCATCGGCGCCGTCCTTCCCCATGAGTGGGTGTGTCCACCTGGCGCTCCACGGCAGGGGATCAGCCGTCGGGCCGATTCTTCACGAGCACGAACTCCTCCCGCAGCCCGACGCGCTGCGACTCCTTCGCATTCAGGTAACGGTCGAGGGAGGCAAACTGGGAACGTAGGGCTTCCAGCTCTTGGCGTGAAGTCACCAAGTAGGCGTCGCCGGGCTGCTCGAGATGCTGCTCGAGCGCGCGCAAGGCGGAGTCGTCCTGGATGATCGTGCTC